>Ga0315289_10008000_pt1 | contig 15325 bp, 16 predicted proteins | sample YL17G11_40_MG_FD_203452 | JGI IMG/M metagenome (GOLD analysis project Ga0315289, IMG submission 203452) | Sediment microbial communities from Yellowstone Lake, YNP, Wyoming, USA - YL17G11_40 | ecosystem: Environmental > Aquatic > Freshwater > Lake > Sediment | place: USA: Wyoming | collected... | reverse complement strand
CCGCATAGCGTTCCGCCGAGGCATCGCCAAGCACGTCAACAGGGTTATGTAGGCTGGCGGCGGCCGGCAGCTCGGCGCCAAGCTTCTCCAGGGACTTGGACGAGAGCCCCGCAAGTGTCATGCCGACCCTCTCGCAGGTGTCGGAAGCGATGATACCCGGCCCCCCCGCGTTCGTGACTATCGCCACCCGCGGGCCCCGCGGAACGTTCTGAGTTGAAAGCGAGCGTGAGAGCTCCACGAGCTCCTCGATCGAATCCGCGCGGAGGGCGGCTGCCTGCTCGCAGGCGGCCTCGTAAGCTTTCTCACTCCCGGCGAGCGCACCGGTGTGGGATGAGACGGCCTCGGCTCCGGACTGCGTGCTGCCGGCCTTGAATATCACGACCGGCTTACGGCGGGTCGCCCGGTTCAAGGATTTGAAGAAGCGCTCCCCGTCCGATACCCCCTCGAGGTACATCGTTATGACGCTTGTCTCTTCATCCCTGGCGAGGTAGTCAAGGAAGTTGCTCTCTACCAGGTCGGCGCTGTTACCCAGACTGACGAGCTTTGAGAAACCGACGGCTTGGTCCCTTGCCCAGTCCAGAAGCGATGTGCATATCGCTCCGGACTGGCTGACCACCCCGATCGACCCCCTGGGCGGCATCAACCTTGCGAACGACGCATTGAGTGGAAGGGAGGTGTTCATGAACCCAAGGCAGTTCGGGCCGAGGAGCCTCATGCCCCCCTTTCTGGCGCGCTGTACGGTGTCTTTCTCGAGGCGCCTGCCCTCTATCCCGACTTCCCTGAAACCTGAAGATATTACCACGCCGTACCTTATCCCTTTGGCCGAGCACTGGGTCACGACCTGCGGTACCGCCTGCGGGGGAACGATTATGACCGCGAGATCTGGAGTCCCTGGAATCCCCGCCACGTCGTTGTAACAAGGGAGGCCCTGTATTTTGCGTCCGTGCGTGTTTACAGGAATTATGTTCCCACTGTACCCGGAGTAGAGTATGTTCTCGAGTATGGCGTGACCGACTTTACCCGGATGAGAAGACGCCCCGATCACCGCGAGCGACCGGGGCTCGAAAAAACCGCTTCCGATTTTACCGCCGTCACTCCACCTCGAAGACCTGTCTGCCATTGTAGTACCCGCACGCCCGGCAGACCCTGTGTGGCAGCTTCGGTTGGTGACACTGGGGGCACTCGCTCAACGAAGGCGCCCGGACCACGTGCTGCGACCGGCGCGAGTCTCTTTTAGACTTCGATGTTTTCCTTTTGGGAACGGCCATTTCACACTCTTTCTTTTCGGTTCGGTACGGCGAAAAGGGTACTTCACCTCCAGGGCCCAGTCAAGAATGGTGACCCCATCCTATTCTTCCTCCATCCGCCTCTTCAGCTCCAGGAGAGGCTTGAGGCGCTCGTCCACTTCCTGCTTGCTGCAACCGCACTGCTCAAGGTTAAGATTCACGCCGCAGACCGGACATATGCCGCGGCATTCATCAGAGCAGACCCTCTTCACCGGGAAGGAGAGGCAGATCGCGTCCCTCAAGACCGGGAGGAGATCCAGGATGCCATCGAGAACCAGGTACTCCTCGGCGTAGTCATCTCCGGGCTCGGTCTCCTCCCCGGAAATCCATAGCGCGTGTTCCTTGAGGGCCAGGTTCACAGGATACTCGAATTCCTCGAGACACCGGGCGCACTCGAGAATCACCGGGCCGGAAACCTTACCCGATACCTCGACTCCGCCCGTGATCCTCCTTACGTCCAGATCCCACGTGACCCGGTCACCGGGAAGGAAGATAAGTTCGTAGCCCTCCTGAACCACCACGGTAGCCGAGCCGGTAAACCTCTTCCGGTTGCCCGCGATCAGAATGGCGGCCGCCACGTCGAATTTCAACTCGGATATCTGCTCTTGTTCTTTCACTCAACCGGGACTCCCTTGGTGAAAAACACCTCAAGACGCATCAAATGAAAAACCCCGACAGCGTCGGGGCGTAAAGCTACCGAGCGAAACCTGTCACTCCTCCCCGCCGTACCCGTGCTCCTCCTCCACGGGCTCCTCGGTGTAGCCGCGCAGCTTCTCCCGCCACGTCCCGATGCGCCTGAGGATTTCCTCGGTCGAATCACGCATGTCGGTAAGCGAGGCCTCGAGCTCACCGAATATGCGGTCTGCCACATCCTCAGCGTCGTAGACTATCTTGCGCGCCTCCTCCTGGGCCTCTTCGAGCATGTGGTCTCGCTCGAGCTCGGCCTGCTTTATGATCTCGGTCTCCTGGACCATCTGCTCGCTCGTTCGCTGTGCCCCCTGGAGTATCTCCTCTTCCTTGCGCTCTGCCTCCTGCATGATCCTTTCCCTGTCCTTGCTTACCACGCGTGCCTGCTTCAGCTCGTTCGGCAGCGTGGCCCTGATGTCATCCAGAAGGTCGTAAAACTCCGCCTCGTTAATCATGACCGAGGAGGAAAGAGGAACCCGCCTGGAGTTCGCAATGAAGTCTTCAAGCCTGTCAAGTCGACCGAATATGTCCATCTGGCGCTACTCCTTTCCTGCTGCCCCCGGCTTCTCTCTTCCCTTCCCGAACTTCTCAAGAAGGCGCGTCTCCACCGATTCGGGAACAAGGTACTTGAGGTGACCGCCGTAGCTCGCCACCTCTTTTATCCCGCTGGAACTGAGGTAAGTGTACTCGGGGCTTGCCATCACGAAAAAAGTCTCTATCTGCTCGTCCATCTGCCGGTTGAACTGAGCCATCTGGAACTCGAACTCGAAGTCGGACATAGCGCGAAGGCCCTTTATGATCGCGCACGAACCGTACTCGTGGGCGATATCGACCAGGAGAGAGTCGAATGCCACCACCTCGACGTTGTCCTTGTCCCCAAGGCACTCGTTGAGCATCGCGACCCTTTCCTCGGTTGTGAATAGGGGGCATTTTTCCGGGTTCGCAGCCACCGTGACGATGACCTTGTCGAAATGCCTTGCCACCCTCGCTATGACGTCCAGGTGACCGTTCGTTAACGGGTCGAACGTGCCGGGGCAAATAGCTATCTTCAATGCCGTCCAGGTGCCTCCTGTTTCAGTCGCTCATTCTGTACATGTAAATGACTGAATCCCCGTAGTCACGCCTTTCCGCCAGTGCCCACTCTTCTGCGGGAGGTTCATAGCCTGATTTTGGAGAATGGCGGTAGACCACAATTCCGCCAGGCCCAAGAAGCCCCCTCATGCGGATAAAGCGGAAAAGCTCCTCCAGCAAACGCCACTCAATTCTAAATGGGGGGTCAACAAAAATCAAACCGTAGGTACCCCGCGCTCTACGGAGGCCACCCGGCAGTTCCGCCACCATAACGCGACCGGCCCCTGCAAGCCGGGCCCGCTCAAGGTTCTTGACGATCGATAAAGCGGTGGCGCGGTGCTTCTCGATGAAATCCGCGTGCTCAGCGCCGCGGCTCAATGCCTCGATTCCGAGGGAGCCTACTCCCGCGAAGAGGTCGAGCACCCCGGTCCCCTCGACAGTGTCGCCCAGGAAATCGAAGAGCGATTCCTTGACGCGGTCGGTTATCGGCCTGACGCGGTAGCCTTTCGCGCCGTAGAGCCTGGTCCCCTTTGCGCTGCCTCCGATAACCCGCATCCACCACTCCTTAACCGTGGAATAGCCATTCGAGCGCCCCCGCAAACCTCCTGTTGACCTCCCGGCGCAGAAGGGCGTTCTCCGGTTTCTTTAGAGTCGGGTCGCCATCAACGAGTTTGAACGCCTCTTGCCTCGCTTTCCGTATGAGATCTAGATTACGCGAAAGCCTGACCAGTTTGAGGTCGGGAAGGCCCGACTGCCGCGTGCCGAAGAGCGTGCCCTCGCCCCTTATCCTCAGGTCCTCGTCCGCCAGGGCAAAGCCGTCATCGCATTCCTGGATCGCCTTCATGCGGGCCTTTGCCTCGTCAGTGGCAGGGTCGGCGAAAAGCACACATATCGCCCTTTCGCTGCCTCGCCCGATGCGTCCCCGCAACTGGTGAAGCTGGGCAAGCCCGAAGCGGTCGGCGTTCTCGACTATCATGACGGTTGCGTTCGGGACGTCCATGCCGACCTCTACAACGAGCGTCGATATGAGTATGTCTATTTCGCCAGTCTGGAACCGCTCCATCACGCTACGCTTCTCTTCGCTCTTCATCTGTCCGTGGAGTAGGCCTGTCCGGTAGCCGGGGAACACGCCGGCGAGGCGGCGCGCCTCCTCCTCGGCGGCACGGGCCTCGAGCTTTTCCGACTCCTCCACGAGCGGGCAGATGACGTAAACCTGCCTGCCGAGCGCGACCTCCTTCCCGACCATGGCGAATGCGCCTTTGCGCTGGGTCTTGTCGGCGACCACCGTCACGACACCCTTGCGTCCGGCCGGCAGCTCATCGATGACGGAGACGTCCAGGTCCCCGTAGAGGGTGAGGGAAAGCGTGCGCGGTATCGGCGTCGCGGACATGTGGAGCACGTGCGGAAAGGCACCCTTTCTCTCAAGCGATGCGCGCTGGCTGACCCCGAAGCGGTGCTGCTCGTCAATGACCACGACCCCGAGTCGAGCGAATCTGACCTCCTTTTGTATGAGGGCATGCGTCCCGATGACGATGTCGACTTCCCCGGAGGCGACCGCGCGCTGGACTTCCGCTTCCGAGCCGCCGGTCATAAGGGCGACACTAACAGGAAGTCCCTCGAGCATCTTCCGGACCCGGTTATCGTGCTGGTACGCGAGCACTTCTGTCGGGGCCATGATCGCGCCCTGATAACCGTTTTCGACGGAGAGGAGCAAGGCGAGCACGGCGACGACGGTCTTGCCCGACCCCACCTCTCCCTGGAGAAGCCGGTTCATCGCGACGCTCCTTCCCATGTCGCTCGCTATCTCCCCCCAGGCCCTCTCTTGATCGGACGTGAGCTCGAACGGGAGGGACTGCCTGAACCGGGCTATGAGCTCGCCGGGAGGCGCGTGCAAGGTCCCTTTGCTCTCTCGTTCACGCCGCTTCTTCTTGAGCGCGAGCCCGGCCTGCATGATGAATATCTCGTCGAACAGGGCCCGGTATCTGGCTTTCTTCAGGGATTCAGGCCCTTCCGGGAAATGGATCTCACGGATGGCCCCCGCAATATCAACCAGCCCGAACTTCTCCCTGACGGAACCGGGCAGGGGATCCGCCATTTCCCCGAAAGCCTCGAGCGCCCGGCTTGCAAACCTGCGCAGCATGGCCGAGGTAACGCCGGACGTCCCGGGGTAGACGGGGATTATCCTGCCGGTGTGGATCGCCTCGGGGACAGAACCCGACCCCTGGTCCCCCAGTATGTCGTAGTCCGGGTTTACCATCTGGAGGCGTTTATACTCGTACCTCACCCGTCCGGAAAAAGCCACCTCCACGCCTTCCTTGAGCCGTTCCTTGTGGTACCCCTGGTTGAACCATACGCCCGCTAGGTAGCCGGTGCCGTCGAAAATGGTGACGATCAGGATGTTCTTTCGCGAGCGGGTGGTACGGCTTTCGACATCACGGACGCGTCCGACAACCGTGACCTCCTGGCCCGTCTTCGCCTGTCCGATCGGAGTGACCGTCGAGCGGTCGAGGTACTTCCGCGGGAAATGATAGAGAAGGTCGCCGATAGTCCGGATGCCAAGTGGTGAGAGCTTCTCCGTGTAGGCGCGGCCGATGCCCGGTACGGTCGTTACTGGCGCCGCGAGGCGGGCCAGGTTGGCCGTACCTGCCTCTGAAGTTTCATCAGATGCTTTTTTCACATGGCCTCCATAATGGGGCTACTTAGCCCGCGTGTTCGAACATATAATACTATGGTACGCCGACCTTCAGGCGCATCCATCTTTGAAAGGGGAAAGAATGACAGCGACCAGCGAATCGACAAGCCCGTTCAAGTGGCTTACGGGCAAGATCAAGTCCGCGGCCGTCGAGAAGGCCATCAAGAAGTTCAGCATCCCGGATGACGCCGTAAGGAACTTGAGGTCGTTCAAGAACCTGTACGGAGAGGCCGCGCCAAGTGATTTCCCCGCTGAACTGCTTGTACTAGGCGCATCTATGTGGTCCGGTTTCGCCCTGACCCCGTTTGCCCAGCAGCAGATGCCGGGTTGGGTACTCCCGTACTGGCTGCGGATGCAGTGCGAGCCCTCCTCGCCGTCATTTGTACCATACGGCCACACGTGGGCCTTCGCGAACAAGACCCACCGCAACTGGACGGGCGTCGGGTTATGCGGTTTTCCAAACGAGGGCTCGTTCGATCCCAGGGGCCTTATAACCCCGTGGTTCTTCTCCTCATCCGTTGACCTCTGGGTCCTCTCTGATGGCGAACTGACATGCCCCTCGAAGCTTGGATTTGTCAGGCAGACGCTGGTCGACGACGTGCCGATCGTTGAAACCGGGTTCGAAGCATCCGGACTTACCTGCACGTGGACGACATTCGTGGCGCCCCTGGACGGCATGCCTGTCATCATGAGCATCGCGGAGCTCGAAAACCCGGGCAAGAAGGCAGCCGATGCGAGCCTCGTGATATCGGCCCGCCCCTACAACAACGAGTGCATAGAGGCGATAAACACGCTAGTGTATGACAAGGAAGAACGTTGCTTCGTTGCCGACGGCAGCATCCTGGCGTATCTGCCGGAGGAACCGGACGAGGTGCTGCTATCCGATTACACGCGCGGTGACGTGGCGACCCTGCTCATCGACGGCAAGCGCGAGAGGCTTCCCGCCGGGACACTCGAAGTCGAGGAGCCGTTCGGACTGGCAACGGGTGCCGCCATTTATAGAAAGAGCGTCCCTGCGGGAGGAAGGGTAGCGGTTTCGTTCGCCTGTCCGCTTATGGCGAAAGTCCGTATGCGCTTCGGTCGCCTCCTGCCCTCAGGCGACTCCGAGAATCTGGTCAGGAAGCACCTTGAGGATGCGCTTGCGAACTGGAAGGAAGTCGCCTCGGAAGGAATGCGGGTAAATGTACCTGAGGAGCAGTACCAGAAGGCATTCGACGTCAACAAGGCGTTCCTCCTCCTGCTCTATGACGGGCAGACGATAACTCCCGGCGTCTCCACCTATCACATGATGTGGTTCAGGGACGCGGCTTACCTTGTCCCCGCTCTCGAGCGGATAGGACACGCCGACAAGGCGCGCCGCATACTCCTTACGCACCCGGACCGTCAGCAGGAAGACGGCCGTTTCCACTCCCAGGGTGGGGAATGGGACTCGAACGGGCAGGCGATGTGGACGCTGGTCCACCACTGGCGGATGACGGGTGACGCCGAATTCCTGAAGGACGTCTATACCTCTCTGATAAAAGGCGCGCGCTGGATCGACGGGTTCAGGCTAAAAGACCTTCCCGTCGATGACCCTAGGTACGGACTCCTGCCGCCCGGCCTGAGCGCTGAGCACTTCGGCATGAACGACACCTACTACTGGGACGACCTCTGGTCGGTGGGCGGCCTGCGCGCCGCGGCGGACGCCGCCCGTCACCTGGGCTTCGAGAGTGACGCCAGGTACATGGGCTCCGTGGCGGACGAGATGATGCGCGACCTCGAGGCATCCTGGGAAAAGGTCCAGGCGCGCCTCGGCAGAGCGCTCATGCCTATTGCGCCGCTTCGCGACGTGGACGCGGGCAGCATCGGGACGCTCGTGGCCGTCTACCCCTTGGACCTTATCCCGCCGGAGGAAGAGATCATGGCGAACACGGTTGACGAGATCGTGAAGAGATGCTTCTACCGCAACGCTCATTACCACGGGATACTGCACTGCGGTATAAACGTGTACCTGTCGATGCATGTCGCGCAATATTTCTTAAGGCGCCGAGACCCTTACGCTCTAACGATCTTCGAATCGGTATGGTCTATGGCAACCGACACATACAATTTCCCCGAGGCAATAAACCCGCTTACCGGAGGTGGCTCGTACGGGGATGGGCATCACGGATGGGCTGTGGCTGACATACTCAACTTTATCCACGACCTCTTCGTCCTCGATGATGGAGACAGGCTGGCGGTGCTTCCGCTCGGCAAGAAGGAGTGGTTCCGTGAAGGTGACCGCATAGAGGTCGAGAACGCGGCGACCCTTTTCGGGGACTTCTCCTACACCGTGAAATCGGGCATGGACAAGGTGACCTTCTCCCTCGCTGCGGATTTCCGAAAGCCACCGGAGGCAATCGAGCTGAACGTTCCTTTCGAAATCACATCGTGCCAGATCGACGGCGGGAAGGCGGCGGTCCCGGGGAAGGGCGCCGTCACCGTTCCTCAATCCACAAAGAAAGTAGTGCTCGGGATAAAGCGCAGTTAACAGATGGGGTCATGGAAGACCTGACCCCACTCTTAATTGGGACTTTTTACAGTACTGTGCTATCATTTCTTGCCGTTGGTGTACTGGAAAGGAAACCCGATTGTCGAACGTATGTGATATCTGCGGAAAGAAGCCGAGCTTCGGCTTCAACGTGAGCCACTCGCACAAGAAGACAAAGCGGCGCTGGACGCCGAACGTGCATAAGATGAGGATAGTGGTTGACGGCAAGGCGCGCACCGCGCGCGTATGCACCAAGTGCCTCAAGGCGGGCAAGGTACAGAAGGCCTAGTCAGGGAAGCTCCGCCTCCGAGAAAACCTCCCCCGAATCGACACCGAATATCGTGATCTCCCTGTCCTCGAGCAGCCCCACCGTGGGAACCTTTCCCTCCTGCTTCGGAAGCGATGGGCTTCCGGGGTTTACCATTATCACTTCCCCGGTCACGAGGAGTGCCGGCTCGTGCGTGTGGCCGCGCAGTATCATGTCCACGTGCGCGCGAGAAGCCATCTTCGCAAGCTCCTCCTCTGAGTGCTTGTGGCCGTGGCAGACGAGTATCCTTGTACCCTCAGCGCTGGCAAAGGCGAAATCGGAGAGGATGTGGTTGTCGAGCGCGAGCTGGTCGACCTCCGAGTCGCAGTTGCCCCTGGCGTGAATCACGGGCACGGTGAAGGCATTGAGTACATCCGCGAGGCGCTTCGGGTCGTAAGCAGGAAGGATCGGGTTGAAGACGCCGTGATAGAGGACGTCCCCCGCGTGAAGGACGAGGTCCAGGTCACCCAGAACGCCCAGCGCTTTTTCCCAGGCGGCCGGGTCTCCGTGAGTATCGCTGATAAGCCCGATTCTCATTCCTTCCCCTTTCGCTTCTCGGCTCTAGACCTGCAGTGAGCACCGGCCCACGGGTCCGCGCAGAGCACGCCGGTCCCAGGCGATATCGCCCTCTCCATGGCGGACCTCACCATGTTCCTTCCCCTCACGACCGCGCTCTCCAGGTCCTTACCGAGCGCGAGCGATGCGGTAATCGCGGCTGAAAGAACACACCCGGTCCCATGTACCCGCCCGCCCTCGACCCAGGGAGAGGTCATGACCTTGTAACCGTGACCGTCAAATAAAACGTCCGCCGCCATCTCCCGGCCACGCTCCTTGACTTTTCCGCCCGTGATCAGCACAGCCCCGGCACCCATCTTCTTGATAAACAGTGCTGCCGCCTTCATATCGTCCATGTCGAAGACGTCAAAGCCGCAGATAAGGCGGGTCTCTTCGATGTTGGGTACGACAAGGGTAGCAAGCGGGAGGAGCCGCTCGACCAGTACCTCGAGACCTCTCTCCTCAAGAAGTGGTTTTCCATCGCCGCTTGCCGCCACTGGGTCGACCACGAGTCTCGCCAGGCTGTGCTTCTTATGTATGCGGGCTATCTCGATAATAGTCTCGCTACTGCCGAGCACGCCGGTCTTCAGCGCGTCGGGCTTCCTGTCCCTGAGCAGCATCTCGAGCTGCCTGGCGACGACTTCAGGTGGCAGGTCGTGGCGCCCCATGAGCCCTTTCGTGCTCTGATACGTAAGAGAACACGCCACCGCAATCGGATATACACCCATGGCGTCAAAGGTCCTGGCATCGGCGATGATCCCGGCTCCTCCTGAAGGGTCTAGCCCCGCTATGGTCAGTGCTACCCTCGGGGAATATCTCCTTTTGGCGGTGGCGCTCGCCCCGGCGCCGCCCTCACGCGAAGTGATCGTAACCAACTCCCTCGAGCTCTACCCTCTCGCCGTTTTCGACCACCATTAAACGCCCCTTTGCAGCAGAGGTCATGACGCCGATGCGGCAGGCCGGGATGCCGTGGTCAACAAGACTGCTGACCGCCTCATCGAAAAGCCCTGGCACAGCGGTGAACAGTAGTTCGTAGTCTTCCCCGCCCGCAAGCGCCCACTTCACGGGATCCTCTCCGACCTCCTCCGCGAGCGCCTTCAGATCCTCTTCAAGCGGGAATGACCCGGCCTCGATCTCACAACCTAGCAGGCTCTCATCACAGATGTGGCCGATATCCGCGGCCAGCCCGTCGCTCACGTCCTCCATCGCGTTTGCGCCGCACGAGGCAAGCAGCGGACCCGCAAGCACCCTGGGCCTCGGCCTCAGGTGCGCTTCCACCAGGCGTGGATACCTGGCCCTCAGGCCTTCGCTTTCCTTCTTCAATACATAAAGTCCGGCAGCCGATCCCCCGATACTCCCCGTCAGGCCTATTACATCGCCCTCTTTCGCGCCCGAGCGAAGAACCGTTCCACCCGTGCCGGGCGTTCCCGCAACCGTCACCGTTAGAGCCAGGCCCCCTGTTGAGCGGCAGACGTCACCGCCCACGAGCGAGCAGTTGCACGAAGACAGCATCTCGAGTACACCGCCAATCAAGGAGCGGACTTCCCATTCAACGGGAGGCTCGGCGAAAGCAAGTGAAAGAAGCGCGCAGGATGGTTCACCGCCCATCGCGGCTATGTCGCTTACGCCGGCCGCCATAGCCTTCCAGCCCACGTCCGAGAGGTGGAACGGAGGCACGTTGAAGTGAACGCCCTCGTAAACGGAATCGGTGGTCAGAAGGACCGGGTCGCCCGTGAAGTGAAACGCCGCGGCGTCATCGCCGATGGGGACCTCCACCCCTGGCATGTATTCGGGAGCCATCTCCCTTATAAGCGATATGATCCGAGCTTCGCTCAACGCCGGGCCAGGCAAGGTCACCTCCGAGAGCTCAGCACCGCCCCTGACCTTTATCGAGGTAATTCGCGATGAACTTCATGGCGCAGAACTCGCCGCACATCGTGCAGCCTTTATCGTCAGAGACGCCGCACTCCTCCAGCACGCCGCCCGCGCGCCTGGGATCTAGAGCCAGCTCGACCTGCTTCTCCCACTTGAGCGACTTCCGCGCCCTGGACATCTCGTTGTCCCACTCCATGAAGTAATCGGCGTTCTTCGCAAGGTCGGCCGCGTGGGCCGCGATGCGTGTTACCATCACTCCCTCACGGACATCCTCGATCTCCGGAAGCCCCAGGTGCTCTCGTGGTGTCACATAACAGAGGAAATCGGCCCCGGCGGATGCCGCGAGCGCCCCGCCTATGCCCGCGACGATATGGTCGTACCCGGGCGCGACATCCGTCACAAGCGGACCGAGCACGTAGAAAGTGGCGCCCCTGCAGATCTCCTTGGCGAGCTTCACGTTCTCCGTCACCTGGTCGATGGGTATGTGACCCGGCCCTTCAACCATGGCCTGCACCCCCGCCTCCCTGCAGCGGGACACGAGCTCGCCGAGGGTGATAAGCTCCTGGATCTGGGCGCTGTCGGTGGCGTCTGCCACAGCCCCGGGCCGGAACCCGTCGCCGAGGCTAAGGGTCAGGTCGTAACGCCTCGCGATCTCGAGCAGCCTGTCGAAATCCTCGTAGAGGGGGTTTTCCCTCTCGTTGTAGATGATCCAGCCGGAGAGGAAAGCTCCCCCGCGGCTCACTATGTCCGCGATCCTACCGGTAGCCTCGAGGCAGGACAGCGCACGGGTCGTCACCCCGCAGTGGACCGTGACAAAATCCACACCATCTTCCGCGTGGCGCTCTATAGCACCGAACATCTCGTCGGCGGTCATCCGGACGATGCTCCCGCGCTTTTCCTGCGACTCGATCGCGGCCTGGTATATGGGGACCGTGCCGACCGGCACCGACGACTCGGCCACGATGCTGCGCCTCACCAGGTCGATGTCTCCCCCGGTGGACAGGTCCATCACGGTGTCGGCACCGGCTCCTACGGCCGCGTCGAGCTTCGCGAGTTCAAACGAGAGGTCCGCTCTGTCCGCGGAGGTCCCGATGTTCGCGTTCACCTTGGTACGCAGCCCTCTACCTATAGCGCACGGGCGCTCGAGTTCCCTCATGGAATTGAGAGTAAAGACAGCCGTACCCTCCACTACCTCCGCCGCTATGCTCTCCGCATCCATCGGCTCACCCCCGGCCGCGCGCCGGAGCGCATCCGGGATCCGACCCTCTTTGAGCCTCTCTATCAGCGTCTTTTGACCGCCCACTTATATCCCCTCCGGTTATCTGTCCATCAGCCGGCCGCGGAGACCTTCTCCAGCCTCCCCAGGATCACCCTCGTGGCTTTCTCCACATCAGGCGCAGAACCCACTGCCGACATCACGGCCACCCCTACCGCACCCGCCGCAATAGCCGAGGCCGCGCTATCAGCGCTGACCCCCCCTACCGCGACAACCGGGACCGGGGCCTCGCGGCAGTAGAGGGAGAGCCCCTCCGTCCCGATCGGCTCACCGGCGTCGGCCTTGGATGGAGTCCCGAACAGCGGGCCCACGCCGAGGTAGTCGGCTCCGGCATCTACAGCGGCCACTGCGTCCCCGATCCCCTCAGGCGAGTAACCGATTATCGCATCAGGACCCAGGATGCCCCGGGCGTCGGCAACGTCTAAATCCAGAACGCCCAGGTGCACTCCGTCACAACCGACCGCGGCGGCCACGTCAACCCTGTCGTTCACAAAAAACAGTGCGCCGGCGCGCTTGCAGGCGACGCCTATTCTTCTTGCCAGCTCCGCGAAGTCCCGGTCCGACATCTCCTTGTCGCGAAGTTGTACCGCCCTGCACCAGGCCCTGAGCGCCGCCAGAGCGATGTACTCGTGCCCCCGCCTCGGGTCTTCACCCGCCGAGGTTATGACCACCAACCTCATAAGTCGAACCCAGTCGGCGCGCCTGGCCTCAGTCACTCTCACTCCTTGCCTTGACCATCTCGACCGCGATCTTCGCGGCCTTTTGTCCCGACAGGAACATCCCCCCGAAGATCGCCCCCATCCGCGGGGAGCCGAAGACTGCGTTCGCCGCCATACCTGCGACGAGCAGCCCCGGGTATATCTCCCGGGTGTTGTCGAGGATCTCCTTTTCTCCGACCTCGGACCACATCGGCTTCTCCCCTACCACACTCCCAGTAGTGCTCAACAGGCGGCACCCCGGGATCTTCCGCGCGACGGTCCGCACGACCTCGCAGTCGTGGCCTGTCGCGTCCATAACAGCTCTCGCCTCGATAGCAAGCGGGTCGACGTGCATCTGCGCGAGCTCCACCGCCCTCCAGTTGAGGACCACACCGGTAACGCGGTCATCCTCGCGTATCATCACGTCCTCCACTGAGACCCCGACCCAGACGCGTACACCCGCATCGACTGCGGCGGCTGTGCACTTAGACACCGTCTCGACCGAATCACCGACGAAGTAGCCTTCATGGAACGGCTCCAGCCGCACGCCGAAACCGCGGACGATATCAACGGCCTCCTCCTGGATTATTATGCGTGGGAAGAGCATCCCGCCCCCCCACATGCCTCCGCCGACGTGCAGGTTCCGCTCGAAGATGGCCACCTTGACCCCATCGCGGGCCAGGAAATAGCCTGCCGTCATCCCCGCGGGGCCTCCTCCCGCTATCGCCACGTCGAGCGACAGGCACTCGAGAAAATCGCGGCTGAAACCCTCCAGTATCCCCCTGGTGACCTCGATTTCAGAAAGCGGCATTTGTTACCTCCCAAAGCGATTCGATTACAAAAATACCGAGCCACCGTTTGGCTCGGCAATACAGTCAACCCATGAGCTCCCTACGCTAGCATTACCTATTTCAGGTTCCTCCGGTCGACGGGTCACGCCCGCCCTCTCAGCCCGCAACACGGACTCCCGTGGCCCAAGCAATATTTTCTTTTCTATAATAAGTATAGAACAGAGGAAACCGTGAGACAACGCCTGCGCGACACGTTGGTTGTGCTATATTTATTTTGCGATCAAGCGGGCATGAGAGGGGATTTTCATGAGCGATAAAGATGAGAATAACGAAAAGAAAAACGAAGTGCCTGAAGAACCGGCCGCCGAAGCGGAGGAAAAAAAGCCCGGGGAGGAGCCCAGGGACCGAAGGGCTTCTTCAAGGCTCTGGACCCCGTACGGGGATCAAGAGGTAAAGGGCGAAGAACCCCCTGATAAAAGCCCGGTAGAAGAGGAGCTGTCCGAAGAGGAGTTGAGGGAGCGAATCGAGAAGGCGCTCGAGAAGATCACGGTTAAAGACGTGATCCTCGACATGATGATCTCTCTTTCGAGCCTGGCATACCAGAGAATGGGAATCCCTCACGAGGTAAACGAGAAGTTCCGAGACATGGAACAGGCGAAGCTCGCCATCGACTGCCTTGACGTACTCGTCAGAGTGCTCTCCGACAGGCTCTCCGAGGATGAGCTCAAACCGCTCCTCGGAACACTGGACAACCTGAAGATAAACTTCGCAAAGGAGTCTTGATAAGACCGGCTGACCCTACTTCACGGCCGCCTTCGGCCGCCCCCCCCCCGTGCTGAGGTAATATGTCCCCCCCGCTGGATCGGTTGGGATCCTGCGCAAGAACTCCGTGGCAAGCTGGCTGATATCGGTGGGGTATGACCCGTTTGAAGCGTAATAAATCTCGACGGCTGAGTCTATCGTCCTGAGGTTTGCCTGGCGTGCTGCTTCGTTCGCCTGCTGCTTGGTCTGTTCAATAAAACCACCTTCGGTAGCCGATTGAGTCTCAGCAGTCTTGGAACCGCAGCCCGCCGAAAAAGCGGCTATCGAGAGGACCACGAGTAATAGGACAACTACGGCCAGCGCTCTCTTTGAAGCTCTTTCCATTGTGACTGCCTCCTAATACTCGTCTGTAAGATTCGCGCCCCGCCCTACGACCTCCTCGCAGGCGAGCCCCGATACCTCGTTCATGTTTAGCACGCAGTTTTTATACTCCGAGCTCTCCTGCGCCGCGGGGTTTATCACAGCGACACCGGTCAAAAGGATAAAGCCGCCCCCCATCAACTCCGCAAGTATCCCCCTGTACCTTATCGTGCCGCAAAAAGCGATGACTTCTTGCCCTTTCCACTGCTCCAGGTAGCTTCCCAGATCCATCTGCTCCCCCCAATGGTACTCGTCTGGCGCTTGGAGGGATTCGAACCGCCCTCCGTCGCTCCGATACCGTCGCTTCCCATATGGGGGCTTCGCCCCCCTGTGGCGCGGCACCTTCGGCGCCGCTGTCACCCCCCATGAGTGAAATCATTTCGGGGGGCACACCCC
>Ga0315289_10007999_pt1 | contig 15326 bp, 11 predicted proteins | sample YL17G11_40_MG_FD_203452 | JGI IMG/M metagenome (GOLD analysis project Ga0315289, IMG submission 203452) | Sediment microbial communities from Yellowstone Lake, YNP, Wyoming, USA - YL17G11_40 | ecosystem: Environmental > Aquatic > Freshwater > Lake > Sediment | place: USA: Wyoming | collected... | reverse complement strand
CGCCTGGCGAATTGGTGGTGTATACCGACCAGACAATACCATGCGGCATTTTGCTTGTCAAACGAAGATGTCGGGCCGATGGTCCTTCAATCCTGCCACTCCTCGCGCCATAGTTGCCAAGACGCCAGACCTCGTTACAATGGCGCCAGGTGAATGCCATGAAATGCCTCTCGTGCGGTGAAGAGCTTGAGCCGCGGGCCCGCATCTGCGGGAACTGCGGCGCCCCCGCGCCCGTGTTGCCGGCGCACTTCCGGGCCCTTGAGGATCACTACTTGCGGTTGCAGGAGCTACTGGCCGATGGGCGGATCACGCAGGCGGCCTTCAGCGGGGCGATGGCCGGCCGGATTGTCCAGGACGACATGGGGAACCCCTGGACCATCAACGCCGATACGGGCGCCTGGCAGATCTACTCCCGGCGCAAGTGGGTATCGCTGGATCCGTTCGTGGTGCTGCCGCTTGAGCCAGCGGCCCCAGCCGAGCCCCAAGCTGCCCAAATGGAAGTGCCGGCGCCGGCAACCGAGGCGGCGGCCGCGCCAGGCGAGCAGGATGCCATCGTGGCTGCGACAATCCCAGCGGGAATTGCATCTGCCGGGCCGTCAACTGCTGGGGAACGGGCCGCGGTTGCAGCCCCGCCCCCGGTGGCCCCGGAGCCCGCGCCAACCGAGCCTGGGTCCGAGCCCGCGGAAACTCTTGCTGTCGCGGCCATGGGGACGGCGCTCGCCGGCGCTGAAGCGATGGAGGCCGGCGCCGCGCCCGAGTCCATTGCGCCCCCAGAGCTGGCGGCAACGGCTCCTGCGCCCGGGCCGGCGGAAGCCCCTATCGCCAAGGTGGCGGCGGCGGCCTCCTTGCCGGGTGAATCGGGCCTTGCCTCGGCTGGGGCCTCCGGTGGGCCTCCTGCCGCTTTCCAGGTGGCAGATCGTGCCACACCCCCGGCCACGCGGGCAGGGCGCGCCGGTGCGCCTCCCGGTCCGCCGGCGTCGCAAGCTGTGCCGCGTGCCCGGCCCTGGCGCGAATGGGCGACCGGGGCGGTAGTGGGCGCTGGCGCTGTCATCCTCTTGTTGCTCGTGGCCCTGGCGATCCGGCAACTCCTCTCGGGGACGCGCCATCAGTCCGAGACGGCTCTCGCGCCCTCGGCCACGGCCGCGCCAGCCCAGGTAGAAGCGCCCGCTCTCTTGCCGGGTGGGTCCCCGGCGGCGCTAGAGCCGGCACCTTCGCCCAGCCCGGAGCCACCGGTCGCGAGCCCCACACCGGAACAAGGTGCAGCGGCGGGGCCGTCGACCGGCCCTACGTCCTCGCCGGAAGCAACCGATACATTGCCTCCACCGAGTGACACGCCTTTGCCTACAGCGGAGCCGACCTGGACGGCCACAGACACGCCGAGCCCCGAGCCGACGTCACCCCCCACCCCCACACGCACAGCGCGGCCCACGGCCACCCCCGGCCCCACGCCTACCCGGAAGTCGGCGGCAGCGCCTGCACGTGCGACGGGACGCATCTACTACTCGGCAAACAAGTTCGGAAACCCGGAGCTGCGGGCCATTGACGCGGCTACCGGCGCCAAATGGACCATTCTCGACTACGCGCGCCAGCCTGATGTGCGCTCCGATGGCCGCATCGTCTTCGATGGCACCGGCGGTGGCCGTGACAACCTGTGGGCGATCAACCCAGACGGCAGTTCACCACTGGCCGTTTCAATGCACACCGAAGACAGCTACCCGAGCTGGTCACCCAGTAGCATCAGCGTGGCCTTTGACTCTGCATTGCAGGGGGATGGCGTCAGCCGGATCTATGTGCAGCGCGACGCATCGGTGCCCGAGGAGCCCACGCTGCTGAGGATTGACGGCCGCGCCGCAGCGGGCCGATTTGTCACGTGGCTGCCAGACTGGCGGATTGCTTACACCGGGTGTGACTACTGGGCAGGTGGCGCCAACTGCGGCATCTGGGCCACGGCGAGCGAAGGCGGTCAGGGCGCCCAGTTGAGCGGCGGGGGCGAAGACCGGGCCACAGATAGCTTTGGCAACGTGCTGCTCTACGCCTCACCTCAAAAGGGCAACTGGGAGGTCTACGCGCTGCCCCTCTCCGGCGGCCAGCCCCGCAACCTGACCAATAGTCCCAGCCAGGACGCAGGGGCGGTCTTCTCCCCCGACGGCAAGTCTGTTGCCTTCATTTCGGATCGAGCCGGCTGGAGCATCTGGATCATGAACGCCGATGGCTCCAACCCGCGCAAGCTCGTCGACGTCCCCGAAGGCTTCGGCACGAACTGGCAAGAAGAACGCCTCGCCTGGGGCCCGTAGCCACTCAACGAATCCCAGGGAGTATGCGATGAACTTCTGGCAGGGCCGCCATATCAGGCTCAGGGGCATTGAACCCTCCGACGCGCCTTACTTCTACCGCTGGAACATGGATAGCGACCGGGCGCGGCACCTCGATTTCGTCTGGCCGCCCACCTCGATGACCCAGGTCGCGGCGTGGTGTGAGGAGCAGTCGAAACGCAAGCTGGAGAACGATGCCTTCCACTGGGTAATCGAGGACGAACATGGCGAGCCCGTAGGCTCCATCAGCACCCACGACTGCTATCCGCGCGGGGGCACGCTTAGCTACGGCCTGGACGTCGCGCTGGAGCACCGCCGGCAAGGCTACGCGAGCGAGGCGGTAGGCCTGGTCTTGAAGTACTACTTCGAGGAGCTGCGCTATCAGAAGGTGACCGTGGGTGTGCACAGCAATAACGAGGCCTCACTGCGGCTGCACGAGAAACTTGGCTTCCAACGGGAAGGTGTTTTCCGCCGCACGGCTTACACAGAGGGGAAGTACTACGATACCATCTGGTTCGGCATAACCGCCGAGGAGTTTCACGAGGCCCCGATCTCCCGCGTATAGGCGCTCCGCCCTGGCGCAATCCCGGGCGCAGCAGCGTGCGCGGGGTCTTTTATACACAGTGTACTTTCCTGCATCTTCACACCCGATCGAGGAGTCCCCATGTCTGAGCCCACCAGTTACCACATGACCCCCGATGAATTCCGTCGCCATGGCCGTGCCGTGGTCGACTGGATCGCCGATTACATGGAGCAGGTCGAGTCCTATCCTGTGCTTTCGCAGGTGCAGCCGGGGGAGATCCGCGCCATGCTGCCGCCGGACCCGCCCGAACAGGGGGAGCCGTTCGAAGCAATCCTGGCAGACGTGGACCGCGTCATCATGCCCGGCATCACCCACTGGCAATCGCCCGACTTCTTCGCGTTTTTCCCCGCTAACGCGTCCGGCCCCGCCATCCTGGGTGACCTGCTCTCCTCCGGCCTGGGTGTGCAGGGGATGCTCTGGGCCACCAGCCCCGCCTGCACCGAGCTGGAAACCCACGTGCTTGACTGGCTGGTGAGGATGCTGGGCCTGCCAGGTAAGTTCCTCTCCTCGGGCCCGGGCGGCGGCGTGATCCAGGATACGGCCTCCAGCGCAGTCCTCTGCGCGCTCCTGGCCGCGCGCGAACGCGCCACCGGCTTCCGGACCAATGAGGAGGGCTGTGATGGCAAGCTCGTCGCCTATACCTCCAGCCAGGCGCACTCTTCCCTCGAGAAGGCGGCGGGCGTCGCGGGCATCGGCCGGGGCAACCTGCGGCAGATCCCTGTGGATGAGCGCTTCGCTATGCGTCCTGACGCGCTGCAGGCCCAGATCACGGCCGACCGCGTGGCAGGAGGGGTGCCTTTCTTCGTCTCTGCCACGGTAGGCACTACCTCCTCCAATGCCATGGACCCGCTGCCCGAGATCGGCCGCATCTGCCAGGCAGAAGGTCTGTGGTTCCACGTGGACGGCGCCATGTCGGGCACGGCGGCGCTCTGCCCGGAGTTTCGCAGCATCCACAACGGGTTGGAGCGGGCCGACAGTTACGCCTTCAACCCCCACAAGTGGATGTTCACCAACTTCGACTGCGACTGTTTTTACGTGGCAGACCGCGCGACGCTGATCCGCACCTTGACCATCCTGCCCGAATATCTGCGCAACCGGGCTACCGAGTCGGGCGCGGTCTTTGACTACCGCGACTGGCACGTCCAGCTCGGGCGGCGTTTCCGGGCGCTGAAGCTCTGGTTCGTCATCCGGCACTACGGCGTGGAGGGATTGCGCTACCACGTGCGGCAGCACGTGGCGCTCGCGCAGCAGTTTGCGGGGTGGGTGCGTGAAGCGGAGCAGTTCGAGCTGGCCGCCCCGGCACCGCTCAACCTGGTTTGCTTCCGCCATGTGGGCCCTGGTGGGGACGACTTCAACCGCGAATTGGAGGAACGCCTTAACCGAAGCGGCAAGCTGTACCTCACCCACACGACCCTGGCGGGCCGCTATACGCTGCGGCTGTGCGTGGGGCAGACTCACACCGAGGCGCGCCACGTCGAGGCCGCCTGGAAGCGGATCCAGGAGGAGGCGCGGGCGCAGGAAAGTACACTGTGTATAATGGAGGGAGAGGCTTAGCCTCGCTGGTCCCAGTCCGCCCCAATGCGCTCGAACCGCTCGTGGAGCGCTTGCACAGCCTCCGGTGAGAGGGTCAGCCCTCCCGCCAGCAAGCGGACGTTGTCCAGCATGTGCTTCGGGTTGGCCGTGCCGGCGATGGCAACATCGACCTCGTCGTGTTCCAGGGTGAACCCCAGCGCCAGCGCAATCCGGTCTGCCGGCGCATCCGGGATCGGGCCTTCGGCCGACATGGCCTGCGCCCGGCGCCAGTACTCGTCGGCGTAGCCGCTTGGGCTGGCCCCCGCGCCCCATGCCGCGTTGGCGATAGGCCTCTTGGCGATGATCCCCATCCCCCGGGCACGCGCCTCCGGAAAGAGGGCCTGTCGGGCGCGCTGGTCGACCAGGTTGAAGCTCGTCTGGAGCGTGTCGAACAGCCCGCTCTTCACGGCCCACAGCCCCGCCTCATTGTCGCCACTGTAGCCGATGAAGCGCGTCTTGCCGGCTTGCCGGGCGTCTTGAAGGGCGCGGATCACGTCGCCTCGTTCCAGTACGTCCACGTCGCAGGAGTGATGCTGTACCAGGTCAAGATGGTCGGTGCGCGTGCGGACTAGGCTGCGGTCGATGCTATCGGCGACAGTGCGGTAGGTCCATTCCTCGCCCTGATAGCCGCCCGTCACGTGACCCGCCTTTGTGGCAAGGAAGTAGTCTCCGCGCCGGCCGGCTACCGTGCGGCCAACCAACTCCTCGCTGATATTGTAACAGGCCGCCGAATCCAGGAAGTTGATGCCGGCGTCGAGCGCGGCGTTGAGCACCCTGCCGGCGCGGGCCTCGTCGGTCAGCGCGAGTTGGAACCCGATTTCAGCCAGCCCTGCCCCCAACCGGCTGACCTGGAACCCTGTGCGTCCGAACAGTCGCTTCTCCATATGCACCTCACCCTGTGACCGCGTGATCGCGGAAGTACGGCTGCCACGGGCCGCAGCCACGGATGAAGGGCTGCATCAAGGCGCGTTCCGCCTGCACGGTATGCATCAGGTCGTGCCCGGCCCACTCATGCAACAGTTCCCCCAGGGTAACAACCCCCAGCTCCGAATGGCGCGCACGGCGCGTCAGGTCTGACGGAGTGAGCCGGTCCAGCGCGCGCAAGCTCTCGGCCCGCAAGCGGGCAAACTCCGCGGCCAACGCCCCAGGCGTTTGCTGCGAGCCGGACTTGCTGCCCTCCCTGTCGGGGTCAAAGGCTGGGAAATCCTCCCCCGCCATCAGGTAACCGACCCGTCGAGGGAACACCCAGCGCTCCGTGTCCACCAGGTGCTGCAGGCACTGCGCGGCAGACCATTCCCCCGGCGCCGGCGCCGCTGTCAGCAGGGCGGCAGAGAGCGCCTGTGTCAATTGGAGCCACCGTTGCGGCGTGCTCTGCAGCACAGCCGACGCCGATTGCAGGATCTCGTCCATCCCTAACCCCTTCCACTCGATATGTCCTGAGGGCGCACCGATGCCGGATCTGCCTGTGTGCCTGCTTGGTCTGATGCAAGAGCGGCTCTTTTTGGGCAGCGGATTGCTGGGCCCATTCTACCACACCGCGGGTGGGACGGGTGAACGGAGCACAGATGAGAAGCTAGCGCGAGCGTATGCTATCTCAAGCCGAATTCAGCACACGGGCGCTGCTTGCCCATCGTCCATTTCTTCATTTAGAATGGGAGCCGCATTGACGTGACGCTGGGGACGTGCGCCTGGACCGCACGAAAGGACGACAGCGATGAACCGAGCACTGACGCCTGGCGATGCTACCGACCCGGAGGCGGACTTCGAAGCGCTCTGCGAGGAGCCTCTGGCCGCGATGGAGAAGGCCCAGGTGCCAGGGGTCGCTTTGGGGGTCTTATACGGCGATGCGGAGTACACCGCCGGTTTCGGCGTTACCAGCCTGGATAATCCGCTGCCGGTCACGGCAGAGACGCTCTTTCAGATCGGCTCTATCACCAAAACGTTCGTGGGCACTGCGGTCATGCGCCTTGAGGAGGCGGGCAAGCTCTCGCTTGACGTGCCGCTGCGCACATACCTGCCCGACCTGCGCCTGGCGGATGAGGATACGGCGACCCGGGTCAGCTTGCGCCATTGCCTTACGCATACGGGTGGCTGGCTGGGCGACTACTTCAACGATTTCGGCGACGGCGACGATGCGCTGGCGCGGATGGTGGCAAGTCTGGTCACGCTCCCCCAGTTGACTCCGTTGGGACAGATCTGGTCTTACAACAACGCCGGCTTCTACCTCGCTGGGCGTGTTATTGAAGTGGTCACAGGCAAGCCGTTCGAGGCCGCGCTCAAGGAGCTTGTGCTTGACCCGCTGGGCCTGAGCACGACTCTCTTCTTTCCGAAGGATGTGATGACGTACCGCTTCGTGGTGGGACACGAGGTGTCGGAAACCGGTGCGCGGGTTGCCAGGCCGTGGGCGATCGGCCGTGCTTCGCACGCGGCCGGCGGCCTCGTGTCTTGCCTGCCGGATCTCTTCCGCTACGCGCGCTTCCATATAGGGGACGGCGCCACGAACGATGGCGCGCGCCTCCTGGCGCCGAAGACCATGGCCTTGATGCAGACGCCTGCGCTGCCCGCTGCCAGCAACGACTGGATTGGGCTGACCTGGTTCATCACCGATGTCGACGGCGTGAGGATCATCAGTCACGGCGGCGGCACCAATGGGCAGAAGGCCCGCCTGGTCATCGTGCCAGCCAAGCGCTTCGCGCTGGTAATGCTGACAAACCATGACCGTGGTGACGAGGTGATCGGCAGAGTCGTGGACTTGGCGCTCGAGCGCTACCTGGGGCTTGTGGAGCCAAAGCCGGTGCCGATCGTGGTGCCTGAAGAGACGTTGGCTCAGTACGTGGGCGTCTATGATTCGGCCCTGACCGTCATCACCGTCAGCGTGCGCGACGGCGGTCTGGTCTGCGACCTCAAGTTCAAGGGCGGCTTTCCCAACCCCGATTCGCCCCCGCCGGAGGTCCAACCGCCGCCCATGCGCGCTGCCCTCTGTGCCGAAGACCGTCTGGTATTCCTGGACTCGCCGCTCTGGCGCGGCCACGGCGAGGTGTTGCGCGACGCCACGGGCAGGATTGCCTGGTTGCGAGCCGGCGGCCGGATACAGAAGAAGATCTAAGAAATCTAACTTGAGAGGAGTGAGTTATCATGTCTCGCATACCGATCGGTCTGCAACTGTATTCCGTGCGCCATGACTGCGCGCGCGATCTGCCAGGCACCCTGAAAGCCGTCGCCGACATGGGCTACGAAGGGGTTGAGTTCTACACCTTCCATGGTCACACGGCCCGCGAGCTCCGGCAGATGCTGGATGGCGTGGGCTTGATGTGCTGCGGCACGCATATCGGCCTGGATGCGCTCCTTGGTGACCGGCTGCCTGGCACCATCGCATATGCCCTCGAGCTTGGCATCCCGTACCTGATCGTGCCGGGCCTGCCGCCGGAGCGGACGAGCTCGCCCGCGGCCTGGCGCGAGACGGCGGCCCTCTTCGCAGACCTGGCCGGAAAGCTGAAGCCCCATGGCCTCAAGACGGGCTATCACAACCACGACATCGAGTTTCGCCGCGTGGATGGTGAGCTGCCGTTCGACACTTTCTTTGGCAACACGGGCTCGGAAGTAATCGTACAGGTGGACCTCGGCAACGCCATTCACGGCGGGGGCAACCCCATTGCCTGTCTCCGGAGATACCCTGGGCGGGCGATCACCATCCACCTCAAAGAGTATTCGCCCGACTGGGTTGCGCCCATCGGCGAGGGAGCTGTGGATTGGGAGCAGGTGTTCGCCATCTGCGAGAAGTCCGGCGGCACCGAATGGTACATCGTCGAGCACGAGACGGAGGCCTACCCGGCGCTCTGGGGGGTCCAGCGCTGCCTGGAGAATCTCCGCAAGATGGGCAAGTGACGCCGTCCCTAGGGGATTAAGGCAAGCTGCGAGTGTGGAGGGGTGAATCCGTCCCGGATTTCGCCCCTCCTCGCTTGGTTGCGCCCCATCGGGGCCCCGGCGCGGTGTCTACACACTCTTTGACAGAACGCTTGCATCCGCGTATAATCGTTCTCGTTGACACTAGCGCCTCCGCCTGTGCAACCCCGTGGTTCCCCATCCTCCACAGGGCTCGGACGGAAGAACCTTATAGTGCGAAACCGCACAGTGCAAAGGACTGCCATGAAGTACCGAACTACGTATGTCGCGATTCTTGTTCTTGCCCTGCTGTCGTTGGCAGGGTGCTCCATCCTGCCCGCAGGCAACGCGCGACAGGCTTCATCCTCTCAGTCGCAGGCAGAGCCGACCCCCATTCCCACGCCTATCGTGCCCACCAAGCCTACGTACACCGTGCAACGTGGCGACGTGCAAAAAAAGCTGGAGTTCACAGGCCGCATCGCGCCGGTCAAGGAGCAGGAGCTCTTCTTTAAGACCAGTGGCCGCGTCCGGCAGGTCCTGGCGAAACGCAATGACCTTGTGAAGCAGGGCCAATTGCTCGCGGACCTGGAGATTGAGGACCTGGAGCGCCAGCAGCAGGCCGCAGAGCTCGAAGTGGAGCGCGCCAAGCAGAATTTCGCCGACGCCGAGCGCGAACTGGCGAACAATCTCAAGCGGGCGCAGATCAATCTGGACATCGCCAAGGGCGCGTTGGCATCCTTGCAGCGCCGCGACATGGCGCCGGAGAAGGTGCAAGCCCAGGCCGACCTGCGCTCCGCCGAGATCGCGCTCAAGCAGGCTCAGGAGGCCTACGACGCGATCGCCTGGCGGAATGACGCGTCCTCCACCGGCGCAGCGGCCGACCTGGAACAGGCTACCCTGAACTTCGAAAGGGCCAAGGCCGCCTTCGACATGGCGCAGCAGGGTATCGACCAACATAAATATGACGTGGCAGCGCAGCAACGCCAGGTGCAGCTTGCCCAGCTTTCCCTGGATGAGCTGGGCACAGATGTGAACCCGCTGCTGCAAAACGATGTGCAGCGCGCTGAGCTCAGCCTGGTCAACGTGAAGGCGGAAATCACCAAGGCGCAGATCGTCGCGCCGTTTGATGGCAAAGTGCTCTCCATTGCCCTGACCGAGGGCCGCGCCGTCGATGCCTTCAACCCTGTGGTCACAGTGGCTGATCCAGCCCAACTGGAGGTCAGTGCCGATCTGCAGAGCACCGACCTACAGCAGTTGGCCGAAAACCTTCCGGTCTCGCTTATGCTGGTGAGCCGTCCGGGCGAGAAGTACCAGGGCATCATCCGCAAACTACCCTACCCATATGGCTCGGGCGGCGGCAGCACCAAGCTGGATGAGCTGGACAAGTCCACTCGTGTGACGCTGCAAGGCGATCTCAGCAATTCCGGGATCGAGTTGGGCGACCTCATGCGCGCCACCGTCATCCTGGAAGACAGGCCGAACGTCCTCTGGCTGCCACCACAGGCGGTCCGCACCTTTCAAGGCCGCAACTTCGTGGTGGTGCAAGACGCCAATGGCCAGCGCCGGGTTGACGTGAAGATCGGTGTGAAGAGCGACGACCGGGTTGAGATCCTGGAAGGCCTGACAGAGGGCCTGGTGATCGTTGGAAACTAGGCCTCCCTTATACACAGTGTACTTTCCTGGGCGAAATGCTGGCCCCGCTTGGCGTACCCGCCTGCGGGGTGGCGCCCTCCCCACCTGGTCTGCCGGTGCGCGGGGCTCAGCAGGATACCATCCCGGCAGTGTACGCCGGGACCACGGTGTGGGCAGGTAGGCAGCGAGAGGAATCTCGATGAGTGTGATTCTCAGAACCTGGGCGATTCTGGTGGTCGCCCTGAAGCGCCTGTTCTCGCAGAAGGGGCTGGCGCTGGCAACAGTGATAGGTTTGGTGGCTGCGGTGGCACTCACCATGAGCGTGCCGCTCTATGCCGATGCGGTTTACTACCGCATCTTGCGCGCGGGCCTCTTCGACGCGCCGGCCCAGGAGTTTGGCGCCAGCGCCAGACCGCCGTTCGCTTTTATGTTCCGCTACGTGGGCTCCTGGTACCAGCCGTTGGAGTGGGACAAGGTCCAACCGCTTGACCAATACATCTCCAATGCAGGGCCCGGCGGGATCAACCTGGGGTTGCCGCGCATGTTCATGGTGCGGCATTTCAAGACCGACAACTTCAAGCTGTTCCCCATGAGCGATGTGGCTTACGCGGATGTGAAGGAACCGCTGGCCTGGGTGTCTTACGGGTTTGCCAGCGATGTCCAGGATCACATCGATGTGATGGAAGGGGAGTTCCCCCCTGCTGCCGATGCTTCGGTGGATAGCCCGATCCCGGTGGCGATCAGTGAGGCCCGTGCCACAGAGCTTGGCCTGCAAGTGGGTGAGCAGTACATGACCTTTGCGCCCAAGACGAAGGGCACCAAACAGGCCGTGCAGATCCCCATCGTCGTCTCGGGTGTGTGGAAGCCCAAGGATGCGAACGAAGACTACTGGTTCTACGAGCCGTCAGCCCTGGAAGACATGCTTATCATCCCGGAACAGACCTTCCTCCAGCGGATCTCCCCGGTCATCGAGAACGAAGTCTATGTAGCCCTCTGGTATCTGGTTCTGGACGGGTCAAACGTCCACGCCGCTGACGCCGGGCCGCTGTTGGGCCGCATCGTCCAGACGCAACAGAAGGTATCCGCGCTGCTGCCGAACACCGCGCTCGCCATCTCGCCGGTCACGCCGCTTCAAGCGTACCAGAAGTCAGCACGCCTGTTGACCGTCCTGCTCTACGCTTTCAGCGTGCCGATCTTGGGCTTGTTGCTGGCGTTCATTGCGCTCATGGTCGGGCTAACGGTCGGCCAGAAACGCAATGAGATCGCCGTCCTACGGAGCCGCGGGGCCACGGCCGTCCAGGTGGTAGGCATCGCCGCGCTGGAAGGGGTCATCCTGGGGCTGATCGCCCTGGTGCTCGCCGTCCCGGCAAGCGAATGGGTGGCCCGCACCATCGGCCGGGCGACCAGCTTTCTGAACTTCACGGCCCTCTCCGACTTGCGGGTGGTTACCACTGCCAACTCGCTGCGATACGGGCTCATCGCGGCGGGGCTGACTATGGTGGCCCAAATGGTGCCCACCATGGGCGCCGCCCGACACACCATCGTCACCTACAAGCAGGAACGCGCCCGTTCGCTCAAACCGCCGTGGTGGCAGCAGATGTATCTGGATGTGGCGTTGCTGATTCCTGCGGTGTACGGTACCTATCTGCTGCGCAAACAGGGGAGTATTGTCTTGCCGGGGGCTACCGCCAACACGGTGACCACCGATCCGTTCCAGAATCCCCTCTTGTTTCTCGTGCCAGCCTTGATGGTCTTTGCCTGCACGCTGCTCCTGTTGCGCGTTCTTCCGTTCATCATGGCCGCGCTTGCCTGGCTGGCCTCGCAACTCGGCAGTGTGGGCACGATGTTGGCAGCGCGGCAACTCTCGCGCACACCGGGCTACTATGCAGGCCCGCTCATGCTCCTGGTGCTCACGCTCAGCCTCTCTGCGTACACCGCCTCTCTGGCGCAGACGCTGGACAATCACCTCTACGACCAGACCTACTACAAGATCGGCGCCGATATGCGCGTAGTAGAGCTGGGCGAAGATACGCAGGCTCAGGGCGGCGGCTTCGGCTTCAGTATGGGAACGGGGGGTAACGCGACCGCGGGCTCCGATCAGGCCACGAAAGAGCCCACGGGACCGCGCTGGAACTTCCTGCCTGTTAGCGAGTACCTGAAAGTGCCGGGTGTGAAGGCCTCGACCCGCATTGCCGAGTACCCTGCGACGACGCGACTCAGCGGCGGGACTCAGAAAGCGACTTTCGTTGGCGTTGACCGCGTGGATTTCAGCAAGGTAGCCTTCTGGCGGCGGGACTTCGCCCCCTACCGTCTTGGGTATCTGATGAACGCCCTGGCTACCACACCCGAGGGCATCCTTCTCCACCGCACCTTCATGGCGCAGAACGCGCTTCGAGTGGGCGATACCGTCCGTGTCGCGGTGGATACCTACGGCGTCCGCTCGGAGATGGACATGAAGGTGGTGGGCAGCTTCGACCTCTTCCCCACCTGGTATCCCGATGGCGAAGACGGCACCCTGATTGTCGGCAACCTGGACTATCTCTATGAGCAGGCCGGCGACCAGTATCCCTACGAAGTTCTGTTGCGAACCGACGGCCAGCAGGACTACGACAAGCTGGTCAGTGAGATGCGAACTTTGAACCTGAATGTGCTCGACTACGACGCTACCCTGGCCGTTGTAGCACGGGAACAGCGCCGGCCCGAGCGCCAGGGATTGTTTGGCTTTCTTTCGATCGGGTTCGCCGCGGCGGCACTGCTGACGGTACTCGGATTCCTGCTCTATGCGCTCTTCTCCTTCAGGCGCCGCTTCATTGAGCTGGGTATGCTGCGCGCGATCGGCCTCTCTTCCGGCCAGATGACCTCGTTTCTGGCTTGGGAGCTCGCATTCCTGATCCTGGTCGGGCTGGTCGCGGGCACGCTCCTGGGCGTATGGGTGAGCAACCTGTTTGTGCCTTATCTGCAGGTGGGGGCGGGAGCCGCGGCGCATATCCCACCCTTCCTCGTGGAGATCGCGTGGCCGGCCATCTTCCGCATCTGGGGTTTGTTCGTCGGGCTGTTTGTGATCGCGCTGGTGGTGCTCGCTGTGCTGCTGTTGCGCATGCGCATCTTCCAGGCCGTGAAACTGGGCGAGACGGCGTAAATGTCAACTGAACCGTTTATCATCTGCGATAACCTGGTCAAGATCTACAAGGTTGCCAACCTGGAGGTCTTTGCCCTCCAGGGGCTGGACCTGCTTGTAGCGCCCGGCGAGCTCATGGCGATCATCGGCGCCAGCGGCAGCGGCAAGTCGACCTTGATGAACACCCTGGGCGGGCTGGATCGCCCGTCGGCAGGTCGCGTCTGGGTGGACGGCAATGATCTCCTGAAGATGTCGGATGCGGCGCTCGATCGCTATCGCCGGGCTAAGGTCGGGTTTGTGTGGCAGCAGGGTGCACGTAACCTGATCCCCTACCTGAGCGCCTCGGAAAACGTCGAGCTCCCCATGACCTTGGCCGGCAAGTCCAGGCACAAGAAGCGACGCGCCGCCGAGCTGCTGGACATGGTGGGCCTGGCGGATCGGAGCCATCACTACCTGGCAACCCTTTCCGGCGGCGAACAGCAGCGCGTCGCCATCGCCGTGGCGCTCGCCAACAGCCCCATGCTCCTGTTGGCGGATGAACCCACGGGCGAGGTCGACTCGCAGACCGCCTTGGTCATCTACGAAACCATCAAGAGGCTCAACCAGGATCTGAATCTGACGACCATCATCGTAAGCCATGATCCGACCATTGCCCGTCACGTGGGCCGCGTGGTGGCGATTCGCGACGGCAAGCTTGCCTCCGAGACGGTGCGCCAGGCGGCGCCTGCCGGCGCGTCAGCCGAAGGGCAAGGAGAAGAAGGGGCGGCCCAGCAGGATATCTACGAGGAGTTGGTCGTCCTCGATTCGGCCGGACGCCTCCAGATCCCCAAGGAATACCTCCAGCAGTTCAACATCCAGGGTCGCGCGCGGCTGGAAGTGCGCGAAGACGGCATCCTGATTGTGCCCGCGGGTACGTCGGGCGAGGACCGCCTCTCGGAGACGCGCGCCGGAGAACTGATCCCGGTCGCCAGACGGCGGGGTCTGCGGGACATCATAGCGCGGCTGCGACCCAGCAAGGCAGCATAACGTGACGAACACTACGAATCTAACGGCTGAAAACACCGTCCCCGCTGTTGAAACGGCAGATGTACGTCGTATCTACAAGGTCGGCACTCGCGAGGTGCACGCCCTGCGTGGCGTCACAATGGCTGTTGCCTCAGGTCGGTTTGTGGCGGTAAAGGGACGCTCGGGCAGCGGCAAGACCACTTTGTTGAACTGCATCGGTGGGCTGGACCAGCCCACCGATGGCACGGTGCACATCTTCGGGCGCGAGATCGACAAGCTGAACGACAACCAGCGCACCCGTTGGCGTGCGCGTGAGGTGGGCTTCATCTTCCAGTCGTTCGGATTGCTGCCCACCCTGTCCGCTTACGAGAACGTAGAGCTGATGCTGCGCATTTCCGGCGCCAAGCGCAGGCGCCGTCACGACCGGACAGTTTACTGTCTCACGCTGGTGGGGCTGGCTAAGTGGATGCACCACCGTCCGTATGAGCTATCGGGCGGCCAGCAGCAGCGGGTGGCCATCGCACGCGCCCTGGCCAACGAGCCGAAGCTGATCCTCGCCGACGAGGCCACGGGCGAGCTCGACAGTTCCACAGCTCGCGAGATCCTGTCGCTTTTCCGCCGCATCGTGGACGATGAGAAGGTCACGATCCTTATGGCCTCTCACGATGCCCTCGTCGATGAATACGTCGATGAGATTCTGCGAATGCAGGATGGGCAGATCGTCGGTTAGCCTGGCCCCTGGCCCAACGAGGGAGACCCGTTTTCCGTGCAGGAGACGGGTCTCTTTATTGGCTCGGACGATCCCTTTGGGGATACGGGTCTCATCCTGGTCTCTCACAGCGCTCAGATCACCTTGGCTGGCTTCTACGTAGCCAGCGCATGCGCGCCTGGGGGACACGCGGCAGCTTCTGACAGTCAAGCGATAGCATTTGGCATGTCGGGTCTGATAGGATGGTGCCGATGCGCTGTCTCAGGCACATCGTATCCATCAGGGCATTGGGGAGGCTCCCATGGCAGAAGGGAACGGTGCAGGTTGGGGCTCGTTGATTCGGGGCGCAGGGGCTGTTGCGCGGCCGAGGACGTTGCTGGGCGGAGCCCTGGCCATTGGGTTTATTTGCGAGGCGCTGCTGCACGCCCAGCCGCCAGGCCTGGGTTACGCCTTGGCGGCGCTGGCAGCCGCGCTCCTCTGGTGGGTACTGGGGCGCAGCCTGGGAGTTCGCGC
>Ga0315289_10007997_pt1 | contig 15329 bp, 15 predicted proteins | sample YL17G11_40_MG_FD_203452 | JGI IMG/M metagenome (GOLD analysis project Ga0315289, IMG submission 203452) | Sediment microbial communities from Yellowstone Lake, YNP, Wyoming, USA - YL17G11_40 | ecosystem: Environmental > Aquatic > Freshwater > Lake > Sediment | place: USA: Wyoming | collected... | reverse complement strand
GTGGCGGACCGGTTCGAGCCAGCGGTCCGAGGCCAGATGCTCGGGACCTATTCCTCGTTCACCATGGTGGGCCGCTTCATCGCGCCCTTCCTAGGCGGTCTCCTGCTCTTCGTGGCGAACTTCCAGAGCGTCTATCTGGCTTGTGCCATAGCTGGTGTGATGGCTCTGCTGATGGTCTTCCTCATTCCCTGGGGGATCGAAGGCACGCATGTGAAGGCCAAGAAGTTCGAAGGCACCATGTTCCAGGCATTGGGAAAGGTCATCCGCGACCCGGGAATTATGATCACCTCGGGAATGGAAGGGTGCCAGTACTTCGCCATGGGGGCTTTCGAGACCTTCGTGCCGATCTACGCCCTATCGATCGGCTTCAACACCCTGGATATCGGGATCATCATGGGCATCCAGGTCGTGAGCATGCTGTTGGCCAAGCCCATTATGGGCCGCATCTCGGACCAGAAGGGCAGAGGACCGAGTATTTCCATAGGGCTGCTCGTAGGGGCAGTGGCCATCGCCTTGATCCCGTTCGTTTCAAGTTTCGTCATTCTTTGCGCGTTGTCCATCGCGTTCGGGATAACCGTGGCAACGGTCACCGCCTCTACCTCGGCGCTGGTCACAGAGTTGGGGGGGGCGACCGCTCATGGGTCCTCGATAGGGGTCCTCAGTTCGATCATGGACATCGGTCACTCGATCGGGCCGTTCTTGACCGGAATATTGGTCACACTGTATTCGTTCCAAATCGGATTCGGCCTCGCCGCGGTTGTCATGCTGGCCGGAGCCTTGGCATTCTGGATGACCGTAGGAAGAAGGCACCAACGATCGCACGGGGCAATGGGTTGATTCAGTTCATTGACCGTCGATCCTCTGATCAAGAATGGCCAATGCAAAGGATTATTTATCCGATTTGACCAGTAATATTGGGGAAGAGTATGAGCGATAGCCTGGAATGGCGTCAATACATGGACAAGATGTTCGTCCAAAGGTCATGGTACAAATCGAAAGCCATCGCTTTCGGCTTCGCCGCAGCCTTTTTCGGTGTGGTACCGTTTTAGGTTGGGGATCGACCACGGACCCTTCACAGATCGTGTATACGGGGGCGTTTGCGGTAGGCTCCGCGATTTGCTTCGCGTCGATGGGTTATTACTATGGAAGATTAGTGGAGCTGGATCTAAGAATCCTGGACAGCGGAGATGACTTGGCGAAGAGGCAGCTTCTGTCGGAGAGGGTCACCGACTCGAAGCAGAATTCCCAATACTGGCTTCTATTGGCTGCCATTTTCGTGCTTGGAGGTGTTGCAGTTCTACTAGTTTCCACCGGTCAACAGACTGCGCGGATCAGCTTGACGATGGTGTTATTCGCCGGCGCAATAGGCTCGATGTTCGGGTGGTACCATGAGACCGTGAAAGGCGCCAAGGCGGTGAAGGAGCTTGGAGCCGCCTGATTCGCTCTAACGCTTCCTATCTACCATAGGCCTCAGTCCCGCTTCCTGAACGATCCTCGGCACGATCTCCTCCCAATTGACCGCCATGATGTGCACTCCATGCACGCCATCAATCGTTCTCAAGCGCTCGATCTGCTCCACGCATATGCGGACGCCTTCGGCCTTCGGGTCCTCAGTGGCCTTCATCCGTTCGATGACAGCATCGGGCACGCTCATGCCCGAGACCTTGTTCTTCATGTACAGGGCGACCTTGTGCGATTTCAAGGGCATGAGCCCGGCCAGGATGTGCACCTTCTCATGTAGGCCACGCTCGCGCACCATCTCCATCCAGCGCTCGAAGCGGTCCATGTCGTAGATGCTCTGCGTTTGCACGAACTGCGCCCCTGCCTTGACCTTCTTGGCCAGGCGAACGACCCGGAACTCGAAGGGGTCGGCGAAGGGATTGGCAGCAGCCCCCAGGAAGAGCTGGGGGGCGACCTCCAGCTCATCCCCTGACCATAGTTTGCCCTCATCCCTCATCCTGCGCAGGATCATCAGCTCCTGGATGGGATCGATGTCGTAGACGTTCTTCGCCTCTTTCTGATTGCCGAAGGTCTGATGGTCACCAGAGATGCAGAGCACGTTCCTCACGCCCAGCGCCGCCGCGCCTAGGACGTCCGATTGCAGGGCGATTCGGTTCCTATCCCTGCAGGTCATCTGGATGACCGGCTCCAGGCCCTCCTGGATAAGGATGGCCGCGGAGGCGATGGAGGACATGCGAGACATAGCCGTCTGGTTATCGGTCAGATTAAAAGCGTCCGCGAACCCGCGCATTGTCTGCGCATGCTTCCTGATCGCTTCGCCACTGGCCGACCGAGGGGGGCCGATCTCTGCGGTGACCGCGAACTTGCCCTGGTCTAGTAGCCGCTCCAATTCTCTAGCGCTCATTCCCTCCGCCCCCTCAGCTCCTTCTCCGCTTCAGAGAAAACGGCCGGACCGTTCACGATCTTCCTCGGTCCGCCGGATCGGCTGGGCAGCCAATTCTTGGGCGGGATGGGCTCCTCCAACATGTCCAGCCTTCCGAGGCGCTTCAGGCTTTGATAGATCTCGTCCCAGGCGCATGGCACGTCCGGCGAGACCTCGCACTTGCCGTTCTGCGAACCGCCGCACGGACCGTTCAGCAATGACTTGGCGCAGCGCACGATCGGACATATTCCTCCGGTCAGGTGCAGGACGCAATCGCCGCACCCTCCGCATTTCTCCAGGAAGACCCCCTGCTCCTCCGGGGCTCCCATGTTGGAGGTGTTCAGCCCCGGCATGACCCTTGCTTCCGGGTAGAGGGCCTGGATGGTCTGGGCCCCGACCCCGCAGGCGATGGAGAGCACAGCGTCCTTGTCCGACACTTTCTCGGCCATGGCGCGCACCCATTCCTTCTCGCACTGTCGCTCCACGGTCACCTCCTCGATGCTCCAGCCCTTGCCGCGAAGGTCGGAGTGCAAGCGCAGCGATTCCGCCAGCACGCCCACCTCCTTCTCCCCGCCCGCCAGACAAATGGCCACGCAGGACCGGCATCCGGCCACCAGAATGTTCCGGTGACCCTCGAGCATGTTGCATATCTCGTTGAGCGGCTTCTGTGCACCTATGATCATTTCCTTACCCCCAGCGGATTGGGACCGATCCGCTCCACCCGGCGGACCATTTCCTCCGCGGCCTCGCGGAACTTGAATGCCTGGTTAGAGGCGAGGTTGAACAGTTCCACCCGCTGCCCGTCCAAGCCCAGGTCATCGAGGATGCGCTTGGCCTGGTCCACCCGTTTCCGCGCCTCCAAATTACCGTATATATGATGGCAGTTCTTCTCCAGGCAGGCGGCGAGGAAGACAGCGTCGGCACCATCCCTGAAAGCGCGCAGCAGGTGCACCACATCGACCCTCCCGGAGCAGGGCAGCCGCACCAGCAGCACGTCAGAAGAGTACTGCATCCCCCGCTCTCCGGCTAGAACAGCGGCCGGAAGGCCAGCATGCTCGCATATGAACCCAATGATCCTCATCGCCCCCCTCCTCTGGCCGCCACTCGCACGGAAGCGCCGATCTGGGAATCGCTGTAGTGGTACAGGTCGATGGCCTTGCTCGGACAGAGGGAGACGCATATCCCGCAACCCTGGCAATCCTCGATCGGTATCTCCGCCTTGCCCTTGTCACCGATGAAGGGGGCGGAATAGGGGCAGCTCCTCACGCAGGTGAGGCAGGCGGAGCATTTCTCCTGGTCCACCTTCGTCACGATACCACCCAGCATTTCTTGGCCGAGAAGGGCCTCGGCCACTCTGGAAGAGACGCTCAGAGCATCGGTGACCATGGTCTCCAGCGGCGATGCCTTGAAAGCGCTGGAACACACAAATATCCCTCTTCTCATGGTCTCTTCGGGTCTGAGCCTTGGCTCCAGGGTGGTAAGTGTCCCGTCGGCTGCCAACGGCAAACCAAGGACCTTGGCGATCCTTTCAGAATCATGCTCCGCCTGATGAGTGGTATAGGCTGCTTCCGCCTCGATGGTGATGTCCCCGAGCGTCTGGTCATTTAGCACCCAGTCAGTTGCTCCGACCAACCTGGGGCGTTCCTCGGAGCGGAAGAACACAACGCCCATGTCTTGGGCCATCCTCTGCTCTGATTCCCTCCTTCCGGGTGAGACGATGTCCCGGGAGATGATGTATGCCTTTCCATTTGGCCGCTTATTCTTGAAGTCCATGGCCGCGCGCATCCCCCGTACGAAGGCCCCGGCATCGACTCCCCATTCATGACCATTTTCCGCCAGGACGACGATGCTCATGGGCAAGGTCCCTGACCCGACAAGGATGGACTCTAGATCGGATACGGGAGCAAGCGCGCTTGTTTGAGGGCTATTAGCCGGCGCTTCATTGGCCAGGACTATGACCCCACAGTCCACTGCGTGCGTTACCCGTCCCGAGGAAATCAAGGCCGAGAAATTCCCCAGCCTGCCGACCAGATGGGTCACTTTGCTATGAGCAAAGGCGGCGAACCCTGGGTCTTCGTGCAGGCGCTTGATATCCTCTTCGAGCGCCTGGCGTTGCTTCTCCAAACGGTCCGGTATCATGAACCCGCTGCCCTCAGCGATTTGCGCGACCTCGATCCCTTGTCCTCGAAGGTGCGTGGCGAGGATCAGGGCGCAGGCCCCATCACCGATGATAAGCGCCCTCTTGGACCTTAATTGCCGGAATTTGATCGGCGCCTCCTCGGCCAGGCTTGATCGCGCCACCGCCATTTCGATGATCAGATGCGCCTTCTCGAGCGCCTTATCGTGAGTGTGAACGTACGCGCTCTGCTCCCGGACGTCGGCCAGTTCGACCATGTAAGGATTGATGCCCGAATCTCGGGCCACGTCCCTGAATATTGTCTCCTTGGAGAAGGCGGAGCAGGCCACTATGACAAAACATTCCGCCTTCCCCGATCTGAAGAACGCGGCCAGCTTATTCTGGCCAACGGGAGAGCAAATACGATCGATGATCTCCACCGGGCCGACTCGGTCCATGGTCTTGGCATGCTCTGCCAATGAATTGACGTCCAGCGTCCTAGGGTTGCCCCCGGCCCAGGTGCAAATGACCACGCCGACCCGGCCCTTGTCGTTCATTCGCCACCCTCCAGCCTGCCAGCCACAAGGGAAGCGACCGCCAGGCCATCCTTGGCGCTTTGGGCGATGTCCATGGGTTCTCGGCAGCTGCCAGCAACGAACACGCCTTCCCTGGAGGATGAGCCACGCCCATTCGTAGAAATGAAGAACCCGGAATCATCCGTCCTCAGGCCCATAGATTCCGCCAAGCGCTTCGAGCCAGTCCGGGGCACCATCCCTACCGATAGCACCACTAGATCGTACTCGGCCTCATGGATGACCGTGTCATCCGCGGACGCGTACCTGATCAAGGGTTTGCCGCTGTCCGACTCGATTATCTCCGAAGGCCTGGTCCTATAAAGGGCGATGTCCTGCGTGCTCTCGGCCCAGGCGTAAATGTCATCGCGAGCGTCGGCCGCACGCCAATCCATGTAGAGGAAATCGATTCCGATCTGAGGATGCAGCCGCTTGATCAGCTGCGCGAGTTTGAAGGCATATTTGCAGCATGCCTGGGAACAATGTGACGATCCTCCGCGGACCTGCCTCGAGCCGACGCATTGGACGAACGCCATTCTCTTCGGCTGGGGATTGGAAAAAGGAAACGTGCCATCGATCGCCAGCTGCTTCTCCACCTCATTGGCGGTGACCACCGCCCGCACGGTCCCGTACCCCAGTCGGGGATCAAGGGTCGCGTCGAACGGCTGGGTTCCCGTGGCCAGTATGACCGCGCTCGCCTTGAGGAGCTGCGGTTCGTTGACCCCCGCCGGCGAGGCACGGACATGCATTTCGCCTAGGTGCCCCTCGATCTCGATGACCTCGTGCCCCTTCAGGACCGGGACGTCCTTCAATTTCGTCTCCCTGACCTTGTTAACGGCCAGGCAGACGTCGCAGCGGACGCATTCCACGATGCCCTTGCAAGCGTAGTCGCGGACCGCTCCGCCCAATGATTGGTCCTGCTCGACCACCAAACAGGCGATGCCGCGCTCCTGCAACGACAGCGCAGCGGTCAGCCCCGCTATCCCGGACCCCACTATTATCACCGGCTTCATGTGGCCAACTCACTGTGGCTAAGGGGAGAACGGGCCGGAGGCAGGTCATGGAGCATCATTGGGCCAACGGTCCTTGCCACGCCCATGGAATTATTTATAGCTTCCTTGGAACGGCAGCACAAGCTAATAACGAGCAATGGAATAACTGGTGCATGCGCCTCTGCGCCTTCACCTTGGACGTCGACCGGGACGTCAACCAGGCCAAGAAGGGTCAGTCAGAGGCGGTCTCCCAGCCGCTGCCTGGCGAACCAGGAGAATTCAGATTCTCTTCCTCTATGCGCGGGCTGGAGATGATCGTGGACCTTCTGGACGAGCTGAGCATCAAGGCCACCTTCTTCCTGGAAGGAGAAACGCTCAGGGAGATATCCAAGAGCATGGACGTCGAGGACCTGCTGCGCGGGCATGAGGTGGCCTCGCACGGGGTGTGCCATGAGGACATCACCGGCGAGAGCACCGGGATCTGCCTCACCGGACCGAAGGTGGCCGAGGTGCTGGAGGAGAGCGCCATCATCATCGAGGATGTCTGTTCCGTGCCGCCCAAGGGGTTCCGGGCCCCGTACCTGCACATCAACAACGACACCCTGGCCGCCCTGGCCAAGCTAGGGTATGTTTATGATTCCTCATTGACCAGGGAGATCATCGGCGGGGGCATCCACCCCTACCGGCTGGACAACGGGCTATGGGAGGTGCCGCTCGCCTCCGGCCTCGACAGCCGAGGCAAGCGCATCGTCTCCTACCTTTGGCCGATGCACGAAGGGAAACGCGGACCGGAAGATTACCGGCACATGGGCGGCCAGGTGAAGGATGGCCTCCTGGTGCTCGCTACCCACTCCTGGCATGTGGTGGAGACCTTCGGGGAGGGCCGGTTGCCGGAGGAGAGGGTGAATTCCTCCATGGCTGACCTGCGCTCGGTGCTGGAAGGCCTGCTGGATCAGGGGATGGCCTTCACCACCATCAAGCACCACCTAGATAGCCATGGGGATTCTTGACCATGGGACCGGTACTCAGCCAGACCTCTTCAAAATACGCCGCTGCTCTGGAAAAAGCATGGACCGACTTGGGCGCGATGGACCTGGAAGTCGTTGCTGGCAATGCGATGGCGCAGGTCGAGGATGGGCGCCTTCGCCTTCCCTTCTTGTCCGGAGATATTCTCATCGACCCGAACGCTCGCAGCGCTCTGGAAGGAGGCAAGGAAACTGAATTATTCACGGTCATCCTCGCTCTTCACTTTCTGATCGGCGCAAGCGAGAAACCGTTGGCTGGCGAATTGATAAGCTTCAACGAGGTCCCTGGAGGTCCGGTCTATTATTCCGCCTTCAAGCAGCGCTCTATCGATCGACTGGTCCAACATTTTGGTTCAATGCCATCCAAGCTCACGCAGGCCTGCAAGACGCTCGGAGGGGAGATCGTCATGATGGGAGATGCCGCCGTCATCATACCCCTCTTCCCCAAACTGCCATTGACCCTGGTCCTGTGGAATGGCGACGAGGAGGTCCCGGCCTCGGGCAACATCCTCTTCGACCGGACTGCCTCGGATCTCATGTCGGCCGAGGACCTGGCGGTGGCCGCCTCCCTGGTGCTCAGCCGACTGCTGAGCGCTAGTAAAGCCCTTTGATCAGGCCGTCGTCGCCGATGTCCATGTTCAAGGCGTTCGGATCGGCCGGCAGACCGGGGATAAGCATGATCTCACCGCAGATCGCCACCGTGAACCCTGCCCCGGCCGAGACGTTGATCTCTCGGACGGTCAGCACCCAGTCGCGCGGCGCCCCCTTGATCTTCGGATCGTCGGTGATGGAGTGCTGGGTCTTGGCAATGCACACGGGGAGCCTCCCGTGACCAGCGGCCTCGATGTTCTTCAGGTCCTTCTCCGCCTCGGCGTCGAACTTCACCCCTGCGGCCCCGTAGATCTCCTTGGCGATGATGCCGATCTTCTCGCGGGTGCTCATCTCGTCCCCATAGAGGAAATGGAAGTCCTTCTGGTTCTTTTCGATGGCGTCCAGCACCTCAAGCGCCAGATTCACCCCGCCCTCGCCCCCCCTCTCGAAGACGAAGGATATGGCGCAGCGCACGCCCATGGCCTGGCAGTGCTTCATGATGAGTTCGGCCTCCTCCGCCGCATCGGTATGGAAGTTGTTGATGGCCACCACCACGGGTACCCCGAAGCGCCCGATGTTGGCGATGTGCCGGTCCAGGTTGGGGAAGCCTTTCTCCAGGGCGGCCAGGTTCTTGACGTCGCACTTGTCGTAAGGGCAGCCGCCGTGCATCTTCAGGGCGCGGATGGAGGCCACGAGCACCGCACAGTCCGGCCTCAGGTCCGAGCTGCGGCACACGATGTCGAAGAACTTCTCCGCCCCCAGGTCGGTGGCGAAGCCCGCCTCCGTGACCACGTAGTCCGCCATCTTCAGGGCATACTTCGTCGCCAGAATGGAGTTGTTGCCATGCGCGATGTTGGCGAACGGAAAGCCGTGGATGAACATCGGCTGGCCTTCGAGCGTCTGCACGATGTTCGGCTTCATGGCCTCCTTGAGCAGCAAAGCCATCGCCCCCACGCAGCCCAGTTGGGCGGCGGTCACCGGTTTCTTGTCGTAGGTGTAAGCGACGATCATCTGGCCCAGTCGCTCCTTCAGATCGGTCATGGAAGTGGCCAGGGCCAGGATGGCGCTGATCTCCGAGGCGGCGGTGATGATGAACCCGCTTTCGTGCGGCACCCCGCCCTCACCCCTCCCGCCCAGACCGACAACGGTATGACGCAGCTCGCGGCAGTTCATGTCGATTGCTTTTTTCCAAATGATGCGCGTCGGGTCGATGTTCAGCCCGTTCTTGCGTTGGATATGGTTCTCGATGATGGCGGAGAGCAGGTTGTGCGCCGCTCCTACCGCATGGATGTCCCCGGTGAAATGCAGGTCGATCTCCCACATGGGATAGACCTGAGAGAGGCCGCCGCCAGTGGCGCCCCCCTTGACGCCGAAGACCGGACCGAGGGAGGGCTGCCTCAAGGCGCCGATGACCCTCTTGTCCAGACTGCCCAGGGCCTGCACCAGCCCGATGGTGGTGACGGTCTTGCCCTCTCCTGCGGGAGTGGCGGTAATGGCCGTGGTGAGGATCAGCTTGCCCTTCGGCCTCTCATCGAAGCGGCGGAGGACTTCCAATGGCACCTTGGCGGTGAACTTGCCATGGAGCTGCAGATCTTCCTTGGCCAGGCCGATCCCTTCGGCCACCTTCTCGATCGGTTGGCACTTGGCCTCCTGCGCAATCTCGATGTTGGTCCTCAAGCTTCCACTCCCAGACAAAACGGCTATGAAGAGTAGGGTATAAAACCGATGTGCCACCCCAGACCGGACCATGGCAAGATAAATAGTGGGAAAAGCCGCTGTACGAGGACGGGTGCAGGACAATGGCGGCTCAGATCATCGATGGAACGAGGATCGCCCAGCAGATCCGGGAGGGATTGAAACCAAGGATCGCGGCGCTGAAGATGGGAGGGATCACCCCAGGATTGGCAGTGATATTGGTAGGCGACGACCCCGCCTCGCAATCATATGTGAGGTCCAAGGGAAAGGCCAGCCAGGAGCTCGGCATGTTCTCCAAGCAGATCGACATGCCAAGCACGGTCTCCGAGGACGACCTACTCAGGAACCTCGACTGTCTGAACGCCGACCCGGAGGTGCATGGCATATTGGTCCAGCTGCCGCTCCCGGATCATATCGATGAGGCCCAGGTCATTATGCGCATCGACCCCATGAAGGACGTGGACGCCTTCCATCCGGTGAACGTGGGCAAGATGCTGATCGGCACCCCCGGAATGCTGCCCGCTACGCCGGCGGGGATCCAGCAACTGCTGGTCCAGAGCGGCAACTCTCCCGAGGGCAAGCACGTGGTGGTGCTGGGGAGGAGCAACATCGTCGGAAAGCCAGTGGCCGCCATCCTCATGCAGAAGGCCCAGGGGGCCAACGCCACGGTCACCATCTGCCATTCGGGCACCAAGGACCTGGCGTCGATCACCAGGCAGGCCGACATCATCATCTCGGCCATGGGAAAGGCGGGCTTCCTCAAGGCGGATATGGTGAAGGAGGGGGTGGTGGTGATCGACGTGGGCACGAGCCGGGTGCCTGATGCCACAAAGGAGAGAGGCTACCGGCTGGTCGGGGACGTGGATTTTGAGGGCGTCTCCAAGAAGGCGAAGGCGATATCCCCGGTGCCCGGTGGAGTGGGCCCGATGACCATCAGCATGTTGCTCTCCAACACCGTTTCCGCCGCGGAAGATTACAGCCGCCATCTCGCCATGGGCACCAGACGGATCTGATGGCCCGAATGCCATGCTCCATCATGGCGAACCGCTGCAACAAATTAATACTCCAGTGCCCATTATCGGCCCGGCTTAGGCGGTTCCATTCCGTCCTTAGAGGATCGCAGCATGATCGCCATTCAAGTCAACAACCTGACCAAGAGCTACGGGCAGTTCGTGGCCTTGCGGGGCATCACCTTCGAAGTGCAGGAGGGAGAGGTGTTTGGCCTCATCGGCCCGAACGGGGCCGGGAAGACCACCACATTGAGGGTCTTGGCCACGCTGCTGGAGGTAACCTCCGGCGAAGTGAAGATCTTTGGTCTCGACCTGGTGAAAGAGGCCGACGAGGTGCGCAAGATCATTTCCTATCTGCCCGAGGATGCTGGGGCTTACAAGAACATGACCGGGCGGGCCTACCTGGAGTTCATCGCCGAGTTCTTCCACGCGAAGAACGAAGGGGATGCCATGCTGGAAAGGGGGCTCCAGATCGCTCATCTGGCCGAAAGGATCGATGACAAGGTGGAGACTTACAGCAAGGGCATGGCGCGCCGCCTGCTGGTGGCCCGCGCCCTGATGATAGCGCCCAAGATGGCCATCCTGGACGAGCTCACCTCCGGGCTGGACGTGCTGAACGCCCGGGAGATCCGCAGGACCGTGAAGAAGGCGACCACCGAGGGGACCACCGTTCTCCTGTCTTCCCATAACATGCTGGAGGTGGAGCTCATGTGCGACCGCATCGCCCTCATCGACGACGGCCGCATCGTGGAGATTGGCACTCCAGCGGCATTGAAGCAGAAGTACCATGCTGCCAATATCGAAGAGGTGTTCGTGGAGGCGGTCAAATGAGCAACCTGGGCAACATCATGAGGAAGGAGATCAAGGAGCTGCTGACCCCGGCCACGCTGGTGCCGATAATAATCATGGCGCTCATCTTCGGCTCGCTCGGGGGAGCCATCGGCGGCTCGCAGGATGTGCTCAAGCAGAAACCGCTGGTGGGCATCATCGATCAGGACAATTCCACCATCTCGCGCTTCATCTATGCAGACCTGGCCTCCCAATCTCAGGTCATCTTCCATGATAACCAGTCTGATGTCAAGGTGGCGCTGCAGACCGTCAGCGGGAAGGGCGGAGTGGCGCTCCTGGTGATCGATCCCTCCTTCCAAGCGAACATCACCGCCAATCGCTCTGGGACCCTACAAGTGTTTTGGATCATGAAGGGCACCGGTCTGACCGACAGCCTGTCCACCGCACCGGTGGAAGGCATGCTGGCCAAGACCAGCAAAGACACCTCCAAGGTGCTCATCGACAATCACCTTACCAGCAACTCGACCGTCATCCTGGCACCCTTCAAGCTCACCCAGAGCACCGATTTCAAAGGGAAGGAGATGGTCGGTGTCAGCCCCGGGGTGATCAGCGCCTTGATGTCCTCCCAGGGGGTCGTGGTGCCGCTGATCGTGGTGCTGGTCATCATCATGGCCGGTAGCATGGTCATCTCCTCCATGGGGATGGAGAAGGAGAACAAGACCCTGGAGACCCTGCTGACGTTGCCGGTGGGGCGCTCTTCCATCGTGTTCGGTAAGCTGGCCGGTGCGGCCATCGTCGGGCTGATCGTGGCGGGCATTTACATGGTGGGGCTGGGGTACTACATGAACTCCTTCACCCTCAACGCCCCCATCGACCTGGCCAAGTTCGGCCTGACCCTCGACATCTTCGATTACGCGCTGGTGGGCATCTCCCTCTTCCTGGCCCTGGTGTCCGCGCTCGGCATCTGCATGATCCTGGGCATCTTCACCAAGAACTACAAAGCGGCGCAGTCGATGACCCTGCCGGTGACGATGCTGGCGCTGATCCCGATGTTCGTGCTCATGTTCGCGGACTTCGACACCCTGCCCCTAATCGGCCAGGTGCTGGTGTTCGCCATCCCCTTCTCGGAGCCGATCATCGCCATGCGCAGCCTGATGTTCGACGGGTTCGGCATCGTCATCGCGGGCATCATCTACCAGGCGGCGTTCGCGTTGGTGACCATGTACATCGCCGTGCGCCTGTTCAAGAAGGACATCTTGCTGACCGGCAGGGTGAAGAGCGCGGAGAAAAAAGGGCGGATGAGCTTCTACTTGTTAAGGCTCGGTGGCCGGAGGAAGTAGACCTTTTGAGCCCTCCCGGCCTCGCTTCCTCTTTTTCTCCTGGAAACAGGCTATATAAAAACCTTTAAAACGGCTACTTGCATTTCTCCGCTGAATGTTGCGCGAATGCCAAGACCATGGCTATTTCAGAGGGGAGACCTGCACCATATGCGGAGAGCCTGGCCGCTTTCTCATGAACGACCAGGAGCTGGAAGCGATCGGCAGGACCATGGCCGGTGTGCTGCGACATTTCCCGGAGCGCTTCGGATTGCAGATGGACGAACAGGGCTTCGTTCCCATGCGAGATTTCATCGCCGCCCTCAAGAACCAGAGAGAGCGGTACCACTGGCTCAGACCCCATCACATCATCGCCATCATCGAAACCGACCCCAAGGGCCGGTACCAAGTGAGCAATGACCTCATCCGGGCCACCTATGGCCACTCGATCCCGCTCAATCTCAACCTGCCCACGGACAACATCCCGGAGAGGCTCTACTATCCGACCACCCCGGAGGAGACGGACATCATCCTGGAGACGGGACTGAAGCCCTCCGACCGCAAGATGGTCCACCTATCCAAGACCTATCAGGACGCGGTCAACGCCGGATTGGTCAGGACGGACAACCCCGTCATCCTGGAGATCGATGCCGAGAAGGCCATTCACGAAGGGCTCGTCATCCAGAGGGCGGGCCGCACCGTCTTCTTGGCCGATGATGTGCCCGCCGCCTATCTGAAGCGCGCGGAGCCGCCCGTGGTGGAAGAGGAGACGGAAGAGATCCTCGACCGAAGCGCTTAGCACCTTCGAGCAGCCGGACGCAACCTTTTTCTGCACCGACCGCGACTGAAGGCTGATGTTCATCCGGGCCGATAGGCTGCTGCGGAGCCACCTGAACCAAGAGTTCAAGCACGTCCTGGAGTTCCATTGGGAAGGGTTCGAGCCCCACCTGCTGGCCTACGACCCTATGGAAGAGGGTGTCATCGAGATCGACCTCTGGGAGCTGGACCTCGATATCATCGAGGCCAGGAGATGCGTGGGGAGCTTCGAGGAAGAGGGTTATCGCCCCTGCCCGAACAGAAGCGTGCCTCATGGCCACTTCTCGCAGTGCGAGGCCTGTGCCTCCACCTGGATACCGGTACAGGAGTGCGTCTTCGAGCCCCAGTGCAACGGGGAGAAGTGCGATTCGCCCTTCTGCTCCAAGAAGCACGTGATCTATGCCGCTTTCCATGGCGACATCGTAAAGGTGGGCATGACCGGCTCGCAACGCTGGCGGGAGAGGGCCATCGAACAGGGGGCGGATGGCATCGCCCTGCTCCTTGAGGTAGAAGGCAGGCGCGATGCCAGGGAAAAGGAGAAGGCGGTGGCGGGGGCCCTGGGTTGCACTCAGGCGGTCAGGGGTACAGAGGTCCGCAAGCAGCTCTCCCGGACCCTGTCCGCCGAGAGGCTGGCGGCCAAGCACGAGAGCATCCTGGCTAGGTTGGAGGACGAATACCCGATCTTGGACCGATTGGAGATCCTAGATGCCTATCCGCTGCAGCGGTTCGAGGAGGAGCCAGTGCTGGTGAGGAGCATCGGAAGGCACCGGGGCGAGGTCCTGGGCCTCAAGGGCCGCTTTATCTTCTTTCGGAGCGGCGGGGAAGTGCGGATGCTGGACATCTCCAAGACACCGTCGCATTTCATCATCGACCGGTGCAAAGGCATAATATGAGGAAGGTCAATCGTGCCTCCCCGAGCGGTAACGGGGTTGATGCCGATGACGATCACTCTCAAGCCAGCGGAAGTAACTGAGAAGCATGGCAGGCTCTTCTGCCGCGGTTTGTACACTCTCGTGGACGAGGGAAACGGCGTGGCACGCATCATCGAGGAGTGTTCTGCCAAAGGGCCAGTGGAATGGGACGCGGTGAACCGCAAGAGGGCCGGGGGGGCCATTGAACAGATCAGGGTCGACGGCACGACCCTCATCATGGACACCATCATCGGCGAACGAGAGGTCCGCTTCGGCCCTGCCTCGAAGGACCTCGGCGGCCAGGGTCTCAAGGCCCTCAGGGTGGAAGGCGACGTGGTCAGGACCACTTGGGTCGGCCTGGCCGGAGCGAGCGTGGGCATCGGGGCCTGCCTGCCGCAAGGACCGGGGACCATCTGCGCCGAATATCCAGATGAGGTGCTGATCGGGGGAGCGCACCGGGTGGAGGTCACCATCACCACGCCCAAGCTCGCCCGCGTCATCTTCGCTGTGGACGATACCGATACGAAGGAGAAGGGGGCGTCCTGGGTGCTGCTGCTGAAGTGCGCCCGCGCCAGTCCGGTCGGCCACTTCCTGGAGCACAAGATAGTGCAGCTCAATCCCAGCGCCCCGGACAAGACCACGCAGTGCGTGGCGGTGGGCGTCTCGTTCGCGGTAGCGGAGAGGGATATCCAGCGATTGAAGGAGTTCGTGGTGAAGTTCGTGAAGGATAGCACTTTCTCCTCGAACACCGCCCTGGCCATGTTCAAGGGCCTAAGGATCCCGCAGACCTTGTTCGATTACGGGATGGACGCCAAGACCAAGATAATGACGGTGGAGCAGGCCAGGAAGGCCGCCATGGCCGGGGGGGCGGAGCTGATCGAGATCACGGGAACGAGAGGCATGATCGGAGCACTGGCGGGAATAGGCTGTTTCGACATGGGCATCCGGGCCGCGGGCCTGCCCGAGGATTTCGAGTGAACGGCGGCTCATTTCCTGGCGACAACATTTATCCTGCGGAAGGCCTCGAAGAACGATCCGTCCGGCTGCCGGGTCTTCTCGACCATGCGCGCCACCACCTTGTCGCGGAACCGTTGCTTCATCGTAGGTTCCCGC
>Ga0315289_10007995_pt1 | contig 15330 bp, 13 predicted proteins | sample YL17G11_40_MG_FD_203452 | JGI IMG/M metagenome (GOLD analysis project Ga0315289, IMG submission 203452) | Sediment microbial communities from Yellowstone Lake, YNP, Wyoming, USA - YL17G11_40 | ecosystem: Environmental > Aquatic > Freshwater > Lake > Sediment | place: USA: Wyoming | collected... | reverse complement strand
CTGCTCGGAAACCGACGCCAGCAGGGAATCCACCAGCTCGCGAACGCGTCGCCGCTCCCGCTCGCTCTGGTCCCGCTGGGCCCCGGCGCGGGCGTCGGCCATTTGGACCTGCTGCTCGGCCAGATCCGCCATGCGCGACTCCTGCCGGCGCCGCTGCCGGCGGAGATAGTCGTAAGCGGCGTTGACGGTCAGCCGGTATAACCACGGCTCGAACACCTCCGGGCTGCGCAACTGCTCCAGGGAGAAATACAGCCGGAGGAACACCTCCTGGCCTACATCCTCCACGTCCTCGGGACGCCCGATCAGCCGGGCGATGGTGCCCAGGATCCGCCGCCGGTAGGCCTGCACAATCTGGCCGAATGCGGAGTCCTCCCCCGCGCGAGCTCGCTTGATAAGCTCAAAGTCAACCAGCATGATGCAGCCTGAGCCGGCATCCGGATGGGCCTCACCATCCCCCACTGACACTGGCGTGCCGGCAAACTGTTAGGTTACAAAGAGCTAGGCCGCAAAGCCAAGTTGCCGTAGGGGCGGCCGCCCAGGGCATGCTAAAATCGACGGTTAGCAGCCGTTCCCCATGGACTTCCTTGAGGGGCTCAATCCCCAGCAGCGCCAGGCGGTCACCTACGTCGAGGGACCGCTGCTGATCCTGGCCGGAGCCGGCAGCGGCAAGACGCGGGTCATTACCCACCGCATGGCCCACCTGATTCATGCCCACCGGGTGCCGCCCTCGGCCATCGTGGCCGTTACCTTCACCAACAAGGCGGCCAAGGAGATGCGGGAGCGGGTAGACGCCCTGCTGGCAGGTCAGTACCCCTTGGGGGACCTGACCGTCTCCACGTTTCACTCCTTCTGCGTGCGCCTCCTCCGCCGGGACGGGCGGCGGCTGGCTGAGCTGCGGCCCGGCTTTACAGGCGGTTTTACCATCTACGACGAGGACGAGCAGCTTGTGGTGGTCAAGACCGCCTGCCGCCGCCTCGGGCTGGACGAGCAGCATTTCATGCCCTACCGGACCATCCAGTCCCGGATCAGCCACGCCAAAAACCACGGCCCGGGGCCCCGGGAATGGGGCGCTTCGAAAGACCCGAAGGTCAGGACGCTGGCCGGGGTCTTCGACCTCTATGAAGTCCTCCTGCGCCAGGCCAACGCCCTGGACTTCGACGACCTGCTCCTGGAGACCGTCCGCCTCCTCCGCCATGACGACGCCACCCGCGCGGCCTACAACCGCCTCATCCTGCACCTGCTGATCGACGAGTACCAGGACACCAACCGCAGCCAATACGAACTGGTGCGCCTGCTGACCGAAGTCCACCGCAACGTCTGCGCCGTGGGAGACGAGGACCAGTCCATCTATAGCTGGCGCGGCGCCGACATCCGCAACATCCTGGACTTCGAGCGCGACTACCCGGAAGCCCTCACCATCCGGCTGGAGGAGAACTATCGCTCGACCAAGAACATCCTGGAGTCCGCCAGTGCGCTGGTGGCCCACAACTGCCAGCGGCTGGGCAAATGGCTCTGGACCGGCTCAACCGCCGGTGAGCCGGTCGGCCTCTACGAAGCCCGCCATGCGGAAGACGAGGCGCGGTTCATCGCCGACGCGATCGAGCGGCTGCTCGAGGACGGCTGCGAGCGCGTGGCGGTCCTGTACCGCACCAATGCCCAGTCCCGCCAGATCGAGGAGGCCCTGCGACGCAACGGCCGCGCCTACCATGTTGTGGCCGGCTTCAGCTTCTACCAGCGCGCCGAGGTGAAAGACGCGTTGGCCTACTTGAAGCTGCTCGTCTCCCGGCAGGACTCCGTGGCCCTGCTGCGCATCATCAACACCCCCGCGCGGGGCATCGGCAAGTCTACCGTCGAGCAACTGGAACGTTACGCCCTCGAGCAAAACCTCGGCCTCTGGACCGCCCTGGAGCGGATGCTCGACGAGCGCCGCTTCCCGGCCCGCGCCCAGGCCGCTTTGGCGGCCTTCCGCGAGCTGATCGAGGAACTCGGCGGTCTGACACGCCAGGCGCCCCTGGACCAGCTTCTGCACCGCATCCTGGTCCGCACCGGCTACTGGGGCATGCTGGAGGGAGACGAATCGCCGGAGGCGGAGGCGCGCCTGGAGAACCTCAAGGAACTGATCACCGCGGGACGGGAAGCGGCCGAGCGCGGCGAAGGCCTGACGGAATTCCTGGACCACGCCGCGCTGGTCTCGGAGGCCGACACAGTCAACGAGCAGGCGCAGGTATTGCTGCTGACGTTGCACAACGCCAAAGGGCTGGAGTTCCCGGTCGTCTTCATCGCCGGGCTGGAGAAGGGCCTCCTGCCCCATTCCCGTTCGCTCCACAGCGAATCCGCGCTGGAGGAGGAGCGCCGGCTTTGCTATGTCGGCATGACCCGCGCGCAGAGGCGTCTCATCCTGACCTGGGCCCGCAGGCGGCGCAGATGGGCAAACAGCAGCGACGAACCCTGTGTGCCCTCTCAGTTCCTGAGCGAGATACCGCCGGGGCTGATCGAAAAGCTTGCCCGGCAGGCTTCCCCGGCCGGGGAGCTTGACCTGTTCGCCGAGCAACACGAGCTGCGCCCCGCGGCGCGCCAGAGCGCCTACCCCGGCAAGACGTATAATTCAGTGGAGAACATCACGGAGTTCTTCGCCGCGCGCGGCGTGACGCCGCCGGCAAAAGCGGCGGCAGCCCCGAGCCGCCCCGCGGCGCCGGTCGTGCCCCCGGCGCGGCGACGCGGCTTCGCCATCGGCGCCGAGGTCGAGCACCCGCGTTACGGGCGCGGCGTCATCGTCCGCCGTGAGGGCGAAGGCGAGGCGGCCAAGTTAACCGTCAGTTTTCAGAGGCACGGATTGAAGAAGCTGATCGAGCGATACGCATCGCTGAAAGCACAAGAATGAACACCAAGAACATCACCGACCGGCTGGAACGCAAGAAGCTCAAGCGGGCGGCCCGCAAGCAGGCCCCGCCCAAGACCGAGCGTCCTGCGGGAGTGGCGCGCGGCTCGCGCAAGCGCAAGGTCAAAAAGATGCCCAAGGGCACGCGGAAGCGCTAAGGCGCAGCCTTCGCCTCAGCCGTGAGCCAACTGCTGCGCACCAAGAGCATCGACGCGCTCATTGCGGCCTCCGAGGAGCCCGACAAGCGGCTCCGCAAGACGCTGGGGCCGTGGAGTCTGACGGCGCTGGGCGTCGGCGCCGTCATCGGTTCCGGCATCTTCATCCTGACCGGAACGGCGGCCGCCGGTGAGACCCTCAGCTTCCGCTCGGTGCTGCATGCCCCCGTGCTGGACTTGTTGCTGCATGGCAGCGGAGCGCTCTCCACCATCGGGCGCCCCGGCGCCGGTCCGGGGATCGCGCTGTCATTCCTGCTGACCGCCCTCGCATGCAGCTTCGCCGCGCTGTGCTACGCCGAGCTGGCCTCGATGATCCCCATCGCCGGCAGCGCCTACACCTACGCCTACGCCACGCTGGGGGAAATCTTCGCCTGGATCATCGGCTGGGACTTGATCTTGGAGTACGCCGTCTCGAACATGGCCGTGGCGGTGGGCTTCTCGGCCTATTTCAACGACGTGCTGGAGAGCGTGTTCGGCCTGCGCCTCCCGGAGCGGCTTTCGGGGCCTATGATCGCCGGCGGCGTGTTCACCGGCAACTGGTACAACCTGCCGGCCCTGATTGTGCTGCTGGCGCTGACCTGGATCCTGGTGCGCGGGGTGCGCGAGAGTGCGGGCACTAACAACGTGATGGTCGTCATCAAGGTGGCCGCCATCCTGATCTTCGTCTTCGGGGCCGCCCCCGCCGTGCGCGCCGAGAACTGGCGCCCGTTTATGCCCAACGGGTTTCCCGGCGTGCTGACCGGCGCGGCCATCGTGTTCTTCACCTACATCGGCTTCGATTCGGTCTCCACCGCGGCCGAGGAATGCCGCCGCCCGCAAAAGGACCTGCCCATCGGCATCGTTGCCAGCCTGGTGATCTGCACGGTTCTCTACGTTTCAGTGGCCCTGGTGCTGACCGGCATCGAGAGTTACAGGAACCTGAACAACGCGGCGCCGGTGGCCAACGCTCTGAAGGCGCTGGGGTACGAATCCATCCGCCGCTGGGTGGGGCTGGGCGCCCTGGTAGGCATGGTGTCCTCACTGCTGGTGTTCCAATACGGCCAGGCGCGGGTCTGGTTCGCCATGTCCCGCGACGGCTTGCTGCCGGCGGCCTTCTCCAGGGTCCATCAGCGCTACCGCACGCCGCACATCTCCACCTGGGTGGCCGGCCTGTTCGTCGGCCTGCCCGCCGGCATCTGGGACATCGGCACCTTCGCCGACCTGTCCAACATCGGCACGCTGTTCGCCTTCATTGTGGTCTCCGCGGCCGTCATCGTGCTGCGCCGCACGCAGCCCGACCGCCCGCGCGGCTTCCGCATTCCGGGCGCGCCCTGGCTGCCGGGCCTCTCGATCGCCTCCTGCCTGGTCCTGATGCTGAGCCTGCCGCTCCAGACCTGGCTGCGGTTCGCCGTCTGGCTCGCGATCGGCCTGGCCATCTACCACCTGTTCGGCAGGAAACACAGCCAGTTGGCGTGAGCGAGGCTTGTGCGTGAGAACTCTCTCAAATCCGGATTGACTTTCCCTTTTTGTTCGCCCATAATGGGGATATGCCCCTCACCAGACGCCAGAAAGAAGTGCTGGATCTGATCGCGAATTTCGTCGGCGACAACGGCTACTGCCCCAGCTATGAGGAGATCGCCCGCGGGCTGGACCTGGCCTCGTTGGCCACGGTGCACAAGCACATCTCGGCGCTGGAGGCGAAGCACTACCTCAAGCGCGGCTTCAACCAGAGCCGTTCGCTGGAGCTGGCTCCGAAGTACTTTCAGGAGCAGCGCAGGCACCGGCCGGGCGCAGCCGCCTGGGACATTCCGCTGATGGGGCGGATCGCGGCGGGCGCGCCCGTGGAAGCGGTGGCGGGACGCGAGCGGTTGGACTTCGGCGAGTTCCTCAACCAGGAGAACCTGTTCGCCCTGGAGGTGCGCGGCGATTCGATGATCGACGAGCACATCCTGAGCGGCGACCTGGTGCTGGTGGAGGGCACGCAAGAAGTGCGTGACGGCGACATCGTGGTGGCCCTGGTGCGCGGCAGTGAAACCACGCTGAAGCGGTTCTTCCGCGAACCTGGCGAGATGGCGCGGCTGCAACCGGCCAACGCCACGATGGATCCTATACGGGTGCCCCTGTCGGACCTGCGAATCCAGGGGCGCGTGCTGGCGGTACTGCGGAAATACAAATAGGCCCCACAGCTTTCTGCCGGGCCAGCCTATCTGTTCTACTGGGTTCGCCGGCTGCGGACCTCGGCTTCGGCGCGGAACCAGTCCTCATCGGGGGAGTCGCCCGGACACCCGCGCTCCTCCCAATAGGAGTAAGCCAGCCGCTCGATTTCCTCCTGCTCGCCGATGGTGAAGCCCGCGGCAGCGGACAAAGTGGCCAGCGTCTCAGGCACAGGGTCCGCGGCGGCCGGCGCAGCCGCCGGCTTGCGCGCGCTCTTAGGCTTGGCAACGGCCACCGCTGATCCTGTCTGGGATGCGGCGTTGGCAGTATCGACACTACGCTTTCTTGGCATCAGCTTGCCCTCTTCCCCAAATGGACTACCTTCAATTTTATCAGACCACGGCAGAGGCCCTGATGGGGTAGTGGGAAACGGCAGGTAAAACTCTGATCCAGGCCCTAAGGTTTTTGCGGGGGCCGGAAGGTGTGAAAAAAGCGGCCCTCCGGCTGCTTGCTTACGCGCGCGGCTCGGTAACCCACTCGAGACACTGGGCTCCTGACCGAGCCGCGACCGGGGGCCCTCTGGGCGGGGAGCGGTTTGGCCGATTCTTTCACACCTTCCGCCCGCGCTACTGCGACAGGCGGAGGATCTCCGAGGGTATCCGGGCAAAAGCCTCGCTGAGCTGCGCCGGCGTGGGCGCATAGACGTACAGGCCGACGGGCTTGCTCGAGTCGTAGATCGGCCTGGACGGGTCGTTGGCCAGCCGGCGCAGGAATTCGTGGTCGACGCCCTCTGTGGAGGTCCCCCCCAAACCGATGGAGAACACGGTCGGCTTCAGTCTGGTGTTGTTGCGCATGATCGCTGCGATGTTGTCGGCGACATTGTTCGCCACGTAACGCACGGCCCGGGGGCTGTCCGGACGAATCCTGCCGGCGTAAGAGTGACCGGTGGGGAACTTGTCGAGGGAGGACATGTAGCCCGAGGTGGAGATCACGGTCCCGTCGTAGGTGACCGTGTCCGGAATGTAGGCGATGTCCCGCCTCATCCTCTGGAGATAGGACAAGCCGCTGCCACTGGCATAACTGCAACCAGAGCTGTTCGGAGCGACCACCAACTCGTCACTATCTGCATCAGGCCGGGAGGCCGCCTGGCCGAGCATCACGCCCCAGGTGATTCCGGTGGTGGCATAGGTGCCGGGCGCCGAGACGAAGCCAAACTTGGGGGTAGAGGAGCTGCAACTGCTGACGCGGTAGGTGTACAAGGAGCCGGTGTTCGGGTAGGTGGAAGAGCCGTCGCCGTACCGCTGATCGTTGGCCACGGTCTTCTTCGGAAAGTCGCCGGTGATGGCGGTGGGGCGGCCATCCGTGAAGAACACGACGACGTTCAGCGCGCCTTCCTCGTCGATGGCCTGGCTGAGGTTCGTGGGCGTTCGCGTCTTGAAATCCATGCCGTAAGGGAAGTCGATGTAGTAGTTCCCGCTGAAACTGATCATCCCGAGGCGGTCCCGGTCCTCCGCGAACTTGTCCACAAAGACCTTGGCGGAGCCACGCAGGGCGTCCTCGGCGTTCGCCTGCGCGATGGACCCCGAGCGGTCCAGCAGCAGAATCAGATTCACGTCCCGCCGCGCGGCCACCGCCGAGACCCTAACGTTGGCGTAATCCCGCCGCAGCACCCGGAGGAAGTACAGCGCGGCGTCCACGGAGGCATTCATGGCCACCAGTCTTCGTCTGCTGGCCTCCTCGGTGACGGTCGTGTTGAAGGTGATGTTGGTCGCACCGTAAAGGTTCGCCGGGAAGTTGGCGTTGAGCGTGAACACCGGCAGGTTGATGTTGGTGCAACTGTCGTCGCTCAGGCCGCCGGCGGCGCACTGGTCGTGTCCGATGTAAAGGACCTTGGAAATGATCACCACGCCGTCGCCTGCGGTGCGGGTCATGCCCAACTCGGAGGACAGGCGGACGATGAGGTCCTGGTTAGCGGTCACAGAGAAGTCGATTCCCCGTGCAAACATCCGCGCCGTGTCGCGCGCCACCTGCACGGTCTGGATCGCGTCGGTCACCCGGAACCCCATCACGAATACGCCGATGAGCGCCGGCACCAGCACCTGCCCTGGCCGGCGAACACCTTCGCGTCGCTGGTGTGGTACGTGCCCGGCATGGCCTACGTGCTGGGGGCGGCTTATCAAGTAGCGGCTATCCGGCGGGCGCAGCGGGCTGCGGACGAGCTGTCGCCGGGTCAGACCTGCGCGGCCTGAGGCTCCGCTGGCCCCGCCGCCAGCTCGCGCTTGTACTTGCATTTGCGGTCCGGGCAGTGCACGGAACCGCCCGCCCGGCCCCACCTCTCGACCAGATACGGCCCGCCACAGGCCGGACACTTCTCGGCCACGGGCTTGGCCCAGGAAACAAACTCGCATTCCGGATAGCGGTTGCAGCCGTAGAACGTGCGGCCCCGCCGGGAGCGGCGCTCGACGATCTCACCGGCCCCGCAGGACGGGCAGGCCACGCCGGTGGTCTTCTGCTTGACGTACTTGCAGGTCGGATAATTGCTGCACGCCGTGAACTCTCCGTAGCGGCCGTGCTTGACGGCCAGGCGGCCCCCGCACTGCGGGCAGTTCTCATCCAGCGGCACATCGGGTTTCTTCTGCTCGGTCCCGATGCGCTTGGTGGTCTTGCAGTCGGGGTAGCCGGTGCACGCATAGAACGTGCCGAACCGGCCCCGCTTCAGGACCATGGGGCGCCCGCAGTTCTCGCAGTAGTCCGCGTCCTCCTGCTCAGTCAGGTCCACGCTATCCACATCCGGCAGGTCCACGGTGAGCTCGCGAGTGTTCGTGCACTCCGGATAACCGCTACACGCGATGAAGCTCCCATGGCGGCCCCAGCGGATCACCATGGGCTGGCCGCACTTGTCGCAGACCAGATCGGTGGGCTTCTCCAGCCGCTTGATGTCCGTCATGTGCTTCTCGGCGCGGCGCAGGTCCTTCTGGAAGTCCTTGTAAAAGTCACCGAGCGCCGCCCGCCAGTCCAGCTTGCCCTCCTCGATCTCGTCCAGCTCTTCCTCCATGCGGGCCGTGTAGCGGACGTCGAAGATGTCGTCGAAGCTCTCAATCAGCAGGTCGGTGACCACCATGCCCAGCTCGGTGGGCGCCAGCCGGCCGGCGTCCTTGCGCACGTAGCCGCGGTCCTGGACGGTGGAGAGGATCGAGGCATAGGTGGAGGGGCGGCCCACCCCGTCGGACTCCAGCTTCTTGACCAGAGTGGCCTCGCTGTAGCGGGGCGGCGGTTCGGTGAAATGCTGCTCCGGCTTGAGCGCACGCAGCTTGAGCCGCTCGCCCTCGGCCACCACGGGCAGCTTGTGCTTGAGTTCCTCGTCCTCTTCGTCCTTCTGGTCCTTGCCTTCTTCGTAGACCGCCAGGAAACCGTCGAAGCGGGGGACCGAGCCGGTGGCGCGGAACAGGTACTGGGCGCCGTCCTGGCCCGTGGCACTGACCTCGATGGTGGTTTGGTCAAAGAGGGCGGGGAGCATCTGGGAGGCGACGAACCGCATCCAGATGAGCTGGTAGAGGCGGAATTCGTCCTCCCCCAGGCGCCGGGCGAGGGACTCCGGGGTGTGATAGGCGGAGGTCGGCCGGATGGCCTCGTGCGCGTCCTGAGCGTCTTTCTTGTTGCGATAAAGGTTGGGGGAGGGAGGCACGTATTGGGCGCCGTACCGCTCGGCGATGAGGTCCCGAGCCTCGCGCAGGGCTTCGTCGGCCACGCGGACCGAATCGGTGCGCATGTAAGTGATCAACCCGACCGGCCCTTCCTTGCCCAGCGCGATCCCTTCGTAGAGCCGCTGCGCCAGGGCCATGCTGCGCTTCACGCTGAAACGCAGCTTCCGCGCCGCCTCCTGCTGCAAAGTCGAGGTGATGAAGGGCGGCACAGGGTGGCGCCGCTTCTCGCGGGTGACCACGGATTTGACAAGGTAGGCCGCGCCTTCCAGTTGGGCCACCAGCCGGTCCGCGGCTCCCTGATCCGGTATCTCCAGCGCCTCGTCATCGCGCTTGACGAGCTGGGCCGCCAGAAGGGGCGGCTTCCGCGCGGCCAGGTCCGCCTCGATGGTCCAGTACTCGCGTTTCTGGAAGGCGCGGATCTCCCGCTCCCGCTCCACGATCACGCGCACCGCCACGGTCTGCACGCGCCCCGCCGACAGCCCGCGCCGCACCTTGTCCCACAGCAGCGGCGAGATCTTGTAGCCCACCAGCCGGTCCAGCACCCGGCGCGCCTGTTGCGCCTCGACCAGCCGCAGATCCACGCTGCCGGGCCGCTCGAACGCCCGCCGGATGGCGGTCGAGGTGATCTCGTGAAACATCACCCGGTAGATCTTCGGGCCGCCGTCGCCCCGGCCCTCGAGTTCTTCCTGGAGGTGATAGCAGATGGCTTCGCCTTCGCGGTCCGGGTCGGCCGCCAGGTAGACTGCCTCCGCCTGCCTGGCGGCCTGGCGGAGTTCCTGGACCAGCTTTTTCTTGCCCTCGATGACCACGTAGGTGGGCTCGAAGCCGCGCTCGACGTCCACCGCCAGCTCGCGCTTGGGCAGGTCCTTGATGTGCCCCAGGGAAGCCTTGACCACGTACTGCTTACCCAGGTATCTGCCGATGGTGCGCGCTTTGGCCGGCGATTCCACGATGACCAAGGATTTCGACATGCCAGATGTGCTTGAGTTGTTCTGGACGCTGGCCTCTCGCCAAAAACGCGGCGCTCACCACACTTTAACAAAATTCTTGCCGGGAAGCTGCCGCACGACGCCCGCCATCTCGAGCTCGAACAGCGCGGCGATGACCTCCGAGGAGGTAAGGTCCTCGAACGCCTCCAGCAGCTCGTCGATGTGGATCGCGGCGTCCACCTTGAGTTGCGCCAGCACGCGCCGCCCCGCCGCGTCCAGTCCCAACGCCGCCACCGGCTCGGAGCCCGGCGCGGCGGCAGTTTCTGCGGTCTGGGTAAACAGCTCCGGCTGGCGAAGCGTCATCAGCCGCCGGCGGTCCTCGGGGGACAGCTCTTCGAGCACGTCGCCCCACTCCTGCACCAGCTTGGCGCCCTGCTTGATGAGCAGATTGGGCCCCCAGCTCATCTTCGAGGTGATGTTGCCCGGCACGGCGAAGACCTCGCGGCCTTGATCCAGCGCCAGCCTGGCCGTGATGGCCGAGCCGCTGTACTGCCCGCCCTCCACCACCACGACTCCGGCGCTCAGGCCGCTGATGACGCGGTTGCGGATGGGAAAGTTTTGCGGATAGGCGGGCGCGCCCAGGGGAAACTCCGACAGCAGCAGCCCTTTCTCGATCAACTGAGCAACCAGCTTGCGGTTCTCCGTGGGGTAAACCACGTCGGCGCCGCAGCCCAGCACGGCGACGGTGTTGGCGCCGGCGGCCAGCGCTCCGCGGTGGGCGGCGCTGTCGATGCCGCGCGCCATGCCGCTGACGATGGCAAGACCCGCCCGCCCCAGCTCCCCGGCCAGCCGCTCGGTCACCGCGATCCCGTAAGGCGTCGGGTGGCGCGTTCCCACTATCGCCAGCATCAACGCGCCGAGTAGCTCCAGGCGGCCGCGGGCGAACAGCAGAACAGGCGGGTCGAAGATCTCCCGCAGCCGGGGCGGGTAGCGGGAATCGGAGATGGGAATGGCCACGGCTCCGCTGGCCTGCATCTTCTGCTGCTGCGTCGCGGCGTCCTCGAACGCGCAGCCGCTCATGATGGCCTGCGCCAGGGCCGCGCTGGCGCCGACGTTCTCAAGCTCCGACCGCGAGGCGCGGAAGATCGCGCCCGGGGTGCGAAAGCGCTCCAGCAGCTTGGCCGCCGTGCGGGCGCCCAGTCCGGGCACCATCCTCAACGCCAGCCAGTCGATTTCCTCATCGCGCGCCAGTTGCGCAGCCTGCATCGACACGCCTCCTTATGTCAATTGGTGGCCGCGCGGCGCGGGGATTCTCACCCGCAAACTCAACTCCGGCCGGTTCGCCCGACACGCCCGAGCGCCGTATACTGGTCATAGGACCATGATTCCGGAGGATTTGCGGCCGCTGTTTTGGGACGTCAATACCGACCTCTTCCAACCCGCCTCGCATCCCCGCTACACCATCGCCCGCATCCTGGAGTACGGTGACCGCAGGGCGGTGGCCTGGCTGCGGGAACTTTTCACCGCCTCTGAAATCGGCGAAGTCCTACAGACCGACGCGCGGCTCTCCCGGAGGTCCGCCAACTTCTGGGCACTGGTCTACGGGATTCCGCGGGAGGAAGTGGCGGCCCTGCGCAAAGCCGGCTGATCATGTGGCACGCTGACACTCTGGCCGAGGCCGCCGCGTGCGCGCTCCACGACCTGGAGCAAGCCGGCGTCCTTGGCGACTTCTACCTGGCCGGCGGAACGGGCCTGGCTCTCCACCTGGGACACCGCCGCTCTCGCGACCTGGACTTCTTCAGCACTCCGGCGTTCCAGGAAGACGCACTAGTGGCGGAGATGCAACACCTGCGCGGGTTCGCGCTGACCGCCAAAGCGCCACACACACTGCACGCCGTGCTTCAAAGCGCCAGAGTCAGCTTCCTCTCCTACCCCTACCCGGTGCTGTTTCCCTTCGCGGACTTCTCTGGCGTGAGGGTCGCTGACCCCAGGGACATTGCCTGCATGAAGATCAGCGCCATTGCCAGCCGCGGGACCAGACGTGATTTCGTCGATCTGCACTCGGTCTCGAAGCTGTACGGCCTGGCTGAGTTGCTGGAACTCTTCCGGCACAAGTTCGCCCAGGCTTCCTACAGCCTGGTGCATGTGCTGAAATCCCTGACCTATTTCGACGACGCCGATGAGGATCCCCTGCCCGATATGCTGGTCCCGCTCGACTGGGATGAGGTCAAGCGGTTCTTCGTGAGCGAAGCTCTCCGCTTCTTGTGAGCTGCCGCCGGGTCGCCGGGCCCGCGTGCTATCCTGAGAATCTACTCCCCTCACGCCGGCGGTCGCATCTTGAAAGTCGGATTCGTCAGCCTGGGTTGTCCCAAGAATCTGGTGGACACGGAAGTCATGATGGGGCAGCTTGTCGCGCGCGGCCACCAGCTCACCTCGCATCCGGAAGAAGCCGAGGTGATCGTGGTCAACACGTGCAGCTTCATCCGGCCGGCCCAGCAGGAATCGGTGGACACCATCCTGGAGATGGCGCGCCACAAGCGCTCCGGCACGCTCAAGAAACTCATCGTGGCGGGCTGCCTGGTCGAGCGCTACGGCGAGGAGATCCGCCGGCGCCTCCCCGAAGTGGACGCGGTCCTGGGCGCCAACGAGGTCCCGCAGATCGTCGCGGCCTGCGAAGGGCGACCCGTCACCGCCGATTCCCGCCGGCCGTACCTTTACAACCACCTGAGCCCCCGTGTGCGGGCCACGCCGCCGCACTACGCCTACATCAAGATCGCCGAGGGCTGCGACCACTCCTGCTCCTTCTGCATCATTCCGCAGCTTCGCGGCCCGTACCGCAGCCGGACCATCGAGTCGGTGGTGACCGAGGCAGCGCGGCTGTTCGCCCAAGGCGTGCGCGAGATCAACCTGGTGAGCCAGGACACCACCGCCTACGGCGAGGACCTCGGCAGGCGGGACGGCCTGGCCCGGTTGCTGGCGCGGCTGGCGCGGATCGAGACCCCGCAGCCGGTCTGGATCCGGTTCCTCTACGCCCACCCCAGCAAGATCACGCCAAGGTTGCTGGAAACCATGGCCGCGCATCCCGCCCTGGTGCGCTACCTCGACGTCCCCTTCCAGCACTCCAGCGCCCGCGTGCTGCGGCGCATGCGGCGCGGAGGGTCCGGGAAAGCCTTTCTGAGATTGCTCGAAAAAATTCGCCGGGCGCTCCCCGGAGTGGCCATCCGCACCAGCCTGATGGTCGGTTTCCCCGGGGAGACGCCCGAGGATTTCCAGGACCTGTGCCGGTTCGTCGAAGCGGCCCGCTTCGACCACCTGGGCGTGTTCTCTTACGACGACGAGGAGACCTGCGCCAGCCACCGCCTGGAAGGCAAGATCCCGGCGCGTATGATCTACAACCGCAAACGCCGCCTGCTGGCGATCCAGCGACGCATCTCGCGCGCGCTCAACCGGCAGCAGGTCGGCCGCGCGGCGCCGGTCCTGGTGGAAGGCCCGAGCCGCGAAACAGATCTGTTGTGGGAAGCCCGAACGCCGGCTCAGGCGCCGGAGATCGACAGCCTCTGCCTGGTGAACGACTTTCTGGGAGCGCCGCCGCGCGCCGGCCAAAGCCGCCGCCTGCGCGTCACCGCGGCGCACGACTATGAACTGATCGGAACACTTCTGCCGGATGAGGGCGAAACGCATGGCGAACAACTCGCCTAAGACGCGCCGGGCGGTGGCCGCCGCGCTGGCGACTTGGTTCGGCTGCGGATACTTTCCCGCAGCGCCGGGCAGCTTCACCTCGGCCGTCGCCCTGGCGATGGCGATTCTGCTGGCTCGCTACGCGGCATGGCAGGGCTGGCACTTCGCGGTGCTCGCCGGCGTGTTGCTGGCTCCGGGCATTTGGGCGGCGCACCAGGAAGCCCAGCGGACCGCGCGCAAAGACCCGCGCTCGGTCGTAATTGACGAAGTGTTGGGACAGTGGGTGACGCTGGCCGGCGCCCTGAGATTGAACTGGAAGAGCTGGCTGGCGGCGTTCCTCCTGTTCCGAATCCTGGACATCTGGAAGCCCGCTCCGGCGCGCCAATTCGAATCCTTGCCCGGCGGCATCGGCATCGTGACCGATGACCTGGCGGCGGGCGTCTATGGCGCGCTTGTGTTATTCATTGCGGGGTGTTTCAATCTTTATTGACGGGCTATGGTAATCAGGAAGAACTCCGACGGAAGACCCCAGATCGCCGAGATCACTCCGGCCGCGGCGATTGCGGGAGGCGAACTGGAGATTCGCGGTACGGGCTTCGGTCGCGGTCAAACGCCGCGCGTGACAGTAGGGGACGTCGAGGCCCACGTTCTGGTGGGCTCGGACTCATTTCTCATCGCCCGGGTGCCGGAAGCAGCCGCGGCGGGCGAACTGGTAGTCGAGTGCGGTGACCGGGCCAGCCCGGCCCGAAGCTGCCAGATCGGCGTGCTGGTCGCCGCCAATGTGCATCCGGTAGCCAATCCCGCCCTGGACGCAGAAGGCAACATTTACACTACCTTGAGCGGCTCGCGGGGTCAGAAGACGCCCGTGTCCGTCTACCGGATTGACACCAGCTACAACCCCCGCCCGTTTCTCTCCGAGGTGATGAACGCCACTGGGCTGGCCTTCGACCGGGAGGGCTTCCTGTACGTCTCCAGTCGCCACGACGGCATTATCTACCAAGCCGGTCCGGACGGCAGCATGTCGGTGTACGCCGAAGGCATGGGCGTCGCCACCGGGCTGGCCTTCGACCGGGAAGAGAACCTCTACGTGGGCGACCGCAGCGGCACGATTTTCAAGATCAGCCGCTCGCGGCAGATCTATGTCTTCGCCACGCTGGAGCCGTCGATCTCGGCCTACCACCTGGCCTTTGGCCCGGACGAGCGCCTCTATGTGACCGGTCCCACAACCTCGAGCTTCGACTCGGTCTATCGCATCTCGCCCGCCGGAGAGGTGGAGATCTTCTATCGCGGGCTGGGGCGCCCGCAGGGACTGGTCTTCGACGCCGACGGATGGCTCTACGTGGCTGCTTCGCTGGGCGGGCGCAAAGGTGTCGTCCGGTTGGGCGAGAACCGCCGCCCGGAACTGTTCCTTTCCGGCCCGCACATCGTCGGCCTGGCCTTCGCCGCCCCGCACGCCCTGGTTGCGGCCACCAACACGGGCATTTACCGCGTGGACGTGGGCATCAAGGGCCGGCCGTTGGTGTAGATGGACGCCGAGATCATCGCCGTCGGCTCCGAGCTGCTGACGCCGCAACGCATCGATACCAACTCGCTCTACCTCACCGAGCAGTTGAACGCCCTGGGCGTGGAGGTGGTGGCCAAAGCGGTGCTGGGCGACGACCGCCCGCGGCTGGCGGAGGCCGTCCGCGCCGCGGTAGCCCGCTCCGACATCCTCATCCTCACCGGCGGGCTTGGCCCCACCGAGGATGATGTGACCCGCGACGCCGTCGCCACGGCGCTCGAGCGCCGCCAGG
>Ga0315289_10007994_pt1 | contig 15330 bp, 8 predicted proteins | sample YL17G11_40_MG_FD_203452 | JGI IMG/M metagenome (GOLD analysis project Ga0315289, IMG submission 203452) | Sediment microbial communities from Yellowstone Lake, YNP, Wyoming, USA - YL17G11_40 | ecosystem: Environmental > Aquatic > Freshwater > Lake > Sediment | place: USA: Wyoming | collected... | reverse complement strand
AGCTTACAGGCTATAGACTGGTGGGCCGGACTAGCTGGCTGGACGGGAACGCACTCCACAGCGGGAGTGTATGATGAGAGGAAAAAAGAGGCCGGGTGGCGCGGGCGACGGCGGGCGTGGCCGACCCGGACCGGGGAAGAGGTGCAGTCAGCGTGTGCAGGGGGCAAGTGAATGGACGCTATTTACAACCCCGCTCTCTATGCTGGATAGAATGATGCATTATCTATCGGCCCCGGGGAGAACAAGGTTAGGGACGTGCGATCAGGCCACCGTGGCGGATAGGGAAGCGCGAAAATGGAAAGATGAAAAAAAGAAAAAAAAAAAGCGGCGGCGGCGCGGAAACGCGAGGACAGCGCAGCGCAAACTGTCACATTCCTCTTCTCTTCTCTTCCCACCAGGTGCGTCTCCTGCACGCAGCCCGCCACCCCCCCACTCCGCCTCCCCGCTCACCCCACGCTTCGGCTGGGGCCGGCCCAGCCCACGCCCAACGGGCTGGGCGGGTGCGGGTGAGGCCCGGAAAGGCCCGCGCGGGAGCGGCCAAATCGGGCAGAGGGGTCGGAGAGAAAAAAACAGCGTCAAGCGGCGCGCGATGAAGCGAGGGAGGGCAGGCCCTCACCAGGCAGCCTCGTGACGACCACCGCCGTCGCCGCCGCCACCACTACCGCCCTCAAACGCAAGCTTGCCCGCTGATGCTCCATTTGGGCGTGGGCGCGGGGCGGGCGGGCCGGGTGCGCCGGCCGGGGCGGCAACGGCTCCCTGCGCGAGCGAGGTTTGTTCTCTGTTTCTGTTCGTTCTCTTCACGCCCCTGAGGCCCTTCGCTCTCACCTTCCGCTCTCTCCCCTTCTCAACTCCTTCAGCCCTCCACCCTCCCACCCACCACCCACTCATCCACCATGGTCGCCAAGAAAGTAAGTGATTGACGCGTGGGGGCCGGGCGGGCGTGGGCGACGAGAGATGGCGCTGCGCCTGAAAACGAGCGCATGCAGACGAGGCCGTTAAAAAGCGAGATGCGCCCCCGCAGAAGATGCGCCCATCTCCGCGCGCCGGCCTCCTGGAGAGGGAGTAGCCACCCGTCCACGCCCCAGTCACCCACCTTGGTGGGTAAGGCGGGTGACGACCCTCCTACTGGGAGGCATGGCTAGGCCTATCGGTCTGGAGAGACGCCGCCCGCGGGCCACAAAAAGCCGTTGTTAACCGGCAAAACTATGAGAGAGAAGCGTTCGCTCGCTCGGTCGCTCTCTTCTTGACCCGCACCTGTCGGGCCCCTCGCGCGACGTCCAAGGCGGTGGCCTCGCCCCTCCGCCACCCGCGAACGAGGTTACGGGCCACCTTATCCTCTTACCCGTGGGCTGCGCGGGATGGCGGCGGGCGGGGCAAAGGGGTCAGGGCGCAGAGTGGCCACCGTCGCGCGCGCGCCCCCCAGCAAACCGACACAAAAAAATGCCCTCTCCCGCGCCCGTCTCACTCACTCCCGCCTCCTCCTCCCACCCCACCACGCACTCCAGGCCGTCGTCAAGAAGGTTGTGAAGAAGGTGAGCTAGGCTAGCAGGCGCGCGCGGGCGCGTGCGTAGAGCGAAGCGAACAAACAAAACCTGCTTGCGGGCAAAAGGGAGGCGGTGTCCCACTGCGCTGGGAAGGACCCTTCCCACTTACTCTCACTCTCTGCCTCCGCCCCTCTCTCTCTCTCTCTCCATCCAGGCCGCCCCCAAGAAGGTCGCCGCCAAGAAGGTTGTCGCCAAGAAGGTAAGCGAGATTGGCTGAAGAGAAAAAGAGGTAGCAGGATGGATGACGCAGCCAGGCCAGTGCTTTTTGACTTCCTTCGCGCCCTCACTCTCTCCACCCTCTCACCCACCCTCATTCGTAGCCGGCCGCCAAGAAGGTCGCCCCCAAGAAGAAGGCCGCGCCCAAGAAGAAGGCCGCCCCCAAGAAGAAGGCCGCCCCCAAGAAGGCCGCCAAGAAGCCGGCGGCCAAGAAGGCCGTCAAGAAGACCCGCAAGTGAAAATGTGCGTCTCCTCCTGTGACCCCGTGCGCCCCTGACCCTGACCTTGTGTGATGGGCTTGATCGCCGGGGAGCAGTGCGCGCAGCGCGGCTCTCCCCTCCTTTTTGCCGCGGGCGACAGTCCTTTTTTTCCTCCCCCCCTCACAACCCCCTTTTTTTCCTTTCACGGGCGGGGTTCTCTCTCCACCACTCGCCTCTTTACGCGCGCGCACCCACAGGCAGCGTTTTGAGCTTTCAGCACACTGGCTCCTGGTGCGTGTGTGTGTTGGGGGTGGTGTCGTGGTGAACCCCATGTTTGTGGTGTGTGTAATTCCAATTTCCTGCCCGGAACGGTTCAAGGCCAGCGTGCACTCCCGCTTTCTGGAGGAGGGAGGAATCCCCGCTCGCCTGCCTCCCCGCGCCGCACGCACACGTCACGCAGCGCACACGCTCGTCCACACTGATGCTCCACCTCCCCCTCCGCCTGGCCGTGGCCGTGACCGCGTCCGCCCGGGCTGGGGGTGTCTCCTCAGCAACAACAGCTGCCCTTCGCTTCGCGTCGACGGCCGATGCGGCCCCCTCGCCCTCTGCCGCCTTTGCCCGGGACGACGCGGCCGACGTGCTGGGCGCCCACGGCGTCCACGCTGGCTCGCCTGCCTTCACCGCCAACGCGGCCGCCATGGATGCGGCCTGGGCGGAGGTGGCGGCCCTGCACCAAAAAGCCGCGGCGGGAGGTGGTGCCGTCGCGGTCGCCCGCCACCGGGCGCGGGGCAAGTGGCTCCCACGGGAACGCATCGATGCGGTGCTGGACCCGGGGTCGCCCTTCCTGGAGTTGAGCCCGCTGGCTGGGCATGGGATGTATGGTAAGAGAAGAAGTGAGGATACGAACGACTCAGCGAGTGCGCGCGCCCCGACCTTCCAACTCATCATCCATCCATCTCCATCCATCCATCCATTCTTCTCCAGGCGACGAGGACGTCCCGGCTGGTGGCGTCGTCACCGGCCTGGGCCGCATAGCCGGCCGCCTGGTCGCCCTGGCGGCGAATGATGCGACTGTCAAGGGCGGGACGTGAGTTTTGGTGATGATCTGAGAAGAGCCTCGCCTCATCGTCCCCCCCCCCACACGCACACACACTCCGTCTCTCTCACGCCCGACTCCACCACCCTCCCTCCCCAAAAGTTACTACCCCATCACCGTCACCAAGCACTTGCGCCTGCAGGAGATCGCGGCCGCCTGCGCCACGCCCTGCCTCTACTTTGTGGACTCCGGCGGCGCCAACCTGCCCCGCCAGGCCGACGTCTTCCCCGGGCGCGACCATTTCGGCCGCATTTTCTACAACCAGGCCCGCATGAGCGCGGCGGGCGTGCCCCAGCTGGCGGTGGTGGCCGGGTCGTGCACGGCGGGCGGCGCGTACGTCCCCGCCATGGCGGATGAGGCCATCATCGTGCGTGGGGCCGGCACGATTTTCCTGGGCGGGCCGCCCCTGGTTAAGGCCGCGACGGGCGAGACGGTCAGCGCGGAGGACTTGGGCGGGGCGGCCCTGCACACGGGCATGTCGGGCGTGGCAGATCACCTGGCCGAGTCGGAGGCGCACGCGGCGGCCCTGGCGCGGCGGGCGGTCGCCAACTTGGGGCATGCGGGCGCTGGTGCGCCCGGGCGGGGGCCACCCCCCCCGCCTCTCCCCGCCGACCCGCCCCTCTTTGACCCGGCGGAGCTCCGCGGCGTCGTCCCGGCCGACCGGCGGTCCTCCTACGACGTCCGCGCCATCCTGGCCCGCCTGGTGGACGGGTCGCGCTTCGCGGAGTTCAAGCCGTCCTACGGGCCGACCCTGGTGGCGGGGTGGGCGTCCTTGGGCGGCCGTTCCGTCGGCGTCCTGGCCAACAACGGGGGCGTCCTCTTCCATGAGGCGGCGCTGAAGGGCGCGCACTTCATCCAGCTGGCCGAACAGCGGGGCGTGCCCCTGCTCTTCATCCAGAACGTGGTCGGGTTCATGGTCGGGCGCGAGTACGAGGCGGGCGGCATCGCCAAGGGCGGGGCCAAGCTGGTCACGGCCGTCGCGACAGCCACCGTCCCGAAGCTCACCCTCATCGTGGGGGGTAGCCACGGGGCGGGCACGTACGGCATGTGCGGCCGGGCGTTCTCCCCCACCTTTCTGTTCACCTGGCCGTCCGCGCGCATCAGCGTCATGGGCGGCGACCAGGCGGCGGCCGTGCTGGCGGACGTGGAGGCGGCCAAGCGGGAGCGGGATGGCGGCCAGGGCTGGGACGCCGCGGGCAGGGCCGCCTTTGAGGACCGCGTCCGGGCGCGCTATGACGAGGAGGGCCGCCCCGCGTACGCGTCGGCCCGCCTGTGGGACGACGGCTGCATCGACCCGGCGGAGAGCCGCGCCGTTTTGAGCCTTGCGCTGGAGGCGGCGGTCGCGGGGTGGTGGGTGCGGGGTGGTGGGGGGGGCGTGCCCAGGCCGGGCCGGTTTGGGGTGTTTCGCATGTAGAAGGGCGAAATGACCTTGAGGAGGCAATGGAGGCCCCCCGTCGTGAAGCACGTGTGAACGCGTTGGGTACACATTTTTTTTTTTTTAAACGTGGGCTGCAGAAAAGAAAAAAAACTCTCCTCCCTCTATTCAATAACCTCCGCCAACCTCCGCCGCCGCCGCCCCTCCCTCCCCACCACCCACCCACACTATCTCCTCCCCCGTCGCCACCAGGGAGCCCACCCCCACCCCGACCGCGCTCACCACCCCGTCGCAGGGCGCCAGGACGGCGTGCTCCATCTTCATCGCCTCCAGCACGGCGACCGGGTCGCCCCGGGCCACGGCGTCGCCCACGCCCACGCACAGCTTGACGACCCGGCCCGGCATGGGCGAGAGGGCAGGGGCAGCGGCAGGTGAGGAAGAGGGGTCCGACGACGCATTGGCGCTCGTGCGCGCCCACCGCCGCGCCAGCCCCACGCGCGCATCCACCCCGCCGCCCGCCTCGCCAGGGTCGGCGCCCCACACGTTGAGGACGAGGCCGTCGCCGTCGGTGCCGACGCCCACGTCCGCGCGCACGGCCCGGCCGGCGATGGTGGTGGTCAGGGTCCATAGGCCGGAGGTGTCGCCGGGCGCAGGGGGATGCAGGCCCGGGCCCACGAGCGTGACGTCGACGACTAGCGGCGGGTGGGGCGGCGCGTCGGCCGCGCCCTCGCTCCCGCCCCACCCGCCTGGCGGGGGTGGGGCGGGCACCACATCGCCCGTCACGCGCACGCTGCTGCCGGGAGCGCCTCCTGCTGCCGGAGCTGGTGCTGATAAGAACTCGAGCTCCAGGTCCGCGACGCACCGGTAGGACGGCAGCGCGAGGCGGACCGCCCGGCGGGCGGGCAGGCCGCTCACGGGACGGGCCGAGGCCACGCCCGCCCACGCGCCCCAACAGGGGGTGGGGCGGGGGAGCGATGCAGACGCCGGACCGGCCGCGGCCGCGGCGCCCAGCAGGTGGCGCGCCACCGCCACCACCGCCACCGAGGCGGGCGGCGGCGGGGGCGGGCACACCAGCCCCGGCCCGTGCTCGGCCAGGAAGCCCGTCCCCACGGCCGGCCCATCCCCGCCGCTCGCAGCAAAGGCCGGGTGGCCCGCGATCCGCCACAGCAGGCCGACATTGGTGGGCAGGCCGCCCAGGCGGAGGGACGCCAGGCCGGCCCGCAGGTTGGTCAGGGCGGCCGCCCGGGACGGCCCGCGGGCGAGGAGCTTGCCGACCATGGGGTCGTAACTGACGCCGACGACCGCGCCGGGGGCGGTCAGGCTGGCGTCCAGGCGCAGCGTCGAGGCCGCCGCCGCCCCGCCACCCTCACCCCCGCCCCCGCCACCCTCCCCACCCCACTGGAACGCGAACGCGCCGGGGGGGGGGCGCCAGGCGGACACCGTCCCCGCGGCGGGCAGGAAGCCCGCCTCCGGGCGTTCCGCGTACAGGCGGGCCTCGACCGCGCACCAGCCGGGCGCGACCAGCCGCACGCCCGCCTGGTCAAAGCCGAGGGGCTCGCCCGCCGCCGCCCGCAGCTGGGCCTCCACCAGGTCCAGGGGCTGGGGGGGGGACCGCCCGCGCGTCACCGTGGTCACGCCCTCCGTCACCGGGTGCTCCACCTGCAGGCGGGCGTTGACCTCCAGGAAAAAGGCGTCCCCACTGACCCCGTCCACCAGGAATTCGACGGTGCCCGCCCCGACATACCCGGCCGCCTGTGCCGCGCGCACGGCCGCCGCCCCCAGCGCGGCCCGCGTCTCGGCGGGCAGGCCGGGGGCGGGCGCCTCCTCCAGCACCTTTTGGTGGCGGCGCTGGACGGAGCAGTCCCGCTCGTGCAGGTGGACGGCGTGCCCGTGCGCGTCTGCCAGGATTTGGACCTCGATGTGGCGCGGGTCGACGACCAGGCGCTCCACGAGCAGGCGGTCGTTGCCAAAGGCGGCCGCGGCTTCCCGGCGGGCGGAGGCAATGGCGGCGGGCAGGTCGGCGGCCGTGTGCGCGGCCTTCATGCCCTTGCCGCCCCCGCCCGCGACGGCCTTGACGAGGACTGGAAACCCGACCGCGGCCGCGGCCGCCACCAGCGCGGCGTCGGACTGGTCGGCGCCGTGGTAGCCCGGCACGACGAGGACGCCCGCGGCGGCCATCAGCTCCTTGGCGGACGCCTTGTCGCCCAGGGCCGCAATCGCGGCCGAGGGCGGCCCCACCCACGCCAGGCGGGCGCCCTCGACCGCCGCCGCAAAGGCCGCGCTCTCCGACAGGAAGCCGTAGCCCGGGTGGACCGCGGTCGCGCCCGAGGCGGCCGCCACGGCCAGGAGGGCGTCCGTGTTGAGGTACGACAGGGATGCCGGGGCCGGGCCCAGGCGGTGGGCTTCATCGGCTAGGAGGACGTGGGGCGCGCCCGCGTCCGCGTCCGAGTAGACGGCGACGGTGGGGATGCCTGGGGGGGGGGAAAAAAGGAGAGGGAGGGAGAATGAGGTGGGTTGAGCGCGCGCGCGCGGCGGGGCGTCGGTGCCTGCCGGCGGTGGCGGTGGTGGAGGTCTCTCTCACCCACCTAGTCGCTTCGCTGTCTGGATGATGCGGCACGCGATCTCGCCCCGGTTGGCGATGAGCAGGCGGCCAATGGCCGGCGGCGCGGGCGGGCGGTGCGATGCTGACGACGGCCCCGTCCTCGTCGCGTATGCCCCGACGCTCATCGAGCTCGCGGCATTCCGCCACCACGCCTGGTGAGGGGCCGCCAGGCTGCGCCTGTCCGTCGAGGGCTGTTCATAAGCCGCAGCCAGTCGCGAGGCGGCGGCCGCCGGTCGCCGGGCCCGCCGCAGGGCGGGGGAGAGGAGGAAGGCGCGGTGCAGCATTGGATGGTCTTTTGTCTCTCATCACTCTCTCCATCAACCCTCCTCTCCTCACAAAAACGCTGAGAGAGAGCCGAGTGAAGGAGTTCTCACACAAGCACACACACACACACACACACACACACACACACACACACACGCGCGCAACCTTGCCGCCCACACTCCCTCCCTCACTCCCCCCTCCACACGGGCGCCCGCTTCTGGGCAAAGGCTGCCAGCCCTTCCAACCTGTCGCGCGTGCCCAGGAGGGTCGCGTACGACGCGGCCTCCAGCGCCAGCGCGCCCGCCATGTCCAGCCCCGCCCCGCCGACGACCGCGGCCTTGGCGGCGCGCAGGGCCAGGGGTGCGGCCCCCGCGATGGACCGCGCCAGGGCCAGCGCCCGCGCGTCCGCCGCGCCGGTCGCCCCGCGGTGCCCTGTGCTGGCCTCCGCGTCCTCGCCCGTCGCCTCGTAGTTTGCCAGCCCCAGCGCCACCGCCTCCGCCGGCCCCACCCGGCGCGAGGTGGCGATCAGGTCCAGGGCGCGGGCGGGGCCCACCAGGCGGGGCAGGCGGGCGCACCCGCCCGCGCCCGGGATGATGCCTAGGCGGGCCTCCGGAAACGCAAACACCCCGCCTGGGCCCACCACCCGCACATCGCACGCCAGCGCCAGTTCGGCCCCGCCGCCCAGGGCGACCCCGTCCACGGCCGCGATGGTGGGCATGGGCAAGGAGGCGAGGGCCGTGAGGGTCGCCCCCAGCTCGGCCACAAAGGACGACGCCTCCCGGGGGGTCATGCGTGCGCGCTCCCGCAGGTCGGCCCCCGCGCAGAAGGCGCCGGGGACGGCGGACCGGACGACGACTGCCCGGGTGGTGGTCTCGGACCGCAGGGCGGCGATGGCTTCCTGCAGCTCGCGCAGGAGCTGGCGGCCTGGAAAGAATGGGGGAGGGGCGTGCCGGTCTTGAGTGTGCGCCTTGAGAAAGAGAGATGGGTGGGGTGTGCACCGCGCTCTCCGTTCTCTACTCACCTATCGCATTTTTGGCTTCCGGCCGGGTCAGGGACAGACAGAAGATGCCGTCATGGTCGCCGGCCAGGGGTTCGAGCTGGACGTGCAGGTGGTCGCGGGGTGGGGGTGGAGAGGTGGTCGAGGTCGCTGAGGAGGACGCCGCGGTGCTGCTGCTCAAAGGCGCCCGCCCAGAAGCACTGCTCTCCACGACGCCTCTGCCCCGGGGCAGGGCAGTAGCGACCCAGGTGTTGAGCAAGCCGGCGGGCTGGGCAAGGCGCAGCCGGGTCGCGGCGGCGGCGAGCATTTTTGAGAGAGTTTTTTTGATGGCAAATGCATGTCTCATGCTTCTCTTCAACCTCCGCCTCGAACAAACAAAAACAAAACTCGTCTTCATGCCGCCCCGCCCGGCTCTCCCCGCTCTCTCTCTCTCTCTCTCTCCCCGCCCCGCAGGAGCACCTCAGGAATAACCACCCCCACACACTCCAGTTGAACAAAAGACCTCTCTCTCTCCCTTTCTCATGAAAAATGACGAACACACCCCTCCTCCCACCAAACCAACCCCCCACGCACGCTCCTCTTCTTTGCCCATTTGCTCTCCCCCTCTCCGCCCTCGCCCCCCCTCCCCTCACACCCGCACAAAGTCGATCGTGCACGTCGACTTGAGCAGGCCGAACCCAAAGTCGACGCCGAACAGCTGGGCCAGCTGCAGACCGTAACGGAACCCAAACTCGCCCAGCTGGGTGGGTTGGACTGTGAGCGAGACAGGAGAGGGAGGGAGAGGGAGGGAGGGGAGGTGAAAAAGGTGGAGATGGGGGTGTGAGCAGCAGGGGCCGCTTATGAGAGCAAGGAGCGTGCATAGAGGCGTGAGGCCCCACCCAAACGCTCTGCCCTCCACCCCCCTTCAAAAGAGGAAACGCACTGCTGGGCAGCCAAATGACAAAGCCGTCCGAGGTGGGCGTGACCCGGGCGCCCTCGGGGGCGGTCTTCCCGCCCAGGGGCAGGTCGACCGTGGCCTTGAGCGTGCCCGCCACGTCCAGGATCTCCGGCAGCAGCCAGGCGACGGGGTTGGGGATGACGACGCCGACCTTGGGGAAGGACCCAAAGTACCGGTCGACGCACAGGTTGAAGCCCGTCCCGAAAAAGGGGGTGGCCACCCGGCCGCCCAGGAGGAGGTTGAGGGTGGTGCCGCCGACCGTGCCCAGGACCTGCCCCGACGTGTTGTCGATGCCCTTGGCGGCCACGGCGCCGGCGCCGTTGTTGCCGGCGGACGCGTCAGGGGGGCCGCCGCCGGCGGCGGCGGCCTTGCCGCCGCCGTCGGGCGCGTTGGGGGCGGTGTTGAGGGTGGCAGGGCGGCCGCCGTTGTCAGAGGCGGCCGCGGCGGAGGAGCCGCCCCCGCCCGCGGGGGGGGGCACGGCCAGGACGCCGGCCGGGGCGGCGGTTGCACCAGCAGCAGTCGCGGCAGCGGGCGCGGGCTGGGTGGCAGCAGCAGCAGGCGCGGCGGGCTGGGCCTGGGCGGCGGGCACGACCGCCGCGGCCGAGGCGGGCAGCGCGCCGCCGGCCGCGAGCGCGACCGCCGCGGCTGACGGCTTCACGCCCGTCGCCTCCGGCGGCTGGGCGGCGTCGTTGGCAAAGACGGGCACGGACGCGTCCATGGCGGCCTGGCGGGCGGCCATGGCCGCGGCGGCGGGGGCGGCCGCGGCGGTGGCGTCGGCGAGGAGGGCCGCTAGGGCGGGCGCGGGCGCGCCCGCCGCAAAGGCCGGGTTGTTGGGCGGGATGTAGCCGGCCGTCCCGTACCCGGGCGAGGCCACCGCCGCGGACGCGGCCAGGGCGGCCGGGTCGGCAGACGGGGCACCCACGGCCGCGGACGCGGGCCCGCTCCCGGCGCCCTGGACGGAGAGCGCGGGGCGCGCCTCCACGAGCCCGTCCTTGGTCGGGATCTGGAACACGGGCGCCGCCTCATTCACCTGGGCCACCGACTGGCGGTCGGACGGGGCGCGCGCGCCCAGGGCCATCTCGACGGGCGCCTGGTAATCGCCCGCACTCTTGGATGCCGGCCCCGTCCCCTTGACCGAGGCCTCCGGGTCGCGCGGCGTGCCCGTCCCCGTGATCGTGGCCAGCACGTCCGGGTCCAGCCGGGCCAGGGCGGCGGTGGGGTCATTGAAACCGTCCGGGGTGGCCGTCGCAGCGGCAGTCGGATCGGCGGCGAGCAGGGAGCGCGCGGCGGTGGCGGGCCCGGCGGCGGTGGCGGCCAGGAGGGCGGCACACAGGGCGGCGCGGGAGAGGCGCATGGTTGAACAGGGATGGCAGGGTAGGAAAACTAGGAAAAACACTGCGTGTGTGCCTGTGGTGGTTTGGTTGGTTTTTGGGTGTGCGTGTGGAATGAACAGGCAGTGTGTGTCCAAGTGCGTGTGCGTGTGTGTGTGCGTGCGCGAAAGGTGCGCGCGCGGGAGCGTGGCGCGTGGTGAGATGTGCAGACGGGGTGCGGCAAGTGGTTTGGAGAGTCCAGGGTTGGAGAGAGCGGCGGCGACGGAGAGCGCGCAAGCGAGCGCGCAGCGGCGAGAGCAGCTTTCGTGTTTTTCGCGCGCCAGGCCAAGCTGTGTGCCGCTCGCTGCGGCGCGCCACCACCAGGGCGTGAAGGCACACTCCCTGCATCCTTACGGCACGCGTGGGATGAACGAGGGCGTGGCATTGACCCACGACCCGCGCAGCGCGTGGCGGAGCCCAAAAGTGGCCGCGCTCAATGCGGCGACGCTCGTCGAGCGTCGCGCCTGCCAAGGAAAAACGGGCGCGCCTCGTGGTCTCTCACACCACTACCACCACGCTCCGGCAGGCTCGAGAGAGAGGCAGGGGTATGGCTTGGCACTCACCTGGAGGGGTTGTCGACAGTAAAAGCAGCCGTGCGCCGTGAGTGTGTGGGGTGGAACGCTGCTGCTGCTCAAGTGCTTGAGAAGACCGAATGAAGAGGGGGTGAAGGTGCGCACCGGCATGCAGACAACACTCACGCGTTTCCACACACACAAACCTCGCGTGCTGCTCTCAGACTCTCCACGCAGCGAAGCACCAAAGCTTCAGCCCGGCCCGGCCTTTTTTCCTGTGTCTCCAAGTGCGTGGTGTGGTGGAGAAGGAGGTACAGGGGGGTTGACGCGGAGGCCAAGATGAGAGAGCGGGGCCCCGCTGCTCTCAGGGGTGGGCGTCGCCGCGCTGCCCCCCCCCCACCCCACCCCATCGCCACCGCTCTCCACTCGCCGCGAGCGTGCGCACACACGCGCACAAACGCCTCTGTCTCTTCATGAGAGCCAGCCCTGCTGAGCCGCACGACGCAACGGGGTGGGTGGCATGTCCGGCTCGGGCCGCTGCGTCCCTTCTTTGCATTCCTTGGCGACCGCGACGCAAAAAGGCGCGCCGCCCGCCCCTTGTTCTCTCTCTCTCTCACTTCCCGTGCACACACACACACACACACGCACACACCACCGGCCGTCTCCCCACACAGCTTGCTTGCATCAGAGCTTTGGAACACAAGCCGCGCGTGACGAAAAACCCACCTTCCGCCCGCGCAACCCTCTGCTTTTTCATCTCTGCGCTCTATCCGACGACGCCAAATGCGCGAGCCCTCCACTTCCGCCGCCGCCGCCGCCGCCGAGGCCGGTCCCAGCACGGCCTGGGCAGGCCTTGAAAGTGATGCTGCTGCTGCTGCTGCTGCTGCTGCCTCGCCTGGCGCGCCCAGGGCGCGGCACGGCCGGCCCCGCCGCTTCAGCGTGGCGAGCCACCGCCTCCTCGCCGTGGCGGTCGCCCTGCTGCTCGTGTGCAACCCCGCCTCTGCCGCCGCTCGCCCCGGGCGGAGCGACCCAGCGGCCACGAGCGCCGCCCTGGCCGCCACCCGCAGCTTGCTGGAAGCGGTGAAAGCGGCAGCAGCCGCGGCGCCCGCCGCCGCCGCCGCCGCGGCGCCCCCGCCTCCCCCTTCCCCCTCCATGGCGGCGCTGGAGGGCCGCCTGGCCAGCGCCAACGCTGTCCTCGCCCTGCGCAAGGCCGGGCTCCTGCCCGGCAACGCCCGCCTGCCCGCGTCCATGCAGGCCAAGACCGTGGACGCGGTCAACGCGGCCGCGCCGGCCTACGCCATCCCGGGCGTGGGGCTGGCCCGCCCGGTGCTGGCGCAGGAGGTTGGGGGCGGGCCCGCCGCCCCCAAGGCGGCCGGCCACCCTGCCGCTGCTGGTGAGAAGAAGTGGGGCCCGCCGGCCGGCTGGCTGGCGACCGCCCCGTCCGTCGCGCCGCGCCCGGGCTTCGATGCGGGCCCCGCCGTGCCGACCGACCCGGTCCGCCAGCCGGCGGGCGTCAACGCGACGGGGCCGCTGGCCGACCTCATGGCGGCTGCCCAGGCGGCCGCGCCCGCTCCGCCCAAGGCCGTGCCCGCCCCGTCGTCAGCCGCCACCGCCGCCGCCGCCCCGCACGACAAGGCCCTGGACGGCCGCGTCAAGTCCAACGCCCTCATTGGCGAGCTGGGCGGCCTGGGCGCGGACCAGTCGACCGGGTCCGTCATCCAGGCGGTGGGCGGCTTCCGGGTGGCCACGCCCTGGTTTGGGACGGGCTTCAACTTTTGCGTCGACCGGTACTTTGGGTCCTTCCCCAAGGTCGGCATCGTCATCCCCAACGCGGCCGCCTGGCTGCTGCCCGACCTGGCGTCCATCTTTGGGGAGGACCCCCTGAAAGCGACCGTCAACCTGCCCGGGCCCGGGGCGGGCCTGCCGAAGGGCGGCCGCGCGGACGCGACGTCAGACGGGTTTGTCCTGTGGATGCCGACCACGCAGCCGCTCTTCATCTCCAACTTCGGGTTCCGGTACTCGCTGCAGGTCGCCCAACTGTTTGGCGTGGACTTTGGGTTCGGCATACTGAAGATCGGGTGCCGGGTCGACTTTGTGCGGGTGTAGAAAAAGCCAGAGGAGAGCGAGGGAGAGGAGAGACATGGGGCATGGGGTGGAGGGAGGTGGGGTGGGGTGGGGTGGTTTGGGTGGCGTTTTCATCGTGTGTGTGTGCGTGTTTTTTTCCGTGAGGGGGGATGGTCAGGGGGTCTTGCATCCAACGGGGGTATCTATCAGACCCCCGCCCTGTGGCGCGCGTGCGTGAAGCGGGTGGGGGGGGGGGGGGGTTGAGAGAGGAAGCGTGTGTGTGGTTGAGGAAAATGAAGAGCAAGAGGTTTTTTTTGTGAGGGACGAAGACTGATGAACGAACATTTCAGATGACACCCTTCGCAGGCACAGTTCTTACACACACCGCACGCGCACGCGCATGTCAGAGCATGATCTCCGCCACCAGGGCCGCCGCCAGGAAGGGCGTCGGCAGGGCGATGGCCAGCGCCCTGGCGACCGCCGCGGCCACGCGCCGCCCCCTGAACTTTCCTACCAGGGCCGCCACCCCCGCCTTCGCCGCGTCCACGCACACGCACGTCGCCGCCAGCACGGCCCCGCTCCGGATGACGTGCCTGCGCAGGTAGAACCGGGCCTTGCCCGCCACGTAAGCATCCAAGACGATGTTGACGGGCGTGAGGACGCCGCTCTCGCCCGCCTCGAGCAGCTGGCCGGCCAGCCATTCCGCCTTTGCCTGGTCAAAGTGGAGGGGTTCCGCCAGGGCGCGGGCCGCCCGCCCGCCCACGCTGGCCAGGCGGCCGGCCCGGTCGCGGCCGGCGGCGGCCTGGGCTTGCCAGGCTTTGCCGACCTTGGAGCTGGGATTGGAGGGAGGGAGGGTGAGGGGGGTGAGGGTGAGAGGGTCGAGGGGAGCAGAGCGTTGCCGCCACCTGGTGTCTCTCCCTCACGAGAGAGCTCTGCCCGCCTGGCGCCCGCGCAGCGTCCGCCCCATTCCCCCCCCCCCCACACACACACACTCGAACTCACTCCTGGAAGGTGGCCAGCAGACGGGCCCGCACCCGGGCGACGTGGCGCTCGTCCGCCTCGGCGTCCGGGCCGAAGCGCATTCCCGGATTTGCTGACTCGTTCAGAAAAGGCCGTCCCGGCACGCGCGGGGCAGGAGAGTTGAGTGCGGTGTGCACGAGTGCGGGGTGCGGCGGTGTGTGAGTGCGCTGAGGTGTAGGGCGTGACGGGCCACGCTCACCCCGGCGCGCGCCGGGCACGACTGTTGTGCTTTAAACGTTCTGCTCCTTGTCTATCTCTACAGCTCCTCTCTATCTACAGCTCCTCATCATCACTCACGTCCGTCCCCCACGGGCTGGACAGGCCCGACCCCGTGGGCGAGGCCGGGCGGCGACCGGGCCCCGGGGGGGGACCCCCGCCCAGCCCGCCCCCACCCCCGCCGCCACCACCGCCCACCACGGCACTGGTCGTCAGGGCGGGCGCGCTCCCGGTCCCGCCATCGGCCAGGCGGGCGCGCAGGGCGGCCGTCCGGGCGGTCTGCTCAGCCAGGGCGGCGTCGCACTCGGCGATCTCGGCCTCGATGGCGGCCAGCTCCCGCTCCAGGCGCCTGCGTGAAAGAGGAAAAGAAAAGGGGGGGAGGTGAGAAAAAATGGGGTGGATGGTTGGATGGATGGGACAGAGTCGAGAGAGGTCACCACGCCCCCACGCCCCCGCTTTCTGACTCTCACCTGGCCCGCTCCTCATGGGCCGCCCTCTCAGCTTCTGCCCGGGCGACCCCGCCCGCCGAGGTGGCGGCCTCCGCGTCTGCGGCCGCCGCGCCCGCCCGCACCGCCGCTGCTTCATCTCTGGCGGCCGCGGCCGCCCGCCGGCACGCCGCCGCGTCCGCGTCCGCCGCCGCCCGGTCCGCCGTGGCGGCCAGCATGTCTTCTTGGAGGGCCTCCACCACGGCGGACCAGGCGGCCAGCTCGTGGGCGGCGGTCGGGGTGGGGGGAGGGTCGTCGGCGGCGGTCGGGGTTGAAGGCAGGGGGGCGGCAGTGACGGGTGCTGGTGCTGATGCTGGTGCTGGTGCGCCCGTGTCCCTCGCTTCAGGCGGGGGAGGGAGCGCTGCCTTGCCAGGGCCGTCAGCCGGGAGTGGGGCAGGGGCGGCCTGGGGCGGGGCAGCGTCGGCGTCGGTC
>Ga0315289_10007993_pt1 | contig 15331 bp, 9 predicted proteins | sample YL17G11_40_MG_FD_203452 | JGI IMG/M metagenome (GOLD analysis project Ga0315289, IMG submission 203452) | Sediment microbial communities from Yellowstone Lake, YNP, Wyoming, USA - YL17G11_40 | ecosystem: Environmental > Aquatic > Freshwater > Lake > Sediment | place: USA: Wyoming | collected... | reverse complement strand
AGATTTGTGGAGGTGCTCAGCGCGTGACAAGGGGACGGGAAAGGGCCCCGAGAGGGGCAGAAAAAGGCCGTGCGAACCCGCATGTTGGTTCTTTTTTTCTCTTCTTTCCTTTCTTGCCTGACCCTTTCAATCGTCCAATCGCTCCCTCCCCTCTCCCCCGTTTCCTCTTCTCTCTCTCGCACAGGGACCGTCTTCCACTTTGCCAAGAACGAGCTCGAGACCAAGGTGCGTCCTTGATCATTCTTTAAAGGAAGAAGCAAGAAGAGCGCGCAGCAGGTGGAACGAAGGAGGGAAAAAGAGAGGGCAAAAGGCACCGCCTTTTTCGGAATAAACTCGGCGCTGCGCTGTTCTTCCGACGAGGTTTTTTCTCTGTCCTCTTCTCTTCCCCTCAGCCCCCCCCCCCCCCCACCCGCCAAACCCTACCGCCCCCCCCCAAAAAAACAGCGAATGTCCCTCGTCGCGGTGCAGGACGTGCTCACGACCCTCCAGGCCGTCGTCGACGCCGACGCGGCCGCCGGCCGCGCCACCGTCCGCGGCTCGGCGGCGCGCAACCTGCACCGGCTCGCCTCGGGCCTCGCCTTCGCCGCCGAGCTGCTCGCCGCGCTCGCGGCCGACGCGGCGTGCCCCCTGCGGACCGCCGCGGGCTCGGCCTACGCCAAGACGCTCGCCAGGTACCACACGGCGTTCCTGAGGGCCGGCGTCAAGGCCTCGACCTACCTGCTCCCCGACAGGACCGCGTTCCTGCGGTCCCTGGGGGAGACCGAGGCGTCGGCGAGGGAGGAGGCGGAGAAGTCGCTGGTGCCTGCCCTCACGGCCGTCGTCGCGGCCGTCGAGCGGCTCTTCGTCGGGGTCGCGGCGATGCCCGTGTCCGAGGTGCGGTTTCTGCCGTCGTGACGGGTTTTCCTCGCCTTGGCTTCTTTTTGATCTGTTCTACTTCTTCTCGTCCGCCCTTTCAAACTGCTGTAAACAAAAAAAACAAAAAAAAAGAAACTCCTTGAATCCATTCCTTGTCTCTCGTCTCTCTCTCGTCTCTATATCACTGAGTATATAGTAATCTGCTTTGGCGCTTATGTTCACATAGAAAAGAGAGGGAAAATCAATTCGCTCGGGAAAGCGGGAACGAGAGAAGCAGCCCCAGCAGGAAAAAAAACAAAAAACTTTCACCCCCTCTTTTCCCCTTTTTCCTGATCTCCTTTCCCGCTTCGCGTGCGTCTTGCGTCTTCATTTTTTAGAAAGTAAAGAGGAAACGAAGATTCCCCCTCTCGGGAATGGAGAGAGCGTGTTGGTTGTGTTCGGGGGTAGGGGGAGGGGGGTTGGAAATTGTTTCAACACTTGGAAATAAAGAAGAGAGAGAATCCTTTTTTTACCCAGACCCCTGGCAGCAGCAGCACTTGGCGTACGTGCTCACGTCCGAGCCCCCGCCGCAGTTGGTGTGCTCGCAGAACCGCTTCGAGCCGCAGCCCGTCGGCACGGCCGCGATCGCCGCGGCGCAGTCCTGCGCGAGCGCGGCGGTCGAGGAGAAGGAGAGCAGGAAGATGAGGGCCAGGAGGGCGGCGAGGAGGAAAGAGAGCGGGGACTTCATTTCGCTCTTTATCTGTTTTTCGTTCGGTTCCCTCTGTTGTTCTCGGAGACGGGAGTCGGCCTGCGTTTTTGAGGCGGAGAGGCGGAGTGACGAGGACAGGGAGAGAGAGAGAGGGGTAGCGTGAGGTGTTTCCGTCTTTTGTTTTTTGAGGCCCTCTCTCGCTCGAGATTGAGCGCGTTCCGGCCGTCTTTTTTTTCCTTCTCTTCCCTTCGGTCGGAATCGACAGTGCGGATCCAAGGTAGTTTCCGCGTCTCTATTCTTCCCTCTGAACGCAAAGATCGGGTCTTCGCGGTAAGATCGAAGCTCTGTCGCGCGAATTCGACGAGGAAACGCGGCCGAGAGGCTAGCACCGACTCGCACATTGCCACCTCCATCCCCCGTTGAGCCATTTCCGCCGATCGTCGCTAGCTTGTTGCTTTGCCTTCGGAGACCCACGCGGCGATAGCGGGTTCCCCATGGCCCCTTGGGCCCGTGACCCCCTTCTCTCGGGCACTTACTCTGAAACGCGATACCGGAAAAGAATTTAAAGAGAAAGCAGGACGAGACGCACCTTTTTTTTGGAAGGGGAAGAAGAAGACGGATGTGAGAAGCGGCGTACGTGAGATAGTAGAAGTCGCCCAGAACCCTTTTCCGCTCCGAGACTGACTCCGTTCCGACTCGGACAAAGAACCGATTTGCCAACGATTTCTCCCCCCTTGACACGATCGAGGGAGAAACAAGAGGGTTGAGGAGTTCGTGTCGCAGTCTGTTTTGATTTTGGTGACGCAGTGTGGTTTTGGTGGTTGCATTTTTTTTCATTAAAAAAAACAAAAGGAAGAAGCAAAAGAGGAGGGGGAGAGAGAGAGCGCGACGCGAGGGTCTCGCCAAAAAAAAAGGGGGCCAAACTCTCTCTCTCTTCCCACCCCTCTCTCCTTTTCCTTTTCCTTTCCTCCGGTGCGCTGCTTTTGCGCGAGCGGCCTCAAAGTTCTCAGGCAGAAAAAACAAAAACAAGAAAGGAGGGAAACCGAAAACAAAAGGAACAGATAAAAAATCATCAAGCAAACCCGCTCGCGACCGCGGCGCCTCCGCGCCTCGCCGCCCGCACGAGCCGCGCCGCCCTGTCGAGCGCGTCCTCGGCCGACTCGTCCGGCGCGGAAGCCAGCAGCGCCTGCACCACAGACGCGCGCTCTGCGGCGCCGCACTTGGGCGCGCGCGCAGCGACGAGCCGGTCGTCGACCTCCTGGACCAGCGCCCTCCACTCGTCGTCGAGCTCCTCGAGCTCGTAGGCGTCGCGGACCGCGGCGGTCGCTGCCGCCCCGGTGGCGCCCGAGGAGGCCGCGGCGCCACCGGAGTGGGAGGCGGCGCCCGAGCAGCTGGAGCTGCGGGGGTTCGCGTCCGAGGGGCTCGAGATCTGCAGCGCCGGGTGGGGCGCGCCCGGGGCGCCGCCCGCGACGCGCGCGGCGGCAGGCCAGGCCGCCGCCGGCGCGGCGGCGCCCGAGCGCGAGTAGCCGCCGCTGTTGTTGACGACGGCGCCGACGCCCAGCGGGCCCGAGACGCCCGAAGCGCGCACCGCGTTGGCGGCCCCGGGGCCCCCGCCTTTGCCCCACTCCGCCGCGGGCGAGCCCTGCTCCCCGGCCTCGGCGGCGACGAACGCGCGGTGCGGGGCGACAGAGGCGGCCGAGGCGCGCCCCGAGAGGCATCTGGCGACGAGGCCGGCGAGGACGGCGCCGAGGAGGAAGCCGGCCGAGCCCACGAGGGTGAGGGAGCCCCAGGCGGGGATGGGCCCGAGGAGCTGGTTGGCCATGGCGCATTTCTGTCGAGTTTTTTTTTTTTGGGGGGGGGGGCAAGTCGAGGTGAGAGAGAGGGAAAAGGTCGAGAGAGTCTCCGATGGTCGAGAGAGAAGCAAACGCGGCGGACGGACGACGCTGCAATGTCGGCGACGACGATGGGGGAAAAAGCCTCGCCGAGGCGCATTCGAGCTGTCTCTGCCTCCAAATTTCAGCTCGACGCGAGCCCTGCGATTTCCTCCACAGCCCAACAGGAGAGAAAGAGCAACCGAGGCGGGGGAATGCGAAATTCGAAAAGAGCAACATTCGAAGAGAGAGTCGTCAACGGACGGATTTCGAAACTGTAAAGCCGACGCTGCTCTCCCCCAAACACTCACAACGTCCTCGGGCGCGAGCTCGGTGGCCGCGGCGAGGATGGCGGCGGGAGCGGCCATGGTGTTGAGACGCTGTGAGAAGAGAATGCGCGCGAGAGAGAGCGAGAGCGAGCGAGCGAGGGCGAGGGGAAGGGAGGGAAGGCGAGAGAGAGTGAATGCAGTCGCCGAGAACGACTCTCTCTCTCTTTCTCTCTCTGTCTCTCGTGCTCGATTGCTTCACTCTCTCTCGACAGTGCTCGATTGCTTCACTCTCGACGACAGTGCCGACGAAAGGATGCCTCCTCCTCCCGAGGACGAGTTCGCGGCCCTCTCTCGGGCCCTAGCCACGCTCCGCGACCGTCACAGCGGAGCCATCCTCACCGACGAGTTCCTCGAGGTCTGCAGGGGGGTCCTGCCCGTGATTGGTGAGCTTTTTTCTCCGTTTTTTGTTTTTCCGCTCGCTTTCTTGCCGTCTTCCTTTGTCTCCGCACTCCACCCTTATTCTGCGCGCCACCACCTCCCTCACCCAGGCCACTTCGGCGCCGCCCTCGCGGCCATCATCCGCTCCGACGTCGGCGGGAACATCGACAGGCTCGAGAGGGCGAGGAGACGAGGGAAAGAGGTAGCCACTCCCGGCGAAGAAGCAGCAGGTGGGGGAGGGGACGCAGCAGCAGCTGCTCCCTCCTCGACCGCCTCCCCCTCTGCCGCTGCCGCTGCCTCCTCTTCGTTGGACCCTTCCCTCCGCCTCCTGTTCTCGATCCCGCTCGAAGAGATCGAGCGCGGGGCCGACCTGGGGGCCAAGTCGGACGCCAAGGGCCTCCTGTGGCTGAAGAGGGCCAACGACTTTATCCTGCTGATGCTCGAAAACCTTCTGAGAGGGACGAAAGAAGGAGGAGGAGAGGAGAAGGAGAATGAGACGACGAAGAAGAAAGACGCCTCGTCTTCTTCTTCTTCTTCTTCCTCAGCAGCTCCTCCTCCTCTGAAGAGCGTCTCGGCGGCAGCGAGGGAGGCATACAACGACACGCTGCGCAAGTACCACGGAATGCTCACTGCCGCGGCGTTCTCGGCGGCGCTGTCGGTAAGGGAGAAAGAGAGAAAGAGAGAGGGTTTTCTTTGTACTTTCTTTCCCTGGTCTTCTCTCTCTCTCTCTCTCTCTCTCTCTCTCTCTCTCTCTCTCTCTCTTGCTCAAGCCATTCTCCTCCTCCTCCCCATCTCCTCTCCCTCACTCCCTGATTCGGACAGCTCGCTCCTTCGCGCGCGACCTTCTTCTCGGCTGTCGCCCGGAGCAACGGCGGCAGTAGTAGTAGCGGAGGAAGAAGCAGCAGCGGAAACGACGGCGACGGAAACGAAAACGGTGGCGACGGTGACGGCGACGAAGCCAGGGTGCTCCCTTCGCTCTCGGCGTTCGTGAAAGGATTCGGGCCCGTCTTGAAGGAGGTCGACGAGTGGCTAACCGCCAAGGGGCTCAACGACCCCGCCAAAGTGTAAAAGAGTAAGCGAGAGAGAGAACTTGTGGACTAAGTACTGAAGTTGGAGCAGCGTTTTTGTTTGTTTGCTCATTCATTTTTCTTCAGTTCTTCTTCTTCGTCAAACACAGAATCCACCCCTCTTGCCCCCCCGGGAGCCTCCTCCGCGTTCCTGCCACCACTTCTACTTCGAAACCGGCCTTCTCCGCCTCTCGGGGGACAGCGCGATCGAGCGCCAGGGAGCGGGAAACGTAACCGAGAAGGAAAGTTGGAACCGGCGGTTTCTCTTTCTTTCTCTCTCCTTCATCTTCGTCTTCTTCGTCTTCGTCTTCTTCTCTTTCTCGCAAAAGCATCGCCGCGGTCGAAAAGAGAGCCGGCAGCGCAGAGTGCGAATACGTGACGTCGGCTCCGAGGAGCAAATCGAACCCGTTCATGGAGTGCTCCCTGCGGAGCGCCGCCGCCGCGGCCTCGTCACCCCACTCCAGTCCGGAGACCGAGACCTCCTTCTCCCTCTCCTCGGCCTCGGCCTCGGCCGAGCAGCTGCTCGTCGCTACTCGCCGCGCGTTCCTCTCCAACACCCGCAGGACGACGTCGCTGCCGTCCGTCAGCACGAGCCTCCTCAGCCCCGAGAATGCCACCGCGGCGAGGCCCGAGAGGCCGAGCCCGGCCCCGAGCTCGCACGCCCCCGACCTCGAGCGCGCGGCGAGGGAGCGGCCCCTGGATTTCTCTCCGGTTCCTCCCTCTTCTCCCGCGACCAGGTAGCTGGCGAGCAGCGCCGCCGCGGGCCACAGGACCTGGCCCGTGAGGTCGAAGTCGGTCGAGGCCGCCTGGGAGCAGAGCAGGTCGAGAGAGAAGCGTTCTCGGCCCTCTCCTTCCTCCTCTACCTCCCCAAACGGGACCGAGACGGAGACGTACTCCTCGTTGAGGAACAGGGAGGCGTCGAAGGCGTCCTCGTAGGAGTTCTCGCCGCCGCCGTCCCTCGGGACTCGAGGAGGAAGAGGCCGCTTTCCCTCGCTCTGGCCAATGCTGCTGCTAGCCGGAGTCGCCGTCGTCGTCATCGCTTTGAATTCCTTCTATGCTTTTCGTCGCTTCTCGACAGTGCTATAGCGACAACGATCTGCACGCTGGTGATGCTGAAATACGAGCTGGACTGCTTGAAATATGCAATTTCGGCCATTCGAAATGCTCCGAAAACCAAATTCCTCTTCGGTTTTTTGTGCGCTATGTCTATCAGAAACGCCGAGAGAAGAAAAGAGCCGCCAGTTTTGGCTCGGAGCAAATCGGTGCTCGCCTTCCTTCTCTCTCTGTCATCTGTCTTCTCTGACTCCCATCTCTGCGCATACAGAGACGCCGATCACGCGTTTGCATCCGTGCTGTCGCTGACTGGCGTCGACTCTCTCGCGGGCAAGCCGAGGAGCCCAGAGGCTCTCCTGAAAAATCGTGAAAAGGTCAAAAAGGCGAAGCTCGCTTCTCTCTTCTTTCGAAATGGACAACCTCGTCGCGGTCCTCCAGGGCTGCTCGAGCAACTCTCGCGCCGAGCGCAGCGCCGCGGAGGCTGCCCTGACACAGGTGAGAGACATATTTGATTCGGAGAGCGAGAAGCGGACGAAAAAAAGACGAGAAAGGGGGGGGACTCGACTGAACGGAAATCAAGCCGATCGACGCTTCAACCTCAACCTCCTCTTTTCCCCCAAAAAAAACACAGGCCCAGCTCTCCCCTGGAGCAGCCCCCGCCCTTCTCCGCCTCGCGGCGGACAGGGACGCCGGAGTCAGCCCTGAGGTGGCGCAGGCGGCGGCGATCGCCCTGAAGAACCTGGTCAAGGGGAGGTGGGTCGCGAAGGAGGCGACGACGAAGGACACTGCTGCTGCTGCTGCTGCGGCGGCGGCGGCGGCGGTGGCTCCCCTCTCTCCCGGAGCGCAGCTCTCCGCTGCTGCTGCATCGGACGCCTCCCTCCCCGAGACAGACAAGGCCGCGGTCCGCGACAACCTCTTCGAGGCGCTGGCCATCGCCCCGCCGCTCGTCAAGTCGCAGATCGCAGAGTGCGTCAAGGTCGTCGCCGGCCACGACTATCCCTCCCAGTGGCCCGCGCTCGCGGCCTCGGTCGCCGCGGCGCTGAGCGCCGCCGCGAGGACGCCGGCCGACCAACTCGGCGCCTTCCTCTGCGCGGGGGCCCCCGAGGCCCTGCTGCTGGTCTCGAGGCTGCACGCGGCGCTCCTGGCGCTGCGGGCGCTCTGCAGGCTGTTCGAGTTCCGCGACCGCGGCGACGACGGCCCGCTGCCGCCGCTGGTGGCGGGGACCTTCCCGGACCTGCTGGTCGTGGCCAGGGCCGCCGCGGCGCTCTGCGGCGCGGCGGCCCCGCCCGACGGCGACGGTGAGGACGGCGACTCCCCGAGCGGGAGCGGGAGCGGGAGCGGCGGTCGCCAGAGGGCGGCGAGGGAGGAGGCCGATGCCGCCGCGCAGCAGCAGCAGCAGCAGTGCGAAAAGCTCGCGCCCTTCTCGGAGCAGCTCGGCGAGATCACCAAGCTCGCCATCAAGTGCTTCTGGTCCGCGTGCTACATGAACGTCCCCGCGGCGATGATGACGACGCCGGCCGCGGGCGGGGCCGTCTCCCCCCTGGCGCTCGGCGACGCCAGCGCCGCCGGCGCCGCTCCCGCTGCTGGGGGCGCAGGCCTGCTCGAAGGGTGGCTCGAGCTCCTCCTCGACCTCATCGGCGGGAGGGTCCCCGTACCCTTCGACGTGCCCGGGTCCAGGGCCCCGGACCCGCTGCGGGACCCGGAGGCCGCGGCGGAGTGGCCGTGGTGGAAGGCGCGGAAGTGGGCGCTGCACGTCGCGAGCCGGCTGGCGTCGCGGTACGGCGACCCGAAGGCCCTCGCGAGCCGGCGCCGCGCCGGAACGGGACCGTCGGAGAGCGTGGCCCACGAGGCGCTCGACAGCAGGTTCGCCGAGGAGTGGGCGCGGGGCGACGCGGCGGGCTTCGGGAGGAGGTTTCTGAGCGCGGTGCTGCAGGGTCCCGTGTCGGCCGCGGGCGCCGCGTTCGGCGCCGAGGCCGAGGCGGCGCTCGCGGGCTCCGAGGCGGGGCCGCCCGAGGCCCTCCTACGGCGCAACTGGGTCAGCCCTCGGGCGCTCAACCTGGCCCTCAAGTATGTGACGTTGGCCGTCAAGCTGGCCGCCCCCTGGAAGGCGCTCAAGCCGTACGCCTCCGCGCTCGTCTGGGCCGTCGCGCTCCCTGCGGCGGCGTTCGACGACGCCGACGACGAGCTCTGGCAGTCCGACCCGGCCGAGTTCGTGCGGCGCTCCAACGACATCATGGTCGAGATGTACTCCCCTCGGGCCGCCGCGGTCAACTTCTGCGTGGAGCTGTGCAGGCAGCGGCCCGCGACGGCGCTGTCCGCGACGATGGAGGCCATCGGCAGCGCCCTTCGCCAGCTGATGGAGCACCAGGGCGCCGAGCGCTCCCGCCCGGCGACGATGCGGCATGTCGAGCGCCGCGCAGACGGCGCGCTGCTGCTGGCCGGGTCACTGGCCGACACGCTCAAGAGGAAGCCGGGGTACGCGGCGCAGATAGAGCCCTTGCTGCGCAACGTGGTGCTGCCGCTGTTCGCGTCCCCGAGGGGGCACCTGAGGGCGCGGGCTTGCTGGGTGGCCGGTCAGTTTGCAGACGCGCAGCTGTCCCAGGACGCTGCCTCTCCTTCTTCGCCCGATGCTGCCGCCGCCGCCTCTTCTTCTTCCTCTTCTACTTCTGGCGCGTCTCCTGCTCTCAAGCGAGGCACGGGCCCGGTCTTTGACGCGCTGTTCGACGCTGTCATCGCGTCGCTCGGCGACGCCGAGCTGCCCGTGCGCATCGACGCCGCCGTCGCCCTTCGCGCGCTCGTCGAGGCCGCCGCGGCCGACGACAACACCCCAGGCAGCGCCAGCGCGCGCACCAACGCGCGCGTCAACGAGGCCCTCCCCAGCCTGCTGCGCACGCTGCTGCAGCTGATGTCGCAGGTCGACAACGAGGACCTGGTGACAGCGCTCGAGGCGCTCGTCGAGCGGGCCGGCCCCGGCGTCGCGCCGTTCGCGGCCGAGCTGACCCGCGAGCTGGTCGCGGCCTTCAACAGGATGTCACCCAACGTCTCGATCGCGAACGCTGTCGACTGCACGGCGCTGGCCGCCGCGAACGGGAGCGGGAGCGTCGGCGCCGGCGGTATCGTGGACACCGCGACGACCGACACGGCCGACGACCGCGACGACGACGCCACGATGGCCGCCTTCTCGGTCCTCCGCGCGCTCCTGACGATCGTCGACGCCGTCTCCGCCGTGCCGGGGGCCGTCCACGCCGTCGAGCCGCACCTGCTCCCGCTGGTCAGCCGCCTCGTCGGCGGCGCGGGCGACGAGGCGCCCGACGTCTTCGAGGAGGGGCTAGACCTCCTGTCGTTCCTGACCTACCACGCGCCGGAGATCTCGCCCGGCCTCTGGGGGCTCTGGCCGCAGACCGTCGGGGCCTTCCACGAGTGGGCGGGCGAGGCGTACCTCGAGAACATGTTCCCGCCCCTGAGCAACCTGATCCGGAGGGACACGGCGACGTTCGTGCGCGGGAGGAACCCGCTGCGGGGGGGGAGGGCCTTCGTGGACGACTTGGTCGCGATGGCGTCGGCGGCGCTCCTCGGCGAAGACGGCGGGGGGCCCGAGGAGGAGGGAACCAGCGACGAAGGCAGCTCGGACGAGTACGACCTCGTCCACGACTTCGAGGAGGTGGCCCCCGCGGCCAGGCTGCTGTCCGTTGCGCTCCAGTCGTGCTGCAGGCTCCGCCGAGAAGGCCTGGCCGCGGGCGCACAGGCCGGCGGCGCCGCGGGCGCCCAAGCCGCCGCCGCGGCCGTCGCGCAGTCCCTGGCCCCGATCGACGCCGCCCTCCCCGCGATCGTCAACATCGCCGTCGACAGGCTCCAGGGGTCGAGAAAGAGGAAACTGGACCGCGCGACGGGGCAGGTCACCGAGCGGCGCGGCCCGCCGCCGCCGAAGCTGCTCCGCGAGGTCTTGTTGCGGGTCGTCGCCGACGCCCTCACGTACGACGCCGCGGCGGCGCTGCGCGCGATCGGGGCCGCGACGGGCGCCGGCGCCGAGGGGTGCGCCAAGTTCTTCGAGGTGTGGATCACGCTGGCGACGGCGACCAAGGGCGACGCGGGGAAGAAGAAGAGCAAGGGGAGCAGCGGGGACGGGGGGGGAGCTGCCGCTCCGGCGGGGACCCCCCCGGCGCTCGAAAACTTCAGAAAGGCCGCCGACAAGAAGAGCGCCGTTTTGGGGCTCGCCGCCGCGCTGTCGGCCCCGCCCGGGTCCTTGCCCCCGGCCGTCGAGGCCGGGGCCGGTCACGTTCTGTCCGCCGCGCTGGGCCTGCTCTCGGCGTGGAAGGAGCAGCGCGCCAGGAGCGAGGAGGGCGGCGGAGGAGGAGGAAGGGATGAAGACGGAGGGATGCTGGGCTGGGAAGAAGGCTCCTCGTCCGACGAGGACGAAGGGGAGGGCGACGGCGACGAAGATGGAGACGCCGACGTTTATGTGCGCCGCCTCGCTGCTGCAGCGGCGATGCGGGCCGCGAAAGTCGCCGAGGGCGGCGAAGGAAGCGACGACGACGACGAGAGCGACGACAGCTGGGGCTCCGACTCAGACGCCGACGACGAGGACGAGGCCGACTCGCCGCTGCTCCTCTTCGACCCACGCGCCGCGCTGCTCTCTTCTGTGACCGCAGCGAGGCAGTTTGGGAGGCTGGCCGGGATCGAGCACGACGCGGGGATGCGCGGGGCGCTGGAGGCGCTCGCGGCGGAGGTGGGAGGAGGCTCGCGCCCTTCTTCGGCGTGAAGGAAAGGGAAGGTTGAAAGATCCTTCTTGGTTTCGTTGTCGCGTTTATACTATATTTACCTCTCCTTCTGTTTCGCTTTCAGGTTTCGAATCTTCTGTGCCTGTAGTGAGAAAGGAAAGAAGATTGTCTCTAGCCTGGTTTCGATCGAAGGAGGCGCGGGAGCGGGCGCGAAAGGAAAAAGACAAGCAAGAGAGATGACTTTTTCCCCGTTTTTCGCGACTGCCTAGGTCGACGATTTTTCATTTTTTTTTCCTCAGAAGAGTTTCGGGAAAGCGAATCAAGAGAGAGAGATACAAGCTCTCGCTCTCTTCTGCTTTTTCTCTCTCCTGGTCCTGCTGACGACGGCAAAGACGACAGGTCCCGTGCTGGCGTGAGGCAGTTAGCGCGAGATGGGCGCGGCCTCCTCGCGCGCTGCTACAGGCGACTTCGAGCGTCCAGGAAGCGCTCCTGTCAAAGCACCGACCTTGGCGACGACGACGAGCCGGGGAGACTTCTTCGGACCCGTCGCTGCCTCTGCCCGCGCGTCTTCCGCCTCATCTACGTGTGTCACTCCTCGAGAGTCGACCACGGAACAAAAGGCGGAATTCCAGTTCTCGCCGTTTAAGTGCGGAAGCGAAAAGTTTTGATTTCCTTTTTTCTCCATTCCATCGAGCTGGCCGAAATCGAAAAGAGCAGGGGCCATTGTGGCAGCGCTCTCGGGCTTCTGTCGCCCCCACCTTGTCGCCTGCCAAGTCGTGTGCTTTCGCGTTGCGGATTGACATCTCTTACATTCTAAAGTGCATTTTACCGAGGAAAGGCCTTTTCGAAGGTCCACGAGACGTGAAACCGACTCGAAATTCGAGTCAGCGACAAAACGCGCTCGCTCGCTCTCGTTCTCGCTTCTTCGACCTTCATCGCTCACCCTCTTCTTTTCATCTCAACTCCCCCCCACACACACAAAAAAAAAAACAGGCGAGCCGTCGCTGTCGACTTCCCAGCTCCCTGGGCGACCGCAGCCTCCGGATCCGAGACACCTCTGGTAGACGCGACGCCGCCGAGAGTCGGAGGGCTGAAGCTTCCTCCTCCGGCGAGTGTGGCGGCAGCGCCGCCGCAGGCCGCCGCTGCGGGAGCGAGCGCTGCCCCCCTCCTCCTCCCTCCAAGGACGCCCGACCCGAAGCGGCTCCCTTCCCCTTCCTCGCCTTTTGCTTCCTCTTGCGACGTCGTGCGTGCAGTCAACTCCGCGGCCAGTCTGGCCTCGTCGGCCTCCATCGCTGCTCTGCGGCCGGAGACCCCGGGGAAGACGAACGGTGACGAAAACGGCGACGACGACGACGACGACGAAGGGAACGCGCGCCGCTGCGAGAGCGACGGCAGCGACGACGACGGAACCGATAAGCCGGTCGCGACCCACAGCGGCTCCCCGACGGCTTCCTCGTCGAGCTCCTCGCTGCTTCCCCCACCTCCCAGGCTTCGGGTGACCGTCCCGCGCGCCAGGAAGCCCTCAGACCTGTCGGAGACGTCGGCCCCGTCTCCCTCGCCGGAGGAGGAGCGGGCGGACAGAGGGAGGGAGGGAGAGGGCGAAGCGGCGGCGGCGGCGGAGACGCCGCCCTCCTCCTCCTCCTCCTCGGCGGCCCCGCTCACCTCCCGCTCGGCTTCGCTCCCGAAGCAGCGCACGATGCTCGACGAAGGCGGCGCAGGCGGCGGCGGCGGCGGAGGCGCCGGCGCCCCGCTGACGCCCAGGGCCGCCGCGGCCGCCGCCGCGGTGAGGCCGCTGCTCGAACGCCTCCGCGAGCTCCAGGACGGCACCGGCGCCCCGCTGACGCCCCGGACCGCCGCGGCGGACGCGGAGTTCTCGGCGTGCGTCCTCGCGGCTGCCGCGAGGAGCGCCGCCGGCGCTGGCGGAGCAGAGGAAGGGGGAGGGGCCCGAGACGAGGGCGACGACGACGACGGCGACGGCGACGACGCGCCGTTTGGCCGGCCTCTTCCCTCCGGAGCCGCCCGGCCCCAGAGGCAGCAGCAGCAGCAGCGGCGGCTCAGGCGGAGGGCCTCGTCCCTGGACGCTGGCTGCGCCGACGCTGCCGTCCTGCCGCGGCTGCTGTCCCCGCTCTCGCCTCTGGCGCGCTGCTCCCCGCGCCCCTCGGCGGCCGTCCCTCCTCCGTCCTCGACGCCCTCGCGCTCTCCAAGGGAGGGCGGCCCCTCGGCCGTCCCCCCCCCGCCGCCGCCGCCGCCGCCGCCGCCGCCTCCGTCGTCGTCGTATCCCTCGTCTTCGCGGTCATCCTTCACGCGCCCGCACTCCGCCGCCGCGGCGCTCGCCGCGGCCAGACACGGGGGCGGCGGCCCGAGCGCGAGCGGCTCCCTGGTCAGGGAGACGCGCGGCCTCTCGCTCGTGCGCTGCCCAGGGGGCGCGACGCTCCTCAACCAGTACGCTGTCATCAAGCACCTGGGCCGCGGGGCCTGCGGGCGCGTGTACCTGGTGATGGACTCGGGGGACTGCGGCCTCTACGCGGCCAAGGTCGTGAAGAGGCCGAGGACCGCGCCCGCGGGGGGGCGGAGCGACCCGGCGCCGTCGCCGCCCGCCGGCGCCGCCCCGCGCCCATTGCCGTTCTTCGGCGACGGCGGTGGCAGGGCCCCCTCGGCTTCTCTTTCGCCGCGGGAGGGGTCGGCGACTGCGGGGTCGGCGACGGGAGCGCAGCAGCAGTCCCGCTTCGGGCGCGCCGCCGCCGCCGCCGCCGCCGCCGCCGCCTCGGCGGGACCGACGGCAGCAGCAGCTGGGACACCGGCGACGGCAGCAGCAGCAGCAGCGGCAGCAGCTTCCTCCTCCTCCTCCTCCTCCTCCTCTGCCTTCGCCGCTGCCGCCGCCGCTGCAGCCAATGTAGCCGCCAAGGAGGCCACCACCACGAGCTCTATCGCGACTGCCTCGGCGGAGGACCTCCGCCGGGAGGTCTCGGTCATGCGCAGGCTGAGGCACCGCAACTTGGTGTCGCTCCGGGAGGTGATTGTTTTTTAGCCTTTTTTTTCACCCTAGAGAGAGCGCGCGAGAGAGAAGCAAAGCAAAGCAAAACTCACCTCTTCCCCCCTCTCTTTCTCTCTCCCCCTCGTTAAAAAACACAGGTCATCGACGACCCGGCCGGAGGCAGGCTCGCGATGGTGATGGAGTACTGCGAGGGCGGCGCGCTGCTGCCGCGCGCCGACCTCGACCGCGGCCGGAGGCTCGCCGAGCCCGTGGCTCGCTCCGCGTTCCGGGACGTGCTGGCCGGTCTGGCGTACCTCCACGCCAACCGGATCGTGCACGGGGACATCAAGCCGGAGAATGTGCTGTGCGGGTCCGGCGGCAGCGTGAAGCTCTCGGACTTTGGGTGCGCGAAGGTGATGCGGAGGGTCGGCGGTGCGCCGCCGCCGCTGTCACTCGCCGGGGCTTCTTCTTCTCCTGCCTCTTCTTCCGCCGACTCCGGCGGCGGCGACAACAACCCGCTCCACGCCGACGACCCATCGCTCGACGACGTCTTCGACCGCTGCGACGGCACGCCGGCGTTCCTGGCGCCAGAGGTGGCGCTGGGGGTCCCGGGAGGGGGAGGCGGGGCCGGAGCGGCGGCGGCGGCGGCGGACAGCCAGCAGCAGGGTCAGCAGCAGCAGCAGCAAGGCCCAAGCGGCGTCGGCGACGCGACCGCCTCTTCTTCCAGCTGCAGCAGCAACCACCGCAGGGTCCGCTACCGCGGCAGGCCCGCCGACGTTTGGTCCCTGGGAGCCTGCCTCTACACCCTGGCCTTCGGCCGAATCCCGTTCTCGGCCGCGAGCGTGCCGGCGCTGTTCCGCGTCGTGAGGGCAGAGCCGCTGCGGTTCCCGCCCGACGCAGCCGTTTCTCCGTTGCTCAAGGACCTCCTCTGCAGGATGATGTGCAAGGACGCGGGGCTGAGGTTGACGCTGCGGGGCGCGGCGGCGCACCCCTGGACGAGAGGGGGCAGCGCGGGGGGCAGGCTCTCGCTGGGCGAGTCCGTCCCGAGGTCGCCCCCGGGCCCCGCCTCCCCCCTCGCTTCCCTCGCTCCCGGGACGCCGCCCCGCGTCGACCGGCTCGCGCTCGAGCTCGTCACGCCGGACTCGCGGATCGTCGAGTTCGCCGACGGCGACGAGATGCTCCGCGCGGGCGCGCCCGGCACGCACGCGCTCTTCGTGCTTCGCGGGACGGCAGAGGTGTGGCAGCGCCCCGGGCTGGGGCTGCAGCTGGCGCACCAACGGGCCAGGGCGATCCGGCGGCAGAGGACTGCGGGGGGCGGCGCCTTGTCGCCGTTCGACGGCGCCGACGCCGCGGCGCTGCTGTCCGTTGACGGCGGCGGCGGCGGCGGCGGGGCCGCCG
>Ga0315289_10007992_pt1 | contig 15332 bp, 10 predicted proteins | sample YL17G11_40_MG_FD_203452 | JGI IMG/M metagenome (GOLD analysis project Ga0315289, IMG submission 203452) | Sediment microbial communities from Yellowstone Lake, YNP, Wyoming, USA - YL17G11_40 | ecosystem: Environmental > Aquatic > Freshwater > Lake > Sediment | place: USA: Wyoming | collected... | reverse complement strand
ACTCGATTTCGCTTTTGAGCCTGTCTTCCAGGGATAAAAACCCTTCGGGCAGATGGAATACTATCTCTAAAAATTTATGGTTTGTGCTCCTGATCTCCACGGAGACCTTGCCAAAGGGCGCGATCTCCTTTTCCCTGCTGCCAAAACCAGTCATGCTATTTAACATCTTATACCCACACTTTCTTTTTATTCTCTTTTTCTACCGCCTCTTTAGTCGGATATAAATCCACGATGATCTCTTCCGGCTTAAACCACAATTTTATCTCCCGCTCCGCCTCCGGCTCGTTACCTGAGACATGGATCACGTTTTCATAGACGCCGTGCGTGGTGATCCGGCCGTATGAGCCGCGGATCGACGTCGGGTCAGCTTCTTCGGGGTTGGTCGACCCGGCCAGCTCCCGGCATTTACTGATCGCCTCCTCCCCCCAGTAGATAAGCGCCATGACCTTTTTACGGTCGTGCAGCTCTCCGCGGATATACTGGATCAGCTCGTCGAAAAACGGCTTCTCCTTCAGGTGCGCGTAATGGTTTTCGGCGAGCTCATGCGAGACGCGCACCATCTTCGCTGCCACGATCTCCAGCTTCGTCTCGGAAAGCCGAGTCAAAATATTACCCGTCAGGGATTTTATCAACCCGTCCGGCTTTATTAGTATGAGTGCGGCCTGATTCATCTTTATTTACCCCCCCTGATTATATTGGCGATCCTTTCCAGGTCTTCCTGGGAATAAAATTCAATTAAAATGTGCCCGCGTTTTTTCCGTTTGGCTATGCGTACCTTAGTTGCTAAGGCCTGCTGCAATTCTTCCTCTAGCACCGCCACCACCGGCTCGCGCTGCGTGGCAGCCCCGGCTTTTCTTTTTACTCCGACGGGCCGGCGCGTCTTGATCAGGGTTTCCAGCTCGCGTACGGATAAGCCTTTGGTGATGATCTCCTGGGCGAGCCTGCGCTGTAAGTTTGTATCTTCGATTTCGATGAGCGCGCGGCCATGGCCATAGCTGATGCGCCCCTTTTTGATCTCCATCTGAATTTCATGGGGCAATTTTAAAAGACGCAGGGTATTAGCGATAGTCACGCGCGCTTTTCCTAAGACCTTGCTGATGCTTTCCTGTGTCATATGGAATTTATCCATGAGGTGCGCAAAGGCATGCGCTTCTTCAATAGGATTCAATCCCTGGCGCTGGATATTTTCAATTAAAGCCAGTTCCAGTGAATCAATATCTTCGACAGTTTTTACCAGAATGGGTATCTCTTTGAGCCCCAAATACTTAGCAGCACGCAGACGACGCTCTCCGGCAATGAGCTCATATTTATCGCCTCTGCGCCTGACAAGCAATGGCTGAATCACGCCTTTTTCGCGAATGGATTGCGCCAATTCATGAATACTTTCTTCGTCGAAATCTTCGCGCGGCTGAAATGGATTCGGGTTGATCGCCTCAGTCTGGACAAAAATTATTTCTTCTTTATGGCCTGCTTGTTCTGTCTGTTTTTCTGGGATCAAGGCGCTGATGCCTTTTCCCAAAGCTCTACGTTGTTCCATTGTTAGCTCCTTAATTCCCCACTATTAGATGTCGGGGTAAATACAAAACCGCCCTTACGAGTCGGAAATTATCATTCCGGCGTTACAGGACTTGGCGTTAATGGTATTCCTAAAATCTCTTTGCACAACTCTTCGTATTTTTGCGCGCCCAACGAATCCTTGTCATAAAGCACAATGGGTTTTCCGAAACTCGGCGCCTCAGTCAAGCGCACATTGCGCGGGACCACAGACCGGTAGACCTTATCTTTAAAATGATTTCTAACTTCCCGGATCACTTCTTTGGTCAGATTGGTTCTGTAATCCGCCATGGTCAAGAGCACGCCTTCAATGGTCAGATTTGAATTAATATTATCCTTTATAAGTCTAATAGTATTATGGAGTTGCGCCAATCCTTCCAGGGCATAATATTCACACTGCACTGGAATAATTACCGAATCCGCGGCGCCTAAACCATTGATCGTCAACAACCCCAGCGACGGAGGAGAATCAATGATGATGAAATCGAAATTTTCCCTTTCTTTTTGCAGCGCCCTCTTTAATCGATACTCCCGGCCAAGCGCTCCCACTAATTCTACCTCTGCTCCGGTCAAATCTAAGTTTGATGGCGCTAAAAAAAGATTAGGTATTGCGGTGGGTTGGAGGATTTCTTTGATCTCTAATTCTTCTAGGAGAACATGGTAGGTGCTTTTTTGGACATTATGTTTATTTACTCCGATTCCGCTTGTGGCATTGGCCTGCGGATCTAGATCAATAAGCAAAACTTTTTTGCCGAGCACAGCCAGGTAGGAAGCGATGTTTATCGCCGAAGTAGTCTTGCCTGTACCACCCTTTTGGTTACAAATCGTTATTATCTTACCCATTGAAATCTATAGAGTTATAAATTGTTCCACGGGAAAATCCTATCTGAGCTTATCCCCTAATACAATTTGATTGTATTATCTTAGATCTATTTTGTCAAGTATTTATTTAAGCGTGACGCGCACTTTTGCCGGCTTTGCGCCAGGCATGCCAAAAAGGCCCTTTTTCTCTTCGGAAAGCACCTCAATTTTAACTTTGCTGCGCGGAAGGCTTAACTCCTTGAGCGCCCTTTTTATTGCCTCTTCAACGGTCTTTCCTTCGACTTCTACGCTCATTTTACAATTCATTTCGATCTTTGGATTTTAAACTGGTATGCTAACATAAATAAACTATTGATCACCCAGTACAAAACTAATCCGGACGGTAAATGGTAGAAAAATACCAGGAACATTATGGGCATGACGATCATCATGATTTTCTGTTGCTCTGCTGAGCTTGAGCTTGTGCTTGCCATAGATACCTTCTGCTGGAGGAACATCCCAACGGTCATTAAGATCGGCAGGATATTGATTTCATTGCCGATCACCGGTATGCTTTGTGGCAGAGTGAATAGCCGGTCCGGCATGGACAAATCCTTGATCCACAGGAAGCTTGCGCCGCGAAGCGCCACAGAGCGCATCAGAACCTGGTAAAGCGCAAAGAGTATAGGCAGCTGCAAAAGCATGGGCAGGCAGCCGCCCAGAGGATTCACTTTATGCTCCTTATAAAGAGCCATGACCTCCTGGTTCATCTTTTGCGGATTATCTTTGTACTTTACGCGCAATGCTTCGATCTTTGGTTGCAGAATCTGCATCTGTTTCATTGAGCGCATCTGCTTTAAGGTGAGCGGGAAAAGCACAAGATAGACCAGTAAGCTTAAAATAATAATTGCCCAGCCCCAATTGCCAACTAAGCGATGCACAAATTCCAAGGTCTGCAAAATTATCTGGCCAAAGAAATCAAAGATGCCATAATTAATCACTGCCCCCCACCCAGAATTGATACTATTTATTAGCTGCAACTGTTGGGGCCCCAAAAAGATATGGATTTTTAACCTCTGAGGCAGGCCTGGGGCTACAGTTAAATCCTTTATGATCAAAGCCACTTCGGATGCCTGCGCGCTAAGCTTGCGGACAAAAGCTGCCGCTTTATTTTCCGCAGGTTGGACAATTGCGCAGAAGTATCTATCGCGCAAAGCTAAAAATTTTACATTGTCAAAGGAAAGATCCTTCTTGCCGTTTTCTTGCAAAATCTTTTCTTTAGTCGCAACGGTAACATTTAAATAAGTAGTGTCTATCGTCTTAGGCGCAAAGTCCATAATACCCAAAACTAAAGGCAGGTCCAGCTTGATCGGCGCGCCGGAGATATTCTCAATCTCAATATCTAACTCTATGGTATAATTAGAGTTAGAAAAAACATATTTCTTGGTAATCTTCAGCTCTCTGTCTTTATGCGAAAAGGTGACGGTGCCAGCAGTAGAGGTTTCTTTGTGAAAAGACTTCTTATCGCCGAGCAGGAATGCAGATCCTAAAGAATATTTATAATTTTGAAAGGCCTTAAAAGTAACGTCTTTAATCGCTGCCTGCTCTTCAATAAAAGTCACATCAAACTTTTCCTGGGAAAAATTAAAAAGAGTGGAGGGAACAGGCCGGGGTTCGGGTTGAGGCTCAGGGGTAGAAGAAATAGCTTCTTGGGAAAGCGCGGTAGCCTCTTTACTAAGATCAGGAGCGGTTTTTGTTGTAACTACTTGATTAGCAAGATGTTGCGGTCTGGGTAGCAAGGCGCTCCAAGCAGCTAACACAATTATAGACAATACTACTGCTAAGAATAAACGTTTTTCCATAGATTATGCTAAGGGATCAAAACCGGCTCTTCCGGAATAGGGATGGCAACGCAACAGTCTCATCACGGCCTTAAAACCGCCTCTAAAAAAACCGTACTTATCAATAGCCTGCTTGGCGTACTCAGAGCAGGTGGGAGTAAAACGGCAGGCGGCAGGCAAAATGTTTTTCAACGACCCTTGATATATATTAATCAGTAAAACCGATATGCCTTTGAGCATTACTGAGAGAGTTGTTTTCTGCCTTTTTGGCGCCTGCGCTTCAAGATGCCACGTCCGCCGCGGCTTTTCATGCGGCTTCTAAATCCGTGTTTGCGTTTCCCGACAATATTCGTGGGCGTTTTTAAATTTTTCTTCATCTATAAAGCTCCTTATCAGCGCAAAATCCCGCCGGAAGGTTATCCGACGGGAAAATAGGTTTTTTCACCCGTTCTTTTCGCGAAGGGTTACTGATTATAACATAAGACCGCGTGATGTCAACACTTACGTGCCTATTTCGATGGTGGATTTTAACATACAAACAGTTTCTGGTCAAGTTAAATCGGCGGGGGGAAAATTTTTTGTTGACCTGAAAGGAAATTGTTGTATAATAGGCTGCACTTTTTAAAAATCATCCGGAATAGCTTTTGGCATGCAGTTGTTACTGGCTTTTATGTTTTTTTTCTTGCTCATTGATACATTTTGTGGTAACGTAAATAAAGATCGATCTGCGTAACAACAACTACTTTTTTAAAAACCTTCTTTTCCACAGATTTATTCAAGATGTGGATAAGTTGTGGATAGCGCGAATATGACCGAAATCATGAAGGCCTGGCAGCAGGCTCAGGCTTATCTTAAAGATAAACTCGGACAGACCGTCTTTGACACCTGGATTTCGCCCTTAAAGGCAAAGGCCAAAGATGGAGAGGGCCTCACTCTGGAAGCGCCCGATGCCTTTTTTAAGGATTGGGTGGAGAAACACTATAAACAGGGGATAGAAGAGGCGCTGAGTTCTTTTAGCCAAAAAAAAAGTATCGCGGTTTCTTTAGAAATCGGCTCACCCGATAAAGGCACACCCGAAAAAGCTGCGCCGGCGCATAGCCAGGTCAGGCATCCGGATATCCAAAGCGGGGCGACCCTTAATCTAAGATACACTTTTGAAAATTTTGTAGTCGGCCCGTCCAACCGCCACGCGCATGCCTATTGCCTGGCAGTGGCCGAGTCTCCGGCAAAAGCCTATAACCCTTTATTTATCTACGGTTCGACGGGCCTGGGCAAAACGCACCTCATACAGGCAGTCTGCCATCATATCAAAAATAAAGTTGGCCCAAATTTAAAGATCTGCTATCAGCCTTCGGAAAAATTCACTAACGAGTTGATCGACGCCATCCAGCATCACTCCACACCCGCCTTCAGGCAAAAATACCGCAATGTGGACGTGCTTGTCTTAGATGATATTCATTTCATTGCCGGAAAGAATTCCTCGCAGGAAGAATTTTTCCACACCTTCAACACTTTGTATGACGCGCACAAGCAGATCATTTTATCGTCGGATAGGCCGCCGAAGGAGATCGCGGATTTGCAGGAGCGCCTGGTTTCGCGCTTTGGCTGGGGATTGGCCGTGGATATTCAGCCGCCGGACCTGGAGACGCGCGTGGCGATTTTGAAAAAGAAGATCGAGCGCGAGCCGGTAAGCGTGGCGGATGATGTCATCTTCTTCATCGCCGGGCTCATTAAAACCAATATCCGCGACCTCGAAGGCGCGCTTGTGCGCGTGATGGCCTATTCTTTGATGGAAGAAAAACCCATAACTCTGGACCTGGCCAAAGAGGCGCTTAAAGACCTTTTAAAAGAAACCAAAAAATTGATCACCGTGGATTTTGTCCAGCGCTGCGTAGTGGAAGAATTCGGGGTTTCATTATCGGACCTTAAAACCAGGCGACGGAACAAAAATATAGTCCTGCCGCGGCAGATCGCTATGTATTTAAGCAGGGAGTTGACGGATCTGTCATTGCCGGAAATAGGGAATCATTTTGGCGGAAAAGACCACACCACGGTTTTATATTCCTATAATAAGATAAAAGAAGGCTTAAGTTCTGATGGTGTATTAAAAGAAAGGGTTGAGCGGATACGGCAGATTATTAAGCAGTAACCCACTGGTTATCCAAGGGTTATTATTGATTTAAATATAGGTAATATATTGTAGTTGTGGGGTTTTAAATAGAAGCTTAGGGTGACTACTACTACTACTATTTTAATATCTTAAATATAATACATAGAAGGAGAATAAAAAATGAAGCTTAAGATGGAAAAAGATGTTTTATTAAGTGGGATCCAGACTGTACAAAACGTTATAACTACTAAATCCGCCTTACCCATACTCTCACATATATTAATTGAGACTTATCAGGATAAAATAAAGTTAACAGCGACAGACCTGGACATAGGGATAAGTTGTGAAATACCTGTGAATATCCAGGAGACAGGCGCGATCACGGTCCCGGCAAAGAGATTTAGCGATATTATCCGGGAATTACCGGGTAATGATGTAAATATAACCACTAAAAAGAATAATCTAGTGACCATAGAGACTGAATCCTGCCAGTTTAAGATCATGGGTTTAGCGCGGGAGGAGTTTCCTAAACTGCCGGAATTTAAAGATAAAGAGGTGGTTACTTTAGAGCAGGAAGTTTTAAAGGAGATGTTGAGCCTGACTTCCTTTGCCGCATCTTTTGATGAAACCAGGTATATTTTAAATGGTATTTTATTCAGGATTAATAAAAATATTATGACACTGGTGGCCACTGATGGCAAGCGCCTGGCGATTATCGAGAAAAAAATAGATCATGGTATTGATAAAGATATCAGCCTTATTGTGCCGATAAAAACTATACACGAATTAAATAGAAATTTAAAAGATGAGGGAGAGATATCTTTAGTGTTGGGAGCTAACCAGGTGTTGTTCGGGATGGGGAATGTGGTGGTTATCTCCCGCCTGATCGAGGGGGAGTTTCCCGACTATAAACAGGTCGTTCCGCCCCTTTCGGATAATAAAATTAAGGTGGACAGGATGCAATTTTTACTGGCAGTCAAGCGCGCGGCATTGCTCTCTACGCCGGATTATCAGGCGGTAAAATTCGAAGTATTTAAAAATAAAGTGGTGGTTTCCAAATCTACTCCGGATATCGGCGAATCGCATGAAGAAGTAGGCGTGGAATATTCGGGTAAAGAGATGGTGATAGGGTTTAACCCCAACTACCTGATCGATGTCCTGAAAAATTTAAATACGGATTCTATAGAGCTGGAGCTTACTGACGGCGAGAAACCCGGCGTCATCCGCATGAACGGGTATGTGTATATTGTCTTGCCGATGCGATTGGGCTGATGGCAGAGCGCATAAAAGACACCCTCCAGACCATTTTTAAGGAATTAACCGCGAAAAAACAAGGCTTTGGGAAGAGCCATCCCGAGGACTGGCTAAAAAAGGCCTTGACAAAAAGAGAGCAAGAGCATATAAAGTTTTATTACTTTAAGAAAGGTATCCTGGGTGTAAAGGTGGATTCCTCAGGCTGGCTTTATAAGTTCAGTTTAGAAAAGGCCAGGATATTATCAAAACTAAGCAGATTTTCAGACGAGATCAAGGATATCCATTTCCGTATCGGAGAGGTAAAGTGAACAAGGCGAAGGCAAAAGCAAAGAAAGAAGAAATAAAAAAATTACCCGCAAAGCAGGAAAAGACGGAAAAGCCGGCGCCGGTCCAGGATAAGAAGTACGACGCAACCAGCATCCAGGTCTTAGAGGGGACCGAGGCAGTCAGGCGCCGTCCCGCCATGTATATAGGCGACACCTCAACGCGCGGTTTGCACCACCTGGTCTATGAGGTCGTGGATAATAGCGTGGATGAGGCGCTCGTAGGTTATTGCGACAGCATCACAGTCACCATCCGGCCGGATAACAGCGTCAGCGTCATTGATAATGGCCGCGGCATTCCGGTGGATATGCATAAAACCGAGAAGAAGCCGGCGGTAGAGGTCGCCTTAACCAAGTTGCATGCCGGAGGTAAATTTGATCACCGCACGTATAAGGTATCCGGAGGCTTGCACGGCGTGGGGGTGAGCGTAGTCAACGCGCTTTCTGACTGGCTGGAAGTAGAGGTCCGCCGGGACGGCAAGGTTTACCACCAGCGTTATGAGCGCGGCAAGACCGCCACCAAATTGACCACCATCGGCAAGAGCCAAACTACAGGCACGAAAGTCACTTTCAAGCCGGATAAAACAATCTTCCCGAAGACCGAATACTCCTGGGATATCCTGCAGCAGCGACTGAGGGAACTCGCCTTCTTAAATAAAGGCCTAAAGATAAAGCTCATCGATGAGCGTAATGACAAAGAAGCGGTCTTTGAGTTCGCCGGCGGGATAGTCCAGTTTGTCGACTACTTAAATAAGAATAAAAACCCCTTACATAGCAAGGTGATCTATTTCTCAAAGATCCAGGATCAGATCGCCATCGAGGGGGCGCTTCAGTATAATGACGGTTACGCCGAAACCGTCTTTTCCTTCGCCAATAATATCAATACCATTGAAGGAGGCACACACCTTTCGGGGTTCAGGTCAGCACTCACGCGCGCGATCAACCAATACGCCAAGGCGAAAAATTTACTCAAAAATGAAATTGCCATTACCGGCGACGATGTGCGCGAGGGATTGACCGCGGTGATCAGCGTTAAGGTCCCCAACCCGCAGTTTGAGGGCCAGACTAAAACTAAGCTGGGCAATTCCGAGGTCGAAGGCGCTGTCGCCTCAGCGAGCCTGGAGGCCTTAAGCAGCTTCTTCGAGGAGAACCCGCCGGTCGCCAACAAGATCATTGATAAAGTCATCGTTGCCTCGCGGGCGCGTGAAGCTGCGCGCAAAGCCCGGGAGCTCACCCGTCGAAAAGGAGCGCTTGAAGGCGCGGGCCTTCCGGGAAAATTAGCCGACTGTTCAGAAAGAGACCCCTCTTTATGCGAATTATATATTGTGGAAGGAGATAGTGCTGGTGGATGTTTGGCTGGAGACACAAAGATTGCATTAACCGACGGGAGAAATATTTCATGTAAAGAATTAGTCGAAGAAGATAAGCAGGGGGCGAAAAATTTCTGCTACTCTATTAGCGACAAAGGACACATTTGTATAGTGCCCATCCTAAATCCAAGGATTACAAGGCGCAATGCCGAGGCGATTAAAATTATTCTAGACAATGAAGAAATGATTGTTTGCACTCCCGACCATAAGTTTATGCTTAGGGACGGCTCATATATTGAGGCCAAAGACTTAAAACCAGAAATGAGCCTGATGCCTTTAAGGAAAAAAATATCCAATGATTTCAGAAAGAAGCGCAAAGCCGCTTATAATCGCACCTATTTAGAGCGAAGCTTGTCTTTTGCAAGGGCGGTATATGACGGTCATGGCGATCTTGAGCTCTACGATGATGAAAGACAGGCGCTTCTTAAGCGCGACAATACTCTGCTAAAGCTTGATACGCTGGCCAGCAGATTTTTTGACAGTGACCAGCGTGTTTTATTAGAAGCAGTAGAGAATTATAACCATAAAATTAAGAGAATCGAAACCGTAAAAGAAAAAATTGACGTTTATGATATAGAGGTGCCTAACACCCATAATTTCGCTTTGGCCAGCGGCGTGTTTGTACATAATAGCGCCAAACAAGGCCGCGATCGCCGATTCCAAGCCATACTTCCTATCAAAGGTAAAATTTTAAATGTCGAAAAGTCGCGCCTGGACAAGATCCTGTCCAATGAAGAAATCCGCACCATCATTACCGCGCTGGGAACTGGCGTTGGAGAAGAATTTGATCTGACCAAGCTGCGCTACCATAAGTTGATTCTTATGGCCGATGCGGACATTGACGGTTCGCACATCCGTACGCTTCTGCTTACGCTTCTCTACCGGCAGATGCCAAAATTGGTGGAAGGGGGGCACGTTTATATTGCCCAGCCGCCGCTTTATAAGATCAAGAGAGGCCAGCGCGAAGAATATATCCAGACTGAACAGCAGATGAACGATTTATTACTGGAGCTGGGCAGGGAAGGCCATAAATTCGTGCGCATGAAAGATAAGGAAGAGTTCACGGACAATAAATTTAAAGACCTTTTACAGGTCCTTGTTGAGTTGGAAAGGTACGAAAAGACTTTAGAGAAAAAGGGAGTAGAATTCGCTAAATTCCTTACTTTTAGCCACCCAAAGACCAAAAAACTGCCTGTTTATAGGGTAAAAGTGGAGGGGAAAGACCATTTTCTTTATTCAGATAAAGAACTGGCGCAGTTTACCGAAAAAGAAGGTAAGGAGCTTGGCCAGGATGTATTAGAGCTTTTTGAGGCTTCGGATATTGAGGAGCTGATACAAAAAATAGAAAAACTGGGGCTAGATATTTCAACCTATAGTCCTGAAGTGATGCCTGAGAAGGAAGCTTCCGGAAAAGGCAAGGCAAAAGCCAGGGAAGCTGAGAAAAAGGCCAAAGCGCCCTACCGGATCATCAATGAAAAGGATATAAAGGAATTGTTCTGCTTAAAAGAAGTATTCGCCTACATTAAGGAGATGGCGAGCAAAGGGATGCATATCCAAAGATACAAGGGCCTGGGTGAAATGAACCCGCATCAGCTCTGGGATACGACTATGGACCCTGAGAAACGCACGATTTTGCAGGTGATTCTGGAAGACGCGGTGGAGACGGATAAGATGTTTACGGTTTTAATGGGCGATCAGGTCGAGCCGCGCCGCCAGTTTATTGAGGAATACGCCCATCAGGTGAAGAATTTGGATATATAAGTATACCCCGTCAGCTAAACGCTGCGCAGATTTCTGCGAAATCTGCTTGCAGCTGTCGGGGTTAATTCGCAGACGCCCCTTCGGGGCTACAATTTATGTCGCTGCGAGCCGCCGCTATGCGGCGGGCGAGCGCTCCATAAATTGTCTGCTTATTAATGTATACTCGCAACGAAAAGATAATCCCGGTTTACATCGAAGAGGAAGTTAAGGACTCTTACCTTAATTACGCGATGAGCGTCATCGTCGGCCGCGCTTTGCCCGACGTGCGCGACGGCTTAAAACCGGTGCATAGGCGGATCCTTTTCGCGATGCAGGAGTTGGGCCTTGAGCACAGCAAGTCCTACAAAAAGAGCGCGCGTATCGTCGGAGAGGTCTTAGGTAAATACCATCCGCACGGGGACGTGGCGGTTTACGATACCCTGGTGAGAATGGCGCAGGATTTCTCGCTGCGCTATCCGCTGGTCGACGGGCAGGGGAACTTCGGTTCTGTTGATGGCGATGCGCCTGCGGCAATGCGCTATACGGAAGCGCGGTTAGCCGCGGTTTCCGACGAGATGCTCGGGGATATCGATAAGGATACCGTCAATTTCGGCCCGAACTTTGACGCTTCACTCAAGGAGCCGCTTTTATTGCCGGCAGCGCTCCCCAACCTTTTAGTCAACGGCTCAAGCGGTATCGCCGTCGGCATGGCCACAAACATCCCGCCGCATAATTTAAACGAGGTGGCGGATGCCATAACCTACGCATTAGATAACCCGGCTGCCGAAATAAAAGAGCTGATGCGTTTTGTCAAAGCCCCTGATTTCCCGACGGGCGGAGTCATTTGCGGGAAAGCCGGGATCAAAGAGGCGTATGAGACCGGCAAGGGAAAGCTTACCGTGCGCGCCCGGGCGGCCATCGAACACCAGAAGGGCGGGAAAGACCTGATCGTCATCACCGAAATACCCTATCAGGTGCAGAAGGCCGGCCTTATCGAGGCCATGGCCGCCCTGGTCGATGATAAAAAGATCGAGGGGATTTCCGATATCCGCGATGAGTCTGACAAGGACGGCATGCGCATAGTGGTCGAGCTCAAGCGCGACACCGAATCGCAGATCGTCTTAAACCAGCTTTTTAAACACACGCAGCTTGAGACCACCTTTGGCATTATCATGCTCGCGCTGGTTGAAAACAGGCCGCACGTCCTGAATCTGCGCCAGATACTTGACGCCTACATCGCGCACCGCAAGGTGATTGTCCGGCGCAGGACGCAATTCGAATTAGACAAGGCCTTAAGAAGAGCGCATATTCTCGAAGGTTTAAAGATCGCGCTCAAATATATCGACCGCATCATCAGGGTCATCAAGACCTCAAAGAGCGTTGAAGCCGCTAAAGTCAACCTGATGAAGGAGCTTGAGTTCTCGGAAATCCAGTCCCAGGCGATACTGGAAATGCAGCTGCAGCGCCTGACCGCGCTTGAGCGTGATAAGATCGACGCGGAATACGCCGAGCTTTTAAAGAAGATAGAATCATGCCGGGTGATCCTGGCCTCCGAGAAAAAGATCGAAGGCATCATTAAGGAAGAATTGGGGGAATTAAAGAAAAAATACGGCGATGAGCGCAGGACGGATATCGTCGCTGAAGTGGAAGAGCTTGAGGTGGAAGACCTGATCGCCGAGGAAGACGTGGTGGTGACGATCAGCCACGGCGGCTACATCAAGCGCCTGCCGGTAAGCGCCTACAAAAAGCAGAAGCGCGGAGGCAAAGGCGTGACCGGCGCTGAGGTCAAAGAAGAAGATTTTATCGAGCATCTCTTTGTCGCTTCCACCAAAGATTATCTTTTGATATTCACCGATAAAGGCCAGGTGCACTGGCTGAAGGTCTATGAAATCCCCCAGGCAGGCCGCACCTCCAAAGGCAAGGCCATTGTGAACATGGTCCAGATCGAGCCGGGCTCAAATGTCAGCTCGACCATCCCGGTAAAAGAATTCACCGGCGATAATTATCTGGTGATGGTCACAAAGCTTGGGTTGATCAAGAAGACGAGGCTGGACGCCTACGGAAATCCGCGTAAGGCCGGTATAATAGGCATAACCCTGGAAAAGGGCGATGCGCTTATCGGCGTAGAGATGACCGACGGAAAACAGGAGCTTCTGATCGGAACGCGCCAGGGGAAAGCCATCAGGTTTTCCGAGGAGAAGGTGCGCGATATGGGCCGCGGGGCCAAAGGTGTACGCGCGGTTTCTCTCGGGAAAAAGGACGAAGTGATAGATCTGGTGGTTGCGCAAAAAGGGAAAGAGATCCTTACGGTTACCTCCTTAGGTTTTGCCAAACGCACGACCATTGAGGAATATAGATTGACTTCGCGCGGAGGCAAAGGCGTGACCAATATCAAGATCACCGATAAAAACGGCGAGGCGGTAAATATCAAGTCCGTCACCGACAACGACGAGTTAATGGTGATCACCCAGAATGGCACATTCTTACGCTGCGCGGTGAAAGATATCCGCGAGACAGGCAGGTCTGCGCAGGGTGTCAGGTTGATCAAGGTCGATAGCAAAGACCACGTTGCCTGTGTGGCGCCCGTGATTGCCGAGGAAGAAGAATAAGCCCGACCCCATCGTCTAGCCTGGTCTAGGACAAGAGCTTTTCAAGCTCTCGACACGGGTTCAAATCCCGTTGGGGTCACTAGATTTTTCCAGCTATACCTAGTCGGAAAAATCTGCGTCACTAAACAAAACCTAGAGGTGTTCCGTGTGTGGCATAATCGGATACGTCGGTGAAAAGAACGCCCAGGCCATTCTCTTAAATGGCCTGAAGCGCCTGGAATACCGCGGTTATGACTCAAGCGGCATGAGTGTTATACATCCGCTTAAAAACCTTCCTTCCATCCGAAAGGCCCCCGGCAAGATCAGCGCCTTAGAAAAAATCTTAAAAAACAAACCGCTCACCGGCTGCGTCGGCATCGCCCATACCCGCTGGGCCACGCACGGCGAGCCAAACCAGGCCAATGCCCATCCGCACGCAGACTGTAAGAGTGAGATCGTCATCGTGCATAACGGCATCATCGAAAATTACGAAATCTTAAAAGTTCAGCTTATCAAAGAAGGCCACTCTTTCCGCAGCTCGACCGATACCGAAGTCATCGTCCACCTGATCGAGAAATTTTATAAGGACGGCACACCCCTAGAAGAAGCGGTGCGGAAGACCGTAAAGCTTTTGATCGGCTCTTTCGCTATCGGCGTAATTGCCAAAAAAGAACCCAACAAAGTGGTGGGTGTACGTTTCGGCAGCCCCTTGATCGTCGGCGTGGGAAATAAGGAAAACTTTTTAGCCTCGGATGTCCCGGCAGTCCTGGAATATACCAATGAGGTGATCTTTCTCGAGGAGAACGAGCTGGCGGTTTTAACCAAAGATAATTATGCGATCACGGACCTCAAAGGAAAACGCGTCAACCGCAAGCCGACGAGGATCAACTGGAGCATCGCCCAGGCGCAGAAGAACGGCTACAGGCATTTTATGCTCAAAGAGATCAATGAGCAGCCGCAGATTATCGAGAACCTTTTGACCTCACGCATCCAGAAAGCCACAAACAGGATCGATTTTGAAGAGCAGGGGGTTCCGGAAGAGAAGCTTAAAACAATAAAGAATATTTTTATCGTTGCCTGCGGCACGGCATATCACGCAGGCCTGATAGGCAAATATATCCTTGAGTCTCTCTGTAGCATCCCGACCCTGATCGACGTTTCCAGTGAATTCCGCTACCGCGACCTGCTTATCAATAAGGATACCCTGGTAATTGCCGTGAGTCAATCAGGAGAAACCGCGGATACTTTGGCAGGCGTGCGTGAGGCGCGTAAACGCGGCGCATCGGTAATTTCCCTCTGCAATGTATTAGGCTCGACCTTGACCCGCGAATCGGACGGCGTAATCTATACCCACGCCGGCCCGGAAATCGGCGTTGCTTCCACAAAAGCCTATACTGCGCAACTCGTTGCCTTTTATTTGTTTGCGTTATATCTGGCCGAAATCCGCGGGACATTATCACAGGAAAAGGTCAATAAATATATCGAAGGCTTAAAAAAGATACCGCAGCTGCAGGAAAAAGTTTTAAATGACCAGGTTATGATCGCCGCATTAGCTAGGCGGCATTCGCATTTTGGGTCATTCCTTTTCTTAGGCAGAAGTATTAATTACCCTTCCGCTCTTGAAGGAGCGTTGAAATTGAAAGAAATTTCCTATATTCCGGCTGAAGGCTACCCGGCCGGCGAAATGAAACACGGCCCCATTGCCCTGATCGATGAATACCGCGCGGTTGTCTGCGTTGCGCCGCAATCAA
>Ga0315289_10007991_pt1 | contig 15333 bp, 7 predicted proteins | sample YL17G11_40_MG_FD_203452 | JGI IMG/M metagenome (GOLD analysis project Ga0315289, IMG submission 203452) | Sediment microbial communities from Yellowstone Lake, YNP, Wyoming, USA - YL17G11_40 | ecosystem: Environmental > Aquatic > Freshwater > Lake > Sediment | place: USA: Wyoming | collected... | reverse complement strand
CTTGGTGAAGGCTGGTAGCACGCCTGATCTGTAAAGGGCGAAAGCCTCGTCCTTGAGGGCTTTTTGCTCGGCCGGCGGAATGGTGCTCGGGAAGTGCAAGAAGGACTGCAACATGGTGCTCTTAAGCGGATCAGTGACCAACTGAGCTTGAATTTGAGCTGGCACATCGCGCAGGGTAATGCGCGGTGGGGTCACGCCTTGCCGCAGACCTTCGTTCAGAACCGCGATGGTTTGTTCGATCAGCTGCGGAACGGCTTTGAGGCGCGCGAGAATATCGCGGTAGTCAGCGACTGTCGCCGCGGGCTGAATGGACAGCAGCTGGGCGACCTCTTGATGCACGCCGCTGAGCTGATTCATCACCAAGAATTGGGCGGGAAACTTCTGGCCTTCAAGAGCTTCCTCAGTTTGGCGGACGGCTAGATCGTAGCTGATCTGAGTCGACGGGGGCAGAGTTTCTCGGTCGATGGCTTTGAGTTGCCCCAAATAGACCTTGAGATGTTCGTAATGAGCGGTGAGTGCCGCCGGTGCATAGTCGCTGAAACGCATGTTCTGGCCTGGATGGCTAATCCAGGTCGCATGCTCCGGGCTTTCGCGCATGGTGAGGTCCCACTCTTGCTCAAAGAGGGACTCGAGTTGTTTGGCCGCGTCTTGGGCTTGCGCCATAGGACCACACAGAGCGAGCTGAAGTAAGAGCATAAGACGACGCATAAAGGCTACCTGCATAGGGGGGAGTTTTTGATTTCCCGACTATAAAGCGACGCTGCACGGACTGCGAGCTATTTATTATTCAGCCAACTTTGTTGCGCTCGGCTCAACTTCGTCCACTTCGAGCTCGACGACCTCGTTTGGACACTTGTTTTCTGGTGGAAATGTGTTTTGAATTTTTTGAATTTTAAACTCACTCCCAGGAACGAATAGAATTTCGCGTTCATCGGGTATCAGCGCTAACGGGGATATTTCGCGACCGTACTTAGATCGGATGGTATAGGCTGCCTCGCGACAGCCAAAAGCCTGCCTAATGCCATCGGCACTATGCAAAGACGTGGACATGAACCCCCGGTCGATAAAGATCTGCCCCACTTTGAAATTCCCCAGACGCTCAGGATCGACAGTCTTTAAATTATGAAACGGGAAAAAGTAGTCACTATTGCCAAAAGTCGGCAGCATCCCTCCCCGGTACACAACAGCGCTCACTGCTGGTAGTTTATTGAGCGCTGAGCTCAGCACTTTGATAAAACCAGCATGCTTTGCTGACCCTTCAATGTCAGATTTCCTCAGGACTTTGTTTAGTTCACGGTAACCCATGCTTGAGTAGTGGTGGATCGCTACTTTTTCCTCTGGTGTGAGCTTATTGAAGTCCGCTGGTATACCCTGCGCAAGTTGACTGATGGAAGACTGCAGATGTTGCATCGTCTTCTCATATTGGTCACCTAATTCTGCGCGAAATTTTTTATAATCAGCATCATTGGCGCTGTATTTAGTGAGATCTAGAGTTTCATCTTCTGAGATTTTAACACTTGCAGAAACGGTGGAATTGGCTGCGGTCTTGCAAGATGTAAGTAGCAAAAGGATTAAAAAAATTCGTAGCATTGACAATGCCCCCTCTATTTTTTACTTCACCCAATTAACCCTACGGGAAGCATGGCCGGGGCGTCAGCAATTAAACGAGGTAATTTACACTTTTTGCCATTGTTCAGTCAGGTGGAGCGACTGCGTCCAACCAGACAGATAACTGTGATCTACCGGTGTCTGTGCCAGAATCCCGCGAATATCTCGCAGGTGCTTTTCTGATTCACCTTCGCGGTAGTATCTCAACTTAGCGATAATAATATCTTCTGGAGACGCAATCCACGCTTTTACGTTAGGGAGCATTTCAACTTGGCGCCGTCGCTCAAATTCGGCGACCCCATGCGCAGTCGGCTTCTGAACCACGACATCGATCTTTAGTCCAGAATTCATATGAAGCAGGTTAAATTGACCCCGATGGCTGAATTCCTGCACCACAATAACCTCAGGCGGAACATAGAATTCCGAGGTCGGGAAGTATTCCAAAAAGTTCTTTGCCGCCTGATCATGGACTCGCACGACCACATCTAGGTCCCGAGTAAGCCTAGGTTCACCGTAGACCGCAGTGGCTATCGAGCCGACCACCATGTAGTCGATGCGACTATTCTCGAGGCAATGCAACGTTGCTTTTAACCCCTCGGCGACAGCAATCATCGGCAGCCCAGTTCGATCAGGCTCAGGGCTTCACTTAAAATCCACTCTTCACTCGCGAGTGGATGCCGTCGCCTCAACTCCAGCATTTTGATGTCGCGAGCCATGTCAAAAAGCTCGCAAACAGCGCTGACGTTTTGCCAAATCCGTTCATTTGCCGGCAGATCCGCGACTCGACTTAGTGATTGAGAAAAGTTGCAAGTCGGTATGGGCGACAAAACAAGAACTCCTTAGTGCTGATAGACCAAGGTAGCATATCTCAGCATTGCGACGGTATACCTATCGGGGGGGGCTTCCTATAATCGATAAATAAAGAATATATCCGTATTATTTCAATATGTTACGGTGAGTGCCTGACCCCAAATATAAAGCGAAGTAGCCAGGTTGCCGAAAGGTTTTTGAGACTTGGAGGCAGAATGGCAGCTTACGCAAATGAGGACCGCCTCGAGTTGGTCTTTGACATCCCGGAATTCTACCGGCGGGTGGGTATTGTGACGCCGTATACGCAGCTGCTTGCCCTAGGCTTGCCGGTGTGTGATTTCTCAAGCGGAGTATCCGATGATGCCGTGCTCCCCATGATTGAATTTTGCGCTGAGAATCCTGATTACCATATGATCACTATTCTCAGCGGTGGGCGCACCATCAATAAGTTTGTACCGGGTGAGCGCATCTATCAGCTGGCGCGAGGAGACAAAAATCCTAACCTCATGCTGAGTGTATTCGGGGACCCTGACCGCGCCTTAGTCGAGGAAGATATGATCTGCGCGGCTCTTGCCGTGCTCCGCGACGTTGACGATGGTGATCAGTGACAGTGCTTGCATTTCCTGGACGACGTCGGCTCTGTTCATCCGTCGCAAATGGATCAGCGAGTACCGTTAAAATCTGGCCAAAAAGTCTGCCGAGGGGACGGAGCGGCGAATCTCTCGGCGCAGGAGATGCTGAAACAGGGCATAAGCATCGAATGAATCAGCAACTGTGAATGTTGCAATTTCGTGCGCGATCGATGCTTCGTCTTCGGTAAAGTAGGTGCATATCGGTTTGCTGCTGCTGGTCTCGCCAAATCTCTGTGTTGGTAAATGCAAAGTAAGGCCTCCTTTGCTTTGCAGCTTAGGCGGCCGCACTAACTCGAGTCTAACGACTTGACGTGTCAGCTTAGGACAACTGAGGCGTGGCGAGACCGGCAAGTGTACGTGCGAGGTTAGATTTGCAGTGGTTAAAACTGATACATGTGAATTACTTCAGTAAGTTACGATGAGTGCCTGACCCCATAATATCATTATTCTCTATAACAGATTATCTGCATTAGTGAATAATCTGATTATTTGTTTAAGGCGATGAAATATAAGCACTATATGATACTAAATCTTGTCACGATATTCTCTTGTGTGGTAAATTTGCATAAAGGAATAGGAGATTTGAGTGGCCGATGCGATCGATAAAATCCTGCAACCGCTTCGGGATCTCGCGAGTCGTCGAGACCCAACGGGTCATCTTTTGGTCGAAGACATCTGGTTCGAGCGGTTCCCGTTTGCTGGACAAAAGGCTTTAGAAGGAAAGCTGCGCGAACTGCCGGCCGATAAAATCAGGGGCCTTATTTTCGATGACTTGCCCACCAGAACGAGAGCTTGGCTAGAGAAAAATCGGATAAGCTATATAACGGAATCTGGTTATGCCGCTATTCACCTAGCATCGGTAGTCGTTTTGATGCGGCCCGATATGCGGGCTGCGACGGCTCCTCTGTTGAGAAATAGCCTCACTACTTTATCGGGCGAAGCCAAGCCGAGCCGCTTGATTAATCCTACTGCCTTCAACATATTTGATACGCTGATTCGTCTGCCTACTTATGAACTAGCCAAGCTTAACGGCCTCACTTTTGCTAATTCATTTGGACTTTCCCAGTCCGCACTGAGCAAGATTATGAGTGCGGCCGCGGCTCGTGACCTGGTCGCCTTGCGAAAGTTTATTGCTCGCCTCGGTTCAAGTTGGTGGTTGGATTCCATGCTGGCTCCGAGAACCGGCCGCGGAATGACTCCTTTTTACCATCTGGCGCAAGAATATCGCATGCACGGCCAAGTTTTGGACCGAAAGGGCGTAGAAGAATGGACTGGGCAAGTCCTGGCCCGTTATCCTGAAAGCGTGTTGCCTGGGCCGCTAGAGGTAGCCAAATCCCTTGGCGCAATCTTCGACAAGACGGTCACCTTTTGGGTCGACCCGAAGGCGCTAGCGGCTTTGAAAAGGGAGTTTAAGCTGGTGCCGGTCCGCGCTGGCGAGGAGCCACTGTGCGCAATAGCTGTTCCGAAAGGCGATTTGAGAGCGGAAGCAATTAGATCGGCGGCACCCGATGCCGGCGCATTCCCACTACAGGACAACATATTAGCACTAAACATATTTAGAGTAATTTGGGATCTTGGTTTTAGCGACTCCCGAGCGAGAGACGCGCGGGATGCCGTCATCAGGCTGGTGATCAATGCAGTTTGACGTGAACAAACTATCCGCCTGGACCCAAACCGTGCATCATTCCCTCCCAGGTTTGCTGAACCTCATAGGTACGGCCCAGGGGCGCGGCATCATTTTGGGAGCGGCGGTGTTGCAGATATATCATGATCAGAGATGGATACCACGGGCGCGCGCCACTGGGGATCTAGATTTGAGCATTGGAATCATCTCAGATGCGGGCGAGTATCGAGTACTGAGGGAAAGCCTGATTGCGTCTGGCTACACTGCACCGGACCCTGAACGATATTTTCGGCTATTTAGCCCCGTTAAGGTCGGACTCGCCATGGCCTACCTTGATCTACTCGCTCATCCAGAGGGCAAAGGGATTTCCAGTAGAGAGGCTCGAAACACCATGGGGGTCGGCGACAGCTGGTCATTTGACGAAATCCACTTTGCCATGGAGCAAGCACACGCGATTTCCAAGAACCTATTTATCCCTAATCCGATAGGCTTCCTAGCAATGAAGGCGGCATCTTATAGCGATGATCCCGTGCGTACAAAGGACTTGGTCGACATCGTGGACGTTGTGTTCGGTCTTGTAGGAAACGGCCTTCATTTTGATATCGGTGAAACCTGGTTAGCAATGGCCGAAGCGCATCCAACCGTGGCCGCCAAAGTAAAATCTATGATTAGCGGCATCGCGCACGGCGCAATCAACTGGGATTTTAGCCGCGCGGAGCAGGAGTTTGTCCAGCGTGGATATGATTTTGATCGGATCGAAGATGAGGCATCGAGAATATTCGCTGATTTTAACGATCAGTTGCAATAGTCCCGGGTCGCGATGGTGCGGCATCCGCCGTCTTCAGCCACTGTAGCACCGGCCCGTGTACGCGCCAGGTCCGATTTGCGGTGGTTAAACCTGATATATGTGAATTAATTCAGCAAGTTACGATGAGTGCCTGACCCCATAAAAGACTTCAACTTCGTGTACTTGCAGGTCGTCCACTAAGGCCAAGGCGGCACCGGGCTGAGTAACTCCGTCGACGATGAGTGTGCCTTTAGCATGAGTGTCCGAAGCGGGACGAAGCGTGATGTGATACTCGGTGTTGCGGTACCGATAGATCATCTCAAACTCAGTCCAATCTGCTGGCACATTTGGCTCGATGTATAACTTGTCGATCTCAAGTCTAAGACCGAGCAGTGACTCGGTGATGAGTCGGTACATCCATCCGGCAGATCCTGTATACCAGGTCCAGCCGCCTCGACCTGCGTGGGGCGAGACCCCGTAGACATCAGCGGCCATCACGTAAGGCTCAACTTTGTAGGTAGCAATGCCAGCTGCAGTCATCCCGTGATTCACTGGATTGATCAGATTGGTCAGCTCCCAAGCGCGCGATGTATCACCAAGTGCTGCGAACGCCATCGCACTCCAGATTGCAGCATGCGTGTACTGCCCGCCATTTTCTCGCACGCCAGGCACATAGCCCTTGATGTAACCAGGATTCATGTCCGATTTATCAAAAGGCGGATCAAAGAGTTTGATGAGGCAGTTGCCACGATCGACGAGGCGTTCACTAACATTGATCATACCCTCACGCGCCCGTTGCTTGTCGGCTACTCCAGAAAGGACCGCCCAACTCTGCGGTAATGAATCAATTTGACACTCGGTATTGGTGATAGAGCCTAGTGGTTGTCCATCATCGAAATATGCCCTTCTGTACCAGGCGCCGTCCCAGCCGTTTTTCTCTAAGTTCTGCCGTAAATACTCGCATTGAGTCAGGCAAATTTCGGCAAAAGGGTGATCGCCGTGACGCTCGGCGACTACCGCGAATTCCTTGAGAACCTCGCAAAGGAAAAATCCAAGCCAAACGCTTTCACCACGACCATGTTCACCGATGAGGTTCATGCCGTCATTCCAGTCGCCGCAGCCAATTAACGGAAGTCCGTGGCTACCGAAACGAAAGCTGTGATTTATAGCACGAACACAGTGCTCATACAGTGAGCCTAATTCATCGGACGGCTTTGGAATGTCGCTATAACCTTCCTCATCTGGCTTTACTTGTCGTCCCTCGATGAACTCTACATTTACATCCAACACGCCTAAATCACCGATACTCTGTACGTAGCGACTCACGGCTAAAGGCAGCCATAAATAATCGTCAGAAAAATGCGTCCGTGTCCCACGACCAGACGGCGGATGCCACCAATGCTGGACATCACCTTCGCGAAATTGCCGCGACGCACACCGCAGCAGCTGCTCACGCAGTAATCTCGGCCGCGTATTGATGAGCGCCATCGCATCTTGCAGCTGATCGCGAAAGCCGTATGCGCCACCTGACTGATAAAATCCGCTACGCGCCCACATACGACTAGACAGCACTTGATAAGTAAGCCAGCCATTAGTTAAGACATCGATAGCAGGCATCGGTGTCTTTATCTGCACCGAGCTAAGCGTACTCTGCCAAAAATCAACCACCTCGTCTAACGCTCTTTGTGCTCCCAAAGGCGTGCAAAACCGACGTACTAGAGTCCGGGCATCATCGTCGTCACGACCAACACCAATAACAAATACAAGCTCCGACTCCTCGCCAATTGCCAAATCAATAATACTCTGCATAGCTCCGCAAGGGTCTATTGCCGCACCAACACGGCCCGAAAGCTGCGTTCTATACATGGCCATAGGTGCCGCATGGGTGCCATTGCGGCCGATGAATTCACTGCGGTCAGAGGTAAACGTGTGCGATTTTTCGCTCACATTCAAAAATGCAATCCGGCCACCAAATTCCGTATGGTAGGGATTACGCGCACAAAGTGCACCGTTGGTTAAGTCGGTATGACTCATGACATGCGGCGCAGATTTCGCCCTCAACTCGCCCAGAGTCCATTCGCAGTAGGCAGTGGCGGAAATGCGGCGCCTACGCCCTGAACGGTTGAGCAGACTTAGCTGAAGAATTTTAACCGGTGCATCACTCGCTACAAAAATGGTCAACTCTGATTGGATGCCTTCACTGATATGGGTAAATTTTGAATACCCAAAACCATGGCAAATTACATACGGGTCTTTGGCCCGAGTGAGAAGTGGCGTCAGTGACCAAAAGCGCCCGGACTCTTCATCTCTGATATAAACGGCCTCGCCGGAGTGATCCGTCACGGCATCATTAAACCAGGGCGTCAGCCGAAACTCATGCGCGTTCTCACACCAGGTGTATGACGAGCTACTTTCAGACACGATGGTGCCGAAATATGGATTGGCTAAGACGTTCACCCACGGAGCTGGAGTGATGGTCTCTGGAGTAGACCTAATATAATACTCCCGGCCATCGGCGGAAAAACCACCAAATTGATTGGCAAACATCAGATCCTTGGGAAGTCGCGCCACTTCTAGCGAACCAGAAATCTCTGTGCGTGGAACAACACTGGGTTGCAGAAGCGGCGCCACTAACTGGCCGCGCCCCCGACGCTCTAGCTGTTCCGCGAGCGTACCTCCTTTATCCGAGATAATGACACGCGCCACAGACTGCATGAGGATGCGGTCCTCTTCCGACATCTGCTCGGTGCGGCGGACGTAGATGCCACCAGAACGATCAATCTGTTGAACAGCATCACCGGCAGTGATCGATGACATAATCAGATCCTGAAGTCTCTGCCTGTAACCTGACTCATCCTCATTCCAAATGACCAAATCGACAGCAAGACCCATGCGCTGCCAATAGCCGTGGGCTTGAATCATTTGCCGCAACAGCCGCATCGCGGATTCTTCACTAACGCGAACTAGCACGATCGGTAAATCACCAGAAATACCGTATCCCCATAGACCATCTTGGCCGCGACGATTTTTGATCAGAATCATAGGACTGACGCGTCGCGCAGGATTTGAATAGATCACGGCACTCGCCATCGCGCTATAAAGCTGAGCATCGGCAGGCGAGACATTAAACTGCCTGAGAGCTACATTCTGATGCGTCCACGCCATATCGAAGACTCGGTCTGCAATATGAGAGTCATGGTACTTCTCGATAAGGGCCAGAGAATGTTCCATGCTGTCCCCAACACCGGTTACCGTATGTATTTTGATCGATTTTTCCGGCTCAATACGAATCCTACATTTAATTGCCACAACCGGATCCAGGACTGATCCATCATGATTCAAAAGTCGTGCGGCATCGGCAGCTCCTGCGGGAGAAACGGTATTACGACCGCGTCCGATGAAGTGCGATCTATCTGTCTCGTAAGAAACTTCGCCCACATTCTGACCGTGCACTGTTAGCAAATGGAACGCTGATGGAATCCTTTCGCTGGCAGTGCGAGGTCTGCGCGAGAATAAAATAGCGTGGCGCTCGCCAATAATCTTAGTCTGGATGAAAAGATTCGAGAACGCCGGGTGTGCAACATCAGACTCCTGCGGCGCTAACACAATCTCGGCATAGCTGGTGATCTCAAGTGTCCGCACTTCCTGCGACAAGTTGGTGATAGTAAAACGGCGTAATTCGATATCGTCTTCTGGCGACACAGTAATTTCTGTATGTACGTCTATATTGTGATCGCGCCTGCGAAACTCGGCCTTAGACGGAGTAAAGATCGCCTCATAATTTGGCGAAAGTTTTAGAGTCGGCTGATGTGCGGCGGACCATAATCTATCGCTATCGACATCCCGAATGTAACAAAAAGTACCCCAATTATCGCATGTCGGGTCCTCACGCCAGCGGGTCACGGCAAAATTACGCCAGCGACTGTAGCCACCTCCAGCATTGGTTACCATCACGTGATAATTGCCGTTCGAGAGCAGATGAACCTCAGGTCTCGGTGTATTGGGAGTCTTGATGACCCGCAAAATAGCTTGAGCAGCTGAGATTATGCTGGCTGCCTCCGAGACTTCGGGAGCATGAGGATAAAGGGCTGCCACCTTCGGCACGCGCTCATGAAGCAACAGTTCGACTGCGCGAAAATAAGGCTCCGAGAGAAATCGGCGCTGCATTTTCTTATCAAGAAGCTGATACAGGATGGCAAGTAGGCTCATTCCCTGGTGATGTGCCATATAGGATCTGACGATCGCTTTGTCCCGGTCAGCACTGACGCGACTAGCCGTAAAATCAATAGCCTCAAAAAAACCGTAGCGACCAAGAAATCCCTGCTGCGCCATATTCTGTAAATTTTTACAGGCCTCGACAGGTGCCACCATGAGAGCCATTACCGTAGCATAAGGCGCAATAACGAGGTCCTCTGCCAATCCCCTCTTGAAACCAAGCCCTGGCACTCCAAAAGCTCGATACTGATAATTTAGCTGCATATCGGTGGCGTTGTATCCAGACTCGGAAATCCCCCAAGGCACGCCCCTTTGTTTGCCATATTCAATTTGGCGGCGCACTGCGGCACTATAGGTCTGATCTAGTAATGTCCCCTGATAGTTAGGCATGACTAGTAGCGGCATCAAGTACTCGAACATGGAGCCGCTCCATGACAGTAGCGTAGGCTCTCCCTTGACCGAGGTCAGTTGACGACCCAGAGCAAACCAGTGATCCTGAGGCAAATATCCCTGCGCTATGCCGACAAAGCTGCCAAGTCTTGCCTCCGATGCAAGCAGATCATAGAAACTATCGTCACGCCGATGTTCGCTGACGTTGTATCCTATAGCCATGAGATGGCGTGATGCATCGTACAAAAATTCATACTCAAAAACGGAAAAATCTTCGCACATATCCGCCAATTCACGACTCAACAAAAGCCGAATTTCAGCGCAGCGGATGCCCGCTTCCAGCATGCTGCGCAGAGCGATGAGCCACTCTTTGCCAGCGACCGACGCACTAATTAAGAGGTCAATCAAAGGCATTTGCGTTTGCCTCAATTGCGCGATTTGACGCAGAGTAAGCACAGCTCCAAGGTCAAGTATTTGGTCCAGCCAGGGCACATCTTCCGGCACATTTAACTCTGACCATGGTGTCAACTCTTTCAATGGATTGCCCAAGCAATCATTGCATTGCTGGGCTAAGGCACTGAGCCAAAATTTCAGGTCCTCATCATCCGCAGCGACCAAAATTTCAGACACAGTCTCGCTAATTAAGTTACTTAGTCGGTGCGCATGGCCAAGATTCAGCACCTCGCTATCAAGACCTACCTGGACCTGCCTGAGCCTTGCCTTCGCATTAGCTGGTAGTGACTGCACCTCAAGCAAACAGGAAATCGTATCGCATAGACCACGAGACGCTGTTCGACTGATCACTGGTTCATCGGCTAATTCATTTAACCCTGGCCTCAGAGTCAGCAGTAGGCCTGCGAGATTTCCGCTATCAACCGTAGAAATATACCGGGGGAATAATGGCTGCAGGGTCTGAGTGTCGTACCAGTTATAAAAATGACCTCTAAAGCGCTCCATTTTGCTGAGCGTTCGGAACGTCTGTTCCGTTCTCTCCAGGAGTTTATGTGCCGAGATGTAGCCAAAATCATAGGCAGCAAGATTCGCTAGTAGCGACATACCGATATTAGTTGGTGACGTACGATGCGCACTGACTGGAGCTGGATATTCCTGAAAATTATCCGGTGGCAACCACTGCTCATCTGGGCCGACAAAGGTTTCAAAATATCGCCAAGTCAAGCGGGCAAGCCGACGTAAAAAATCTATCTGTGAATCGCTTAGATTGGCGGTGCTTGGTATTATCGGCCGACTCAACCCATAGGCAAGCATCGGCGACATGAACCAACTGAATAAAAAAGGAGAGGCGCTGGTGACTGCACCCGGTGCTAAAAAGTAAATGGCAGTCAATGCGAATATGGAACTAACAGGAGCTAGGGCCGTGGATCGCAGTAGCGGACCAAAATTGTGGACTGCACGATGCCTAGGATCCGTAGTCGATCGCCAAGCAAGAAGGTGCCGCTGAGTGAGCAGCATGCGAACTATTGATTTACCAATGGCATCGAGGTTTGCAGCGGCTTCGAATGGTAGAAAAACTATCGCGAGAAACGCGCGGACAAGCCTACGTACAGCACTAATGGTGACCACCTGTGAGTGAGCACCGAGGGGCGCTTCCGCCGACTTACAAAATGCATCCGCAATAAATGAACCTAAAACTGGCAGGACATAAATCATCGCTACAATGCCGCTAACGTACCAGGGATTAGGTAGCGTCAACCATCCAAGAAGCAGGAAAGTCAGCGCCGCTATAGGCACCAAGCTACGTCTTAGATTGTCAAATATCTTCCATTTAGCTAGCCATTTTATTGGGTTTTTCTTCCATCTGCGATGCAGATTCGGGACGAATGGCAGAAGCCAAAACGCGATCTGCCAGTCGCCACGGGTCCACCGGTGACGGCGCATGGCTTCGTCACAGAAGTGACTCGGGTGGTCTTCGTAAAGAATGACGTCACTCACAAGGCCGCAGCGGGCGTAGCAACCTTCGATCAAATCGTGACTTAAGATGAGATTCTCGGGAAGATTACTCGTCACTGCCTGGCTGAAGGCATCGACGTCGTAGATGCCCTTGCCAACAAAAGACCCCTCTTGAAAAAGGTCCTGGTAAACATCAGAGACCGCCCGCGTGTAGGGATCGACACCCGGATCGTCAGTATAAAGCCGACTAAACCATGACCGAGACGTAGAGGGTAAATTCACCGCCACTCGAGGCTGCAGAATGCCGTAACCCCGCGTGACCACCTGCTCAGTCATTCCGCGTTTGTTCGTTCCAAATTCAGCCCGATTTAAAGGGTGCGCCATGGTAGCGACTAATTTAGCAGCGGCATCCTTTGGCAGCATGGTGTCGGTATCTAGAGTGATGACGTATTTGACGCTCATTAGCGGACTAATATCGCCTGATATGACGGAAAAATCGGAGGCATCTTTGCCCTTATGACCCGGCCGTCCACGCAGCAGCGCATTCAGAGCTTCGAGCTTGCCACGCTTACGCTCGTATCCCATCCAGACTTGTTCGCTTTCGTTCCATTCGCGCGGACGGTGGAGGAGAAAGAAGACATCCTGCCGTGTCCCGTCCTCTTTTCGCGAACCTGCGTATCGCGCATTTAAAGATTCGATACCTAGACGTGCCAGTTCGACTAAATCAGCATCTAAAGACGCCACCTCAGACGTGGAGTCAGTGAAATCAGTTATTAGAGCAAAAAACAAATTTGGGGCGCGATTTGCTAGATACCGCACCTCTAAGCCAGCGAGTAGATCCTCGACGTTCTTGCGGCTTATTAATAATGTCGGAACACACACTAAGGTCCTGTAGTCGTCAGGGATACCGCCGGAAAAATCTAAGCGCGGTAATAGTGCAGGCTTTGCCAATGTGGTTACACAGCGGTTAATCAACTCGATCGCTAGTTGGCTCGACGGGATAAGGGCAGCGGCAAAGAGAAGGGACCATGTCGCACTGGATAATGCAGAGTTGGTAAGCGGTGCCATAATCAGAACGCTTAAGACACCTGTAATAACGGAGACTCCACCAACAAATAAGACGTTCTCCCTCCTTCTGTGCCATCGCATGGCATTGGCCAGTCGCATGTGCCACTTAGGCAGTACATATCTCTCAACCTCTGCCAATCCGGCATCGATCAGAAAGTACCCTACATGGCTCTTACGGTCGTATTTGCCACCGCATCCGGCCCGCATCTCGGCCAGTTTTATAGCCCGCTCAGCTACCTCAGGCTCCGCCACATTTCCTAATTTAGCCAGCCTCTCCACGACATGGCGGTAACGGTCCCGGGTCGCGAAATCCATACGATCGTAAATCCCGGCAGGATCACGACTGAGCGTTGCCGCGGTCAGGTTGAGTGATTCGACAAAAGTGCGCCAATCAACGGATCCGAGAAAGCGGAGACTACCGATACTAGCACTTATGGAAACTTGGTTAGCCGCCTGCTGCTGACTCTCCATTTGAATCATCTGCTGACTGGTGCGCCCCGATGCCGCGAGTTGTTGCTCTAGCCACGTAAACGGCATATCAAGTGCCGGCGAATGTCCCTGCAGACTCCTAACTAACTCAGCTACAAAAGCATTCGACATGGGCGGCTTTGATCTGGCCATATCGGCAACGACGAGAATGAGATTTTGTGGCTCGTGCTCTGCTGCATAAAGTAATTTTTCCGTCCAAAATGCTGCTTGACCTCGGTCCCTGATGGCTGCTCCGACCAGTTCAGCGACGCGGCGAATATTTTCGATTAAAGCCAACCGCAACATAATGGGTATGGCCCAGAATTCGCCCAGATTTAGACTGGCAACTTTTTGGTAAGCAGCAACAAAAGCATTGATGTTCTCGAGGTCTATTCTCCCGTCCACATGACCTATAATTTCAAGAGCGATATCGTAGACTCTTGGTAATCCGCCCCCACCCGGATTGATCAGGTGCGGCAGTGAGCGACTGTAGCCACGCGGCAGGTGCCGACGCGCTGTGCGGATCTGCTCCTCAATCATATGAAAATTATCAAGTAGCCATTCCCCAGCCGGCGAAACCATCCGCTTCGCACGAACCGCCTGAGTTAGCAGTTCATAAATGCTGAGCAAAACACGCTCATTGGAATCAAGCCTTGGCAAAAGCTGATCTTGACCGAGCTTTGCCTCCACCTGATGTTTAGAAGCTAGCGAGGTGGCATGCTGTTTTAGCTGCTCTAAGCTCAACAGTTCAAATTGAAGCAACGCATCTTGAGTGCGATCTATGCTCTTTAGCTGATCTCTGCGTTGGCGCAAATTTGACAAAGAGGTCTCCGCATCTGGTTCGGCAATACTTGCCTCTTATGCAATCATCGAGCCACCATCGAACAAGCCGAGAATTGGCCCTTCATGGTTTACGGTGAGATCGTTTGCTTCATTTGCTGCAGTTGATGTGTAGGTATTTTGCTGCAGACGATGCGAAATAGATGCAGTGCGCTCCCTCAAGTTGCGAGTATTTCTGCAAGAAGGCCCGACAAGACTCTGGTTTGAGATCGCCAGCACAGGCACAATACCAACATAATATCCGTTACTTATCAATGTGCAGCTTGCTGCATCCCACACGCGCCTTGATACGGTATAAGTCGAAAGGATATAAGGCATGTCATATTGCCATCTTCTAAGTCTTCTAAGTCTTCTAAGTCTTCTAAGGATACGACCATGCAACACCCTTCCGCCCCTGACTACGGAAGCAATAATCCAGCCAAGTCTTCAACTCCTGGCGCACAACCAGTCATGCTGACGCTGCCAGCCTTTCAGCAATTAGCTGGTGAATTGGGTGGGCATCCGTTTGTTAAGGTGGTGATCGAACGCGCGAGCGGCCGCGTACACTTCATCAGTAACGATGAATATTCATTTCACGCCGATTATATCGCTGAACGCATTCTAGGAATTAAACGGGAAGAGTTACGAGCGCATATTGATGAATTCAACCAACAAGTTTACCTAAGTGAAGACCGTCCCTACCTTCTCGGCATTGCCGCCTTACACAAAAAGGACGGAGAGCAGTTCTTCACCATTGAAACTACCGAGATCGACAACATGGGTAAAAGCATGTTGCTCGCACTTTATACGACGATTAAGCAAAAACTAGACGTGGCTTTACCGCTGTATTTAAAACCAGCAAATCATTTGCAGGAGGCAGTGGTCAGCACAATTGATGGAACTACCTTACCGCGCCTATACAACCACGAGCTTTATGCCATCAATGATTTCGTCGCGCTGAATAAAGGCACAACGACAGGCCGCCTGCGAACATTTACGGTCGA
>Ga0315289_10007989_pt1 | contig 15339 bp, 8 predicted proteins | sample YL17G11_40_MG_FD_203452 | JGI IMG/M metagenome (GOLD analysis project Ga0315289, IMG submission 203452) | Sediment microbial communities from Yellowstone Lake, YNP, Wyoming, USA - YL17G11_40 | ecosystem: Environmental > Aquatic > Freshwater > Lake > Sediment | place: USA: Wyoming | collected... | reverse complement strand
CGTGGGCGATGGGATTCCTGCCATCGCAGAGCGGCTGGGAGCCGAAATGGATCGGGAGCGACGAGCGGACGCCGCTTCTTCGTAAGGAATTCAAAGTGGCCAAGTCCCTGAAGCGGGCCTGGGTCTATGCGTCCGCTCTTGGACTCTACGAACTGCGCCTGAATGGAAGCAAAGTCGGCAGCGATTTGTTCGCCCCCGGCTGGACCGATTACCGCCAGCGGGTGCAATACGAGCGTTACGACGTGACTGATCGGGTGAAGAGTGGTGCCAACGTCATGGGCGCGGAAATCGCACCCGGCTGGTTTGCGGGCAAGATCGGCTGGTTTTCGAATAACCGATACGGCAAGCAAGTGTCCTTCGCGGCGGAGCTTTTCCTGGAGTTTACGGATGGTTCGACGCAGATCGTGCCGACGGATGGCACTTGGAAGACCAGCGCGGGACCGCTGACTGCGTCCGATATCCAGGATGGCGATCAGTATGACGCCCGATTGGAAAAGACGGGGTGGGACCAACCGGGTTACAACGATTCCAGTTGGACGGCCGCGGAGGTGATGAAAGGCGAGAACCGGAACCTGGTCGCGCAGCGGGATCAGCCGGTCGGAGTCGTCCGGGAAATGAAGCCGGTGAAGATGACGGAGCCCACCCCCGGAGTATTCGTTTACGACCTTGGTCAGAACATCACCGGGGTGGCTCGGATCACGGTGAAGGGACCCAAAGGCACGACGATCACCCTCAGACACGCCGAACGACTCAACGCTGACGGCACGCTCGACTTCACGAATCTGAAACTGGCGAAGGCGACGGACACCTACATCCTGAGCGGGAACGGAGCCGAGACCTTCCAGCCGAAGTTCACCTTCCATGGGTTCCGCTGGGTTTCCGTCCAAGGGTTGGAAAAGGCGCCTGCGCTCACCGATGTGACCGGTATCGTCATTGGCACTCGTCTGCCGGAAACCGGTTCCTTGCAGACCTCCGATGCGGCGCTGAACCATTTGCTGTCGAATATCAAATGGACGGCCCACAATGCCTATTTATCCGTCCCGATGGATTCACCCCAGCGCTCCGAGCGCCTCGGTTGGACGGGCGACGCGAATGTGATGGCCGCGACCGCGACCTGGTTTTTCGACCTGACCCGGTTCTACACCAAATGGGAGAACGACATCCTCGACGCCCAAGCCTACGGCAAAGGCGAGACGGCAGGCGTCATGCCCAATGTGGCTCCCCGATGGATGCCGAAGGAAGGTGGCAGAGGGGGCGGCTGGGGTGATGTCGGGGTGAATCTTCCCTACGTCCTCTGGAAGCGCTACGGAGACACCGAGATCATTCGCACCAGCTACGAGGGAATGCAGAAGTGGCTGACCTATCTGGAAAGAAACAGCAGCAACCACATCATCCCGGTCAATGCCAGAGTCTCCACCGCGGGCGACTGGGAGAGCGTAGATGACGTCACGCCCAAAGATCTGATTGGAACTTTCTATTACGCCCTCGATGTCGCCCAAGTGGCGGAAATGGCCGCCGCGATCGGTAAAGACGCCGAGGCGGCCGCCTACCGCAAGCTGTTCGATGAAGTCCGCGCGGCGATCATCAAAGAATTCGTCGCCCCAGACGGCAAAGTCGCCAAAGGCTCGCAGACGGCCCAGGTGTTTGCCCTCCATCTCGGTCTCTACCCGGACGGCATGCGGGAAAAAGTTTTCGGCAAGCTGCTGGAGAACATCAAGGCCCACGCCGACCACCTCACGACGGGCTATCTGGGCACGCAATGGCTGCTCCATGTTCTCGTCGAGAATGGACGCTCGGATGTCGCCTACAAGATTCTCCTCCAGAAGACCGGCCCGTCGTGGCTCTACATGGCGAGCAATGGCCAGACGAGTCTCTGGGAAGGTTGGAATTCGCTGAAACCCGATGGCACCTTCGGCAGCAAGCGGACGTCGCTCGGCCACGAGGCGTTGGGCTCTTGCGGCGACTGGATGTTCCAGGGGATCGGCGGACTCGTCCCGGATCCGGCCAGCCCCGGCTTCAAGCACTTCATCATCCGGCCGATTCTGGGCGGAGCGCTTACGAACGCGGAGATGAAATACCAATCACCGCACGGCCAAATCACCAGCCGTTGGACGCTGAAGGATGATCACTTCAACCTCGAAGTTGAAGTGCCCGTCAACGCCACCGCGACCATCGTGCTGCCCGCCGCCGACACCGCGAGCATCACCGAAAGCAGACAGCCCGTCGCGTCGTCGCCCGGGGTTGTCGCTGCGGGAACCACCAATGGATCGGCCAGCTTCAAGGTCGGCTCGGGCCGCTATTCCTTCGGTGCCGTTCTCAATTCCAACGCGGGCAAATCTATTCGGTGATGACGGAAAGAGATAAAATGAAAATGAACAAAATCAAGAAACTGTTTATGCCACGAAGTTCGGTGATAATCACCGTTGGGATCGCCTTGCTGGGCGTGACCATTGGCCAAGGCGCGGCGGCGGAGTTGGCTGCGCCGTATGACCTCCGGGTCGAGGGCTTGGCGAACTCGATGGTGATTGATCGGAGTGCGCCCGCCTTTTCCTGGAAGTTGAAGGATGACCGGCGTGGCGCGGCTCAAAGCGCCTATCGCATTCTGGTGGCCTCGACTCCTGATCGGTTGGTGGAAGGCAAGGCCGACTTGTGGGATTCCGGCAAGGTTATTGGTGACCAGTCGCTCTACGTTCCTTATGCCGGGGCAAAACTGTCTTCCAATCAGAGGGCGTTTTGGAAGGTGTGTCTCTGGGATCAGGATGGCCAGGCGTCGCCATTCAGCGATCCGGCCCGGTTTCAAATGAGTCTGCTGGATCCGAAAAAGGAATGGACGGCCAAATGGATTCAGCCCCCGGATAAACCGCTGGTGAACAAGCTGACCGATCTGTGGACGAAAATGGCGTTGATCCCGCAGCCGGAAAAAGGGCTCAACGAGTATAACTGGGAATTAATGAACACACTGCGGCCGTCGCCGCTGCTGCGCCGCGAATTCACCCTGCCGTCCATACCAGTAATAGCGATATTGCGCTCCTGCAATCTCGGTTATGGCGAAAACTGGATCAACGGCCGTAAGGTGGGCGACGGTTATTTTGATCCGGCGACCACGCATTATCCCGTCTATGCGTTGTTCAACACCTATGATGTGACCGACCTGCTCAAGCAGGGAAAGAATGTATTGGGAATCATGTTGGGCAACGGCTGGTTTGACGAACCGCTGGCCTGGTCCAAACCGGACAACATCTATGGCCGGCCGATGGCGAGCGCCCAACTGTTGGTTGAAATGGAAAACGGACAGACCGTCACGCTTACCACCGACGGCCACTGGAAGACGGCCCCGGGGCCCATTTTGCGCGACCATTGTTACATTGGTGAGTGCTACGATGCGAGGGCGATGCCGGCAGGCTGGGACCAACCCGGCTTTGATGATTCCAAATGGGATAACGTGCTCGTGACCGATTCGCCCACAGAGAAACTTAAGGCGCAGAAGGTGCAGTCGGAGAAAATTGTCCGCCGGGTCAAACCGGTCGCCGTGCGCAATCCCGCTCAAGGCATTTATGTTTTTGACATGGGCGAGATGCTCGTCGGCTTTCCCGAAATCAATGTCCCCGCCGGGCAGACGAATCCCGTGATCGTGCGTAGCGCGGAATGGGCGATTGGCGCGTGTGATTACAAGAACCTAAAGCGGGACGCCACGCCGCTTTACTACGAGCACATCAAGAACCCCTTCGCTATTGATGGCATGCTTGCCTCCAAGCCCCGCTGCGGCGCCTTCTACAGCCGTGGCTTCCATGGGGACGATGGCACCTCGGTTTCCAAGTGGAGCATGGCCCCGCCGACCTCGGTTTATCAGGGCACCGGCGAAGCCGCCCGCTGGCATCCGCGTTTTGCGCTGGGTGCTTTTCGCTATGTCGAGGTGCAGGGACTTCAGAACGCGCCGGATATGAACTTCATTACCGGATGCGTCGTGCATACGGCGGTTACCTCCACGGGGACGTTCACCTCGTCGGAGAAACTTTACGAAGACATTTATCAGGCAGCGATGAACTCCTCGCTCTACACCATGCACAACATGACTTGGGACAACCCATGCGAACGGGCTCAGCAGCCGATGCAGCACAGCGAAGTTTTTCCGCTGCTGGCCATGAGTTGCGACGCGGGGCCTTTCATGAAGAAGCTGATCGGGGATTTCGCCGAGGTTCGGAAGAAAAACGGGGCCACTGTTTACATTCCCTACACCCGGCGGACGAGTATTGAGTTCACCCAGAAGCAATCGCCGGGCGCCAAGCAGGACTCCCCGGATGTCAACCTGCCCTGGCAATACTACCTTTACTACGGCGACCAGCGCGTGTTGGAGGAACATTTCCCGTCCATCGAAAAATTCATCAACTTTTTCTACGGACCGGACAATCCCTACCAAAAGGAACGCTACAAATATCTTCGTCCCGGCGGCTACGAGAATCATCTCTATCAATTGATGGTCAATGGGGGCGAGCCTGCGCTGACCATTGATCGCTACGCCTACACCAGCGCCTGGCTCCATCTACTGATCCGACGCGCCGCGGTGATCGCCGGGATCATCGGCCGGCCGGACAAAGAGAAAGAATACAACACGCTGGCCGACAACATCCGCGCAGAATATCATAAGACCTGGCCGACGACGAAAAACAAGGGCTACGGCAGTTTGAACGATAAACAAACGAAAAAGCCCGACCTTTCACGGGGCAATATGATCGGTAATCCGCTCGGAATCACCAGCGGAGTCGCGCCGGAGTCGGATTGGAGGGCCATGGCCGACAACATGGCTTATATCATGACCAACGACTATCATGGCCATCTCGTCTGCGAACCGCAAACGGTGATCCGCAATCTGCGGGTCTTGAGCGATTACGGCTATGTGGATCTGGCGGCCGACTGGATGAGCAGCACCAATCCTCCAAGTTATGGCTATATGCTTTCCTACGGCACGAAGACCGTCTGGGAGGGTTTCGCTGATCCGACCAACCACAAAGTGCCTTCCACCGTGCAGAACGAGTTCCAAGCCGGCGCGAACTGGCTGCAGGAATCGCTTTGCGGTGTGCGACCGGACATCGCGGGTCCGGGCATGAAGCACTTTTTCCTGGAGCCGAAAATCCCGGGCAAGGTGGCGTCGGCGGGGACGGAATTCGAGAGTCCCTACGGCAAAGTGAAAAGTTCGTGGTCGCAGAAGGATGGTATCGTGACGTGGGCCGTTCGCGTGCCCGCCAACAGCACGGCGACGGTGGAATTCCCGGACCACTGCCCGCTGGCCAAAGTCACCGAATCTAGGAAGCCGCTCGCCGAGGCTGCCGGGGTGTCGGTCGTGAAGGCGGACGGAGCGGCGAAGGTCAGCCTCGCCGCTGGGAGCTATCGGTTCGAATTTCCCGGGAGACAAAAGTGAGATGATGAATTTTCAAAAAACGCTCAACCTCTCCCATTTATTAAAATGATTATTAAAGCATTGGCTGGAACCCGGCGTATCCTCGTGATTGCGGGAATCGTATTGCTCGGCACGGTCACCAACCGCTGCGCGGCGGCGGAGTTGTCTGCGCCGTATGACCTGCGCGTGGAGGGCCTGGAAAATTCGATGGTGATTGACCGGAGTGAGCCGGCTTTTTCGTGGAAGATGCGGGACGACCGGCGCGGCGCGGCGCAGAGTGCGTATCGCATTTTGGTGGCCTCCACGCCCGAACGGCTGACGGAAGGCAAAGCCGATCTGTGGGATTCTGGCAAGGTGGCCAGCGATCAGTCGCTCTACGTTCCATATGCCGGCACCAAACTGGTTTCCGACCAGAAAGCCTATTGGACAGTGCGTCTCTGGAATCAGCAGGGCGAGGTGTCGGCTTTCAGTGAACCCGCGTGGTTCCGCATGAGCTTGCTTAACCCCGACAAGGAATGGGTGGCCAAATGGATTCAAGCTCCGGACAAGCCGCTGGAGAACAAGCTGACCGATCTGTGGACGAAGAGGGCAATCATTCCCCAGCCGCAGAAGGGACTCGATGCGCACAATTGGGAAGAGATGGCGACACTGCGTCCGTCGCCGCTGTTGCGCCGGGAGTTCACGCTGCCATCGAAGCCGGTGCGGGCGATTCTGCGGTCGTGCAACCTCGGCTACGGCGAGAACCGGATCAACGGCCAGAAGGTGGGCGACGGGTTCTTCGAACCGGCGATCACCTATTATCCCATCTTTGCTCTCTTCAATACCTACGACGTGACCGGCATGTTGAAACAGGGGGAGAATACCCTCGGGATCATGCTGGGCGACGGTTGGTATGACGAACCACTGGCCTGGTCGGATCCGGACAATACCTTTGGACGCCCGGTGGCGAGCGCCCAGTTGGTTGTGGAGATGGAAAACGGTCAGACCGTCACCATCGCGACCGACGGGACCTGGAAGACGACGCCGGGGCCGATCCTTCGGAATCACTATTTCATTGGCGAATGTTACGATGCGAACGCCCTGCCGGTCGGTTGGGATCAGCCCGGGTTCGACGATTCCAAGTGGGCCCCCGTGGTCGTGACGAAATCGCCGACGAAGAAACTCGAGCCGCAAAAGGTCCAGTCGGAAAAAATCGTGCGGCGGGTCAAGCCAGTCGCCATCAAAAATCCCGCTCCGGGCATCTACGTGTTCAACCTGGGCGAGATGCTCGTCGGCTTTCCCGAAATTAACGTGCCCGCCGGCCAGACGAATCCGGTGATCGTGCGCTGCGCGGAGTGGGCGATTGGTGCGTGGGACTACAAGAACCTGAAGAAAGAGGCCACGCCGCTCTACTACGAGAACGTCAAAGACCCCTTCTCGATCAATGGCATGCTGGCCTCGAAGCCTCGCGGCGGCGGATTTTTCGGACGTCGTTTTCGCGGAGCGGACGGCACCTCGGTGGCCAAGTGGAACATGGCTCCGCCGACGATGGTCTATCAAGGCAACGGCCAGGCCGCGACGTGGCATCCGCGCTTCGCGGTCGTTCCGTTCCGCTACGTCGAGGTGCAGGGCCTCGACCAGCCCCCAAGTCTCGACTTTCTGGACGGCTGTGTCGTGCATACGGCGGTTCCCGGGACGGGCACGTTCACCTCCTCGGAAAAGCTCTACGAGGACATCTACGAGGCCGCGTTGCATTCCTCGCTCTACACCATGCACAACATGACGTGGGACAATCCCTGCGAGCGGGCCCAGCAGCCGATGCAGCACAGCGAAAACTATCCGCTCATGGCCATGAGCGTGGGTGTCGGGCCGTTCACGAAAAAGCTCATCGAGGATTTCGCCAACGTCCGGCAGAAGGACGGCGGGACGGCTTACATTCCCTATACCCGGCGGGCGACCTCGAATCTCGATTCTGCGGGTTCACGCGGAGCCAAGCAGGATTCGCCGGACATCAACCTGCCGTGGCAATACTACCTCTACTACGGCGACCAGCGCGTGCTGGCGGAGCATTTCTCCTCCATGGAAAAGTTAATCAATCATTTCTATGGCCCCGGCAATCCCTACCAAAAGGAACGCTACAAATATCTCCGCACCGCCGGCTATGAGTTCCATCAGCATGGACTGATGATCAATGAAGGCGAGCCAGGCATCACGGTTGACCGATACTCCTACAACAGCGCCTGGCTCTACGAACTCGTCCGCCGCGTCGCCACCATCGCCGACATCATTGGCAAGCCGGACAAAGCCAGAGAATACAATGCCTTGGCCGACAGCATCCGCGCGGAATATCAGAAAACCTGGCCGACCACCAAGAACAAGGGATATGGCGGCCTGCTCGATAAAAAGTCGAAGGAGTCCGACCTGTCGCGGGGAAATCTCGTCGGCAACCCGCTCGGCGTGGCCAGCGGCGTGGCGCCCGACGCGGATTGGCAGGCCATGGCCGACAACATGGCGGACATCATGGCCCACGACTACCACGGCCACATCGTCTGCGGCCCGCAGGAGGTCATCCGAAACCTGCATGTTTTGAGCGACCATGGCTACGTGGATTTGGCGGCGGATTGGATGCGGAGCACCAACCCGCCGAGTTACGGCTACATGCTTTCCTACGGCACCAAGACCATCTGGGAAGGATTCTCCGATCCGACTCGATCCCTGGTGAATTCGACGGTGCAGAATGAATTCCAGACCGGTGCCAACTGGCTGCAGGACACGTTGTGCGGCGTGCGGCCGGACATCGCGGGTCCGGGCATGAAGCATTTCTTCCTGGAGCCAAAGATACCCAGCAAGGTGGCGTCGGCGGGAACGGAATTTGAAAGCCCTTACGGCCAGGTCAAAAGCTCGTGGTCGCAGAAAGATGGCGTCGTGACTTGGGAGGTCCGCGTGCCTGCGAACAGCACGGCGACGGCGGAATTTCCGGCCAACTGCCCGCTGGCCAAAGTCACCGAATCCGGCCAGCCGCTGGGCGCGGCGGCCGGTGTGTCGGTGGCGAATGGGGCGGGAGCGGCTAAGGTCAATCTCGCCGCCGGCAGCTACCGGTTCGAATTTCCCGGAAAACAAAAATGAAGATGATGAAATTTATGAAAAAAGCACAACCGCTCCCATATATGAAAACCATTATTATTGCACTCACTGTTGCCACCGCCACCCTCGCGGCCACCGCCGCCGATACGGCCGCAGTCACCAAGCCCAACATTGTTTACATCGTCTCCGACGAGATCGCCTACTTCGAGCCGGGTTTCATGGGTGGCAAGGATCTGCATACGCCGAACCTCGACCGGTTGGCGGCGAGCGGCGTCATCTTCCGCAACCTGCTAAGTGGCGGGCCGAATTGCGCCCCGGCGCGCGGCGCCCTGCTCACCGGCAAGCACAGCGGCCACGGCTCGGTGCGCGAAAATTCGGGAGACAATGCCATCCGCGCCGACGAGAAAACCATTGGCGATGTCCTGAAGCCGTTGGGCTATGCCGTGGGTGGTTTGGCAAATGGGGCATCGGCGGGCGCGACTCAACGGGCGTGCCGGAGAAGCATGGCTTCGACGTGTTCTTCGGCTACTACGATCAGGCGCAAGCGCACACCTATTATCCGCCATATCTGATTCGCAACAGCGAGGAGGTGCCGCTGCCCGGCAACCACGGCGGCACCAAAGGACAGACCTATTCGCAATATCTCATCCATGACGCCGCGCTAAAATGGATCCGCGAACAGGCCGGCAAGGGGCCATTCTTCGCCTATCTGCCCTACACGCCGCCGCACGGGCCGTTCGCCATTCCCGACAACGATCCGGCGCTGGCGTTCTACAAGGACAAGCCGTGGTCGAAGGATGCGCGCCTTTACGCCGCCATGGTCACCATGATGGACCGCGAGGTCGGCGAGGTGCTGGCGCTGCTCAAGGAACTGAACATCGAAAGCAACACGCTGGTGTTGTTCAGCGGCGACAATGGCAGTGCGGATCGTTTTGCCGACAAGCAGCACCCGCGCGGTTTGTTTGGCGGCAACAAGGACCCCAAGACCGGCGTCGAGTATCGCGGCGGCAAGGGAGATCCCTACGAGGGATCATTCCGCGTGCCCTTTGCGGCGAGCTGGCCGGGCAAAATCCAACCCGGCCGCACCAGCGAGTTCCTGGGATATTTTCCCGATGTCCTGCCGACCTTCGCCGAAGTGGCCGGGGCCCCCGTTCCCGCGGGAGTGGACGGCATTTCATTCCTGCCCGAACTGATTGGCGAGCAGGCGGCGGGTCACAAGCAGGCGCAGCACGACTACTTCTACTGGGAAAAAGGCAAGTGGGTCGTGATCCGACAGGGCGACTGGTGCGCGGTGGATACGGGAAAGGGACACTGGGAGCTCTACAACATGGCCCTTGATCCGTCTCAATCGAAGAACGTGGCGGACAAGAATCCCGAGATTCTGTCGAAATTGAAGGCCTTGGCGAAGCAGGCGCATGAGCCGCAGCGTCCCGGCACCTACAGCACGCGGGAACGGGAGGATCGCGACCGTCACTCCCGGTAGTTCGGAATCCAAGGGCAAGAAAAACTCAACACCAATAGAAGAATGAAAACAAACATAAGCATAAAAGCAGTTACCACTCTCGTTCTGGCAGCCTTCGCCTGTTCCGCCCTCGCTGCGGAACCGTCGAGGCCCAACATCGTTCTCATCCTCGCCGACGACCTCGGCTGGAAGGATGTGGGCTATCAGGGCAGCGATTTCGTCGAGACGCCCAACATTGAACCGCTGGCAAAGGTGAGGATGGTTTTCACCGCCGCCAATGCCGGCACCAACAATTGCGTCCATCAGTTGGGCGTGCCTAATTTCCGTTTGATCAAAAGGAAGGAGCTATCATGAAAAAAAATGTCCGAATGCTGTTCGTTGTTGCGATGAGTTGCCAGGCAATGATGTTGTGTGGCTCTGCTCAACAGGTGTCCGAGAAAATTGATCGCAAGGCCATTGTTTCGCGCAACGACATCATCTACACGAGGCCCGAACTCACGGCGCCGCTCACGGTGGGGAACGGGCATTTTGCCTTCACCGTTGATCCGACCGGTCTCCAAACATTCGCCGACGCCTATGACCAGGGGTACGTGCTCGGCACCATGGCCGAATATGGATGGCACTCCACTCCCGCACCGAGGGAATACAAGATCGAGGAGACCTACAAGGCGTTCGACTCCCACGGCCGGAAGGTGCTCTATCCCTATTCCGAGGAGGGTGTGAGACGCAAGTCGAACGCGGCTGCCCAATGGCTCTTTCAGAATCCCCACCGGATGGGTCTGGGTCGGATCGGCCTTGTCATTAGCAGAGCCGACGGGAGTGCTCCCGCTCTTGCGGACCTGCGCGACATGAAACAGCACCTGGAGTTGTGGACCGGGTGTCTGACCAGCTATTTCGAGCTGCAAGGGCAACCTGTTACGGTCAGGACGATTGTTCATCCCGATCTGGACATGATCGCGGTTCGCATCGAATCGCCCCTGGTGAAGGCCAATCGGCTCAAGCTCAGGATTGCCTTTCCCTACGCAAATGACTCATGGGCGGGTGCGCCTGAGGACTGGAATCATCCGGACAGACATACGACCAGGATCACCTCAAGGAGCGATGCGCGGGTGGATTTTGCGCGCGATTTGGACAACGAGGATTCCAGCCGCTACCGGTGTGCAGTCGCTTTTCGACCAGGGGATGTGCTGGAGGAAAAGGCGGTGCACGTGTATGAGCTCAATTCCGGCGTGCAGTCCGACGTCCTTGAATGTGCGGTGACCTTCGCGAAGCAATCGATTCCCGACGTGCTGCCGACGTTCGCCCAAACTCGGGCCGCCACGGCGGATTACTGGAAGAGTTACTGGTCCAATGGCGGTTTTGTCGACCTGTCGGCCAGCAAGGATCCACGCTGGCGGGAACTCGAACGGCGGATCATTCTCTCCCAGTACGTTCTGGCCGTGAACTGTGCCGGGTCCTTGCCGCCGCAGGAATGCGGATTGGTGCAAAAATCCTGGTTAGGGAAGTTCCATATGGAGATGGTGTGGTGGCATGAGGCCCATTTCGCCCTCTGGGGCCGGCTTCCGATGATGATGCGCAGCATGGGAATCTATCAGAAGCTGTTGCCCGGTTCCCGCGCCCGGGCGCAACTTCAGGGCTATCAGGGCGCACGCTGGCCCAAGATGATCGGACCCGAAGGGCGCGAATCCCCCGGGGCCATCAACCCGTTCCTGGTCTGGCAGCAGCCGCACCCGATCTATTTGGCGGAGCTCGATTATCGCCAACATCCCACCAGGGAGACCCTCGACCACTGGTGGGAAGTCGTCCAAGCGACCGCCGACTTCATGGCCACCTTCGCGGTCAAGGACTCGGCGAGCAATACCTATGACATCGGTCCGCCGTTGAACAATGTGTATGAGAACAGCGAAATAGTGACCAGCAAGAATACCCCGTTTGAAGTCGCTTATTTTCGGTACGGGCTGAATCTGGCCAGGGAGTGGCGCAAGCGCATGGGCAAGGATCCGGATCCGCGGTGGGATGATGTCGCCGCGCACCTTGCCCCCCTGGAGGTGAAGGACGGGAGATACCAGGTCCCCATGATCCAATTGGGAATATTGCCTTTGCCGGAAGACATTGACCACGCGGCATTGGACAGGACCGTTGAATTCGCGGTCCACCACCTGCCGAACAGTGCATGTTCGTCGCACTACTTTCAAGCGGCGATGGAGGCGGCACGTGCGGAACGTCCCGACCTCGCAGTCGATGCCTTGTTATTCCCCTCTGCCTGCACCTCGGTGTCGAGTGCCGGGTATAATTACTGGAGTCAGCGTGTGCCGATTTATCTCCCCGGGAACGGGGCATTGTTGTCGGCGGTGGCCATGATGGCTGGTGGCTGGGATGGCGCGCCCAAGCGCAATGCACCCGGATTTCCTGATGATGGTCAATGGGTGGTCAAATCCGAGGGCCTTCAGCCGCTGCCTTGAAAAGAAGGGAAACGATCGTATGAGACCAATGCTCAGGTTGCTGCTATGGCTGAACGGATTGCTGGCTATGGTTGCCGGTTCAGATGTTCAAGCGGACCCGTCGAAGCCCAACATTATCTACATTATTTGCGACGAACTCAGCTACTTCGGGCCGTCGTTCATGGGCAGCAAGGAGCTGCAGACGCCGAACATGGATCGGCTGGCCGCCAGTGGCGTCATCATGAAAAACGTGTTGAGTGGCGGGCCGAACTGTGCCCCGGCGCGTTGTGCCTTGCTTACCGGCAAACATACCGGACACGCTTCCATCCGTGGTAATTCCCCCGACGATTCCATCCGCGCCGAGGAGAAAACCATTGCCGAAGTGCTCAAACCCCAGGGTTATGCAGTGGGTGGCTTTGGCAAATGGGGCATCGGCGGTCGCGACTCGACCGGTGCTCCGGAAAAGCACGGCTTCGATGTCTTCTTCGGCTACTACGATCAGGCTCACGCGCATACCTACTATCCGCCGTATCTCATGCAGGCTTATATGGCCAGCATCAGTTTCGCGGATTGGGTGGTGGGGCAGATTCTCGATGCGCTCGATGCCAGCCCTTACGCGAAGAACACCATCGTCATCCTGTGGTCTGATAACGGCTACCACATTGGCGAAAAGGAACGATTGCACAAACGGGCCTTGTGGAGCCAGACGTCACGAATACCCTTTATGATCAGCGTGCCGGGCATGGCCACGGCGGGCCAAAACTGCGCCGCCCCCGTCAATCTGCTGGACCTCTACCCGACGTTGAACGAAATCTGCAATCTGGATCAAAAGGTGCCGCAAAAGCTGGCCGGACACAGCATCGCACCGCTGTTGAAAGATCCTGGCCAAGCGTGGGCATATGTCTCTCTGACCTCCCACGATGTCGGCAACGCCGCCGTCACCGATGCGCGTTATCATTACATCCGCTACGCCGACGGCGCCGAGGAACTCTACGATCATCAAAAAGACCCGCGCGAATATGAGAATCTGGCCAATCAGCCTGAACTCAAGCCGGTCATCAAGCGCTTGGCCGCGTCGCTTCCACAGTCGTGGATCCCGGAGGGCCGCAAGAAAGGCGGAAAGGGCGGGGATGCTGACGAGTAGATGCTGACGAATAGAATATCCATGAAAACTCTTTTCAGGCCAGACATCAACAACAGCCAGACGAAATATTTCGTGGAGGCAACGGACAGTCTGGTCAGCCCAAGTTGGACGACCAACGGCGTCAACCGGGTAGGAGTTGGCCCGCTCGACACCGAGTTCAATCTAGTGACCAACCGGGTCAGCATGGCCGTCAAGAACCAGCAATTTATCTGGTTGCGGATCCAATAGTCCAATGGTACAATAGAGCAATAGAACAAAAGCCTATGAAAAAGCGAATGAAACACTTGTCAATTGCCTCGCTGGTGGTGGCGACGCTGGTGGGTCTGGGCACGGAATGCCGGGCCTATGAATTATGGGTGGGAACGCAAAATTTTGAGGACACCATGGTTGTCAGCCCTGGCGATTGGGATAATTTGGCGAGCAAAGCAGATGGAATCAATGCGAATTGGGCGAAGGTTGCGCTTCGCCCGGATAATCGGGCCGAAGCGATCGCCATGTTTGCCAAGGCAAAACTGCATGCCTATCAGGTTCAGAATCATCCGGATGGACCCGTTACAACTAACAATACCTGGTATCAGACTTTCGGAGAAGCGTGGGGTTACAATGTTGAATACATCTATACCTACAGTTCGGGGCCGGGAAGAAGCTGGAAATCGTGGGAATGGCAGATTATGCGCGACTGGCTGGATAACAATGGTTATGCCGACATTAAAATTGCCTACAATGGACGGTCAATAGCCGATACCTCCAGGTTCGAAGATCCACTGATTGAGGGCCAAGGTATTGAAAACGATCCGGCAAGGTGGTTGGATCCCACAGACACGAGAGATGACTTGCTTCGGTGGATCGCGAATCCAGCCAATGCCGCAGCCACCAGTAATGAACTCTGCGTCTTGCATACCAAGCTCAGAGGCTTCCATGATGAAACCGATGGGCCGACCGTGTATCGTGATTGTCGTAAATTCGTAAGACTTATCATTCAAGACGTGCTGGCTGATCGGTTGAGTTTTTCGCGATCTAAATATTTAGCCTTCTCATTATTTGGAAAGACCGATGCACTTGTTTTACTGCCCGAGACCGATAGCTCAGGCGTAAACTATATGAAGACCAGCGCCGGATTGTGGCTCTCCGTGATCGAGCAGAAGGACTGGTTTGAAGGTCTGCTGGGAGGTTTTCCAACGGATGCCGATTGTGAGAGCGTTGCCCGGGGTAATTTCTACACGGCGGTGATGGATGGCAGTTTGCTCAGCACAAACACATGGAATCACGCTCTTCCCGCGGCGGATGACATCAACGGTTGGTTGACGGGAACGCATACCGTGGGGGCGGCGGGGGCCACCAATAATGCCATCCTCGCCTTCAATGCCGGGTTGTTGGTTGTCAAGCCCGGCGGCACGCTGGAGGCGAATGCCAACGGCACCACGCTGAAGTTGCGGAGTGTGCAGTTGGACGGGGGCACCATCTCGCACGTGTCGGGCAGCGGAACCTTTCAGTTGGACCTGACCAACCAGACCTTGACGTTGAACAGCGGCGTTCTGATGGCGGGCGGTTCGCCGGGACAGAACCTCCGGTTCAGCCATGCGGCGCTGGCGGGGAGGGGCACGATCGCGGTCACCGCCGCCGGGGCCGCCGGGTGCCAGGTGATCTTTGACGATACGGTCAACGCAAACGAGTTCAGGGGGACGTTTGATGTGAGTTCGAATGGCGTGTTGAAGCTGCCGGCGGTGCCGGTGGCTTCCTTCAACCTGAAGCTCTCCGGGACGGGCCGGTATGCGAACGATACGAATGTGGTGCTCAAGTCGTTGGAAATTGCCGGGGTGCCCCTGCCGGGGGG
>Ga0315289_10007987_pt1 | contig 15340 bp, 18 predicted proteins | sample YL17G11_40_MG_FD_203452 | JGI IMG/M metagenome (GOLD analysis project Ga0315289, IMG submission 203452) | Sediment microbial communities from Yellowstone Lake, YNP, Wyoming, USA - YL17G11_40 | ecosystem: Environmental > Aquatic > Freshwater > Lake > Sediment | place: USA: Wyoming | collected... | reverse complement strand
GCAGGCTATATCTCATAAAAAACCAGAGAACAACGCCCTAACAGAGGTCCCACAATAAATTATTCGGATGTAAGACAAAAGTAGGCTTAATCAAAATAATATTTTGGGACAGCCTGACGTTCCCATTATCCCCGTACAAGTCTTTCACCTCTGCGTAGATAAAATCAAAATCTATCCTTTGCTTGATTTTACGGAGGATATGATTTGCAGGAACTCTTTGTTCAAGACTTATGTTGTAATAGAAGAACTTCGGTTGTAGATGAGAGTCGTGACCCATCATGGCAAACCCCATTGATATTATGTCTGCCATCTTTATACATTGAATATATAGTGCCTTCAATCGTTATTTGGGCAACAGACCGTGAAGACCTGACAGTTGTTATCCAGTGCAATGACGGCTATTGATAGGTCGCTTAAAGGAAGGGTTATTCCCTTCTGCCTCAATTGGGCAGAGAGGATTCCCGTTTTAATCCAGTTGGCCTTATTCATCTCCAGATAAGGGAGAATAGAGAGAGATTCAAGAATGGTGGCCTTCTGTTTCTCAATCCTGACTCCCTGCAGAAGTTCTGCCAGGACAATACCTACCATATACAAAGATTGATTCTTGATCAGTGCTTCCAATTTATTTGCAAGGGGAGAATCAGTTTTAAAGAACTCTATCCAGATGCAGGTATCAGCGATCACGCCAGAGTTTATCATTACGCTTTGACTCCTCGGTTTCTAATCTATCCAGCTCATCTCTGTTACTATTTATCTTAATCTTTCCTTTCAGTGAGAGAAGGCCTTCAACCTTCTTTCTATACAGGTAATCTTCCAAGGCGATACAGATGGCCTTGGTCTTGGACTTTAACCTGGTCTTGGCGAGAAGGTCAGCCATAAGGTTATCAGGGATGTTCAATGTGGTTCTCATTGTATGCACCTCCTTTGCATCAAATTCTAAAAAATTATATGCCTTTAAAATGCAGATGTCAAATTTTGTTGGTAATGAATAGCAGTCCGGATAAGCCGGATACCTCACGGCATACTTTGCGGGATTGACGCACGAACAACTGAGCAAAGAATTTTATCTCCTTGAAAATCCTTTACCATTCAGAGCCCCTTACGATATAATGCCTGCTCAAATCACTCTGAAGAGAGGAGTCATCTGCTGGCATCTGATAATATCTTAGAGACACAGGACCTGTTTAAGACCTATTTTCTGGGGAAGGATGTCCAGGTTCCTGCCCTGCGGGGGGTATCGCTCACCGTCCAGAGAGGAGCTTTCACCGCCATCATGGGACCTTCCGGCTCCGGGAAATCAACCCTCATGAACATCATCGGGTGCCTGGACCAGCCAACAAAGGGGACAATCACTATTGAAGGGACTGAAACCTCCCGGATGAGCAGGTCAGACCTTGCCTACGTCCGGAATAAAAAAATAGGTTTCGTCTTCCAGAGCTTCAATCTACTCGCCCGGGCTAACGCCCTTAGCAATGTGATGCTCCCGTTCGTCTACGGCGATTACCCTAAAGCAAAAAGGAAGGAAAGGGCGATGGAGGTGCTTGACTCCGTAGGACTGAGTGACAGGTGGAACCATAAGCCCAATGAACTCTCAGGAGGGCAGAAACAGAGGGTGGCGATTGCCCGGGCTCTGGTGAATAATCCCGCTATCATCTTAGCCGATGAGCCTACGGGAAATATTGACTCACGTTCGGGGCTGGAAATCATGATCCTCCTTCAGAGGTTGAACCGAGAGGGAATGACCATCCTGTGTGTAACCCACGATCTATTCATTGCAGAACATGCAGAAATGATCATCAACCTGCTCGATGGAAGGATATCCAAGATTGAAGAGGTGAAGGAGAGAAAGAATGCCCTCGAAGAACTCCAGAAACTCCCGAAAGAGGAGGAGATCTCTAACTAAATGAATCTCTGGGAAAGCACCGAGGTCTCCATAGATGCGCTGAAAGCCAACAAACTCCGTTCCTTCCTCACCATGCTCGGCGTGGTGATCGGGGTAATTGCTGTTGTACTTCTCGTTTCCATCGCCCTGGGAGTGCGGAGTCAAGTTACCGGCACCATTGAGGGACTTGGCTCCAATCTCTACATGGTTTTCCCGGGGAGTATCGGCCGAGGTATGGGCGGCGGCCGTTTGACTATAAACAAGCTAAAAATTGACCATGCCTACGAACTCATGCAGAAGTCGGGCTACAATGTGGCCATCTCTCCTGTTGTCAACAAGTTCAGTACCATCCGGTACGGCAAGACATCCAAGGGGGCTACTCTCATCACCGGCGTGATGGCTAACTTCAGCCTTGCCCGGAACTGGAAGGTAAACGAAGGCGCCTTTCTCAAGAAAGAGGACATCGATGCCTATCGCAAGGCATGCGTCATCGGGCAATCAGTGAAACATACACTCTTTAAAAACAGCAATCCTGTCGGCCGGGAGATATTCATCGCCGGCAAGAGTTTTAAAGTGCTGGGAGTGATGGAGAGTAAGGGGCAGCTGTTCGACCTGGATCTGGACGATCAGGTGTTTATCCCCTTACCCACTGCCCAGAGGATATTCGGGATCAACAATCTCTCCTACATCTTCATCCATACCCCGCGGGTTGAGGATATGCCCCTCGCCATGGAACAGACCAAGAAAATACTCCTTCATTCCCTTTCCGATGACGATTTTACCGTCAAGAGCCAGGGGGAAACCCTGAGCGCCTTTCTCCAGATAAGTTCCCTCCTCACCATCATGCTCGGCGCTATCGCCGCCATCTCCCTCGTGGTGGGCGGGATCGGGATTATGAACATCATGACTGTCTCAGTCACCGAGCGGACCAAGGAGATAGGTATCAGGAAGGCGATGGGGGCACAGGACGGAGAAATTATCACCCAGTTCCTGACCGAGGCGGTTATCATATCGCTGATGGGAGGTATCGTCGGTATTCTGATTTGTTACCTGGCCGTCTTTCTCCTCTCCGCTTTCTACCCCACCTTTACGGTGACCATCTCACTCCTTGCCATTACGGTGGCAATTTTATTTTCTACCTTCATGGGTACGTTCTTCGGTGTCTACCCGGCCTACAAGGCGGGCAGACTTGACCCGATCGAAGCACTGCGTTATGAATGAGAGGTTATGATGACAAAGAACAAGAAAATTTTCTTAGCGGTTATCTCCCTTCTGCTTCTCCTTGCCTTCATCCTGATCGCAAAACGGATCTGGTTCAAAAGAGCATTGCCGGTACGGGTGGTGAGTGCGTCAACGCGGGATATCCGGCAGACAGTCTCTTCCTCCGGCTCGATTGAAGCCCGGGAGAAAATCCAGGTGGCGTTCGAGATGGCTGGCAGGGTGAAAGCGGTCTACTTCAAAGAGCAGGACCGGGTAAAGAAAGGGCAGGTCCTTGCCCGCCTTGTGGATGATGAGATTGCCGCTCAGCTTGACCAGGCCAGGGCAGCAGTGCTCCAGGCAGAGATCAGCCTCAAGAACATGGAAAGGAATCTCACGAGGGCAAAGGAACTCTATAAGAAAGGCTTCCTTTCCCTGGAGGGGATGGAGGTAGTCCAGACAGAATACGATATGGGCTGTGAGCTGCTCACTCAGAGGAAGGCGAGCTATGAAGCGGTCAAGGCGCGTTCTCACAGCACGCTCATTACTGCGCCGATAACGGGTACGGTCATCAGAAAGTTCATTAAAGAGGGGGAGATCGTGGCAGGGCCTTTAAGCGCCGGCAGGATTTCTGAGCCTGTCCCCATAGCCGAGATCGCTGACCTGAGCCAGATGGAAGTCTTAACCGACATCGATGAAACAGAGGTTGCCAAAATACATCGGGAGCAGGAGGCGCTGATCAAGGTTGACGCATATCCGGATACCATCTTGACGGGCACCGTGCGAGAGATCGCCTTAGTCACCTCAGAGCGGAGAGAGGCCGGGAGAAACTACCGGGTGATTGTATCTCTCCTGAACACCCCGGCATGGCTCAGGCTGGGGATGACCTCAACGGTTGACTTCATCATCCAGGAAAAGAAGGGAATCCTCTGCCTGCCAGCGGATGCAATTCTCCAGAAAGAAAACCGCTCAGCGGTCTTCGTGGTTGAAGAAGGAAAGCTTCGCGAGAAGGAAGTGAAGACCGGGATTGGGGATGAAGAATACCTTGAGGTGATTTCAGGAGTAACTTCCGGGGAACAAGTCGTTACCGGAGACCTCTCGAAACTCCATCAGGGAGAGAGAGTAACCGTGTTACGGTAAGGATGGAATGATTGACAGGTATGGAAGATGTTAGGTAGAATCAGTACCTGTGAACGCAAAGCAGTGCCCCCGTAGCTCAGTAGGATAGAGCAAGGGATTCCTAATCCCTGCGCCGCAGGTTCGACTCCTGTCGGGGGCACCAATATTTTAGAGGGTTTATAACCCTCGGTGCCTTCAAAGTTAGTATTTTCGAGCCTTCCCATTATTACCATTCCCTAAACGCCCATTAATTGATTGATTGCGAGGCATCCCTTAACTCAATTTGTGCCTGTTTTGCCTCGACTTTGCCTAAACTTTGCCCAAATTGCTCAATTACTCTTTCTTGATGATATTCTCCTACTCTCTGAGAGGCTTTCTTTAAATCATCCTCATTCACGATGTTGTACCTCTCAAAGACACTCCGGGTCTTGTGCCCTGAAACCATCATGGCAACCCTCTCTGGCACACCAGCTCTCACCATATTTCTTACTGCTGTTCTTCTGAAGTCGTGAAATAGCCTACTTTCAAGGCCAGCTTCTTTACAGGCTGTCTCCCAGGAACGTCTAAAGCTCTTTATTCGGCTTCCCTTCTCTGTAAAGAACACCCAGGAACAATCAGGATAACGGTTTACCTTCTGGGCCATCTGGAGCCGGATAAGCCCTAACACTTCTCCCGGAAGGTAAATAATCCTTGCCTCTTTATTCTTCGTGTCTTGAGGTCTGAGGGTTACTCTTCCTTTCTCTACATCCAGCTGAGGCCATTGGAGACTGAGGATCTCTTCTTTCCTCATTCCGGTATGGTAAGCCATCGCAATTACCGGCCTGAGGTATAGAGGGAGTGCTTTTTTGAGTGCAAGATACTCACTGTGCTCAAAGTACCCCTGCCTCACGTTGTTCTCTTCCAGGTGGGGGATATAAGGCACACTCGTTACTTTCGGAGGGGTCATTTGCCGGGCAAGGTTAAACATCCTCTTAAGAGCTGAGAGTTCCCGGTTGATCGTGCCATTCTCAGCCTTTTCTTCCTGTCTCTGGAGGATATAGGCTTTTATCCTGTCTGTGGTGATGTCGATTGCCCGGACACCCTCAAAGAACCCCTTTAGATGTTTTAAACTCCTCTCCATCCGGTCAAGTGACCTCTTGCCATTCACCTTATAGTCGTTGATGAGGTCTTCCTTAAGTTCCTCAAACCGTATCTTCTCAACCCTTAGTCCTGGGAACCTGTTCTCTGCTACCTGACCCTCCCTGAGCTTCAGGAGCTTCTTAGCATCGGTCTCTTTCTCTGAGTGTGTGCTTTCACGGTAAGGCTTGCCTGCCCTGTAATACTTAACCCAGAGCACAGCACTTTCTTTTATCTGGCCTTCTCTATCCCTATACTTTGGTTTAAAGATACTTCCCATTAGTTTTCACCTCCTTTCTCTTTCTCTTTAATAATAGCCTAAAAACCTTACTCACCCCCTTTCCTTTTTTGCCTTTCTAAACTCACCCTTGTACTTCTCAAAGACTATCTCAATCCCTTCACGGATGTAATCGGCCTGCTTTACCCGTGTGATGCTGGATAGAGTTTTTAGCTTATCCCACATATCCGGCTCAATGAAAAATGTTATCTTAGCCTTCGGCATTGTCTCTCCCCCTCCTTGTCTTGTTATCTATGGATATAACAGTATATGACAGGCTTGTCAAGATATATTTTAAAAATCTTTTTAAAAGGTGTATGTCGTCTTGTGCTGTTCAATGAATCTATCGAGGTCAAAGAGATCAAGGTGAATCCTCCGGTCTAACTTCACAATAGGCAAATGACCTTTCCAGATAAGCTCACGGATGGCAGGGATTGACCTTCCCAGGTAAACAGAGGCTTCAGAGATATTAAATAACCTCTTTTGAAGAACCCCCTTAGGCTGTCTCCTGGGATTAGTAGTCCTCTGCGCCCCTGTAACGCTCTGTTCTTTCATGGTTTATTTTTTGTCTTTGCCTGCACTTTGCCCATAATTACTCTTCTTAAAGTTCAAATATTTAGCCAAGACTTTAATGTTGAGGATGTTGTTTCTTATCCTTTGTGCTATTGCTTCAATCTCCTGTGCTTCCAGTTCACTCTTCACGGCCTAACATTCCCTTCAGGGCAGGCTGTTTCTGCGATTGATCTCAGCCCCCCTCGACCTCAAAAAACGTCTTCCTTTTTACTGATCTAAGTCCGTCTACCAATTCGGGGCTGGTTTGCCTCCGTATTATTTTTTTCCCTCTCAGCAGGCATGAAACGAATCTCCGTATCGGAAATTTGCCTCGAGCGCCATTGTTTCCTCACACTGAATGGGATTCTCTGGCAGAACCTTGCCCGGAATATGGGAACCCAACGATAACTGGGAGAAGAAGGGCGATAAAAAACTACGAATTCTTGCGCCTCAGTAAGGCGTCGCCGTATGCGTTTCCAGGCGTTTCTTCCAGACAATTTGACTCGTATAGACGCCTTGCCGACCGTATTATAATTCGTTGCTTCATTCATAGCAGCCGCCTCCTAATCATCTGATATTACATTTATATTTTATCTTGCTTTATTATTAAATAATTTAAATCTTCTTGAAAAAATCAAATTTCACATCGTTTTAACCTAATTAAACTTCACTTTCTAATTCTCGTGCATCATCCCAAAAGATAGGATAATCATCTTCATTTGCTTCACTTGTTTCATTGTCATCAAATTTCAATAAGTTACCCTGTGAAGATGTTTGTGAAGATAAAATTTTTGCTTCACTATTATCTTCACTTGATAACTGTCTGATTTTATTGGAGGATGAAAATAATGTAGATGATGAAGCAAAATTCTTATTCTTTTGGAAGGCTATCGGAATACCTTTATTGCCCCGCACTCCAATTTGAAATGCGATTCCCTTGTCCAAGAGGTTCGTTTTAATTCTTTCGAGATGTTTTCGTAATGTCCTGTCACTTTTAGGGAAAGTGGGATCAGTCGTTGTTTTAGTTTTGGTGGGATTCTCTTTGGTGGGATTCGCTATCTCGCTGAGTTCATCCCATGCCTGCTTTATTGTTCCCTCCCATGAACCTTTCTCGGCCATAAATGTTAAAACCGCCTGCGCAAGCGTATTACCCTGGATCACTTCTTCATTTTGATGTTCAATGTTCTTCTGGTATGCCTTAAGAAATTCATTCCCATCTTTTCCCAAAGCTTCAGTTATTGAGCATCCCCACCTTGTGAAGTCAGCCATTCTTGGAAAACCCTTAATTTTGAGGGATGGATAAATAGAGATCGCTCTTGATAGGATGTCAAAGATACCGCCAAGGATGTAAGGCTTATTTTCCTCAAACCTCTCCCATAGTTCCCTTTCTTCAATCCGTCTTGCTGATTCGATTCGCTCAAGGTGCAAGAGTATTGATCTATCCATTAAATCAGGCTTTGAGATGAGCAGATTAATCCCGTTAAGGCCGATACACCGCTTCACTTGATAAATTACGTCATCATCGTCAGTATAAAGCTGCCTTTTACTAAATCCTCCACCAGTGCAGGCCTGAGCCATAATATCGGACATCCAAGGTGGCAAGTCGCTCATGTTATCGAATAGGCAGACGTGGTGATGAGCAATGACCTGAACAAGTTGATTGAGATCTCGTGGTGTGCTCAGGGACTCAAGACTTGAAGGATCACATAACATTTTAATCATCTTACACAGACATGTTTTGCCGGAGCCCTGTGGCCCGTGAGGGTGAAAAATGGGGTGGGGAATATCCGGTATAAAACAGGAAATAATATAGACCAATATTAACAGCCGGTGTTCTTCATCTATATTTAAGAAGTTAAAGACCTGATGGGGATCTCCACCGCTTACCGGCATTATCTGAATGGATTGGTGAGTATATCTCCTGAACAGTATGGGAGCTTCTGTAACCTCCCAACCTTCCCCGGTGAGCTTGATTGCCTTCCCATTTCCCAGGTCATACCAGAAAACATCCTCGACTTTTGCTATGCGGTTAAACAAGGTCTTTTGTGGATTGTTAAAAAGCGCCTTAGCTTCCAGTACGTTAATTGCCTGGTTTAGCGCATCCGAATTAGGGGCAGTTCCCTCTGTCTCGTATAATAGTTTCGCCAACCATTGCTTTATTTTCTTTGACCGCAAGGAAACACATTCACAATTAAAAAAAGCAAAACCTTCCTTATTATTATCGTGAAAAAGCTGAAGTGTAGAAGCCAGTCTTAATAATTTTTCACTCTGATTTTCTTCTGATTTTTTCTCTTTTTTCTGATGCCCGTCACAACTCTTTTTCTCTGCTGAGGGTTTCCATTCAGGAGTTTCCTTGATCAGTGCAATCAATCGCTCCTTCTCGTTCCCTGCTTCCTTCCGCCAGTCAGAAACATCGCCTTTCTCTGAAAGGCCGGGAAGGTTGACTATCCGGTCTGATTCAACTATTCCGTAGAGGTTTTCTGCCACTTCCTGAGCGTGCTTTCTGCCTACCTCATCGTTGTGAGGAATAATGGCAACCCGTTTATTCCAGAAATACCCGGCATATTCAGCCTTCCATTTACCCGCACCCATAGGGTTACAGGTTGCAGTTATGCCAAGCTCCCTGAGTGTTTCCACATCTTTCTCGCCTTCAACGACAATCACGTTTTTGGCTTTAATAACTTCAGTTAGGTTATAAGGGACTAATGTTACCCCTTCCAGGTTCCATATCCACCCCCCATTGCCGTCTGGTCGTCTCTGTCTAAAGTCTTTTGGATCATAACGGACAACCTGGAAGAGGAGGTTTCCTGATTCGTCTGTATAGTCATAAGTCTTGATGATTTTCTTTTCAGATTCCTTACCTGTGCTTGCAATTTCTGCAATCTCCTCTAATGCAGTTTTAAAATCCGTCCCTTTGATTCTCATGTAAAAGTCAAAGACATCTCCACTGCCGCAACCAGCGAAACAGTGCCACAAACCACTATCAATGTTGATACTTAAAGAGGGAACATGGTCATCGTGGAAAGGGCAGAGACCGATTGCTTCACCTTTGACGTTTTCTCTTCTCAGAGAAGGTAGAAGGGACTGATAGAAGGTCTTAAAATCGAGAGAGGATAGAATCTTTTCCTTTTCCATTTTTTCTTTCTCCGAAGCGTTATTTCATCAGTCGTTGAGTGCTTCATCTTCATTCCGCCTTGCTTATCTCGGGGGGCTTTTCCTCGGATCAATCTTTTGCACCTTCAGGTATTCAAGAAGGTCCTCCTCGGTGTAGCGCACGGCATGACCGACCTTAACGTATTTTGGCCCCCTTCGCCATGTCCTCCATAGCGCCAAAGTTTGTTTAGGAACCTTAAGAAAATCACTTGCCTCATCAGTAGTTAACATTTTGAAAGTTTTCATGTTTCTACCTCCTAATAAGGGTTATAAATGCTACCCTTGGATCTAAAAAAAATCATGTTCTTTCCAGTAGCAAATTTAAAATCCTATAAACTTTGATGCGGATATAACCGCTCATATTCCCGGTTTTAGCGTCTAATTCTTTTTCTGGTAAAAAGTAAGCTTCGATTGACTGTCTTCTGAGTCTATCTGGTAACATAATGGGTTGTGCGGTTACGACATTTTTCCCATATGCAACCCCGCTCATTTTCCGGTATTTACTTACAAATTTCTTCTGCATGGTTTGCAGATAAACGTCCACCGAATAATTATTTTTCACGAAATTGTTTTTCATCCCTTCAAAATCGTTGTCTGATAATTGAAACAAAATCATATTGACATGCCGGAAGGAAACCCCGAGGCTTAGTAGTTCGCACCCGATACAGACAAAAGCAGCTTGGTTGAAAGAATAGGCGATAGGGTAACCTGGAGACTTTTTAAGACCTCTTAGAATGTCAGCCTTCTCAATTGTGCTGACCTGGCTTTTCTTGTAACCCATAGAGAGAAAATCTTTCATATAATATGTAGTATTTGCTTCCATGTTTTTATTTATAACATCTTCCGAGAACGTTGTCAAGAAAAAAATGCGGTGGAACCCAGACAGGAGTTACCGGCTTTCGGGAGCTACCCTATCCCCTGGGAAACATTAGGCAGATTGTGTACTATGCCTCTTCTTGTCATGGTTCCAGTGCGTTTTCGGCTGGTTCCGCTGGTGTTATACTTTTAATTATATCTTTTCTACTAATCCAAGCTTTACCTTGTAGAGATCTATTCAGAACTTGGAGGTCACCAGTTACTCTGTGCACACGAATTACCTGAGCTGAAGAAGTTCCTTCACTATATGGCAAGACAAAATATCTGTATGGTGTTGGCCATACAAACCAAACGATAAAGATAAAAACTATGAGCAATAGTCCTGTCTTTATTAATTTTACTGTCTTCATTTATTATCCCTCCTTTCCTTTTTCAATAACCCCCTTTTCAGGGATATACCGATAGTAAAGGCTGTCTCTTTTGTCCAAGCACCATGTCCAAGGCTATAGCATACAGACTAAAGCCTGGGAGAAAATAACGGGCGCTACGCCCTATTATCGTTTAAAGGTGGGGATGGGTGGCAGTCTTATTTATCTTGATTTCTAAGACCTTGATTGATGCTCCTTAACTCTTTTAACAGTTTCTCTTGATACAGCCATTCTTCAGTCCTTCTCCGTTCATTTTCTCTTTGCTGTGCTTCCCAGCGCTGTTGTTCCCGCTGTCGCATCTGCAACTCATTGTAACCTCTCCGTGCCTCTTCATGGTAACGTTCTGTCTCTTCATACGACCGTCTCACTCGATTATCCAAGTCATCAGCATAAGTAACACCATAAACAGACGCACAGAACATAAAACACACAACAAAAATTATCCTTTTCATAATCCCTCCTCTATTCATCAACTCTCTTATTTGAGGCCGTTGGTCAGCCACTCGCTTCCCACCCCGATTGATTACGGGCTACCAGCCTTGTCCGCTGTTCGGCCTTATTATCTCTGCAAGTATTTAGTATCTTACTCTCGGTTTCGCACTCACCAACCCGTGCATGGTGCTTGTGCCTTTGAGATCAATGTCCTCTAACTTAATCTTTTTCTGGTGGCTTACATACCTTGCATGGGATATATCCCGCCGCCAGAGCTTCCATAGCTGAGTTAAATTTGACAAGATTTTCCGGCTTGATTTTCAATGCCCACTGGCAGTTTGGATAATGGTACTTGTTAGACTTGGAAGAACCAACATACTTGTAATCTACAGCAAGTGATAAGCAGACAATAGAGAAAGCCAACAGTAAAACGATTGAGATTAAAGTTTTAATTTTTTTCATAGTACCCCCCAATTGTAGGTTTTAGCGACCAAGATCTATTATATCCAAACACTTTTTACACTCATCCTCAGACATAGATTTTTTACATAGTTCGAGAAGAGTTGCTTTCGGAATGCTACTCTTATATTTTTGATACAAACTGCATGGATCTTTCTTTTGAACTTTTGGTGGTTCTTTCTCTAAAACTCTTGGGAGCTTTTTTTCTTGAACTTTTGGTATTTTTGGAGGCATGGCAAGGATAAACTGGAAATCACAAGACCACTGTACAGAACGGAGTCTACTTTCAAGTGTATTTAACTCACTTTCTAAATCACTAAGGCTGGATTTATAATCGCTAAGTGCTGACTCATAATCCCAACGGATACTCTGACATCGATCGTGCATCACATCATAACTGTCTGGATAACTAAGACAATCTTCAAGTTCTCTTTTCTTAGATTCGAGTTCCTCTTTATACTCTTGAACATGTTCGGCCGCCTCTGATGCGTCTGCAGCTGCTCGTCTTAATCTATCAAGTTCATCAGCACAACTACTCCAATCTGTAGCTTGAGCAAAAGGAATGTGAACTAAAATCAGGATAACTAACATTATCTGCAATAACATATTCCGTACCCTTCCCTTAACGTAAACTGAACTATTTCTTATTTACCTATGTCATAAATCTTTTTCGGCACTGCACTCACCGGCCCGTGCATGGTGCTTCAATAACATCATCAAGGAGAAACGTACTGGGTATAGCAAGTGATTACATTATTCCAGCTTGCTGAACCACTCACATACAAGCTGTACTTTGAAATGACATCATTCCAGCTTGAACAACCCAACGGCCCAGTCTGTCCGCTACGCACCGGCCAAACGTAGAAGCCGTAGTAGCCGGGGTCTCCCTTACTGCCGCTGCCCACGTAGCCAACGTACATACTGACGATCCACGCGCCGCCCGTACTGTTGGCGAAGGTAGTAGAGGACCAGTAGAAGTTGGCCTGCACATTGGTAAAAGGGTGTCCTGCTGGAAGGGCTGGATTGTACCGGGAATAATCGGTAAGGCTGTGCAGTTCCTTTCGGTTAGGGAGGCGCCAGTCCGTGTAGCCGAGGTAGGCGTTACTGTTTAAACAGGTTACGTAATCCAGTGCTTGCTGCCACGTTTTACCGATCTTGGGGTGACATTCTGCAGGACCCGGGGCATTTGCATCCTGTGTCCACATGAGTCCTGTGAGATTGTCTGTTACGCTCCCATTTCCATAGTCTGTAAATCGCGTTGTGGGCCAGATTACGCCTCTCTCCAGATCGCCATCATCGCCAGTGTAATAGCCGGTTGTTTGACCTGTTTTCCAACTATTTGCAGGGTATAAAGAATCAGGACTACCTGATTGCCCTGCACGAACAGGCCATAGGTAAGAGTCGTAGGACTTATCGCCGCTGCCCACGCTGCCAATGCTCATACTGACGTCCCACGCTTGGTTCGTACTGCTGGCGTCGGTAGTAGAGGACCAGTAGTAGGCCTGCACATTGATGAAACCGTGGTTATTCAGCCAGTTGTCCTGATCGGCATCATTGGCATTTATGAGGGACTCCAGTTCATTCACATTGGGCAGGCGCCAGTCATTATGATCAAGGTAATTTTCACTGTTCAGTTTTGCCACGTAATCAAGTGCGTTTTGCCACGTAACAGCTCCATCATTCAACCACCCATCTGCATCCCAACAAGGGTCTCTGGTGGGCATGATATTTCCATCAGGTGCCCAGACAAGTCCTGTGAGGTTATCTTGTATGGTGAAGTCTGCTTTCGTTATAAACCTAAGTTCAGACCATGCCACTCCTGCTTGAATCTCACCATCCTGCCCTGTTCCTGTACAGGAGATTTCTCTGCCTGACGTGTCATAGCACTTTGTCTGACCAGTCTTTGGCAGGTTGGCGTTGGTTATTACAGGCTGCTCACAGGCATCACCGACTCCATCCCCATCCGAATCGGTCTGAGAGGGATTATAAACTGTTATACAATTATCTATACTGTTAGGGACACCGTCATTGTCCGCATCATCAATTGCTATAAAATTTACACCTGTTATGCTCCCCTCATTTATTTGAACTGGAATGCTCTGTGGGGAAAAAAGATAGCCAGATTTGCTTGGCGTAATGGTATAGTTTCCATTAGGCAATTCTCCAAAGATATAGTTTCCAGAAGAATCAGTTGTAGTAGTTGTAAGAGCAAATGATCTATCCCCAGACAAAGTCAAAGTAACCCCCATCTGTATAGTACCGGTTACAGTACCGGAGATGAAATATGAAGGACATTTGACTGCACCGCTCTCACCACAAAAAGTATCCGGGTTTGTTGAATTGATTTCACCGATAGGGAGATCAATCGGAGAACCTTCAAGAATTGTAGAAAGTAACGAAAATTTGAATGTACAGATAACACCTGATGTGGCACCACCTTCCTCAAACGTGACAAGGGGGGGAACCTTGCCGGCTGCATTTATACTCCCGTTATCAGGTACAAGCACGTTGGCGCACATCGTTCCCGAGGTCTTGCCAGTATACTGGAGTTTGGTGTTGTCAAAGGACACAGAGAACGAGCAGAACTCTTGCCCTGCTGTATCATTGATGGTGATAGGTACTTCAACAGAGGATTCAGCATTACAAGCATAGACAGTTCCTACGGTGATGGTTGGGCCGGTGCATTGGGAATAAACAGAGGAGTTGAAACTGTAGAAAAACATAATCGTTATAAAAAACAGGAGTAAATTATATTTTTGTTTCATTTCCCTCTCCTTTTGAATCAATCAGAAACAAAAAGCCCCCCACCAGCACTCAGGCTGATAGGAGCCTTCACTTCGTTATGATACCCCTTCCTTTGAATCACGGTCATCTTCTTATTGTTATACTGAGATGTGCTGAGTTATAGCACTTCTGATGGGGATTACAAGGGAATTGTGGGGAGGGAAGGCAGGACCTCGTGAACCCAGCCTTGTACATTTTATTTTTAGGGCTTTTCTTCTAAGAACTCAATTATATCCGCTCTAACAGTTAACTTTGGAATAGAAAACAATATTAAATAAAGCATTGATCTCTCTTGTGTCACATTAACCAATGCTTGTGCCTTTCCTTCTGATATACCCGCTTTACCATAAAGGTCTGACATAGCATCTGTGTAAGTTGGAGGTACTAATGGTATAAAACCTAATAAACTAAATCCAGAACTCTCGCCAATAGCATTTGATTTGATGATGCGATAATTACTTTTTGCTAAATCTACTGAAGTGCTTGTTGAGTGCGGAAATATTCCAGTGCTTGCACAACTACTTACCAGTCCAATAATAATTAGACAGAGAAAAGTAAGAGAGAATATTCTGTTCATCTTGTGCCCCCCTTATACATATATTAAACATCTTCACTGATCAAATGCCTTATAATCTTTCCCATTAATAAAAGTCAAGCGAAATATCCAATATCTCTTAAGGATTGAAACACATCAATTATTCAAATGATTAAACTTTTACAGATACCTTCCTGCGGGATATCATATAATCTCTTACCTTCCCAGGTTTTTTATGAACTTGTGTTTGTACACCTTATGAAAGAACAAGGGATATCACCGGAAAAGATGTTACCCCTCTATCTCCTTTTACTTTGACCGTACTTTGCCTGTCAGATTTTCTTTTGACCTGATTCCACCTGACTCCACCTGACTTGCTTAAAATTTGCAAGTTAGGGGAATATTGTGATAATCTTGAAATTGTCGGTAGTTAGGGAGATGGTAAAAGGAAGGCTTTTTAGGTTTCCTAATCCCTGTGCCGCAGGTTCGACTCCTGTCGGGGGCACCAGGTCAAATCAAACAGTTCAAACCTGAGGGGTTGTAACAATCTTCCTTAAACGAGGCCGACAATTTAATAACTATCTTTGCTG
>Ga0315289_10007983_pt1 | contig 15345 bp, 10 predicted proteins | sample YL17G11_40_MG_FD_203452 | JGI IMG/M metagenome (GOLD analysis project Ga0315289, IMG submission 203452) | Sediment microbial communities from Yellowstone Lake, YNP, Wyoming, USA - YL17G11_40 | ecosystem: Environmental > Aquatic > Freshwater > Lake > Sediment | place: USA: Wyoming | collected... | reverse complement strand
AGTTGTCGCGCAAGGCCAACGAAAGCCGAAATCGGCCATCGGCGTCTCTCGTCCGCCGCCCCGGTCTGGAATGCAATAACGGGTGAAGGTTCTGTCCGTCCTTGTATATGGAGCAAACTCGCTGCCTGGTGTTCGTCCTCAGGCAGCAAACGAAATTTGAGGCTCGGTCGTGTGGCTGCTGACTCTGCAATCGGCAGATACATCTCGACCAGATTGAACGGATTCCAAGTTCGGTCGAGAGTCGTATAGAAATAGTAATTGATCCACGGATGCGTGACCAGAAGATGCCCACTGTTGTCGTACGTGAGTCCGTGAGTCGAAGGAATATGGAGAAGCCAAGTCAGGGCAGCCGAAAGCCGTGTATGAGCCAAATTATAGAAACTGTCGAAATGCTGTTCCCTCAGCAGGGCTGCAAAATCGGCCAATTTCACATAAAGGTCAGCAAGTGAAATTTGGCGATGCTCAAGCTCGGGAACAAAACGGTCCAGCGGAAAAGTGATCACCTCATCTACCATTGGCAGTCGCCGCGCCGTCTCGACAAAGTTCTCGAGGACGATGAGCGTGAGGTGAGACTCGGGTGCCTTCGCACGCAGACTGTCAAATAGCGGCCCGCATTGAATGAGATCCCCCATGCGCGTGAAGTTCAACACCCCGATGCGCCTCAATCAATCACCCCTTTCTCGACCGCCCAATCTCGGAATTCCTTCATCAGGAGGAACACCCCTTCCGTGTCGGTCAATTCGCCCTTGCCCTTGCGAATGTGGTCGGCGACTCGGTCCAGAGTCAGCTCCTCGTCTTCATCAAGGAACTGACCGAAGAACTTTCCGAGTTCCGTATCCGGCCCCGCGCGACGGACAAGTTCTGCTGGATGATTTCGCTCTCTCTTTCCAAGGTTGGGGTGAGTTGCCTCGACAGTTTCAATCAGTTCCTTCATGCGATGCTCGTAGGTGTGCTCCCGCAAAATCCGCTCACGAGCACGCTCGGCAATGGCTCGACCCTGCTCCTCATGAGCCAAGAAATAGTCCACTTTCTCGAGGAGTTCTTCCGTAGAGCGGAAGGTGGCAATTTCCGATGTCGTGTCGAAAAGTTTAGGGAGGTATTGTCGTTCGTCCACGAGCTGGAAAGCGCCGCACGCCCCAATCTCGAAAGTGCGCGGATTGACAAAATCGCCAAACGGATCAACGCCGGCGTGATTCGGTGATGAATGAAGATTGAGATTGATTTTGGACGCCGAAAAGATCTTCACGATTTCTTCGGGCGGGACACGCCGCGCCCCATCTTGAACGCGTGCAAAGACCGGGCTCTCTTCCGGCCAGTCGTTCCCCCAGATTTTGAAGTCGTAGTCCAAGAGACGCCGGAACGATTGAACGCGATTGAAGTATCCCGCGCCAACGAACGAGAGATCACTGCCATAGTGGCGCTGCTCCTCGGGCGTCAGCATCGCCGGCTGATGCAAATGGCGGCAAGCCGCTGCGGGAAGATAATGAAAGCGCTTCTGGCCGACTTGCGACAGCTCCTTCTCGAAGTCACCTTTCTGGATACCGAAGAAATAATCATAGAAAACGGCCATCTCTTTCCAATAGGTGAACAGGTGATAGTCTTCAACGAACCACATCGCGCTCGGGATTCCCTCGCGCCGCAGTTCGAGAAGGCTTTCGGGCGTGAGTGGCGTTTGTGCCAAAGCTAACACGAGGTCCGCTTTCCAGTCCAGCGCCCGCGCTACGATGACTTCGCCAAGATAAGTCGTGAGCAAACCCTGGAGAATCTTGCGATGATGCTTATTGCGAGTGAGCGTCTTCGAAGATTCCAAGGCGAAATGGTAGAGCGTGCAATCCACAGTTTCGACGCGGTGGCCCATGCTTTCAAGTGCGCGAGCCGAGTAGTGCGCCGCCGGAACGGAGCCGCCGTAGATGGGGATCGGAACGAGAATGCGCAGAGGACGCTGGGCAGCCGTTTGATGAAGGACCGCATGTTTCAGCTCCCCATAAACCTCCGGAGCAAGCGCCGCAATGTTGGATGAAGGAAAAAGCAGAGGCGCTTCCCGCGTTTTACAGAGCTTCTCAAGTTCCGTTCGACCTTCGTCGCCAACATAGAGCCGCAGCGAGCTGGGAATGACGCTCCAATCCAACGCCTCAAAACCCGTCCTTAGAAGCTCAGCGAAATTCTCAAAGGCCCAGAGATCCACTCGTTCAGGATCAAGATTGCGCTCTCGCAGTAGCGCGCAGAATTCCAAAAGAGGATAACCCAGTCCGACTCCGAGAAAAACGATACAAACTCGCCCACCTTCTGCCAGGCGTTGCGGCAGGCACACGCCTTCCGTAGCCAGCCAATGTTCTTCAAGGCGGCGCGCTTCCATCCGAGGGTTCACACGCGAATGCACATATCGCTCGCCAAAGCGCACGGTCGGCGACCCGTCTCGCGACAACTCGACTTGCAGAAGCGGCGCATTCTCGAGGAGAGACACGAGGTGCCGATGAGTCTGAAGAATAGAGTGAGGGATAGTTTTCATGGTGAACTCAGCGAAAATTCAATCTCCTGCAGTGGAACAAGCTGGGATAATTTTTCCGGCGGCCAGGGTGTTGCGCCAACTATCTGCAAACCAGAGGTTTTCATGTCGTAAATACGAAGGCGCGGATTGGCGGTTTTCAAATTCTCAATAATTCGTGCAAGGCCTGCCGCAAAGGCAGCAAAAGCTGGCGAAGTCCAAAAGGAATGCCCCGAAACGGCGGTTGCCCGAACGCTCGCCTGCGGTGACGAGCGCTCCCTCATAGCTCCCGGAGCATAAAGACCTTCTTTCCAGCCAAGGTCGAGTCCGGCGAGTAAGATAGGATTGCCACCCATCTTGGCTGCCAAATCAAGCGCAGGAGCCATGACGGTCCCTACACCGGCAGCCAATGTATTCTCTCTCGTGGCAGAGGGGTCTTCAGGAAAGCCCAAGTACAGCGAGCCTTGGTACGCTCGCAGCACATCATGATTCACTGCGGGAAAGACGACCAACGGCCCCGCGAAATTCGCCTTCTGAATGTCCCTCCGCGCGCTGGGACGCGCTTCAATGCAGACGGCGACATCCGGGCAGATGCCCCAATTAGCAAGGACGGGCAGCGCTCCATTGGCAGCGATCATCCGAGGTCGCTTCGGCCATCGCGCAATTTCTTCCAAGACCCGCACGAGAGACGGCCCGGCGCCCATGACAAGTACGGGCTCATCGCTCCACCGATTGAACAATTCGCTGACGGGACGGCAACGGCTCAAATACGGCGCATTTGCTTCCGCCTGCCTCTGAAAGATAGAAGCTCGTGCGCGAGAGTTCTTCATTGGCAAAGTAACCGCTTCGAGAATCTCCGCGAGCCGACCCCCTTCCCACCGCAGTAGCGCTTGGCTCGGTGCATGAATCCGAACCTCCGCCGCAGGAGGAATGTCACCCAAAAAGTCTTGGAGCTTTTGCAGAGATTGCGTGGCCGTTATCGTGACGCGGCGATCTTGCCAAATCGTCCAGTTCGGATGCGCCTGTTTTGCCAAGGTACATAGCTCGGGATGCGTCTCCACAATCCACAACCGACTTTTCTCAGTCAGAAATTGCAGGAGAGCTTGCGCGACATATCCTAGACCAAATCCCCAAATCAGGATGTCGCTGGCATCGCCGTTCGACCAATCGAGGGCAATTTTTTTGGCCTCATGCCACGGGTCGCGCAGGCTGTGCAAACAGATGCCCGAGGGCCGATGGCGAACAGTCGGCTCGCCGATGGATGTATCTTCCAGTTCAAATTCTGTCAGAAAACTCACCACGCATCACCTCAACTTTTCGCAGCCTCCATCAAAGCATCTACCTCCATTTCAACCCTATCTTCATGAATGCGACTTGTGCCGATTCCCAGAGAATGCAGAATCTCGACATAGGTCTTGATATGTTTTTCCATTGTCCATGATTTTTGAACTGTGCACCGGGCTTGCTTGGCGATAGTCTCTCTAAGTTGCGTATCGTGACTTAGCGTTCGCAGAGCCTCCAACCATTCATCGGTTGTTTCGCCGACCAAGAGGCCGTCGTGCCCATTTCTCAGATGATTCGCGTATTCACCGATTCGAGAATAGATGGCAGGAATACCATACCATGCCAGTTCAAGAAACCGAATAAGGCTGCGACAGCGATTGGCCGGAGAATCGAGAAGAGGAACAACGGCCAAATCAACCGGCCTGCGCGCCAACCTCTGCAAATGCACCTCATATTCTGGCACAAAAGGACCCCCTTGGCGAATCTGAGGATGAGTCCGCAAGACTTCGGGGAACGCACCCCAAACGAAAAGCTTGACACGACCCTCTTCCTCATCCAAGAATCTCGCCAGCGCTGGGGCGATATTCGCCAAATCGAGACCGTGAAGCGGCGAGCCGAAAAAACCGATGGCCATTTCGGTCCGCGCTGTCCCGATACCTTGAGTTTTCGGCCACCAGCGAGAATCAACAGTGTTCGGCAGGACTTGCACACTGTTGCAGTATTGCGCGCAGGATTCGGCAAGAGCCGATGTGCTTGCCGTGACAATTTGCGCTTGTTCCAGCACTCTCGTAAAACTCTCTTCGAGAGCCTGCCGTGTCCGCCCACGCGCCGAATTCGCCAAAAAGCGCCCAAGAAAAACATCATCCACATCAACGAGCAAAGGAACTCTCGCATGACGCACGAGTTCAAGCAGTCTCTCATGTCCTGAGACGGTAGCAAGCGGACGACGAAGAACGACCAGTGAACTCAGTGCAAGGTCTTCCGATAGTCTATCCCAGATTCTCTCGTCATCGCCAATGCAGCACCATTGCGCTCGGAGCATGCCGTTTTTCTGGAGGCGAGCGAGCGGCCCCGCCCACCGCACTCTCGAACCAGCCGTCCACCATTCTTCGGCGCAAACCACGCAAACAAGAGGTGCCTTTTCTTGGCGGAAATCCGAGTTGAAAAAGACTGGCACAGCGTCAAGGCGTTTCTCTTTGAATGGGTCTTTTCCTCGCATCCAGCGCTGTCCAAAACGCGCGCGATTTTGGTCTTCTGCTTGATAGCGACCCGGCGTCGCGCCGCGAAAATGTCGCACACGCGCCCGGCAATCCACGAAGCAACGAATCCCTTGCTGACCAGCCCTCAAACAGAAATCGAGGTCTTCATATCCGTTAATATATTCCTCATCAAAACCGCCGAGCCGCTCGAAGACTTTTCTTGAGACAAGCATGGCTGTCCCGGAAACGGCATCACAGCCAACCACACCGCGAAACTTCTCAGGCCATGTTCCATGTCCGATCTCTTCAATTGAATTCTCAGAGATACTAATGCCCGCATTTTGCACAAGGCCGTCCCAATAGAGCAACAGAGGCGAAAGAATACAGGGGGCATTCTCTGAATAGGCTGCGAGCAAGGAGTTCAGCCATCCACGCTCCGCAACCGTATCATTATTGAGAAACACAAGAAGCTCACCGGTGGCTTTTCTGGCTCCGTGGTTACAGAGGCAGGCAAAGCTGCTGCCCTCCGAAACCTGAGTTGTTTTCACTTTACACAGCTCAGTAGAGAAAATCTCCTGAGTTGCTGGCGTTTTGGGAGTAACCACGAGAATCTCAGCAGACAGGTCGCGGCATTCTTCGGAAATCACCGCTAAGCACTCTCGCGTCAAGTGCGCTTGGCCCACGGCGGGAATAATGATCGTCAGTTGTCTTCTGTCTGGCTCTCGTGGGACATCCTGTTTCTTGCGATATGGTTGCGCAAGGTCTTTTTCAAGTTGCGCGCGCGCCGCTGTCAAGGTTGGATTCCTCTCGCTTGGGCTTTGGTAAAGCAAACCCCAGCGGTCGAACACAGGGAAGCGAAGCGTGAATCCGGGAGTCAACTGGGGAACCGTTTCATCGTCTCCATTCAATAAAACGGCCGCGACACACGCCACATCGTGAGGCGGGGGAATTCGGTTTCCGAGGGAAGCATTTTCCGCTTCGACCACGCAGGCGCACGCGGCGTATGGTCCGGTGAACATCGCGCGTGCTCCAGCGAAAAAAATCCCCAGCACCGGAACGCCCAATGACGCCGCAAAGTGAATCCCTCCTGTATCCGAACCAACGACCAGAGCGCACGAGGATAGAACCGAGCCAAGAGAAAAGAGATCCGTTCGTGCCACCGCATCGCGAACATGAAGGCTCCTTGCCCGACAGAATTCTTCGATTTGTTTTGCTGCTTCACGGTCGCGCTCAGTTCCGAGGAGAATAATCTCGTCCAGCTTGCCCCGAAAAGCTGCCAGCAACTCAATCCAATATTCTGCAGGACAGTTACGAGCGAAGTCACCGGCGCCGACAAAAACGCCCATTCGCTTTCTTGATGGAGGCAATGCGGGGCGAAAATGATCTGCAAGCGACGGCGGATAATCTGGAGGCGAGAGGGGCGGGCCGGCGAGCGCAGCCCAAAGGTCGGCCAGATGGGCGGGCGGCGCATTCGGGTCGGCAAGCATCGTTTCGAGGTAGGCCATAGGAAAATCCGGCGCAATTCAATCCCCTCGGAAACCGCGCATCTCTTTGGGCCGGAGCATTTCAGCAAAGCGTATCGCTGCTGCGCTTCGATTCAGAACATAGACAATATCCAGCGTCTCCATGTGCAGATTGTCGAGAGCGTCGCGAAATTCACTGAACAGAGTGCCTAAACAAGGCTCACTCTTCGACAGTGCCCAATAGTGGCGCAGGGGAATGCCCACAACGCGATGCGGTTCGGGAAATGTTGCCGCCAGCGGACGGTATATTTCATCCACGAATAAGAGAATATTGGCCGACGGTTCTCGACACCGAACGCGAGCCAAAAGCGGCCGGGTCTGAAACAGGTCGCCCAGCCGCGCCCATTGAATGATGCAGTGCGTCACGGTCAACGACTACAACCGCTTCTCAAGTTGCGACAGAACTTCTTTGGCCGCCGCATGGCCGGGCTTCAAGGAAAGCACGCGACGGCATGTATCTGCCGCACTCGCATATTGTTCCATCTTGAACTGCAAACCACACAAATTGAAAAGAAAATCGGCGTCATCAGGATGCCGCTCCAAGTAGGTCTTGAGAGGGATTTCCGCGATCTCAGGTTTTTCTGTTTCCATTGCGATTCTGTAGAGATGAAATAAGGCTTCCGGATGGTCGGCCTGTTTCTCCAACACTTTGGCAAATTCCTGCGCGGCGGCTAAGGACATACCGCGATTCGAAAGAGCCAGACCCAAACCGAAATGTGCCTTGGGATTGTCGGGATTATGCGCGGCGGCCGTCGCAAATCCATACTGCGCCGCCTGCCAATTCTGCACCGACAATGCCACCGATCCCAGCCCCAAGTAAGGTTTCTCTGACGATGGATTCACCCACAACGCATGAAGATAGGCTCTCTCCGCTTCTTCTGTTCGTTCGAGCCGCGTGTGGCAATTTCCCAGTAACTGCCATACCTCAAACTGCTCCGCGTTCGAGAGCTCACTCAGGCTCGCCGTGAGCTTCTTGAGATTCTGTGCCGCCTGTTCGAATCTCTCCAAATGATACAGAAGTCGTGCACGCTCATAGGCAATCACATGCTCCGGAGCAAGGTCTGCCAGCATCCCTTCGGCTTCCTCCGCTCGCTTAAGTTCGATGGAAAGCTCCACGAACTCATGAACTGCTTCAGGAATCGCCGCTTCTGTCTGCACGAGCTTGGAGAGAATGTCCCATGCCGCTGGAAGGTCGCTGCTCGACATGGCTGCACGGACTTTTTCCATTTGCTCGCGGACATAATCCTCAAGTCTTTGATATTGTGGACGACCATGGGTATCCCAATGAAGTCGAAAGCCATCCTCAGCCAAGACTCTGCTTGCGTCCGAAACAATTTTTTCCGCCCAAGTCCCCAAGAATTGCTGCAGCGAGCGTCGGTCATTTCTTCCAGGATCGAGGGGCGTCACACCGCGATAGATAACGACCGCTTTGGGATTGTAAACAAGTCGGCCCGCGGAAGCACTTGCGCGCAAACAGAAGTCAATCATTTCAAAACCCGGAGCGCAGTTTTCGTCAAATCCACCTAATTTCTCGCAAACGGACCGGCGCACAAGCCAGCAGGCATCACCAAGAGCTTGAAAGGATTTCAGTCGGTTCACCGCGGGATGGTCTGTGGAAAATCCTTGATAGGCCGGAAAAGGAACCTTGTCCTCGCGGAAAAGGAATCCCGTATTCTCAATCGTGTTGTCAGGTCGGATGAGTTTCGCGCCGACGATGCTGATAGCGGGATCAGCCTGCGCGGATTCCAGCAAGGACTTCATCCAATCACCGCGAGGTTCTGTCGCCGGATTCAAAAAAACAAGATACCTGCCCCGAGCCTGTTTTGAGGCCAAGTTGAGTGCACGAGGGCGCGGCATAGGTTCAACCTGTGTCAGGATCTGCACATCTCCTTCGATGGCCGCCAAGAGCCGTGGAGTGCCATCCTTTGATGCGTTATCAACGACAATGACCTCATAGCTTGGACCCGATCCCTCGGCCGAAATCGCTTCCAGGCACGCCTCGGTATCATGAGCTTGGTTTTGCACAACAAGAATGACCGAGCAGTCAAACGGCCACTCGGTCGGTGAATTTGTTCTGATCATCTCAGATTCCTTTCTGAAATTGGCCGAGGGCAAGCGCGTGGCTTTTTGTTTCTCGGAGTATCTCATAGAAGATTTGGTCGTGAGAATGTTTTCATAGATCTGCAGAGTCTGTTCGGCAGACTTCTGCCATGTGAACTGACGCGCGCGCCGCGCAAGCTCAGGTATCGGATTTGACTCAATCGCCTGAAAGACAGCCTTGCGAATCGAAACGGGATCATCAGGCTGACAGGCGAAAAAACCGTCCGAAGGCAAATAATCCTCGACACCGCCCCAAGTGCTCGCCGCAACGGGACATCCATAGGCCGCTGCTTCAACGGAAACGAGTCCCGGCAATTCATACCAGCTCGGCAGAACATGGCAGCGGGCCGTGCTGTAGAGAGCCGCAAGCTGCAGGGCGGAGACCTGTCCGAAAAAAAGATTGCTCCCTTGTCGCCTGAAAGTGCGACACAGTTTCTCGTAAGCGGGCTGGTAGGTGAATCCTCCGCCGACGAAGAGGAGAGTCAAGTCATCTTCCTCGAGCGCCTTCAGAAGCATCAGCTGATTCTTGCGAGTCTCGAGGCGTCCAACGCAAAGAACAAAAGAGCCGATCCCCATGCGCTGCCGGAACTCGTTCTTGAAGTCTGACGAAAGATGCTCCACTACCGAAATTCCGAAAGGCACGACATGAACACCGTCGGCAGCTTCAGGAAAATCCTTTCGCAATCGCGCGGCTTCTCTTTCCCCCGATGCCAAGAGAGCGCGGGCGGCTTTGGCGACGAACTCATTTTCAAGTTTCGCGGCTGGAGGAATTCGGCGAAGCTCAGCCAACCGGTTCTCAAAGAGCCCCTTGTCATAGCCTGACTGCGCATAGTCTTCAAAAAGTCCAAGAGTCGCATTCGACTTGTCGAGAAACCGAGGCCAATCTTCGTAGAGCGCTGTTACGACATAGGGAATATTGTGGCGCAAAGCATTTTGAGCAAAGCGACGAGATGCCGGAAGAATCGTCAAGTTGACCAAATGGACGAGGTCAACGCCGCTCATGTCCTCCAATTCGGCGGAGGCGTGCACCTCGACATCGAGTGCCGTTAGGCCGTCATGCAATCCATTCATAATTCCTGTGTCGCCCCCCGGGTGCGAGAAGGCATTGGAGCGATTTTGCAGCAGTACTCGTAAGCGGCGCTCTTTGCGTCGGAGCGGTCGAACCGGTGGCGCGACTTCCTGATAGACCCGAAAGGTCTTCTCTGCGACTTCCTCCCATCGGAACTTCTGAGCGCGTTGACGACCCTCTTCGGCCAACCGCTCGCACAGGCTTTCATCCGAGGCCAGCGTTATCATCGCCTTGGCAATCTCATCAGATGATTCGGGCTCGACCAGCAGACCCGTCCGTTCCACAATCTCGGGCAAGCTCCCTCGCCGCGAGACAATCACGGGTGCGCCACAGGCCATGGCTTCGAGCGCCGGCAATCCGAATCCCTCATAGAGAGATGGAAAGACCATTGCCGTCGCCCCATGATAGAGATTCTTCAAATCCTCATCAGGGACGAAACCAAGTGCCCTCATCTTCGACAAGACATCGGTGCAGCGAAGCCGCTTGGCGACCTTATGCAGAGTCTCGGTGTCAAGTTCGCCCGCAAAGACCAGAGCATGCGGCGTCTTTGCTTCTCTGACCATTTGAGCGTAGGCGGTAATCAGTGTCGCGATGTTCTTGCGGAAGTCAATACCGCCGGAGTAGATGAAGTAGGGAACTTCAAGTTCGTACTTGCGTCGAACCGCTTCGACATCTTCGGATTTCCGTTCTTCAAGAAATATCGGGTCCAAACCACCGAGGACAGGCACAATCCGGTTCTCTTCAATCTGCAAGCGAGCTTTCATATCGTCCGCAACGAAATTCGATATCGCCAGGAATTTCGCGCAGTGCTCCTTCAGAAAAACGAGCTTCTGCTCGTATTCGTGCTTCAAAGCAGGCTTCGGATCCAAGTAGACTTCGCGAAAGACCAGCGGAATCAGGTCATAAATCGTGACGACAAGCGGAAGATCACCGCTTGGAAAGGGCAACAGAGGAACGCCCGGAAGGAGAGGAAGCGGGTCCGTCAAATGGAAAAGATCCAGATCCTTCCAGAAAGTAGGATGAAAGGGAGTGTAACGACAATTTGTGAACGAAAGAAAACTTTGAAGAAAAACCTGATTCCAGATGGCCCCGTCTCCGTGGAGAACAAATTCGCAATCGGGAGCCGAGGAGAGCAAAGCGCGAAGCTGATTGCTGAGATAGCGTCCGATTCCTCGTGTTCGCGTTGAGGGATGGTCGAGAGCACGCACATCCATGCCAATCTTCAACGGACGCCGAATGGCCGCTCGATGGTTGGGAAGACTCTCTGGTTTGTGAGAAAAGCGCTTTGAAATCACGCGAAGTTCTTCGTAGATTTGGGATGCCTTTAACTCAAGAAATCCACCAGAGACTTGGAGAAAAGGTGGGCACCGAGACTTAGCATCGCCTCGTAGGCATATTCCTCTGTGGCAATGCGTGTGGCGATGTCGGTGATATCCACTCCCTCCGCATTCTCTAAGGCATCCGTCAAAGTAATATTATAGTCCTGCAGACGACTTGTCGTATCCTGAAGCCTTTGCCCCAGCGTGCCGAGGTAGGCCTGCTGATTGACGAAGCGTTCACGAATCGCGACCAGCTTATCGCGCAGATAGGGAGTGCTGCGCGTCTCTTCATATCCCACAGGGGGCGTGTTGTTATTGCCGATCGTGTTGCGAAGTTCCGCGATCACATAGAACAGGTCGTCATCCGTTCCTTCCGAACCCACGGGCTGGAAAAGGAGGCTGCCCGGAATATTGATGCGCAACTGTTCTGTCTCCGACACCTGGCGGTAGATTTCCCCTTCAATCGTCGCTGCGCTGGCCGAGACAGACACAAGAAGCCCATCTGTATTGCGCGTCGCGGCGAAGGGATTTGAGAGTGTCTGCCAGCCCCCGAAGACATACTTGCCGTTGAACTGGGAGTTTGCCAAGTTGTATAGCTGCTCGAGTTTCTGGTCAATTTCGACCGCTGCACTACGCCGGTCTTCTTCGGTCTGATCATCATTGTCGGCGCGGACCGCGAGGCTGTCAATTTCGCTGATGAGATTGACAATTCCTTGCAGACGCGCATCGGCAAAATTCACCCAGCTCTGTGCATCTTCGATATTCCGAAGAAATTGCCCTTGCCGTTTCAAACACGCTTCGAGCCGAAGCGCATGCGACGCATCGGAGGGATCGTCCGAGGCATTCCGAATCCGCCGCCCTGTCGAAAGTTCTTGCTGGAGCTGATAAAGATTATCAAGCCGTTGGTGAAGATCATTCAAATAAGTGCTATGCCGAAGCTGGTCTGATATGCGCATGCTCGCTCCTTTTAAACCATCGCCAGAATCGTCGCCATCATCTCATCCACCGTGGCGATGAGCTTGGCCGCTGCTTCATAGGATTTTTGAACCTTGATTAGATTGGCCATTTCCTCATCCATGGAGACTCCCGAGACGGACTGCCGACGCTCTTCCAAAAGATTCACAGCCCCTTCTTGCGTTATTCGCCGCTCTTCAGCCGCGGCCGTCTCGCTGCCGATGCCGCTGACAAGATTCGAGTAGTATTCGGCCAAAGTCGAATTGCCGCCGTCGAGAATCCGTTCTGTTTGCAGCTCGCCGATCCAAAGAGCCACGGAATTATCCGCCGGCGCATCCGGACTTGAGGCCGTCGCAATCAATCTCGGGTCGGCGACAATCGCCGTATCCACCGCGATGTCGCCGGCCCCTGTCGTGTTGGCGTTCCAGAAATTGAAACCATTGGTTCCGGTCAAACCGTAGCCCGTCACATGGCGGCTATTCACTTGCTGAACAAGGGTCGTGGCGAAAGTATCGAGTTTGGTCAAGGATTCTGGAACTGTTTCATCCCGCGCCGTGAGTGTCGCTCGAAGCTTTCCTTCACCCAGCTCGACCGCTCGACCGCCCCCGTGCCATACGACGGTGTGAAGTGTTAAATCATCTACTGTATGCACCGAAGTCTCGAGCGTTTCGGCATGGTCAACCTGCACAAGAATCTGCCCCCCCAGATAAACATTGACCGCCCCGTCGTCATTTTCGCGGATGGAAATCGCCACCAATTCAGAGAGTTTGTCGAGCAGAAGGTCGCGGCGGTCGCGCAAGTCGCTGGCTTCTCCGCCCGCCACTTCGGCGTTCACAATCTGCACATTCAAGGCGGCAATTTCCGTGGTCATTTGGTTGACCTCACCGACCTGTTGCACGAGGCTTTGGTCGAGATCTTCTCTCTCTGCGACAAGGTCACCGTGGACGGCATTCAGAGAAGCGGCAAGCGTTTGAGCGCGATCGATGACAGTCGTGCGGGCTGACAGACTCTCAGGATCATTGGCCAAATCCTGCCACGCATCCCAGAACTCCTGCAAGCGGTCACTAATCGCTGCCCCGCCGAATTCATTGAACACCTGCTCGACCTTGCCGAGCGAGTCCTCAAGCTGAGACCAATAACCCAGCGTGGCATTCGAGCGCCGGAACTGCTGGTCGAGAATCGTGTCGCGTATTCTTCCCAGGTTCCCAGTGGTGACTCCGGTGCCCAGAAGCCATTGCCCGTTGCGCAGCACGGCGGGAGAGGTTGCCGGGTCGAGACGCCTTCGAGAGTAGCCTGTCGTATTGACATTGGCCGTGTTGTGGCCAATAAGCTGCATCGCAAGCTGCTCCATCAGAAGCGCTTGGCGTCCAGTATTGAGTATGCCGCTAAGAGTGCTCATGCCTAAGCCTGTTGATCAAAAATTAGAGCCCGGTTGGAATGGACTGTTGCGGATTTCGGGGCATAGGTCGGCGTGGGGGTCAGGGCTTGCGAAAGCTCCATGAGCCCGTTGAAAGTAAGCTCGACTGAACGCTGAGCCAGTCGCTCGCTCTCGCAGGCCGCTTCTTGAAGTCCCTTGAATCGCTCGATTAGGTCGCGCTTCCACGGTCGACCCAATGTCAGTTTCCTATTCTTGCCCCATTTTTTGACGCGCAACGCAAGCTCGGTGATGTCTTTGTCAATGTCCGGTAGCAGGCGATAATAAGCATCAATCTTTCCTGCCCGCAGCATATCTCGACCCTGAACCAAGAGAGTGCTCAGATGTTCGCAAAGGACAATCTCTGCCACCATGGCATTTCCCGTGTCTTTCATGGAGTGTTTTCCCCTGTTGCTGATTGTGCCGCTTTAGGCGGTTCCAGTTGTTGGATCAAAGCATCCGCGATACCCAGAGGACTTTGAGTCGAGATTTTTTTCGCGAGTTCCCACCGCATGAGATCCGCGTAAGTCTTCCCTTCAAGGCCGTCGCCGAAAATTGACCCTTTCTCTAAGGTCTTCTCCATCTCTTGCAGGAGTTCGAGCACAAACAGGGCCTCGAAATTCTGCGCGGCCTCTCTGACCGTGGTTTGCCCTGTGTTTTCAATTCCCTTCCCAGTGTGAGGAAGGGAGAGAAAATCATGCCGGGCGATCGGAATCGGATCTATCATGGTACTCTTCATTTTTTAGATGATAATCAGTTCGGCTCGCAGAGAGCCTGCCTCTTTGAGGGCTTGAAAAATCGCAATCATATCTCGCGTCGAAACACCCAGAGAATTCAGCACGCGCGCGACATCCCCCACAGAAGGCGCGTTTTCGATGATCTGCAAGCCCACTCCGGCGCTTTCCACGGCAATGCGGCTTTGAGGAACGACGACCGTTTCTCCCGGCGAGAATGGAGCGGGTTGCGAAACGGCCGTGCGGTCCGATATTTCAACGGTCAGGTTCCCGTGCGCTATGGCGGAAGGTAGAAGCACAACTCCCGTGCCCACCACAATCGTTCCCGTCCGTTCGTTGATGACGACACGAGCCAAGCCTTCCGGAGTAATGGTCAATTCGCCTACAGCAGCCGTAAAGGCGAGCTTTTCCGATGAGGTTTCCACATTGGTTGGAAAATCAGCCACGATAGTGGCCGCATCAACAGTGCGAGCATTCGCCTCTGGAAAGCTCTCTTCAACCGCCCGCACAATTTTCACGGCCATCGCAATATCCGGCGACTCCAGGTTCAATACGAGAGAATCAAGGGGAATGGCAAAAGGAGGGGCGTCTTCCAGCAGGATCAGCCCTTCGGGTACGCGTCCCACGACCGGATGATTCCGAGTCAAGCGCGATCCCGCCGATTCGTAATTGTAGCCGCCAATCGAGAGAGGCCCTTGCGCGTCACCAATCGGGTGACCATAAGGGTCTTGTATCAGCGTTCGCAGCAATGTTCCGCCTTGCAGGCTGCTGGCATCGCCCAGTGAAGATACGATCACATCAAGCCGGGCTCCGGCTCGTGTTCCCGACTGAACCTCGGTCGTGACCATCACCGCCGCCACATTGCGCAGTTTCAGCTCTTTCGGGTCCACCGTAATCCCGAAATTTCTCATCATGCTTGCAAAAGTCTGAGGCGTAAAAGTTGCCTTGTTGCCGTCACCCGTTCCGGCCAACCCTACGACCAGTCCGTAGCCGATCAGTGGCGTGGCCGCATTGTGCGGCAGCGTGGTCAGGTCACGGATGCGCACCTGTGCATTGGCGCAAAGGTACAGCCAAAGCGGCGCTATCAAGACAGCGAAGCGCCGCGACTGCCTAAAAAATCCATTGAACAAATCGGGAAAAGAATCCCGGCGCTTGCGCATCTTGAACCATTCCTTTTCCGTGGTAGCTGATTTTGGCTTCGGCAATCAGATAGGACGGGACCGTGTTTTCCGGAGAAATATCTTCCGGGCGAACCACTCCGGTC
>Ga0315289_10007982_pt1 | contig 15346 bp, 12 predicted proteins | sample YL17G11_40_MG_FD_203452 | JGI IMG/M metagenome (GOLD analysis project Ga0315289, IMG submission 203452) | Sediment microbial communities from Yellowstone Lake, YNP, Wyoming, USA - YL17G11_40 | ecosystem: Environmental > Aquatic > Freshwater > Lake > Sediment | place: USA: Wyoming | collected... | reverse complement strand
AAATACCGCCTTCGCCTCATTTTCAGACATAATGATGCGGAAGTTATTCCCTACCAGGTCTTCCCTGGGATAGCCAAGGTTAAGGCATGTCGCATCATTAACGAAGGTAAAATTGCCGGCCAGGTCTACCTCGAAATATGAATCCTGCATATTCTCCAGACTGTTCCTGTAACGCTCCTCCGACCGCACAAGCGCTTCTTCAAGCCGCCTGCGCTCGGTCACGTCACGCCCGATGCCTCTGAAGCCGATGACCTTTCCTTCCTCGTTTTTTAAAGGGTAAAACGAAGTATGGGCTATCCCCGGGCTTCCATCCTTTCTGGATACTTTAAAAAAGACATCCTTGACCGGTTTGCCGGTTAAATAGACCCCGTGGCAGGCCTTAAATACCGCCTCTGCATCTTCCCTGGCGGTGTACGTGCGGAAGCTCATGCCGGTGATCTCACTCCTTGAATAACCCAGGTTGCGGCATGCCGCATCGTTTGCGAACGTGAAGTTACCGCGTAAGTCCACCTCAAAGTATATGTCGTCCGTTTCATCAAGTATGGTGCGGTATTTCTCCTCGGACTGCTTTAGTGCCTCCTCTGCCTGCTTGTGCTCAGTAATGTCCCTGCCCACACCAAGTATGCCCGTGGGTTCGCCGTTTTCATCCCGGATGAGGGTAAATGTGCTTTCTGTCCAGAAAGTGGAGCCGTCCCTGCGGTAGTTCTCCAATTCCAATGTGCGAGAAATAACCAGGTCTTTGGGCCCTTTCCTGACCTTTTCCATTTCCTCGGTGAAAGCGTTCAGTGCCAATTTCACAGATGCTGGAGTCATCAGCTTTTCTGACGGCAGGTTGGAAAATTCTTCGAACGTATAACCCTGGAGCCGCTGTGACCTGGGGCTGATATAAATGGTTTTCAAATTCATATCCATCAGCCACACGGAATCTGTTATGCTTTCCGCAACCAGCCGGGCAAACCTTCGTCTTTCCTCCAGGGACCGTTCAGTTTGTTCAAGTTGAGCAACACGCTGCCGCATTGGCTCCAGCTCACTTACCAACTGTATTTTTGTTTTCTTAAGGTCTTTCACGCTGGGGTACCTGCTTTCATGTGAAACTCGTATATATTGCCCCTATTATATACTTGTCCAGAGAAGCATACTAGAAAAAAAGAGGCCGCCAATTGCCGAAACCACGTTCATTTTTCTGCAGGACCATCATTACTTTAGTCTATGACCAAGTAATATAGACGAATCAGAAGCACAAATCTATAATTTGGGGAACACTAGACACGGTTGTATAATCAATAGATAAACTGCAGGCGTAGAAAGAGAGATACTGCATGGCCGAGCTCGGAAAACAGAAGAGAAAGAAGAAAGACGAGATCATCCGCGCTGAAGATAACTGGGAACCGGTAGGTCATACACCCATGCCCGATATCCCGGACTTAAGAAATTGGGACATGCGGCTGCTCAAGACCTACAAGCCATTCTATGCACCCATGTGTGATTTGTGCTGCTTCTGCACCTATGGTAAGTGCGACCTTACAGGCGATAAAAGGGGCGCCTGCGGTATAGATATCTCTGCCCAGCAAGCGCGGGTTGTCCTCATGGCATGCTGCATGGGCATGTCTGCCCACGGCGCGCACGCCCGCCACGTCCTGGAACACCTGATTGAGAAACATGGCAAGGACTATAAAATCAACCTGGGAGACCAGATAGGGGTGGAGGCGCCGCACATCAGGACGGTCCTGGGACTTAAGCCGGAGACGTTAGGAGACCTGGAAAAAGCTCTAGAGTATGTAGAAGGCCAGCTTATCCACCTGGTCTCTGCTCTGCATACCGGTCAGGAAGGCTCCTCCCTGGATTACGAGTCCAAAGCCCTGCATGCCTCGATGCTGGACCATGTGGTCATGGAAGTCGCCGACATCGCCGAGATAGTGGGGTTTGATTACCCCAGGTCTGTGGCCGATACCCCGCTGGTAGATTTGGGCTGGGGAGCCGTAGACAGGTCGAAGCCGGTTATCCTGCTGGTAGGGCATAACCCGGTTACGGGAATCCGAATTGCCGATTACCTGAAGGAACATAACCTGCAGGATAAGGTTGAGATCGCAGGCATCTGCTGCACCGCCCATGAGGTAACCAGGCACGATAACCATGCCAAGGTAGTCGGCCCGCTTTCCCGCCAGCTTTTCTTCGTCAGGTGCGGCATAGCCGACGTTATCGTCACCGACGAGCAGTGTATCAGGACTGACATGCCTGTTGAGGCTGCGAAAACAGGCTCGGCCTTTATTGCTACCTGCGATAAAGCCTGCTACGGCCTCGAGGATATGACCAGGCAAAGTACGGACGAAATCATCGGCGATATGGTCAATCATAGAAAGCAGGCATTGATATTTGATCCGGATAAAGCGGCCGAAGTTGCGGTCAAAGTGGCCCTCGAGCTGGCGCCCAGAAGGGAAAAAATGCTGACCAGAGCGGAGGAGGTGCCCGGCCTGTGCAAAGACCACAAGCTGTGCAATATGTGCAGCCAGGCCTGCCCCAACCTGCTGGAAGTAGGCGATGCCATTGAAGCGGCTAAAAACGGCAATCTTCAGCCGCTGGTCGAGGTTTTCAACGGGTGTATCGGCTGCGGCAAATGTGAACAGGAATGCCCGCGGCATGTGCCCATCTTCAAGATTATGCAGGCTGCGGCCAGCTGGGAGACCGGGAAGCTGAGGGTGGGCCGGGGGCCGATCATGGATACAGAGATACGCAAGGTGGGCGCGCCGATCGTGCTGGGAACCATACCGGGCGTGATCGCTATCGTCGGTTGCTCGAATTTCCCTGAAGGGATGGATGAAGTGGCTGAGATAGCAGAGGAGTTCGCCAGGAGGAAATATATCGTGGTGCTTTCCGGCTGCTCGGCTATGGCGGCCGGCATGAAAAAGGATAAGGACGGCAAAACCATCTATGAAAAATACCCGCCTAATTTTGAGGCCGGGGGCGTCCTCAACGTCGGTTCCTGCGTAGCCAACGCCCACATAAGCGGAGCGGCCATCAAGATAGCCAATATCTTCGCCACGTTGCCACTGAGGGGCAACTACGAAGTCATTGCCGACTATATTCTGAACCGTGTCGGCGCCTGCGGCCTGGCCTGGGGCGCCTATTCCCAGAAGGCTGCTGCCATCGCCACCGGCTGCAACCGCCTGGGAATCCCCGTGGTGTTGGGCCCGCATTCCGCCAAGTACCGAAGGCTGTTTATGAGCCGTAAAGAAGAAGACGACTGGACTGTGATGGACGGCAGGGAAAGGAAGCTGGTGGATACGGGGGAGCCTTCTCCGGAGCATCTGGCTACCGTGGTGGAATCCAAGGAAAGGGCGATGATCACGCTGGCCAAGCTGTGCATCAGGAAGAACGATACTCCACAGGGGCGGCAGCTAAAGCTTACGCATTATATCGGCCTTCACAAGCAATACCTGGGAGGGTTGCCCGACGACCTCCACCTTTTTGTCAGAAGGAATTCGGACATACCTATCTTCTTCAAGAAAGAAGTGGTGGCCTATCTTGAGAAAGTGGGATGGAAGGAGAAGCAGGTTTTGACCTTGCCGACCCTGATTGGCACTTATCCGTCGGATGTTTCGATTGATTCCGTGGTACACTGATGCCAGTGCGGGCGCACCTGAGCTCTACAGGACTGTAGGGACGGGTTTTTAAACCTGTCCGCAATAATAAGATTGAGAGGTAATTTAAAAAGTGACTGCTAACCTGCCCTATCACCGGGTCAATGTCCTGACCGGCACCAAGGCGGCCAGGGTCATAGATGAGGCCGGCGAATATGCCCACATGATCAAGCGGGCGGGCAGACCGCTTTTAGTAGTCGGTGCAAAGGCGCTTAGCATGTCACTGGACGGGCGGCCTGTCATAGAGTACGCTGCAGATATAGCCAGGGCTGGCAATATCCCGGTATGTGCCACAGCCCACACCAGGAAGAAGCTCGTTGAGCTGGGCGTTGAGCCGGCCAGCAGCTATGACCTCATCGAGATAATCAACCATCTGAAGGATCCGCAGTGGCCGGGGGTTAAGAAAGAGGGCAACCATGACCTGGTCATCTTCATCGGGATACGCAGTGACCTGGCCGAGCAGGGATTGTCCACTCTCAAGCACTATGCCCGGCATCTGAAAACGATGACCTTATGTAAATATTATTATCCGCATGCCTCTTATTCGCTGCCTAACCTCAAAGACGGGAAGTGGAAGGAATTCCTGGAGAGTCTGATAACTAATCTGAAGGAGAATGCTATATAAATGGAAGGAGTTTTTCCGGTAGATATCGGCCCCCAGTATGAAGGCGAGGTGGTCAGGAAAGCCGACCTGTACGTCGAATTCGGCGGACCCAACGTGAGCAACAAGTTTGAACTGTTGACCATAAAAGGCCTGGAGGAAGTCGAGAACGAGAAAATAGAGGTCATCGGGCCGGATATATCCGACCTTAAAGAGGGAGGCAGCTATCCCCTGGCGCTGATGATCAATATCGCGGGCACAAGGCTGGAGAAGGATATGGAGCCTGTCCTGGAACGCCGCATGCACCTCTATGGCAATTACATCGAAGGGCTTTACCACATGAACCAGCGGGATGACGTATGGATGAGGCTGAATAAGGATTCCTACGCCAAAGGGCTGAATTCCCTGGTTGAAATCGGCAAGATACTGATTTTCCTCTATACCTCGGAACTGGACGTTATCGAAAAGATCTCCGTCACCTTTATTACCGACGAAAAAAAGATTGCGGAGTTCCTGCCCGGCGCGCGCGAGGTCTACGCTGCCAGGGATAAAAGGGCCAGGGGGTTGAAAGAGGAAAATGTTGAGGAATTTTATACCTGTGCTCTGTGTCAGAGCTTTGCGCCGACCCATATTTGCATTGTAACCCCGGAGAGGATAGCCAATTGCGGGGCCATAAGCTGGTTCGACGGCAAGGCTGCCTATAAGCTTGACCCCGAGGGGCCGGTGCAGGAGGTGAAAAAGGGTGAATGCCTCGACCCGGTCAGGGGCGAGTATGCAGGCTGTAACCAGGTAGCAGCGGAAAAATCCATGGGATCTTATACACGGGTTTACCTGCACAGCGCATTTGCCTATCCGCATACCTCCTGTGGCTGCTTCCAGGCAATTTGTTTTTATATACCCGAAGTGGATGCCCTGGGCATCGTGCACCGCGACTTTGCCGGCGAAACCGTCGTCGGCACATCATTTTCCACCATGGCCGGTGAGGCCAGCGGAGGCCGCCAGATTGAGGGCTATTTAGGCCTGGCGCTGGAGTATTTGAGGTCGCCGAAGTTCCTCCAGGCAGAAGGCGGCTGGAAGCGCATCGTCTGGATGCCCCAGATCATAAAAGACCTGTATAAGGATGCCTGCCCGGCGGATTTATATGACAAGATCGCCACGGAAAATGATGCTAAAAATACGGATGAGCTTGTTGAATTTCTTAACCGCGCAGGGCATCCCTGGTTGAAGGGTGAAGTGGAATTGCCTGTCTAAAAGCTAGCTCTTTGATGATATCGCCCCAGGTAACTTGACTGCATGAAAATCTGCATGAAATTGGGGTTGCTGGCTAATTCTATGTAATTGACTCGAGACCCTATAATCTGAGCCTCAGCCAGCTTGCTGCGGGATATCAAGGCCATTCTGGCCCCCATACCGGCGGCATTTCCAACCTGCCTGAAGCGGCGCAGAGGCAGCGATGGCAGCATACCGATTGCCACCGCGCTGGCCACATCGATGTATGTGCCGAAGGCGCCGGCAATGATCACCTGCTCTATCTCTTTTTCAGTACGACCATTAGCTTCCAATAGCACCTTTATGCCTGTCTGGATGGCAGCCTTACCCAGCTGCAGCTCCCGTATGTCCTGCTGGGTGATGACAATGGCCGGGTTATTAGCGCGTTCACCCTTTTTAGCCAGCACAAACTCGCGCTGTTTGTTGCGCGTACGGACACGGGGGTGACCCTCTTTCATCCTCCCGCTTTTATCGACGATCCCGGCCAGGTAGAGCTGGGCCAGGGCATCGAGTATGCCTGACCCGCAAATACCGACCGGCGGCGCGTCATCGATGGTCTGATACTGGATATTGCCGTTTGTTATCCGCACCCGTTCGATGGCACCCCTGGCAGCCCTCATACCGTCCTTGATATGACCTCCCTCGAACGCCGGACCGGAGGCACAGGAGACGGCCGTTATTTTCCCGTTATCGATTAAGGAAACCTCGGTATTGGTCCCGATATCCAAAATTAGTGTAAGTCCTTTATTCTGCAGGGCTCCGGTCGCCAGCAGCACAGCCACATGATCGGCGCCGACAAAACCGGCGATATTGGGCAGAAGGTGCACATACCCTCCGGGAGCTGTACGCAGGCCCAACTCGCGGGCCTTGATATCCAGCGCTTTGCTCACCGCAGGAAGATAGGGGGAGAGCGCCAGTTGCCTGACCGGCAAACCGAGAAATATATGGTGCATGGCGGTATTACCCACCACCACAGTTTCCACAATGTCCTCTGCGCCGGCATCAATCTCAGCACATAAGCCGGCTGCCAGCCCGTTAATTGCTTCGATAACCAGCTTCTGGAACTGCATGCCCGCATCCGGCGACGTTATGATGCTGCTGATACGGCTTATGATATCTTCCCCGTAGCTGATCTGCGGATTCATAATACCTCCGACAGCTAAGGTCCGGCCGTCGCTTAAATCAACCAGGTAGCCGGCTATCTTGGTAGTGCCCAGATCTATTGCCAGCCCCAGGTGGCGGCCGGGCCAGGGGCCAACGGCAATCACCTCGTCACCTTTTACTGTGGCCCGGCACTGCCAGTTCCCGTCCCTTAACAACGGAGAAAGAATGCGCAGCACGTCGATATCGACTCTATTACAGAGCAATTGGTGTTGCTGGTTTATGGTTGCGAGCAGGGAGTCAGCATCGGCCTGCGGATTTGACAGGGATGGGACTGGTAATTGCACATGATAGGCTTGAACACGTGGTTCAAGCATAACCGGCATTTCACGCCCCTCTACCTGGGTACGCTGCTGGGCAGTCATCGATTCCGGCGGCACGCTTAACTTGCAATCACCTGCTGGATATGTCTGGCAAGCCAGGCGCCAGCCGGCCTTCAATTCACGGGATGACAAGGCTTCCTTCTCATGAGAAGTTGGTTCTGAGGCAATCCCTTTTACAAGCTGAACTTTACAGGTGCTACAAGTCCCCTGACCTGCGCATACGTTGTTGATTCCCAAACCGAGCCGCCGTGCACAGGTTAAAAGGGACTCATTGTTACGGCATTGTCCTCTCCGCCCCATCGGCTCAAAGTCAACTTTGTATATTGCCATTTCCCCCGTCAATCAGGCTGGATTGGTACAAAGGCTAACATACGAGTAATTCTAATTGCAAACACTGTAGCTACGATAATGTCCGGTACTCTTTCATAGACGGGTCAGGGTCAAAGGTCTATAATTTGCGTTGGCGCTCTTTTGTTATTCATCACTATAAACATGTAAAAGGAGGAACTATGTCTGAGCTGGCCAATGCTTTAGCTGATTTAAAAGAGGATGTGGTTAAAAAAATAGTGCAGGGAAAACTCGCTGCGGGTGTGGACCCGATGTCAATTGTTGATGAATGCCGCAAGGGGATGGAGATCGTCGGTGAGCGTTATAAGAATAAAGAATACTTCCTTGGCGAACTGATTATGTCGGGCGAGATGTTCAAAGAAGCAATGAGCGTTGTGGAACCCAAACTGAAGGCCGGGCAGTCAGGAAAACCGGTAGCTAAACTGGTCCTGGGAACAGCCAAGGGCGATATACATAATATCGGTAAGGATATCGCCGCTACCCTGCTTAAGGCCGCGGGTTTCGAAGTGTATGACTTGGGCATAGATGTCGCCCCGAATGTTTTTGTGGAAAAGCTGATCGAGACCAGGGCTACCGTCCTGGGCATATCAGGCCTGCTTACGCCCTCTTTTGAGTCTATGAAGCAAACGGTGCAGGCTGTGGAAGCTGCGGGCCTGCGCGGTGAAGTTAAGATCATCATAGGCGGCGGCATTGTCACCGAAGTGGTCAGGAAGTATGTCGGCGCTGATGCCTTCACAGATGATGCACCGGAAGGCGTGGAATTGTGCAAGAGGTTTGTCAAGGAGGTGAATTAAGTGGCACATGAGACCATGACCCCTGAACAGCGTGTCCAGGCTGCAATCAAACTTGAGCCGTATGACCGCGTGCCCGTGGCGCCGCTTATGGATGTTATGTTTCCCTCCCACCACAAGGGCATGACCGTGGCTGAGGGTATTGCCCATCCCAAGCTGGGGTTCCAGGCTATAGTGGACGTTTTTGACGAGGTCGGCGGCTGGGACGCCATGATACTGCCGGGATATAGCCTTCCCATACCCCCCAGCATTGCTGCTGTTATGCAGGTAGCCATCGGTGATACGAGGTACCCCGGGAAGGAACCGGGCTTTTCCCTGGATTCGCCGCCTCAGTTCATAGAAAAAGAGCTCCTTACAATCGATGATTATGACGAGATCATAAAGCTGGGCTGGACAGGCTTTGCCGAAAAGCACCTCGGCCGCTTTTTCCCCTTGAACCCAGAGGTTTTGCTGGCCTGGGCCAAAAGGCAGATAGACCGCTACAGATCCGAAGGGGAAGTATGGAAGGCGCGCAGCATCCCCTCACTTTGCGGCTCTATCGTTATGTCGCCGCTTATGTTTCTATCCACCAGGAGGTCGCTCGTTTCGTTTACGCAGGACCTGTACAGGATCCCGGATAAAGTTCAGGCTGCAATGGATGCCATGATCAGCGATTTAATTAAATTTGCTATCGAAGCGGCCCGTACAACCGATATACCGGGCGTAGAGTTGATATTGGAAAGGGGAGGGGGTTTTTATTACCCTTTAAGGATCTTTGAGCGCTTCGAGTTCCCCTATATGAAGAAGATGTCGGAGGCTTTTGCTGCCGAAGGCTTGTTAACCGTTATGCATTTCGACCAGGACTGGACCCTCAACCTGCCTTATCTTCTGGACCTGCCGAAGAAGATGTGCATCTGTGAACTGGACAGCACTACCGATATTTTTAAAGCTAAAGAGCTGCTGAAAAACCACATGTGCATTATGGGTGACGTGCCAGCGTCGCTGACCTCCATAGGCACCGTAAACGAAATGGAGGCCTACTGCGAAAAGCTGATAGATATTGTTGGCAAAGGTACGGGCTTCATTCTCAGCAGCGGGTGCACGGTACCCTCCGACGCAAAATTTGAGAATTTCAAGGCCATGATCGACACAGCCAAAAACCATCGTCCGCGCTAGCTTACATTTGCGATTGTGAATAGCCCGGTATCTGTATTAAAGAGGGTCTTCCATCCGATCTATAGAAAAAGCTGGTAAAATGCAATAAAAATGTGTCCTGCGGAATATCTCGATAAGCTGGAAGTTAAGGTTGACCCCCGGGCAGTTATGTATGTCCAGGGATATAACGATAAAAAGAAACTACAACCTGCAATGCTGGAACTTATGTCCAGGGAAATCGACGAAGCCACGGGGTTAGCCAGACCACAAGCTATATACCAGGAATTTGTGATAAACAAGATGCAGGACGATTTTTTAATGCTTGAGGATGACATACGGCTCAGCACAGGGAAAAGGATAACAAATCTTTGGGAGGGCAGTGAGAGGCTTGGAGTGGCTCTTTGCACTATCGGCGGGGGGTTAGAAGCAAGGGTCTCGGAGCTTTCGCAAAAAGGTGAAAACATGGCAGCGTTTACTCTTGATATAGCTGGCACGGTAGCCCTGGGCTCAGTAATTGAACAGGTTCAAAGTCATATCTGCCGGAAGGCGGCTGACACAGGCGTCACAATGGGTCCCTGGCTCAATCCTGGTTACGGGGAATGGCCCCTGACCGACCAGCGCCTGATTTTCCGTATCATGCCGGCCGGGTCTATCGGGGTTACCCTTAACGATCAGTGTATGATGATCCCCAAGAAATCGACCACACTATGTGCCGGGGTCGGAGTCATCGAGACCGGGGAACATTTTAACCGCTGCCAGCACTGTGGCGTGGCCAAATGCCCGTATCGAAGACACGGGAAAAATCGGGCAGGTGGTTTGGACGACTCCGATCAATATATGCTTTAACGCTAATTCACTAATATCAGGAGGTGCATCACATGCTGATCGTGGGGGAAAGGATTAATTCTTCGAGAGAGAGCATTGCAAAAGCGATTAGCGAGCAGGATGTTGCCTTTATCCAGCTGGAGGCCAGGCAACAGGCAGAAGCGGGTGCCGACTATATAGACGTGAATTCCGGCGCTTTTCTCGGTGAAGAAACGAAGTACCTCACCTGGCTGGTTGAGATAGTTCAGGATGTTGTTGATAAACCTCTATGCATCGACAGTGGTAACCCGGAAGCGCTCGAGGCCGCCCTTAAATTGTGCAAAAAGAGGGCCATGGTAAGCTCCATCAGCGCCGAGAAAAAAAGGTATGATTCTTTCCTGCCCCTTATTAAACGATACGGCTGTAATGTAGTAGCTCTTTGTGTGGATGATGCGGGTATACCTTCTGCAGCGGAGGGAAGGGTCAATGTAGCAGACCGTCTGATTAACTCCCTGCTATCCGAGAATATCGCTTTGCAGGATATCTATGTTGACTGCCTTGCACAGTCGATCAGCACTGATTATAAAGCAGGCACTGTAACCCTTGAAACGATCCGGCGTGTTATGGTTGGATATCCCGGTGTTCATACTATTATCGGCCTCAGTAATGTTTCCTTTGGATTACCCATAAGGCGTCTTATTAATCAGGCTTTCGCGGTATTGTGCCTTGGGGCCGGTTTAGATGCTGCCATCGTCGATCCTACCAATAAAAAATTCATGGCAAATATTATTGCAGCCAAGTCTTTGCTTGGACAGGATAAATACTGTACAAGCTACACTAAAGCTTATAGGGCTGGTAAGTTAGAACAGGTAGCCTGAACAAAAGCTGGTTTACATTGTACTGGCAGGTCCCGGTTCCAGGCTATGTTTTCAGGGCGTTAATTATATCTGGATCAAGCCCGCTGAATTGCGAAAGCCATCCCAGCCTCTGTCGCTTTAAATCCTCGCTACGCGCCCGTATTCCATCTTCCGAGTAATAATTATTGAGATCAAACCGGTTCAAATCCAATCCCGGGATCTCGGCGGGCACTTCATATCCCCAGAAATCATCCTTTTTCCATTTGATCCTGTCCCTGGCTATCATTTCAAGAATTTTCACCGAGTCGAACACGGTTATTTTTTGCCCGTTGGCCATGCCTCCAATCTTGCCGGTATTCAAAAGGAAACACTGGATATGAGGATTGTGTCTCAGGATATTGAGGAAAATGTTGCCTTCTTCTTCTTCTGAACCCACGATGAAGGGATTAGTGCCCACAACTCTGCGCTGTTTACCAGCCTCTGCAGGATCTCCAGCAGAAGTCTCCACCGATTCTCCAAGCATGAAGGCAGCGGCTCCCCATTCGCTTGAGAAACGTACCACTGGCGGGATAATCTCATTATGCCTGGTGATGAACATCATGAAGTCCACCCGTTCGAGATCGATCTCACTATCGGTAAAAGCAATATCTCGCCTCTTAACCATAGCACGGCCGTTTGAGGTGAGAGTAGTATCAAAGAAATCCACTTTGCCCGTATCTGAATGAACGTGGACGTTCTCCAATATAGCGCGGGGACTTATGGCAGCCGCGTACAACAGCGGCTGTGCTCCAGGCTCCAGGGCATCTGTCTTCATATAGAAGGACTCTTCGGTGCCGATAGCACTGCTATCGGATCTCAGTATAACAACATCGTCCTGGCGGATTATCACTCTCTCGGGGGGCCGCAACCAATGGGAGTGGCAGGCCAGAGAAGTTTTGCCGGTTCCGCTCAGTCCAAACAGGAGAAAGCCTTTGTCGGTAAGCTTGCCGTCCTTTAGTATACGTAGTATCTTACTGGCCGCGTGAAGTCCCAGGTTGCCATCTTTTTTAGCCCAGTACATCACCTGGCGCAGCATTGCCTTCTTATTCTCTCCCTTGTAGTCGCTGCCCATAATCAGCGTCATGCCTGCCTCAGGAAAGACAAGTACTTTCTTCTCCGGCCACTCTGGAACGGTAATTGTTATAAAATCCGGTTCGCCTGCTTCCGGAGGGAACAGGGTATTGCCCCACATAAGAGGTATACGCGGGTATTCAGCGGTTACATAAATCCGGCACCTTTTCTTGTAATCCTGTTTTTGACACATCACCCGGTCAAGCATTATTACTTCCTTGCTCTTGAGATATGTTAAAACATCGTGTACAAGCTTCATATACTCTTGATCTGGCTTGCCTAACACCACTTCTGTAAACTTAGCAATTCTATTTCGTACCCTTGTAGTTACAGCGAGATTACCGAATTCTGTAAGAATTCCTCCCTGCTCCAGCGCCCATCCCCTTAGCTTGTCCTCGGAAGGATTGTCAATTATCTTTTTTGGCCGAAACTCTGTGGCAAAAATATTGTTCATGACGCGCTCTTAGCTCAAGCTTAGTTGCCCTAACAATTGTACCACCTTTCACGTGAGTGTTGTCTGACGTGAGCGTACTTATGTGCACAGATGACCCATTCTGCTCCAAGCTCATCTTGTATTGGAAGAGACTGCTACGTGACGTTTAGACGTTATGATGCTATAATGCTATAATGCTACAGGAGGTGTTATTATGGCTAGCCCAACCAAACGAACCACTATATATTTAGACCCCGATTTGCATAAGGCGCTGCGCTTAAAGGCGGTTTCAATCTCTCGATCGGTTTCGGAGCTTGTAAACGATGCCGTGAGAGGGGCGCTTGTAGAGGATGCCGAGGATATTGCAGCATTTGAAGAAAGGGGTAAAGAACCTCTGATTAGCTATGAAGAAATGATCAAGAAGTTAAAGAAAGATGGCCGAATATAAGGTCTATTTCAGGGAATCAGTTGAAAAAGACTTCAGGGTGATTCCTAAAAAAGATTTGAAAAAGATTCTCCAACGAATCGAGTTACTTACTGCCGAGCAGCGACCCCAAGGCTGTGAGAAGTTAACCGGTCAAGAAAGGTATCGTATCCGCCAGGGACAATATCGCATTGTATATTCAATTCAAGATAACGAGCTTAGCGTCTGGATAATAAAAGTTGGTCACCGTAATTGACTTATTTCCAATAAAGGACTACTGTGCTCATGATGGGTGGCAGTGATGTGTTACGGCGTTAGTGGTTGTTTCTACCAGACAGTACTGGTTATGTCCAGTTTTCAAGTATCATAATTGACCTACAAGGGGTTTTGGATGAGTGGACGGTTGAAGAACTATACTGATACTTTCCGCAGATATGCGCCGGAGGTATTTCTCGGCGTTTTAACACTGGGGGGGGGGGGGGGGTATGTTATCAGCCTGTATAATTACGCGCTTTTACACAGCCTGGCCGTGTTATTCACCGTAGTCATAGCCTGGGGCATATTCGTAGTGATCTGGAACTCGCGCCGCTTCATAGATAATACCTACCTCCTTTTTATCGAGATTGCATACCTATTCGTTGCGTTTATCGATCTGATTCATACACTGGCGTATAAGGGCATAATTATTTTCCTTGTCGTCTCAGCAATAGAGTATTGAATGAGATAGCTATGATCATGGAACTTATATTAGCTTGTTCCATCGCCGCTCAGTTTGCAGCGGCGTTTATGGCTTTTCGTCTTATTCGACTTACAGGCAAACGCCTAGCATGGAGCTTAATCTCAGTAGCTTTAGCTTTAATGGCCATAAGATGCATTATTCCTCTGTACCGCCTACTTACAGGAGACCAGTCCGTTCCGTTGGACATATATAACGAATCTATTGGCCTTGTATTATCATGCTTACTGCTGGTTGGCATCATGCTAATCGCTCCACTTTTCTCCGCAATAAAGCGGTCTGAAGATAAGTTGAGGTCGGCTTTAACGGATAAGGAATCCCTCCTTCAGGAGGTTCATCACCGCGTAAAAAACAACCTGATGATAATTTCCAGCCTGCTCAACCTTCAAATGAAGCGTACCGCAGACGTGGCAGCCCGCGAAGCGCTGCGCGAAAGCGATTCACGTATTGCATCCATGGCCATGATTCATGAACAGGTGTTGCGGTCGGGGGAATATGCCGCCATCGACTGTTTATCCTATATTAACAACCTCTCGACCAACATTCGAAACTCTGTTGCACCCGATAATAAGGACGTAAGACTGACAATAGATATACAGCCCGGGATCACAATTGGTTTGAACCAGGCGGTATGTCTCGGCCTGATCGTAAATGAGCTTGTTTCCAATTCTTTTAAATATGCCTTTACAGGCTGCGAAAAATGTGAAATCACCGTATCTTGCCGGCGCTGTGAGGACCAGATGCAGTTATCGATCAAAGATAGCGGAATGGGGCTACCTGACGAGGTACACATAGATCATCCTTCAAGCCTTGGCCTTCAGCTGGTAACAATACTGGTTAAGCAACTGGACGGCACAATCAAATATGAAAGAGATGAAGGCTCAAAATTTACTATTATGTTCAGCACTAAATCAGGGTCAATTAAGGAGGTATAGGAATATGACCGGTGAAAAAATACTTGTTGTGGAAGATGAAGCTATCGTCGCAAAATACATAGAGGAGACGCTGCAGGAATTAGGATACTCTGTACCAGTGATAGCAACCTCTGGTGAGGAGGCAATTAAGGAAGCGGAGGAGGAAGTACCGGACCTTGTGCTCATGGATATAATGCTCAAGGGGAAAATAGACGGTATATTTGCAGCGGCTTTAATTATGGAATGCTACGATATCCCTGCAATTTATGTGACTGCGTATGCCGATGATACTACGGTGGAGCGCGCCAGATTAACCAAACCCCTCGGCTTCATCGTCAAACCCTTCACGCAACAACAGCTTGATTCCTCTATCAAAGTAGCACTGACCCAAAGGGTGGAACGGCAAGAGTTGAAAACTCACATCGATAAACTGGCACAGCAACTAGATGAGTCCATCGACTGCTTTTACTTGTTCATGGAGAAGAAAAATGAACGCGTAGCGCATCATCAGAAAGGAGTGGCCAGCTTAGCAGCATCTATAGCTGATGAAATGGGCCACCCGAAGGCTATGGTTGATGAATTATATTTGGCAGGTTTGCTCCATGACCTCGGAAAATTGTTTTTGCCAATGGATATAATAAACAGGCCGTTTAACCTTAGTGCAGTTGAAATGGTAATGTTCAAGCATCACCCAATACTGGGTGCGGAAGCATTCATCAAAATGACAAGGCTTACAAGAATTATCTTTCCCATTTTGCAGCATCACGAACGGTTAGATGGTTCAGGGTACCCCTATGGTGTTT
>Ga0315289_10007981_pt1 | contig 15346 bp, 23 predicted proteins | sample YL17G11_40_MG_FD_203452 | JGI IMG/M metagenome (GOLD analysis project Ga0315289, IMG submission 203452) | Sediment microbial communities from Yellowstone Lake, YNP, Wyoming, USA - YL17G11_40 | ecosystem: Environmental > Aquatic > Freshwater > Lake > Sediment | place: USA: Wyoming | collected... | reverse complement strand
AGTCGGCCTGGTACGAAAAAGCCTCTCAGGAACTCCAAACCGCCATTCGTCTTCGCCCTGACGAACCCTATTTCCACAACGAAATGGCCACGGCTCTGGCCGGTATCGCCACTTTGGAAAAAGAAGCCTCTCTGGCCGGCCAATTGGCGGAAACGGCCATCAGCCAATCAGATCTCGCCCTGAAAACCAGCCCCGCTCACCTTAACTTTTGGAAAAATAGAGCCAAAATTCTCATCTCCCTTTCTAGTCTTGATTCCCAATACCAGCAGGCCGCTCTAGGTGTTCTTCTCCACACCGCGGAAATGGCCCCGACCGACGCCAAAATCTTCTACAACTTGGGTCTTCTTTATGTTTACCTGGGTCAAAAAGGCACGGCCATGGAAACCCTGGAAAAAACCATTGAACTCAAGCCCAACTACACCCAAGCCCGTTACCAGTTAGCCCAACTCTATCTAGAAAAAGGGGAAAAACCCAAAGCCCGAGAGCAACTGGAATACATTCTGGAAAGAATCGACCAAGACAATCAAGAAGCCAAGGAATTATTAGACCAAATAACATCTTCCCTGGACTAAAGTCCAGGGTTTTCACCCCTAAGGGAAGATGTTTTACAGCTTCAATTCATCCGTCTGCTGAAGCAAACGGTTTTCTTGAAGCTTTTAATAAAATGAAAAAAACCCTCTTGAGTCAAAAACAAAAAGATAAAAAAGTCAGGTGTTTCACTTGCCAGAGAAAATGTCTGGTCGCTCCAAACCAATGGGGTTTCTGTCAGACGAGAATTAATCAAAACGGAGTGCTCAAATCAGTCATCTATGGCGTCGTTTCTCATGTCAATCTTGACTCGATCGAAAAAAAACCCGTCTATCATTTCAAGCCGGGTTCGCCTTGTCTTTCCTATGGCACTTACGGTTGTAATTTTCGATGCCTTTTTTGTCAGAATTATGAAATTTCTCACACCGACGGTGCTTCTTTAAATCTCGATAACGAAAAACTTCTTTCTCCAGAAGAAGCGATTAAAATGGCCCAAAAATCCGGCGCCGAAGGGATTGCCTGGACATACAACGAACCGGCCATCTGGCTTGAATATTCTCTCGACTGTGCCAAGTTAGCCAAAAAAGAAGGCCTCTACACTTGCTGGGTGACCAATGGTTACGCCACCAAAGAAGCGATTGACAAAATTGCTCCCTACCTCGATATCTATCGGGTTGACCTTAAGAGTTTTGATGACCGCCTCTACCAAAAACTCATCGGTGTCCCCCAGGCCAAAGGCGTTTTTGAAACGACGAAATATGTCCACGACCAATACCCGGAGATTCACCTTGAATGTGTCACCAATCTCATCCCCACTTGGAACGATTCAGACAATAATCTTCAAAAAATAGCTTCTTGGATAGTCAAAAACCTGGGCAAAAAAACCCCTTGGCACGTCACCCGCTTCTTTCCTTACGCTGATTTGACCAATGTTCCGCCCACCCCGCCAGAAACCCTGCTCAAGGCCAGAAAGATAGGCATGAAAGAAGGTCTAGAATTTGTTTACATTGGCAATCTGCCCGTAGATGAAGAGGACGACACCTTCTGTCCCAAATGCCATAACCTCGCCGTCAGAAGAACCGGCTTCAGAACCGAAGTTCTTGGCGTAGACAAAGAAGGCCATTGTTCTGATTGTGGTGAAGATTTGAATATTAAGATTTAGAGGAGTTAAAAAGACTATATCTGACTCCGACCGGTTCTGGGTATTCGGCCCGATGAAGTTCAATCTCAGGAAATTGAGTGGGAAAAACTTGAATTTTAGCGGTCATTCCCTCTGTTGACGAATCCAAAATTCCTTCCATCTCATATTCGCGAATCAACTTATCTTCTGGAGGATTTAACAAATCTACTCCCAAATATTTACCCACTCCCTTTAAAAACTCATTTTTTATAACCGGATGTAATCTTTCCCAATCCCAACCAACTTGAACCAACACCTGTTCCAAAGGATAATTTCCTCCTGCCCAGAATTCATCTGCCTCAATAATAACATCCAGAAATTCCTTAGCTTTCGCCACCAATGGCTTGGCTTCCTGCTTGGCTTGTTCGTCTTCTATCCGAGCATAAGTTTCCATAACGACCTAATTATATCAAATCTAATTAAAAAAGTGGAATCGAAGGTTCGAAAAAGATGCCGATACGCCATGATTTGGTTGGAAAAAAGGAGAAAAACTATTTTAAATAAAACCCTTTTAATTCATCAAAAGTGCGGTCCGTGACCACGACCACCACTTTTTCCCCTTCAACGTTAACTCTGATCTGATGAAGGGTAATCACCTGGGCAAGAATTTGACCAGTACGATCGCCATAACCTGCATGACGAGAAGAAAAAGAAAAAGTAAACTCCCAACAATTTAAACAAGGTAATTCTTGAGAAGACTCAAACTTTAAATCAAAACCATCAAATTGGTAAGTGGAAGAATTCTCGGCTGCTTTTTGGGCTATCTCTTTGCTTCTTTCAAACTTGGCCTGATCAAAACCTTTTTCAGCAACACCTTCTACCTTCTCGCCCTCTTCACACTCCCAGGTAGGCATCGCGCCCACTGGTTCTCCCTGCTTGACCCATTCTCCCCTCTGACACACCCAAGCCCCTTTTTCCGGTTGACTCCGGAAAAACCAGAAAACCAAAACCGCGGCGGCCAAAAAGGCCAAAACTCCACCAATAATTAACCATTTTCTATTCATTTCTATATCTTCTCCAATTTTGCCTCAGCGGAGGCCACAGAACTTTCTTTAACAAGATGTTCTTCAAAAATTCTTACTAACTCTCTTGCCTGCTCAGGGTCACCAGGTTCCATCTCCAACGCTACTCCTAGAAGAACCTGAAAAGCTCTCTTAGCAGCCGCCACCATCTCTTTTCTTTGCTCAAACTTTCCCCCCAAAACTTCTCTGGCGTATTTCCAGGCTTCCAAAGCAGAAAGATCGACTTCAACTACACCTTCACCAACTGTATCTTCAACTATTTTATTACCCTTTTCCACCAAATCAAAAAATTTCATCCACTGACTGATCAATCTTCCCGGACTGGTACTAAGAGAGACTGGAAAATCCTCGTTCCTTTTAATCTCCTCATAGGTAGGCATCTTCCATTCTTCGCCAATCATCTCGATTAACTTAGCCGTGTTGACAATAGGCAGGGAGGGTTGGGGAAGGTTACTCTTATCTTCAATCCCAAGTTGTAATCCTGATTCGTGGATTGTCATTTTAAAATAATTTAAATCACTGGCTCTTCATGGCCAAAGATCTTACCGTATCTCTGATCCCAATTTCCGCTACTCCAGCCACTTCTTGATCTCCCTAATTCAGGAGAATCACGACCAACCTTTTTAGCCCCAAAAGCTTCCATTTCTCCAACCACTTTATTCAAGCCTTTTTTTGAGAAAGACCAAGCCTCAGCCAGCATTGTTCCTGGGACAATTTCCTCTCCCGTAAAACCAACACCTCTGGTTTCCTCCCCACTGCCAACGGCAAATTCACGCAGATCACCATCTTCCCTCAATTCAGTTGTAAACTCGCCCCCTTCTGTGTAACCAAAATCTATTTCTACCCGTTTTTTTTCTGTCATTTTTTAAAATAAAAAAGCCCTCAAGGGCAGTCTCCCCACTCTAATCTTTTAAAAGAAATTTGTCGAGTGGGAAAAAATCTCTAACAAACGAGTCTTTTTCATTAAGTTTTTGAAATTGGGACGACACTATAATCATTGAGAGTACCTCCCATCAAAGCCTCATTGAAAACAGAAACTGTTAGTCGTTTTGCCTCTTGTATATCCTGAGAATCTGCTTCTTTCCCATCAAGTAAGGCCTGAAAAGCCCCTCTCGCAGCGGTGATTACCTCTTTTGTTTGCTCATCTTCAAGTCTTAATATCTCTTTAATAAAAGACCATGATCCCCGAACTACACAATCTGGATGTTCACGTAAATAAGATGTTGTCATTAACTTTCCCCTCTTTTCTTCCTCTTTTATCTCCTTTCCTCGCAAGGCAAAATCTAAAAACGTTACCCACACCTGAGCCACCGCCCCACAATCCTCTGTGGGACGAGTTTTTCCAGATGTAAGTGGAAATTCTCTTTCTCTTACCCTTTCACTTAGACTAAAAACTCTTTCCCACCCATCACCCATATTGGAAATTATTTCTGAAGAAAGCACAACCATGGCTCCTGAAAGACCAGCAATGGGGAGAGGCGATCTTTCGGTCCTTCTCATTTTGAGTGCCCCAAACGAAAGAGGATTGTCAACAATTTCCCTTCTCATTTTTCCAAACAATAAAATTTTTTCTCGGGCAGTTGATTTGAAGATAACAAATTATAAACTATAAGTCAATCGAGCAAATTTAAAAGCGGGAGGGTTAGTTTGCTTTTTGAATAAATTTTTTAGCCAATAAAATTCGGTGATAATAAGAAGGGCTTATAAAAAAGAGTAATTTAATAAAACTCTCTTTTTTAATTTTTACCCCATTGATTCGAGCTAATTTTTCAATTGCCTTGATCATGGTGTGAGGATTTTTAAGATTCTCTAAAGTAAAATTCTCAGCTTCGTCTTCAGTTTTTCTAATGTAAACAATCTGAGCTAAAGAAAACAAAAGGCCAAGGATAGCAGCAAAGATTAAATTTAACCCAAATTTATTGATAAGAACTAGCCCTAACAAGGCGAGAACAACAATCAAGGTAGCTTGCTCGAGATAGTGCTTTAGTTCTATATGAGCTTGTTCGTGTAAAATAACGTATTCTAGCTCTTCTTCGGAGAGTTTTAAAATCATTCCTGACGATAGAAGAATCAGTCTAGGAAACCAACAAGCCATACCAAAAGGCTTGGAAGATTGATAAATAAAAACCCTCGCAAATTTGAATGAGTACCCTGTCTGGACATTTTTGATTTTTTGTTTTAGTGTTTTGTCTTCAGTGGTTGGCTTTGCTTCTCTTTTTGAAGAAAAACGAGTTAGAAGGAGAGCGCCAATCATTCGATAGGAAACCAGCAGGAAGATCAATAAGAAGACAAAAAAATTTAACCCCATGTCCCAATTCTACCATAGAAAAAATCGGTATTTCCTCGCCGGCGTGGCTAGCTTGTCTTTGGTTTAGAGAAAATTTAGAAGTAGAGGAAAACCAATTTTGGGTAAATTGACTCGAATAATTTTGTTCTTTTGTGTTAAAATATTCCAAGGCTTTTCGGAAAATCTTTATATGGTGAACGACAAAATTGAGAAGCGAATTGCTTTCTACCATAAGTACCTAGTCGGATTTATTACTCCAATTGATGCGATAAGTTCTGACTCAGAACTTGTTAAACTACGTCACCACGTACTTTTTGTTCACACCGCAATTGAGTCGCTCCTCTACTATCTAATTGTCAAATTTATAGCGGGAGTCCCCGACAAAAACAACTTGCCTCTGATGGCTCTAAATTTATTTAAAATATCGCCTTTCCTTGAGAGTCTTGATTTTCACCATTTGTGCGAAGGTTGTGAAAAGGTGGGGCTCATGGATAAAAATCAGTTTAGGAAAATTATGACTGTAAACAATCACAGAAGAAATTTCGCCCACCCAAACGCATACGAAAAAGAGATTAAAAAATATAAAAACAGGGCATATTACCTTAAAGTTCTAAAAGATCTTGCTGATGCTTTAATAGCCGAAGTTGAAATATACGATAAATTCGATAAATCACCTCACAGTAAAACTTCCGCTCATGTGGGAAACAAAAAAAACAGAAAAACCTAAACAACCAGCGAATCAGAGCTTGATTTCTACTAAAGTAAATTACTAGGGGAAAAATTTGGCTTTTGAGGCTAGTTTCAATTGACTCTATTTATTGGTTTCCCTTTAAGGAAATTTTCGATATTTTGAACAAAAATCTCTTGTTTTGCTGCAGTCGCCTCTTTACTGGTATAAGCAATCGGTGGGTAAAGAATACAATTTTTGTATTTTGAAAGTCTTTTGGCATTGGCTGGAGAAAGTTCGTCTGAGTGATCCAAAATGAAAGTTATATCTCCCACCTTTAATCTTCTCTCTAAGGCATTAATATCCACCAACTCCATCGGCGCTAGGTTAATAACCACCGCTCTGGGCTTGATTAATTTAATCCTTTGACTATTCAAAAAGTGTTCTGTTTCCTTATTGTAAGCAAGATTTAAAGAAAGAAAGTCAGATTCTTTAATTAAGGCTTCGACTTTCTGATACTTAATCCCTTTTCTTTCATAACTCTCCTTTCTTCTTATTGACCAATATCTCGTGTCAGCCTCAAAACCATCATGAGCGATTTCGGCAATCCTGCTACCAATTTGTCCAAGTCCAATTACGCCAAAGACTTTATTCTTTATTTCATAAACATTGAAAAATGTCGCCTCGGAATAATCTCCCTTTCTTGCTTGGTTTTTACCTCTTTCAACTTCTCTTATATGTTCTAGGATGATCGTAAAGGCAAATTCGGCCACTGCTTCGGTACTATAGCTGGGGATATTGCAAACAGTAATTCCCTTTTTGGCGGCGTAGGCATCATCTATTCGACCATATCCTGTTGATAGAGCGCCAATATATTTCAGGTTTAAAGCACGGTCAATCATCCCCTTGTTAACCGTAATCCCAAGACTAACTAGTAAACAATCGGTGGTTGGAAGGTGTTTTTGAATATCTTTACTATCTGCTGGAAGTAAAACTTTCTTTTCGGTTAAATGGTCAATTTTTTCCCAAGTTTCTTTTGTAAGACTATTCTGTCCAATGCCTAAAATTAAAATTTTCTTAAATCTCATCTTTGCCTTAAAAATAGCATATTTTTCTCTATTTGTCTAGAATTTCTAGAAGAAATTTTGGCTTTTGAGGCTTTAGTAATTTACTCTTGAATGAGACCTGAACTTCCCGTCCTCTTCAAATACGAGCTTAAAAATTCCACCCATGGGAATATAATTATCACCGCGCCAGGAGCTTCTTTCAACTTTCCCCTTAATAAGAAAGGTTGTATAACCATTAATGGGTCGCCGTGAGAAATAACAACCACTTTCTGATTAGAGTGTTTTTTTAGAATCCCTTTGATAAATTTCTTCACCCTCGTATTAACCTCCTCAATCGCTTCTCCCCCTCTCTTAAGATGCTCCTCTTCACCAAATATAAAATCATACTTCCTAAAAAATTCCTCACGCTTCATTCCTTGAAGGGGTGTTTTGGTTTCCAATAACAGAGGAGAAACTTGAACCTTAAGATTTAACTTAGAGGCAATCAATTCTGTCGTCTGTTTAGCTCTAAGAAGTGGGCTCGAATAAATCGCCGCAATTTTTTTATCCTTAAAATAATCAGCGAGTAACTTCGCCCCTCTTTTCCCTTTAGTATTTAAAGGAAACCCTGGCAGTCTGAAAGGAACTACTTTTTCGGGGTTCTCGAATTCACAATGCCGAACAAGATAAATTGTCGTCACGGCTAAATTCTACCAAATTCAAAGCTAAATTACTATTCTCTCGCCCTCTCAAACCCCGCCTCCAAAGCCTCTTCCTCAGAACAAAACCACCGATCCCCATGCCCCAAATTAACCACCACCTGATCATAATGGCGAAAACTAGGCAAATGATACCAACGCTTATCCAGCCGATCTACGTTACCCTTGATTTGACAGCCTTTTTTCTTATCAAGGGCACAAGTCTGCCATAGTCCTTGTTTTTCCTCATAAGCCTGCTCTGCTGCTTGGATCAAAGCCTCTTGATGTTTTAAATTGACTGTATCCAGAAAAAACTCCCCCGCGCCTTCAATCAACAAGGCCTGATTAACAAAAACTTCCTTGTCATTCTCTTGAACATAAACATAAGCTAGATAACGGCCAAACTGATCCATTTCATTCACATCCCTTTCTAAACGCACTTCTTTTCCCAAAACCAATTCTTGATTAATTTCTGTTGCCTCCTTGGCAAAGCACGCCTCTTTCTCCGGTGCATCAATACCAATGTATCTCACTCTCCGGCCATCATTGAGTTTAATCGTGTCACCGTCAGTCACTTCCGTCACCACCAAAGATGGAGAGAAAAAATTTTGCCAAGAGAAAAAACCAAAAAGAAAGAGACAAAAAATAAGAAAAAGAAAGAAATTTCGCGGTTTTGATTTCATTAATTCTCTTTAGATTATACAGCGGTACTGCGTACCTCGATAATCTTTTCAAATTATACAGTGGCACTACGTGCCTCGCATTTCGAGCTTGCGAGAAACAAGCTCCGCTTATTTGAGCGAAGCGAAAATCTATCTAATCTCTTTAAATTATAACGAATTTGTCAGTAAAATGACCAGAAGAAATTTTGGTTAAGGCTGTTTTGGCAGAAATCGAATCTCTAGACGTGAATTGAGCGCTTCGGCAAGGCGTTGAAGAAAACTCAAAGAAGGATTAGCTCGGCCTGATTCCAGTCGGGAAATAGCTGATTGCCTTGTTTTCATTCTTTTTGCTAATTCTTTTTGAGTTACGCCTTCTTTTACCCTTGATTCAATAATTTTCCTAATAATGGCAAATTCCGGCTGGAGTTCTCGATAAGCTTTAACAAATTCCGGGTCCTTCATTAATTGCCTTCGATGTTCTTTCCAAGTCATCCAATTTTTCCTGTGAGTTGCTTTAACTTTTTTCATAGATTCAATATATCATAAATGTGATATCCTGTCAAGACGCAAAGAGGCAGTTTTAATTTCTTTAGATGGTGTTTTTGGAGTTTTCTTTTGAAAAGCATGGAGGAGAATGATATCTTTCTTTTGGACAGTATACAAAACCCTAATTTGCTTCTTTCCGGTAATTCTTAACTCGTATAAATGCCTTCTTAACTTTTTGGTGTATTTCCCAGCTAAAAATGGCCCGTATTTTTCCATAAAACTTATCATTGCTGCTATCCTTGCCTTTACCGACATTTCTTGGGCATCAATGAACTTTTTAACGTACTTCTCACCCCTAGTGCTTTCAAAATAAACAACCTGCCAACTCATATTTTCATTTTAACAGAAATTTTGTAAAATTAACCCATGCTTGTCTTTGCTTGTCTTTCACCTCATCCACCGATTATCCTCCCTTCGATTGGTTCGGAAAAAGATCGAGCCGAGGTCAAGAAAACCATTGCTTCATTGGAAAAACTGGGCAAACAATTAGCCAAAATAAAGCCAGATTGCATTGTTATTACCTCACCCCACCCTGATTGGGGTTTTAATGTTCCTCTCTATTTTTTAACCAAAGAGATCCATGGCATTGAAGTCAAAGCCCATTTAACCGATTTGGAATTACCCCAAGTTCATTTCAACCGAGGCAAAGAATTAATTAAAAATCTAAAGTATGTCAAAAGATTAGCCTGGATTGCCTCTGGTGACATGAGCCATCGGCTCAAAGAAGACGGACCTTACGGTCTCCATCCTTCCGGACCAAAATTTGACCAAGAATTCATTAAATTACTGAAGAAAAAAGATATTAGCGCTATCTTAAACCTGGACCCAAAACTGACTGAAGAGGCCGGTGAATGTGGTTTAAGAAGTTTTTGCCAATTATTAGGTGCCCTTGAAGGCGCCAAAGTTAACTGGCAACCGGAGATTCTTTCTTATGAAGCCCCTTTTGGTGTTGGTTATTTAGTCGCCAATTTTAAAATAGAAAAATAAACATGGACCCTTATCTCAAATTGGCCAAAGATACAATCGAAACCTACCTTAAAACCAAGCAAATACCGCCTTTGCCTAAGGATTTGCCCCAAGAAATGCTCAAAAAAAAAGCCGGCGCCTTTGTCTCCATCCATCAAAAATCAGGTGAACTTCGAGGTTGCATCGGCACCTTTTTACCCACCAAACCCAACCTGGCTTTAGAAATCATCACCAACGCCATCTCTTCAGCCACCCAAGACCCACGTTTTCCCCCAATCACTGAAGAAGAAATAGACAATCTGACTTACTCGGTTGACATCCTCTCTTCACCAAAACCAGCCATCAAAAAACAAATCAATCCCAAGAAATATGGATTGATTGTGATTGCCGAAGATGGCCGCAAAGGTTTGCTTCTGCCCGATCTGCCTGGCGTCGAGACTTCAGAACAACAAATTGCCATCTGTTGTCAAAAAGCGGGCATTGGTCCTCAAGAAAAAGTTGAATTTCAAATCTTCACCGTGGCCAGACACGGAGAAAAAAAATAATTCAACTTTTCTTCGTCGCGGATATTTTATAAACAGAAAAGAAGAAAGGAATCCACATCCATCTAGAAAATTGATCAGAAAAATTTGTCCCAAACTCCTTAACTGTTCTCCTCGAAAGTTTTTGGACGGAAGAAGAAAAACCAAACTCCTGACACCTAGTTCTAATTTTGACCTGAGGATCATATACCTGCACCACCCTTTTTTTGTTCATCACCACTTCCCTATAACCAAAAAAAGGAACATCAACAACCATTTCTACGATACCATCTTCTTTAAGCACACGGTGAAGCTCTGGCCACAAAGAAATATCTGAATAACATAATCCATATAAAAGTGCGCCGTCAGGAAACAATATTTGAACTCGATCATAAATTCCATCCTGAAATGGCAATTCGTTTTCTACAGTTGCCACCAACGGCATAATTTCTTTTTTGTGGTTTTTTTGGAGGATTTTAATTTTATCCAATCTAATATCCATTCCTACTTGAAGCGTTCCTGGTTCATTTCTTAAAAGATAATCTCCGCCCCCACCAACTCCCAAATCTAAAGTTCTTTCTTTCATGAGGAATTATCTTAACACAACATTATAGGTTAAGCAATCTGTGTTTACTTTAAAGCCGTTTTGAGATATCATTTTCTTATGGCGATTAAAAAAATCATCACCGCTCCTGACCCCAAACTGCGTCAGATTTCCAGACCAGTGAAGAAAATTGATAAGAAAATCAAACAGCTGGTTAAAGACTTAATCGACACCGCCCAAGCGGCTGAAGAACCCAAGGGGGTCGGACTTTCTGCGATACAAATAAATGAACAAATAAGGGTTTTTGTGATTAAAAGAGGTAATAAATTTACTCCCTTTATCAACCCCCAAATTACCTGGCAATCAAAAAAAATGTTGGTGGATGTTTTAGAAAAAGAAAACCTCATTTTAGAAGGTTGTCTCTCTGTCCCCGGTTATTATGGTTTTGTCAACCGCCCCGCCTCTGTCAAAATGAAATGGCAGGACTTAGAAGGTAAAAAACACCAAGAAAAATTCATTGAGAAAGAAGCCACTTTTGTCCAACACGAATTGGATCATCTCAATGGGATTCTTTTTGTTGACCACGTCCTCAAACAAGGAGGGAAGATTTATAAACTGGAAAAGGATAAACAAGGTAAAGAAATTTTTGTGGAAGTTGAAATTGAACCTTAGTTTGTGCTATACTATGGGTTGGTAAAGCGTTTGTACTTTCAAATCATAAAAAACCGAAAGGGGAAGAGAAAGAAATGAGAAAGAGATGGATCGTGGTATGGGTGATGCTCACCATCACGTTGGTGATTTTCCTCGCGTTCACACTCGCAGTAAGCGCTGAAGAAAAATGTGATGCCTCACTAGAGATCAACGTCACTCCTGAATGCCTTAACCAGGAAACCAAAACCGGAGAAGGCACAATCATCATCGAAAACACGGGTGAGCAAGGAAATACTCAACTTACTCTTGAGTCAAACCTGACCCGAGGAACTGGTTCTATCGAGCCAGTCAGCCTTACCCTCACTCTCGGTCCGGGTGAAACCAAGGAGTATACTTTTACTCTCACTATTGTCGAGGATGAAAAAGACTTGCCCGATGGCGCTCAAGTCGAGTGGATGGTCACAGAGGAAATCTGTCGACCAGATCACAACATTGGCAAAAGAGATCGGATCGATTTTCCTTGGTGTTCCGCCACGGCCATCACTTTTGTTGACAATTCGTTCAGCGCCAATTACGTCGCTGATTCAATGCCAATATGGTGGTGGTTTTTTGTGATTCTGCCAGCAATCGCTCTTATCGGCGCTGCATCTTTTCTTGTCTTTGTGGCAAGAACTATCTCTCGAAATCGCACCTAGCGGAATGAGGAACAAGATATGTTAAACCCATTAGGGAACCTCTATCTTGTTCCTCCTCAAACCTCTTTTTTTTCATGCTACAATCAACTCAATGAAACCTAAAATCATTTTTTTCGGTTCGGACCAATATTCCCAAATCGTTCTTCAAAAACTGCAAAAAGACAAACGTTGGCAGCTCGTCAAATCTTTCAAAGAAAAACCTGAAGTCGGTGTCCTTGCTTCTTACGGTAGAATCCTCAAAAAGGAAGAATTAAACAAACTCAAACACGGCATTCTTAATCTTCATCCCTCCTTACTTCCTCGGTATCGCGGGTCAACACCCGTCCCCACCGCCATCCTTAACGACGACCAAGAAACCGGTCTGACGATTATTAAAATGGATGAGAAAATAGACCACGGGCCAATTATTGCCCAATTCAAAGAAGAAATTAGACCCGATGACACCGCCAATTCTCTTTACCAACGTCTTTTTACCGCCGGCGCCCAGGTTCTCAATACCATTCTTCCTGCCTACTTAGAAGGAAAAATTGAAATGAGAAAACAAGACGAATCCCAAGCCACGAAAACAAAGAAACTGACCCGAGAGGACGGGAAAATTGACTGGCAGAAAACAGCGGTTTTTAACGAAAGATTTATTAGAGCGATGCACCCCTGGCCAGGCGCCTGGACAGAAATGAAAATCAAAGGAAAGGAAAAAAGACTGAAAATCCTCCAGGCTCATCTAGAGGGAAACAAACTCATTTTTGATCAAGTCCAACTCGAAGGCAAAAAACCGGTCACCTGGAAACAGTTTCAAGAGGGGTATCCAAATATAAACTTTGTTTCTTGACAGAAAACTTGACTAAAGAGATAATAAAAACATGGCGTTAACAAAAACTGACTTAAAAAATATCGGCAAGACTATTAGAATCGAACTAATCTCTTTGCATAAAGCCATCAACATTGAACTAATCTCTTTGCATAAAGCCATCAACCAAGATATAGGTAAGCTCATTGATAAAAGAATTCTTCCTCAAATTAATTCCCTCAATGATTCGGTTGAAGGCATTAATCGAAAAATAGATGCTTCTTTTGAACGAGGTGATCGTCATTCAAAGAAACTTGATGACCACGAAAAAAGAATCACGAGAATAGAAAAAACTTCTCATCTAACTTCTTAAAAGGCAAAAAACCGGTCACCTGGAAACAGTTTCAAGAGGGGTATCCGGAAACTAAAATTATAAAATAACCACCTTCTCGCTTGGCGAGTAACCTAATCCTCAGTAGAACTTTCTGTTCTTCATCCACTGTTTTGAACTCTTGCTGGCTTGGGAAGAAGAAAAAATTTTGGTTGATTTAATGAATATCGCTCGTTTGTCTTTTTGACAATTCCTCCAATAACTTCCAAAACCCATTGAGCTCTTTCTGAGGGGAATTTCAAATCATCAATCAATCTCGCCATAATGCCATAAGTATGTTCGTAACCTTTGCCTGCTGCCCAAGTTCCTGTATCTTTTTGGCCCGCGATAAGCCAGGCAATCCTCCCGCCCCAGGGTTTATCCCAATCTTCTGCCTGTAGAAATATTTGAGTGGAACCATCAAAAATCTCTAGGTCAACTCGATCATGAAGACGACTGATTTTCATCGAAACATGCAAATCCGCTCTTTGGGGATTGGCCGCAATTTCCTTGCCATCAAATCCCTTTCCAATCAAAAAAGATTCAGGATCTGCTTGTTCAAGAAAAGCTTCAACCAAAATATCAGCCATGGGAATTTCTTTGAATTCTCTACAAAGTTTATTCACTTCTTCAAGATTTTCTGGTTTAGCACCAGCAACTTCAGTCTCACTTTTATTGGCCATTTTTCACCTCCTTTCAATCAGGTTTCTGGGCAGGAGATTTTTTCGGAGCAATTTTTTCTTTTCTAACTTCTTTTTTCTTTTCTAATTCTCTTTGTATTTTCTTAATCGTTCTCAAACACTGAGTGCACAACCTCCAAACACCCTTTTTGCCATTTAAAAGACCCCGATAAGTCTGAAGATTGGGCTTCAATATCTTTCGAGTCCTTGGCGCCCGATATTTCCAACGGCCTCCGGCGACACCCTTTTTGTGTCTTTGTTGGGAGGTGATAACAATCTTTTTACCGCATCGTTCACATTGAAAAGCCATGTGTATTCTAATTTTTCTACTATTAACTAATAATAACTGGGTAGTATAATCTCTTTGAGATAATACGAGCGTTACTGCGAAGTATAATCTAGCAAGAAAAATTACACTACGTCCTGCGGACTTGTATAATAATTATTACACAAATCGTTAGACGTCGTCTACTATACCAAAACAGGCATCATGTTACAATATCTTTTTACCAATCCTTTTTCTTTTGTTATCTGGGCAGGGGCGTTACTGGTGGCGATTACCGTCCACGAGTTTGCCCATGCCTGGACCGCCGACCGTCTCGGTGACCCGACGGCTCGTCTTGCCGGTAGAGTCACTTTCAACCCCCTGGCTCATCTTGATCCCATTGGCACCCTGATGCTTCTTATCTTCCGCTTTGGTTGGGGCAAACCCGTACCCATAGACCCTTTTAATTTAAGAAGTCCCCGCAGAGACGCGGCCGTCATCTCTTTTGCCGGTCCTGCCGCCGACCTTGTCTTAGCCCTCATTCTCTCTCTTTTTATCCGCCTTAGCCATCTTTTTCTTAACCCTTATGCCATTCTGATGGAAACTATCCTCACTCCTTTTATCTTTTTAAGCGTCATGCTCGCCATCTTCAATCTCATCCCCATTCATCCTCTTGATGGAGGTAAAATCCTTGTTGGTCTTTTACCAAGGGAAAATGCCTACAAAGTCGACGCCCTTCTTAATCAATATGGCTTTATTCTTCTTATCTTTCTCATTTTTCCCTTTTTCGGCACTTCTCCCATCATTGCCTTCATTTCGCCAATTATTAATTTTATCCTCTCTTTGCTCCTGCCGGGAACACCCTTGGTGTAAAAACGAAAAAGATAATTATTCAGAAGATATTTTTTGTAAAGACAGTTTTTTGAAGGATTAAATACTTATCCCAAAATTATTCTTTTTCAATTAATTCTTTGGCTCGATCCACAATTTCACGCCAATTTTTTTCAGGTAGCCTTTGTTGTAAATCATCGAGATATTTCTTTTCCTCATCATCAAGAAGACCTAAAACATCACAGGCAGTTAGAGAGGCTGCCTCAAATTCAAATCGGTCTCGTCTTACCGCTAAATCCTTCATTTGTACAAATAAGCGCCCCAAATTCCATATTGTTCTGTCGTGTTGCGGCCTAACCTCTTTTCCCCAATATCCCCACTGAAGTGATCTCAAAGCTTT
>Ga0315289_10007980_pt1 | contig 15347 bp, 9 predicted proteins | sample YL17G11_40_MG_FD_203452 | JGI IMG/M metagenome (GOLD analysis project Ga0315289, IMG submission 203452) | Sediment microbial communities from Yellowstone Lake, YNP, Wyoming, USA - YL17G11_40 | ecosystem: Environmental > Aquatic > Freshwater > Lake > Sediment | place: USA: Wyoming | collected... | reverse complement strand
TCGTCGCAGTGCCCACCGGTTCTCCTCGGTGAAGAAGGAAGAAGACACCCTCCGGTTCGAAGGCCTCCTGCTCGGCAATTTCTCTGCGAAAAATGTCCGGGGAGACCGCCCAGCCAAAAGCCCTGGAGACGATTCGCGCCCAGTGGGCATCATCGCCGTCCTCATACGTGCGCAAGGCATACCCTCTGGGCGGGCTTGCCTTTCCCACCCCGTCGAGGCGCCGTCTTTTCATGAGAAGCTGAGGATGTCCCACCGTACATTCTCCCTTTGCGACCGGTGGGTGAGACTGCCACCCGGCCGCCCTGGCCAAAAAGCGCACGGCGTGCCGCTGTAGTTCCGCGCCAGGGGCCTGTAGTAAGGCCGCCGTCTCGGCGGCAGTCCCGAGGGCGTCCCGCCCTCGACATCGGGGGCAAGATGCCGGCGGTACACGCTGGCGGTGACCAGCGCCCCATTCCGTGCGCGTCTCCCGGAAGACCACAAATCATTTGTGGTCACCGTTGTTGCTCGCCGCAACTATGTGGCGACACTCACAACGCGTTCGCGATTGACTGGTCCGCTCGGAGAACCTAAACTCCGAACGCGCGAAAGCTATGCGGTCCATGGTACATCAAATGACATCGAAGAGGATTACGACCACCTGCCCACGGCGGCTACTCGCTATGTCAAGCCTGCTGGCCTTCCTGTGCTCCGGATGCGCCGAGCGCGAGCCGAAGCTCGTGCCCGTATCCGAGACACAACCTTTAATGACTTACCAGAACTCCTCGCCTCGTTTTCGCCTGAAGGTCTTCATGTACGCTCCCGGCAACCTTCTTTTCCAGGTGGAAAACCTCCTTCCGGGATTTCACCTGGCGAGTCTCCCGGAGATTTCCAGCCCGACCGGGCGCATCTTGCTGGCGCGTCTCGCTGGCGAGGAGACTGTTGAGTTCAACCTGATACTCCCTGACGAGGCTTACGTGAGTTCGCAAAGCGACCTGGTTATCCCCTGGGTCCTGAACGAAAAAGGGCCTGGGGGCTTTCTACGAAGCGAGGGAGAGATCCTCGTGGACGTTGCCCGCACCGCGGAAACCAGACACCGCGTCAAATCGGTCAGCTATCGTCCCACAATTGACCAACCTGACCCAAAGGCGTCAGCCCCTCCTCCCTGAGACCCACTCGCGGCAGCCTTCTGAGAGGCGTCCCAGGTCAAACGTCAAGGTTCTTGACCCATCGAGCGCTCCGCTCGATGAAGTCCTTTCGCGGGGCGACTTCCGTACCCATGAGCATCGAAAACGTCTCTTCGGCAGCTACCACATCCTCCAGGACAATTTTCAGGATGACCCTCTTGCTGGGGTCCATGGTCGTTTCCCACAACTGCTCCGGGTTCATCTCCCCGAGGCCCTTGTACCGCTGGACAACCACCCCCTTGCGACCGAACTGGCGGATGGTCTCGACCAACTCCTTGAGGGAGCGAACTTCCGTCGTCCCTTCGGAATGAACTAAGTGGTAAATAGGCTTCTTTGCTTCAAAGTAATCGCCGACCTCCACTCCGGATTTATCCAGGGACTCTATCGCCTTGGCCAGCTCTCTGGACTCGAAAAGCTCGGAGACCTTGATGCCCGTCTCGCCAGCGGCTTCGCCGTTCTCTCCGTTCGACAAAACGACCAGTTCGCCTCCTCGCTGCTTTTCAAAAGCCGACGCCACCTGCCGCAGTTCCTCATCGCTGAAGACGAACCGCTCCTCGCCGTCCACCAGAACCCTGTAAAGAGGGAACTTCCCGGTTTCCTTGTCGCGCGAGGCGAGGTAGAGGTGGGGGTCTATGCCCTTGCGAGAGATGGCTATCAGAAGACTCTCGACTTTGACTACCTCTGCGAGAATCTTCTCCAGTTGGTGTCGGGTGAGCTCCTTTCCTCCTTTCGCGGTGAGGACCTTTAAGTCCTCCATCCCGTTCTCCAGGACAAAGGAGTCCATCTGCCCGTCGTCCTGTATGTAAACCTGCTTTTTGCCGACTTTCACGCCGTACAACGGGGGCTGCGCAATGTAGATGTGCCCCCTCCTCACAAGCTCCGGGAGTTGCCGATAAAAGAACGTCAGCAACAGCGTCCGGATGTGGAGCCCGTCAACGTCGGCGTCCGTCATTATGATAACCTTTGCGTACCGGAGTTTTTCGATGTCGAACTCCTCGTCGCCGACTCCCGTCCCTATGGCCATAATCATCGTCAGAATCTCTTGATTCTGAAGAATCTTATCGAGGCGCGCCTTCTCAACGTTGAGGAGTTTCCCGCGAACCGGCAGGATTGCTTGAAATCGCCGGTCTCGACCCTGTTTAGCCGAGCCGCCGGCGGAGTCTCCCTCGACTATGTATAGCTCGCAAAGCTGTGCGTCCTTCTCGGCGCAATCGGCGAGCTTCCCGGGAAGAGACCCGCTGTCGAGCGCGCCTTTCCGACGGGTCAAATCGCGCGCCTTTCTGGCAGCTTCACGGGCCCTTGCGGAGAGCATGACCTTCTCCGCAATGGCGCGAGCCACGGAGGGATTCTCTTCGAGAAACGTCCCCAACTGCTCGTTCACGACCGATTCAACGATTCCGGCGACCTCGCTATTGCCGAGCTTTGTCTTTGTCTGGCCTTCAAACTGGGGGTCAAGGACCTTCAGGCTCAGGACGGCAGTGAGTCCCTCTCGCATGTCCTCGCCGGAAGACGCAAGCTCCTCGTTCTTGGCAAGGTTGCTCCCGCGGATGTAGTTGTTTATCGTCCGGGTGAGCGCCGAACGAAATCCGCTCAGATGCGTCCCGCCCTCAATGGTGTTGATATTGTTCACAAAGGTCAGGACGGTCTCCTGGTAGGCGTCGTTATACTGCAAGGACATCTCCACTTCCACGTTCTCCTTCGAGGAGAGGAAGTGAATGACCTTCTTGTGGAGAGGCGTTTTGTTCCGATTCAGGTGCTCGACAAATGAGACTATCCCCCCGGTATATCGGAACTCGTTCTCCTGTCCGGTTCGCTCGTCCTTTATCGTTATCGTCAGCCCGCTGTTGAGAAACGCCAGTTCCCTGAGCCGCTCCGAGAGCGTGCTGAAGCTGAACTTGACCTCCGAGCCGAAAATCTGCGGGTCGGCCTTGAACGTAACTTTTGTGCCGGTGGTTCTGCTTTTTCCGATAGTCTCCAGTGGACTGACGCACTTGCCCCTCTCGTACCTCTGATGATGAACCTTCCCATCCCTCCTCACCTCCACTTCCAGCCACTCGGAAAGCGCGTTGACCACCGACACCCCGACGCCGTGCAGCCCGCCGGAGATTTTGTAGGAGCGGTGGTCGAACTTCCCGCCAGCGTGGAGCATCGTCAGAACCACCTCGAGGGCCGGCTTTTTCTCGGTTCGGTGGATGTCCACAGGTATCCCGCGGCCATTGTCTATGACGGTTACACTCCCTTCGACGTGGACGACCACTTCTATCTTAGTGCAGTAACCCACCATCGCCTCGTCCACGCTGTTGTCCACGACCTCATAGACAAGGTGATGCAGCCCGCCTGTGGAGGTGTCGCCGATGTACATGCTGGGCCGTTTCCGAACGGCCTCGATTCCTCCCAGGACGCTTATTGTCGTGGCGTCATACTTCGCTTCGCTGTTCGCCATACTCCTTTCCTCCTGAGCTCACCCTCCCGGTCGAAGCGCGGCTCAGGAAACGAATTTGTCGTATCTCTCGCGAGCCCGCAGCGGCGTTCAGGGCTTGCGTGATTTGCTCGCTATGGAATGATGACAGCTCCGAGGCCCACACGGGACTGTCCACGGAAACGGTCAGAACTCCTTGCCGGAGTGAGACAGGAGAGGCGTGCTGTGCTATCCGTTGCCCTACGATGCTCTCCCAGTCAGCGGAGATTTTGTGAAGGGGCGAATCAAGATGCCGCTTCCACGTCGCCAGGACGCCCGGGATTACGCCACCGAGCCGCACCGAAGGTCGCAACGCCATACAAACCACTTACTCCCTTTTCAACTCTCGGCCTCCGGAAGGCGCATCGGCATGATGAGGTGCATGAAGCTCCCTTCCCCACTGATGACCCCCGGGCTGACTGAATCAATCAGTCCAAAGTTCACCTCATCCTCGTCCATGCAGTTGAGGACGTCCCTCAAGCATCGCGGGTTGAACCCGATGGTTACCGGCTTCCCCTCGTATCTGACGGGCATGGCGACTCTTGCCTCGCCAAGCTCCGGGGTGCTGGCGGTGATGACAAGCTCCTCCCGGGAAAAAGCAAGCCGGACGGAACTGGACTGCTCGCTCGTCAGGAGAGCCGCCTGTCGAACCATTGCTGCGAACTCTTCCCGCGGGAGAAAGGCCCTCGAAGCCGAAGTCTTTGGAATCACTCCCTCGTAGTCAGGAAACTTCGCGTCAATCAACAACGAGACGAGAAGGTCTGTGCCGACCTTGAATCCGACCTGGTTCCCGGAGAGGAACACAAGTGCCTCGCCGTCCGTGCCAAGCATCTTTTCAAGCTCCTCGATCGCCTTGATCGGAACAATTATGCTCGCCGAGAACTCAGGCGGTGTGTTCAGGTCACACGTTATCCTGGAAAGTCTTCGCCCATCTGTGCCAACAAGCAAAAGATGACTCTCCTTGATCAGGAAATAAAGCCCGGTCAGAAAGTGCCTCGGGTCCTCGCGAGAAACTGCGAAGGACGTCCTGTGCAGCATTGTCTTCAGGACTGCTTGAGGCATCGTGAAGACCGGATCGCCTTCAAATTCCACAACCCTTGGGAACTCCTCCTTCGAGATGCCCAGCACCTTGAAGAAGGATGTGCCGGAAGTGATGCTCGCCACGTTCTCCGGGCCAACTTCTACGGCTACCTCGGCAGCCTGTACTTCGCGCGCAATCTCAAACAGCGTCCTTGCCGGTAAGGTTGTGGACCCTCCTTCAAGGATGTTCGCAGGCATCTTGCACCGAATAGCTACCTGAAGATTCGTTGTCGTTAAAACTACTTCGCTGCCTTCCGTTTCGATGAGGGCGTTCGCGAGAATGGAGAGCGTACTTTTTGTGGCTACGACCGGATAAGTCTTTTCAAGACCATCAAGAAAGTCGGTTCTCTGAGCGATGAATTTCATGAAATCCCTCCCGTGTTGTTAACTCTCCCTATTACTACGTCCGGGCCTGAAAATGAAAAAACCATAGTCGTAATAGAACGTGTGAATATGTTAATTCGAGCGTGACCAAACCAGGACACGATTGTAAATCCGTTGTTCATTCCCTGTGAGACGTTGTGGACAGACCCTCACGACGCTGACATCAACTCCGATAATAACAGATTTTCCTCAGTGTGTTAACCATTTTTTCACACTCGCTGGTAATACCTCAGTCTCGGGTGGACTCACCCCGGAGGATGCAGCCTGCCCGTGGGAGCGGTTGGAGCTATTGCCCGGTAACCGTGTTCTTCGTGCGCCCGGGGCGCCGTGCACTCCACCGGCCAGGGAGACCGCAGTCTTTCATGAGCTTCGCACACCCGGAGACCATGAAAATGCGGCCTCTTTTGGGCTCGTTTTGACGCAAGTAGGATTCTGTTTTCTCTCGCCAAGACGCAAAGACGCAGAGGCTTTACAGGACGTCCTTCTTTGCGCCTTTGCGAAATGCTCTGTGTTCCCTGGCCGCGCAGCAATCATTTTCACGGCAGAGGGATGCCGGACAGCATTAACAAGATTTTCAGGATTATCCGGAACGTCGGGCCCTCCCGGAGAAACTGCGTCGGCCGTGGACCCCTCAGACGCGGGAGAGCTCCTCCTGGATTCGTGCGAGCTGGAGGCGCAGCTTGGCATCCGAGGAAGCTCTTCGCTCAATTTCCCGATGGGCGTAAATCACGGTCGCGTGATTTCTGCCGCCGAAGGCCTCGCCGATTTCTTGTAGGGAATGCGCAGTGAGTTCCCGGCACAGGTACATGGCGATTTGTCTCGGGTACGCAATGGTCTTCGGCCTCCGGTTCGTTTTCATGTCGGCGACGCGGATGTCGAAGTGCTCGGCGACCTTCTTCTGAATGGCGTCAATCGTTATGGGGGTCTCCTGGCGAAGGAGGAGGTCTTTGAGAACGTGCTGAGCGAGCCCGACTGTCAGGGGGTGCTTCATCAGCGAAGCATAAGAAGAGACTCGTACCAGGGCCCCCTCAAGGGCCCGAATGCTCAACTTAACTTTGTCGGCGATGAAGAACGCGACATCCTCCGGAACCTCGATGCGGAGGTATGGAGCGTTATTGAGAAGAATTGCCACACGAGTCTCGAGGTCGGGAACCTGGAGGTCCACGACGAGTCCTGACTGGAATCGCGAGACGAGGCGGTTTTCCATGTTTGCCAGCTCGCTCGGCGAGCGGTCGGATGTGATGACGATCTGGCTTCCGAGGTCGAACAGCGCATTGAACGTGTGGAAGAACTCCTCCTGGGTCCTCTCTTTCCCGGACAAGAACTGAATGTCGTCTATGAGGAGCGCGTTGACGTCTCGGTAGCTTCGTCGGAACAGGTCCATTTTCCGGGACTGGAGGCTGTTGATGAGGTGGTTCGTAAAGCTCTCACTGGAAACGTAGTGCACGCGAACCCCATTGAATTTCACCAGCATGAAGTGCCCAATGGCCTGCATCAGGTGCGTTTTGCCCAGCCCCACGCCCCCATAGATGAACAGCGGGTTGTACGCTCGCCCGGGCGCGTCCGCCGCCGCTCTCGACGCTGCCCGGGCAAAATCATTGCAGGAGCCCTCCACGAAGTTGTCGAAGGTGTACTTCGGGTTGAGCTTGCTCCCGTTCTCGTTGATGGGCCTCTCGCCTGACGCAGCTTTCGGGCTCTTCTGCCGGCTGCGAGGTGGCGGAGGAGGAACCGCGACATCGCCTGCGATTTCAACTGTCAGTCTTGCACTGGCCCCGGCAACCTGGCGCAGTCTCTCCTGAATGAACGCCCCATAGTGCTCCAGAATCCAATTTCGGTAGAAGATGCTCGGCACCTCTATCCTGAGGTCCCCTTGCGACTCTTCCTTCACGACGCACAAGCCAAACCACCGCTCGAACGTCTCCGAATGCAACCGCTGGCGGATCTCGCCAGCGATTTCCTCCCAAACCCCCGGCTGATTCAACTTTCTTCTCCTTCCCGAACAGAGAGTTATCCACAACCACGTTGCTAACCACCTTCGGCGCGTCAGTTAGGCCTTGTCCTCGACGACACCGCTGACCGGGCAAGGCACTCTCGTCGGAGAGAAGCCATTCAAGACGAGACTGTGTTGTAATATCTTCACGGGACGCCACTTACACTGCGAAAATCGGGGCTGTCCCGGACTTGACACAAATGCAGCAGAGTTGCGTATGAATTCCTGCTGTGTTAGTGTGCCCCCCCAGCGAGAGTTTGCCGTCGAAGCGGCGGGAAATTCACAGGTTGTTGACAACTTATTAACACTCCTTCCCGCCTCCTGCGTATTGCGGCGCGAGTATATTGGCGGCGGTAGGGTCTGGCAAGGAAAAAATGCGCGCTTTCGGTGCGATTCGGTATAACATACGAAAAGGTAAAGGGATGAAAAGCAGAAAAAAATTCATGTCACGGAGGGTGCTCCATAAATTGGTCGCAGGGGTTGTTTTACTGAGCGCGTAACCTGTTTCTGCGCAGGGACGTGATGAAGAAGGAATGAAGATTTGATGCTCTCCGTGCATATTAACTTATGGACAGGGCGCAGCTTATGGGGAACGTCACCGAAACGGAAGAAGTCAGCGACGAACAATTGATGGTGTCCTTTGTGAACGGTTCACAGGAAGCGTTCGACGAGCTGGTGGGGCGGTACGCCGGCAAGATGACGAATTTCGTTTATCGGCAGGTCGCGCACTTTGCGACGGCGGAGGAGCTTGCTCAGGACGCCTTTCTGGCTGTGTATCGGAAAAAGCACACGTTTAAGTCCGGATACAGTTTCTCGTCGTGGTTGTACAAGATAGCGATCAACCTTTGCCGGATGCATTTCAGGAAGATGAAGAGCGCTCCGCCAAGCGTGTCCATCGAACAAAGCCGGGAGGAAGGCGGCATAAGCCTCGAGGGAGTTCTCGTCAACGGCAGTGAGGGCGCCCTTGAAAGCCTCAGCCGGAAGGATGCCGAGGAGAAGCTTCGCCGGGCCATCATGGAGCTTCCGCCGAAACAGAGGCAGGTTTTTACGATGAGCTTTTACGACGAGATGGGTTACGAAGAAATCGCTCGATTGCTCGGTTGCTCCCCGGGAACCGTGGCCTCCCGCAAGCACGCCGCGGTCCAGAAGCTTGCATCGAAATTGAGGAAAATGGCCCCGTACCGCGCCGGGCCGGACAGTCGCTGGCCAGGCGATGCGGGTGCGGAGGCTTGATGGACCAAACGTCAGACAAGGAGCCGCCTCGATGTGCCGGCCCTGTAAACATGAGGTGAGAAAAATGAAGTGCAAGAAGGCCCAGAAGCTCCTGTCAGCATTCCTTGATAACGAGCTATCGGAGGAAATTCGCCGCTGTGTCGGCGAGCATCTGGAGCACTGCGAGCAGTGCAGCCGGCTCGTCAACGAGGCGAAAGGAGTGTTCGCGTGGGCGGGCACATGGCGAGCCCGAGAGGCATCGCCGTTTTTCCTCCAGAGAGTAAGGGCGCGTATCCGCGAGGCGGAGAGGCATCCCGCAGAAGCGGTTCCCATTTGGCTTCCTCGTCTGCGGCGGGTTCTGGCGGGCGTTGCCGCTGCCTGTCTGATTTTCTTCGGGGGATACCTGACGCACATGGGGCTTTTCACTGGGAAGGACATGTCTGAGACCGTTCGACCCGCAGAGCCCGCCGGAAAAGGCGTCGCTGCCGTGACGGCTCCTTCCTCGGCGGGCGACGCCAGGCGCCTCGTCGCAGGGATTCAGAGGATGAAGATGGTCTTCGGGACACAGTTGAGCGAGGCCGCGTACGAGCAGTTGAACGAGGCGCAGCGCTCGCTCGCTCAAAGGGGCGGGCCGGGCACGGAGCAGGACCTCGCGGTCGTCCAGGAGCTTCAGCGAGCTGAGGACCTCGTCCGCCGGGAGGATTACGCGGAGGCCAGGACGGTCCTCGACGGAATCGAGGTAGCGTACCGCGACCATCCTCTCGCTCCGTATGCCAGGATGACAAAGGTGTTTGCCATGCCCGAAGAAGGCTCCGGAGGCGTGCTCCGCGACCTGTATGCCAGCTTGCTTCGGGAGACTGTCGGCGACCCAAAGGAGTACTACACTCAACTGACGACCTTCCCCGAGCAGCTTCGGGAGTATGGCTGGCAGAAGATTGTGAAGTCGGCGGAGCAGTTAAATCCTGCGAACGTGCTTAACTATATCGAGAAGCGTATTGCCGGTGGAAGCGAGACCCTGTTGCGGTAAAAAGCCGCCGGGCCGCTTGTGACATAACTCTGGCGGATGGAAAATCGGACGTGAGCTGCTTGATATTGGGATGGAGAGGCGTTGTGGCGGCCAAAAAGGATTGACTGGAGCAAAAGGAGGACAGCCGTGAAACGCATGGTTCTATTGGTAGGTCTTACGGTTCTCGGGTTGGCGTGCCCCCTTGCATCGGCTGGCACGTACGTCGAGGAGGCAATCTTCAACGGGAAGGATTTAACGGGCTGGGATGGCGACCCCCGCTTATGGTCGGTCGTGGACGGCGCGATTCGCGGCCAGACAACAGAGGAAAACCCCGCTCGTGAGAACACGTTCTGCATCTGGCGCGGCGGCATGCTGAAGAATTTTGTCCTGAAAATCAAGTTCCGAATCGAGAACGGCAACTCCGGTATCCAGTATCGGAGCAAGGACTTAGGCAGTTGGCGAGTGGGGGGCTACCAGGCAGAGGTCGAGAATAATCCGGGGAAGGTCGGTTTCCTCTACGATGAGCGCGGCCGCGGCTGGATGGTCAACGTCGGCGACTTTATGGTCGTGGACGAGAAGGGAAACAAGGACGTCGTAAGCAAGGTCGCCGACAGGGACGGGCTGATCAAGGCCGGCTACTACAAGGACAAGGATTGGAATGAGTACACGATTATCGCGCGGGGGAATCACCTGGTTCATATCCTGAACGGCTACCAGACCGTCGAGATGATTGACAACGACCCGAAGGGACGCGCGTTGGAGGGCATCCTTGCCTTGCAGATACACACCGGCCCGCCGATGGTCGCGGAATTCAAAGACATTCGCGTCGCGCATCTCCCCGACCACTTCGGGGAGGCGAGGCTTCTGTTTGACGGCAAATCATTAGAGGGCTGGACTCTCTCCAGCGACGAACTCAAGGAGACGTGGAAGGTCGCTGAGGGAGTCCTTGTCAACTCAGGAAGCCCGGCTGGGTACATCCGCACCAAAAAGGACTTCACGAACTTTGTCCTGAGGCTACAGTTCCGGCACCTGGACAGGGGGAATGGCGGGGTGCTTGTGCGGATGGTCGGCGACGACAAGGTCTGGCCGAGGTCCATTGAGGCTCAGGGCGAATACGGATCGGTCGGGGACATCTGGAATATTGACGAGTTCCCGATGAAGACTGACCCCCAGCGGACAAGCGGCCGCCACACGCGAAAGATGCACGACTCCAATGAGAAGCCCCTCGGCGAGTGGAACCAGTACGAGATTGCCCTCGACGGCGGGGACTTAGAGATCGAGGTCAACGAGCTTGTCCAGAACACTGCCACCGAGTGCTGGGAGACCCCAGGCAAAATCTGCCTCCAGTCCGAAGGGGCGCCCATGGAGTTTCGGAACATTGTTCTGGTTCCGATTCGTCCGCCGGAGAGCTTGCAGGGTCCACCAGCAGCACTGCCGACAGAATTCGAGCGGATGTTGCCGGAGGACGTTGTGCTGTACGTTTCTGTACCGGACGCGGCTGGAACGGTGAAGACGTTCAAGGAATCCAACACGTACAAGATTCTTCGGGACATAGACCTCCTCCACCTTATGAGCGCCCAGCCAGACTTCGAGAGATTCAAGCAGGGATACAACGCAATCATTCAGCCTCTGACGGAGATTTTCCACAAGAGAATCGCGCTTGCCGTCAAGGATATTCGGACGGGGGGCGGACCGCCGGGCTTGATTGTTCTGGCAGATGTCTGCGGGAAGGAAGAGCTTCTCCGGCAGTACCTGGCGGATCGGGTTGACCCTCTCTTGGAGGCGAGAGGCGCCCAGCGGGCGACATTTACGCAAAATGGAATAGAAGTCCGGGCGTTTTCCTTTGCCGGGCCGAAGGCCCTCGCCGTCTGTTATGCGATTGTGGACGACGTTTTCGTCGGCGCCATCGGGAGACAAAACATCGAGGGAGTTCTCGATTCGTTGAAGCGGGAGCGGTCCCTGGCAAGCAACCCGCTGTTTCAGGAGGTCCGGCAGAAGGTCGGCGAAGCCAGCGATTTCTTTGTGTATGGAAACCTTTCTCCGCTGTGGGAGATGAAGAGCGCTTCTCTCGTCCAGGCGCGGAAAGAGCGCCCGGTTGAGGGCTTGGCTGGTGCTTTGGGCCAAAGCATCGGTGTGGGCATCGCCCGGGAGATGAACGCCATTTTGACCGCCTCCGGCTTGACGGACGTGAAGGCTGTCGGGTTTAGCCTGCAAGCCCGCGGCTCCGCGGCCAAGCAGACTCTTTTCCTTGCCACCGGGCCCGAACGGAAGGGGTTTGTGAAACTATTGGCGAGGAAGTCTTCGCCTCTCAAAGCGGCCAGGTACTTGCCCGAGGATACGACGCTTTTCTGGGAATTCTCCGTAGGCGATTTCGGCGAATTCTGGGATGAGCTTCTCGGCGTGATTGGAGACATCGCGCGTGCGGCTGGCGAAGAGGGGGATTGGCAGCAGAAACTTGAGAAGCTGAAGGCCTGGGAGGGGAGACACGAATTGAAAATCAAGGAGGAGATTCTGGCTCCTTTTGCCGGGGAAGTGTGCCTCGCAGTGAAGATGCCGGAGGTTCTGGGGGTGCCGCCGGTCTTCCTGCTGGTAGAGGTCCGAGACGCTCAGAAGGCGACGGCCCTCATGGAAAGCAAGGTCGCTGCCCTTGAGAAGGCTCTTGGCTCGCCTGTTGTGAAATTCACCGAGAATTATAAGGGAGTAACCATCACTTCTGTCACCTTGCTGCCGCCAGGGTCTTCGGGCTTAGCGCTTTTCGTTGCACCTTTCTTGCGGCCGGCGTACGCGGTGGTGGGGGATTTTCTGGTGCTCGGTGTTCACTCTAATGTAGTCAAGAAAGTCGTGGACGCTCATCAGGGCGGCAAATCGCTACAGAGCCGCCCGGAATTCAAAAACCTCATGGCGAATCTCGCGGAGCAGGGCTGCGGGACGTCGTACCTCGACGTAAAAGACCTGTACGATTTCTTGTACAGCACGTTCGGCGCTCTCGCTGCGAGACAAATCGGATCGGAGATGGTTGCCAAACTCGGAAGAATAAGGGAGTGCCTCGGCTCCGCGGCGAGCCGGCTTTCTTGCGACGACAGGGGAATAACCTGTGAGGCGTTTTCGGACTCCGGTCTCGCGGAGATGGCGATTGTCCTGATGGCGGAGGCAGCTCTTCTGCCGAAGTTCTTTAGGGCAAAGGAAGAGGGTCCTCGCGCCGCGTGTCTTAACAATCTCAGGATACTTTCCGTGGGGTGCATGATGTATGCCAACGACCACGACGGTCTTCTCCCCGCGAAGCTGTCGGAGCTTTATCCGAATTACGCGGCGGGCCTGAACCTTTTTGCCTGCCCGGCTCACAACGCCAAAGAGATTGCCAGGGGAAACATTGACGACCAAAGCGATTACAAGCTCGAGATTCCGGGGGCGAAGCTCGGAGAGGTCAAGGACCCCGCCCGCACCATAATGATTTCGGAAAAGGAGGCGAACCATCGGGGGGGGCGGAACGCCGCTTACGCCGATGGGCACGTGGAGTTCATTCCGGGCGGCAAGACCGAGCCAGCAGCACCCCTTCGCGCTATTCGCACCCTCGCTCCTGGAATCGCGATGTAGCCGGGTAAAGGCGCGCACGACCATGTGTCTCTGACAGGACGGACAGCCAGCCCGTTGGCGCGTGCATGGCATCCTCCGGATAGCTCGATGGGCAAGAGAGCGCCGGCGCGGGAGCCACGCAGGGATCCCGGTGCCGTGGAGTGCGGGGGAATCCGGCCCCATCTGAACCACAAAGGCACAAAGGCACCAACAGCGATCGGCCTTCTCCGTGCTTCGTGCCTTTGTGTCTTCGTGGTGAGGCCGGCCACGCATGACCGCATGCGCAGCCATTCCTCATTCCTCAAGGGCGGCCTACCGGAAGAAGTCCATGTTGGCTTTTGCGTCGAAATCGTAAGTCGCGGCGGAAGGGTCAGTTTTGTAGAGCCAGTACCCGAGCCCGGCGACCATACCGGCGTTATCGGTGCAAAGCTCTTTTTTCGGGAAATAGACAGGCACGGCGAGCGTTTCTGCTCCCGCAAGAAAGAGGTCTCGTAACCTCTGGTTTGCCGCGACGCCGCCCCCAACGGCAATGCTTTTTGCCCCGAACTCTGCGGCCGCTCGGAGCGACTTCTTAACGAGGATGTCGAGAGCGGCTTCCTGAAAGCTCGCTGCAACGTCGGCTCGTTCCCTTTCGGAGAGTTTTCGCCATCCTGCGTCGCGGCTAACGGTTTCCTCGGATGCAGCCTCGCTCCCTGACCCGGAAAGACAAGCGGGCGAAGAGGGCGTCTGAAATCTCGGCCTCGGCGACCGAGAGCCACCCTCACGCACCCTCCGAAACCCTCTGACGTGGTAGAGGACCGCCGTTTTCAACCCGCTGTAGCTGAAGTTGTAGTTTTTCTTTTTGCTCAGCCCGCGAGGAAAGGGGATGGCATCGCGGTCTCCCTTGAGGGCGAGCTTTTCGACCTGCGGCCCCCCCATATACGGAAGCCCCAGGAGGGAAGCGACTTTGTCGAAGGACTCTCCCACCGCGTCATCCGTCGTCTCTCCCAGTCTGCGGTACTTTCCCAGGCCCTCCATTACGAAAAGAGACGTGTGCCCGCCGGACGCCACGAGGCCAATAGCCGGGAACTCCATATTAGGGTTGGACATCGCGCAGGCATATACGTGCGACTCGACGTGGTTCACCGGCATAAGCGGCAATCCGCGCCCCCATGCCAGTCCCCTGGCGAAGTTCACTCCAATCAGGAGTGCCCCGATAAGCCCCGGCCCCTGGACGACGGACACAAGCCCAATCTCGTCGAGCGTTACACCGCTTTCTCTCAGCGACCTTTCCACAATCCGGTCAACGACCTGGATGTGCTTCCGGCAAGCCAGCTCCGGGACCACCCCGCCATATTCCGCATGGAGGTCTAACTGGGAGGCGACAACGCTGGAGCGGATTTCTCGGCCGTCCTCGACTACTGCGGCGGCCGTTTCATCGCAGGAGGTTTCTATGCCGAGGCAGTACACGGTTCTTCTCCGCGGTCTCTTGTGAACTTCATGCGCCCGGAGGCCATGAAAATGCGACCTCTTTGGGGCTCGTTTTCAGGCCAGTCGGATTCTGTATTCTCTCGCCAAGGCGCAAAGACGCAGGGGGGTTCGCAGGGCGTTCTTCTTTGCGTCTTTGCGAGAGCCCTGCCGGCGCGTGGCCGCGTATGGCTGATTTTCCGGGCGTGGGCCCTCACTTCACAAGCTCGAAAATGTCCCCAGCGGCTCTGCGGCCGGGGAATCTTCCGATAGGTCTGCCCGGTCCGAGGGGGACTATGGCGACGGGACGGCGGTGCCGGGGAATGTTCAGGGCGCTGCGGGCCATTTCTTCGTTGAAAGCGCCGACCCAGCAACTCCCGTAACCCAGAGCGGTCGCTGCCAATAGCAGGTTTTCGGCTGCGGCGGCTGTGTCCTGGAGGGAGTAGAGGGTCCTTCCCCTTTCTCCATACACGATAGCTGACGCTTCCGGTTCAGCGCAGACGACGAAGACCACCGCTGCCTCCGCAACGAAATCCTGCCCGAAGGCGGCTCGAGCCAGCTCCTTTTTGGTCTCCTGGTTTTCCACGATGTAGAAGAACCAGGGCTGCAAGTTCCCGGCTGAAGGCGCCCAGCGGAGGCACTCCATGAGAACCTTCACATGCTCCTCCGGAACCTCCCCTGGGGTGAACTCGCGGCACGAGTGCCGCTGGAGTATTGTGTCAATTACCTTTTGGTTCATTGTCAGTCAAATCCTCAACACGCGGAGAGGGCGCCTTTGTGCCTTTGTGTCTTCGTGGTTACAATCCCCTCGGCCAGCAGGTCTGAACCACCAAGACACCAAGACACTAACAGGACCAGCCTCCTCCACCTCTTGCGGCAAACTCCGCCATTTGTTTGCGTTGCCGAGGAAGTGTAACACAGCCGGCGCCCGCCCCTCAATAGTGGTTCCCAATGGGTGGTGTAATTAAGAGTGTGTACATTGTGGTTTAAGGGGAAAAGAATGGGTGTATTCTCCCTTCAAAAACAAACGAAGTT
>Ga0315289_10007979_pt1 | contig 15347 bp, 13 predicted proteins | sample YL17G11_40_MG_FD_203452 | JGI IMG/M metagenome (GOLD analysis project Ga0315289, IMG submission 203452) | Sediment microbial communities from Yellowstone Lake, YNP, Wyoming, USA - YL17G11_40 | ecosystem: Environmental > Aquatic > Freshwater > Lake > Sediment | place: USA: Wyoming | collected... | reverse complement strand
GATCGCCAATCGCCTGGTGGACGAGGCGCGGGGCTTTTTGCACGACGTAGTCGTACTCCGCGAGCGACTCCTTCATCTGGTTCGCGTCGCGATAAGTGCGCGCGAGGACGAGGTGCGAATCGCCGCGCGTGGCGCGTTTGCGTTTGGGCACAACCGGCGCGGCTTCTTCGGCAACTGGCGCCGGTTGCCTGAGCCACGGTGGCATTTCCTCCGCGGGCGGTTTTGGCGCTGATTGAGCCGGCGCGGCTTCTTCGGCAACTGGTGCCGGTTGCCTGAGCCACGGTGGCATTTCCTCCGCGGGCGGTTTTGGCGCTGATTGAGCCGGCGCGGCTTCTTCGGCAACTGGTGCCGGTTGCCTGAGCCACGGTGGCATTTCCTCCGCGGGCGGTTTTGCTGCTGGTTGAGCCGGCGCGGCTTCTTCGGCGCGACTCTCTGCTGTGACCCAGGGAGGTAGCGCTGGTACCGCTTCAATCTGGGGTTCCTCTTTTGGTTCAGGCGGCGGCGCAGTTGTCTCCGCCGATCTGGCTTCCTCGATCCAAGATGGAATTGTTGGTGCGGCTTCTTCGGCGGGCACTTGAGCCATTGTTTCGGCGGATGGTTCTGCCGCTTTCCGCAGTTGGGCTAACCACTGCGGCAATTCAGTTGTCGTCTCTACTGCAGGTTTGGGTTGGGGCTCTGCGGCTTGTTCTACCCTGGGCATTGCTTCTGCCGGGGTTTCGGCGATTGGTTCCGCAGGTGGAGTTGGCGCGACTTGCTCCTGTACTATTTCTGGCGACGGCATACGCAGCCACGGTGGCAGAGTTGTATCCAGCACCGGCGGTTTGAGCGCTGGCCCGATGAATGGTTCCGGTTCGCGCGCCTGTTCTGCGGCGATGGACTCCAGGGGCGCGACCGTTTCAGCCATCGGCGCGGCGGGGGAGGGTGGGGGTTCCAGCGGCGCGCCCTCGACGTAGCGCGGCACGCGCGCCTGGGTGGGCGGCAAGGGGGAGCGCGCGCCGAACAAGCGGTGCGCGATTTGATTGGTCGGATCGAGCGATTGCGCGCGCTGAAGATACTGGTCGCTTTCTGACAGACCGGTCTCTTTCCAGACGGTGCCCAGGATCAAATTCGCTTTGAGGCAGTACGGCAGCGACTCGAGCAGGGCTTGCGCGATTTCGGCGGCTCGGCGCATCTGTCCGATGCGCCACAAGGTTTCCGCGAGCGCGATGCGCGCATCGAAACGCGCGGGGCTCTCGGCGATGATGCCGTTCAATTCCTCGATCGCCTGCGCGAAAAATCCTTCTTGCACGTACAGACGCGCCAGCGCTCCCGGCGTCAATTTGAGTCGCCCGCGCGGACGACCATCCAATTCGTGATAGAGACGATGCAGTTCTTCGTGGAGTTCGGTATTGCCGGGCGCGATTTCGTACGCGCGCTCCATATGCCACGCCGCCTCCGCCACCAGATGTTCTTGCTCTAGAATCACCGCGAGCCCGGCGTACGCGACGACACTTTCCGGATCCGCGCTCAGGACGCGGCGGAACAATTCTTTGGCGTCGTCGTGTTGGCCCTTTTCCAAAAGCGCTTCGCCCAGTTGACGATACGCGTCCACGTACTTGGGATAATAGCGGAGAACGTGCTTGCAAATCGCGACGGCTTCGTCGTTGCGATCATTGCGAATCAGTTCGCGCACCTGATCGGCGTAGGCGGTAAGCGTAACCTGATCGACCACGGTTTCCTCCAGCCGTATTATGCTTTGTTTTCGCCAAATAGTCAATCGTCAAGATTGGACGTTGGCCTTTGGAAATTGGAAGTTGGAGTGATACCTGCAATGAGGATGCCGTTCCAATCTCCAATTTCTAACCTCCAGTTTTCAACCTCACACCAACCTATGCACGCCCTTAAGTTGCTCAATGTAATCGCCGATGTCGTCAGCAGCGTAATCCTCATACTCGGATGGTCCCAGCGGATCGGGGATGTGCGCGTCGCCGAGCAAAGCGTGGAACGTCGCGGCGACGCCGTGACCGAGCGCGGGCAAGTTATAGCCCCCTTCCAAGGTGTAGACGAGCCGCCCATCGCAAAATTCGCGCGCCAGTGTTACGAGCGTGCGCGCGAGTGCGCCGTAACCGGCAATCGTCAAATTTTCCGTCGCGAGCGGATCGCTCCAATGCGCGTCGTAGCCCGCCGAGACTAGTACAAGTTGCGGATGATAGCGTTCCGCGAGTGGAAAAAGCAAATCGTCCAAGATGCACTGAAAGCCCGCATCGCCGATGCGCGGCGGCAGTGGCACATTGACAGTATACCCCGCGCCTTCCCCTTCGCCGATCTCGCGCCAATGACCCGTGCCGGGGTAATGCGGGTACTGATGCGTCGAAAAGTACAGCACACGCGGCGAACGATAAAAAATATCTTGCGTGCCGTTGCCGTGATGCACGTCGTAATCCACAATCAGCACGCGGTCAAGTTGGTGGGCGTCCAACGCGTGTTGTGCGGCGATAGCGATGTTGTTGAAAAGACAAAAACCCATCGCGCGCGAGCGCGTCGCGTGGTGTCCCGGCGGGCGGACGAGCGCGAACGCATTATCCAACTGTCCAGACATCACCGCGTCCACCGCGCCCGCGAGCGCGCCTGCCGCGAGCCGCGCCGCGTCGAGCGAACGCGCGTTGGCATACGTGTCCGCGTCGAAATGCCCGCCGCCGCGCGCGATCAAGTTCTTGACGTGCGCGATGTGATCGCGCGTGTGCGCGGCTTGTAGTTGCGCGTCGGTCGCCGGAATCGGTTCGAGCACGGTGAGGCGCGCCCTCAATCCGGTTTCGTCGAGGGTTTGCAAAATCGCGGTCAATCGTTCCGGCGATTCGGGATGACCGAATTCCTTGTGTTCGAGAAAAACGGGAGAGTAGAGATAGGCGGTCGTCATTCTGAACCTTTTCTATTTTTCATTTGCCACGCCACGCCAACCGGATAGCCAATCATTTTCGCGATATCGCCGGTGACACGAATGATCGGTACCCAGGCGATCGCGCGCAGTTGGTTGGCGAATGACAAGCCGTGCAGCATTGGCAGCAGGCGTTTGTACGGTGTGAAGAACATGCCGAGAAATCCCAAAAACAAAGTTCCAAATCCCAAATTCCAAATCCCAAGAACCAAGAGTGCCAGAGCAAAGGGGAGCGCGATGAGGTAGGTGGTGTAGCGAATGACGTGGCGCAGCAACCACAGATTCGCCTTGCCGTCGCCGCGCGCGTACTGATAGTACTGCTTGAAAAACGCGCGCACATTCGCGCGCGGGCGAAAATGCGCGAGGGCACGCGGCGCGAACACGAAACGGAGACCGGCATCGCGCAGCGCGAAATCGAAAATCAAATCCTCACAGACATCGAGCCATTCCGGATAGCCATTCACGCGCTCCCACGCGCCTTTGCGAAACGCGACGGATCGAGACGACGGCAAGAATTTTTCGGGATCAATTTCCGCTAGCCCCGGCAGCGTCGTCGCCGCGAGGGCGGTCTCAAAAACGCCGTGCGGATCAGGGACGAAGAAGCCGGAAACGACATCAACGACCGCTGACGGCTGACCGCCGACCGCTGCATCCTGAGCGGAGCGGAGTGGAGTCGAAGGATTGCCGTCTGCGATCGGCGGTCTGTGGTTGAATGGCTTGACGAGTTCTTCCACCCAACACGACTCTAACCGCACGCCGGCATCCGTCGAGCAGATGATGTCGCCACTCGCGGCGCGGATTGCTGCGTTGCGGCCCTGCGAAATATTCGCGCCGGGGTGCGCGAGGATTTTCATCGGCAGGTTTTTTGCGTGGTCATTCAGCACGGCGAGCGTCGCGTCGGTCGAGCCGCCATCCACGACGACGATTTCGTCCGGCGCGCGCGTCTGCGCGGCAATCGAATCGAGGAGACGCGGTAGCGCGCCCGCCTCGTTTTTGACGGTGAAGATGAGCGAAACAGCCACACCCCCATTATATCACAAAACCTTGTCCAAAATACCAATCGGTGGTATACTCGCTCACCGTTAAATGTAAGCCCGCGATGGAGCGGCGCTCTGCGATGCTCAGTCAGGGACGCCGCTTTCTGTTGGAAATTTTTGGAGGTTGTTGCGTGACTTGGTTGCTGGGTCTGATCTATTTTCTCTCCGCGTTCGCGCTGGCAATTTATGGATTCAACATTTTGTTGACCGCGTGGTTGTATTGGCGCAAACGGGACATCCGCGTCGAAACGCCGCCGTTGACTGGTTTCCCACGCGTCACCGTGCAGTTGCCGATTTACAACGAACTGTACGTTGTCGAACGCTTGATTGATGCCGCCGCCGCGCTCGATTGGCAACGCGAGCATTTGCAAATCCAGGTGTTGGACGATTCGGACGACGAAACCGCCGCGATCGCGCGTGCGCGCGTCGAATACTATCGGCAGCGCGGGTTCGACATCGCGCTGATGCGGCGCGCCGACCGCACAGGGTTCAAAGCCGGCGCGCTCGCCGCCGGACTCGCCCAAGCGACCGGTGAATTTATCGCGGTCTTCGACGCCGACTTCGTGCCACCGCGCGATTTTTTGAAGAAGACGATTCCACATTTCCACACGCAGCCCAACCTGGGTTTGGTACAGACGCGCTGGGGCCATTTGAACGACGACTATTCGCCGCTGACGCGCGCGGAGGCGCTCGCGCTCGATGGTCATTTCGTCGTCGAGCAGACGGCGCGTGATCGCAACGGCTTGTTCTTCAATTTTAACGGCACCGCTGGTGTGTGGCGACGCGCGTGCATCGAAGACGCGGGCGGATGGCAAGGAGACACGCTGAGCGAGGACCTCGACCTGAGTTATCGCGCGCAGATGCGCGGCTGGCGATTTTTGTTCTTGCCTGATGTCGTCGCGCCCGCCGAACTGCCGCCGCAAATTCACGCGTACAAACGCCAGCAATATCGCTGGGCGAAGGGCTCGACCCAGGTTTTGCTTAAATTGGGCGCGCACGTTTGGACGACGCCAGGTCTCAGCGTGTTCAAGCGCATCGAAGGATTGTTACATCTATCCGGCTATCTGATGAACGTGTTGATGCTTGTGTTATTGCTGACACTGGTACCGCTGATGGCGCTGGATACGCGGTTTCCTGCGGCGATGATGTACTTGAGTTTCGCGATGTTCGGCCCCATCGCGGTTTACGCGTTGTCACAGCGCGCGCTGTACCCCGATTGGCTGTCGCGGTTTCGATACTTTGCGGTGCTGCTGCTGTTGGGAACCGGGATCGCGTTGAGCAATTCGCTCGCGGTGTTGGAAGCATTTGCGCGACGCAGCAACACGTTTCGTCGTACTCCCAAATTCCGCATGGAAAATGAAACCGACGCGTGGCAGTCGAAACGCTACGCGCTCCCTTTGTCGTGGGAAGCATTCGCCGAGTTGTCGCTTGCGGCGTACGCGGTCGCGGGCGCGGCAATCGCGTGGCAGCGGCATCTCGTCTGGACGTTGCCGTTCTTGCTTTTGTACGCGGCGAGTTTCGCGTTCATCGGCGGGCTGTCGTTGCTCCACTCGTTTCCGGCGCGGCGCCGCGTAGAATTGGCAACCGCGCAATAGGATTGCCGATTTTCGATTTCTGATTATTGATTGCCAGCTCGTTGGCAACAGATCTAAAAAAATCAGCCAGACCCGAGTCAGCAAAACTGTGATGACTCGATTCGGCTGATTCACAAATCGAAAATCGGCAATCGAAAATCGAAAATACTCTACGCGCGCGGTTTCATCGCGCGGGCAATCGCTTCTTTTTCTTCGGCGGTCAGTGTGTAGGTAGACTGTCCGCCGACGACCGGCTTGGCATAGACGCGCACATCCATTCGGGTGTGCAGCGAACTCAGCACCACGCCGTCGGCGTGATCGTCCAAGACCGCCAGCACGAAACTTTGATCGCCTCCCTTGTCCGCGAACGGATTGAAGCGCACGACGCCGACGTGTTGCACGAGGTACGGCTGTTGGATTTCGAGGTCGGTCACGCGATGGTCGAGCGTTTGCGTGATTTGCTCGGCGTGGTTCAACCGCGCGACGAAATCGAGCAGCGTTGTTTCCAAATCAGCGCCACTGTGACCGGTCATCAGCAAACGCAACGAGTTGGCGAGTTGCCGGTGCCGCCATTCAAGGAACGCGATCCAGCCCAACAAAACGATCACCAAAACGAACAGAACGACAATCAAAACGATTTCCACCGCAGCCCCCGTGTTAATTTTCGATTTTGGATTTGTCTATATTGTAACGCGGTACGATTAGAACGTCAAGGGGAAAGGTATGAACAAGAATACGATGGCTCTCTTTACGCGTTTCGGAATGGGCGATGCGCCCGCCGAATTGCAGAAGAAACTGGCGACGACTTTTTTGACGCTCGTGAGCCAGGGTGCGCTGCCCGGCGTCATCGCGTTTTACGGCGAAGGCGTCAAACTTACTTGCGAAGGATCGCCGGTGCTCGATCTGCTGCGCGCGTTGTCTGAAAAAGGTGTGCGGCTCATCATCTGCCAGACTTGCCTCGACTCTTTCGGATTGCGCGAACAGGTACGCGTTGGCATCATCGGCGGAATGGGCGACATTGTCGCGGCGATGAACGGCGCGGATCAAGTCGTGAGCGTCTGATGCGTTTACTGATTGCCACCCACAATCGCGGCAAACTGATTGAATACCAAGAAATGTTTGCCGATTTGCTGTTTGAATTGGTCACGCTCGACGACGTGGGCATTCGCGACGACGTTGCTGAAAACGGTGCGACGTTCGCGGAGAACGCGCGCGTCAAAGCACTAGACTATGCGCGCGCCAGCGGACTGCTCACGCTCGCCGATGATTCCGGCTTGGAGGTGGGCGCACTCGGCGGCGAGCCGGGCGTGCGCTCCAGGCGGTACGCCGGCGAAAACAAAAGCGACGCGGAACGGATCGCGTTTTTGCTGGACAAGTTACGCGACGTGCCGCCCGGCAAACGCGCCGCGCGTTTTCGCTGTGCGATTGCGCTTGCTACGCCGGACGGCAAACTGTGGGAAGCGGAGGGCACCTGCGAAGGAAAAATCGCGTTCGAGCCGCGCGGCAAAAACGGCTTTGGCTACGATCCGATTTTCGAGATCGCCGCGCGGGGCGTGCGCATGGCGGAACTGTCCACTGCCGAAAAAAACAAGGTGAGTCACCGGGCGCACGCGGCGGAGAAGGCGCGAGACATTCTCGCAAAGATCGTCGCACCTCAAGGTGTGAAACGTGATGCGTGACCCTGGCATGGCTGTGGCGCACTTCGTCACAGTCACGTTCCCGCCTGAGCCCGCCCTGAGCGAAGTCGAAGGGGCGAGTGTGCGTGAAATGCGCGCCATCGAGTTGCCTCTTGGAGAGATTGTTGGAAACATCGCGCTCACCTGCAACATGGCGTTTGAGCAATTCTCGTGCGTTCATCGTCGGCTCCTCGTTCCATGCGCGCCATTTTACCTATCTCGGCGCACCGCGTCAATCACTTTTTGTCGAAAACCTCGCTTGATGTTATAATCTTGAGTGATGTCTGACGCTCCGATCATTTCCGTCTTCATTCCCGCGCGTAACGAGTCCGGCAACATCGCGCCGCTCTTCGACAAAATCGCGCGCGCACTTGCCGCGCTGCGCGTCCCCGGCGAGATCATCTTCGTGGACGATGGCTCGACCGACGCGACCTGGGAGGAAGCGAACGCATCCGCCGCGCGTTATCCGTCCGCGCGCTTGTTCCGTCATCGCAAATCGCTCGGCTTGACCGAAGCGATGCGCACCGGCTTTCCGCATTGTCGCGGCGATGTGGTGATTTTTCTCCCCGGCGACTTGGAATCTGATCCGGAAGAAGACATTCCAAAATTGTACACCAAGATCAACGAGGGTTTCGATGTCGTCGCGGGCTGGCGGCAGGGTCGGCGCGACGGCAAGGTGTTCGCCTCCGCGATTGCCAATCTCGTCGGGCAGCGCTTGTTCAGATTGACAACGCACGATTTCAACTGGATCAAAGCGTTTCGGCGCGAAGTGATCGAAAACCTTCACCTGCGTTCCGATTGGCATCGTTTCATTCTGATCCTCGCCGCCGCGCAGGGGTACACGATTGGCGAAGTGCCGGTCAACTACTACCCCCGCCAAAGGGGTAAATCACATTATGGACTGGGGCGTCTGCCGGTGTCGTTCCTCGACGTGTTGGTCGTGTGGTTCCTGCTCACTTTTTCGCGCAAGCCGATGCTTTTTTTTGGCGGCATCGGTTTGGGTCTCGTCGGCGTAGCGCTGACGACGTTCGCGATCCTCGCGGTGATGTATCTCGTCAACCTGGGCCAGCGTCGTCCGATTTTCGATTTTGCCGGGGTGCTGCTGCTGGTGGGCGTATTGTTTTTCATCGTCGGCTTTCTCGCGGAGTTGATTGTGAGTCAGAACGCACGCGTGGACGCGCTGGACGCGCGCCTGCGTGAATTAGAGTCCAACTTCTGTGAACGAGGTGAGCCATAGATGGGCAGACCGACCGGACGCCGCATCGCCCTGCTCACACATGTTTACCCAAGTAATCCGCTCGCGCCGACTGAAATTCCGGGAAATTTTCTGCCGCCTTTTGCGCACGAACTTGGACGGCTTGGCGCGAGCGTGCGCATCTTGACTCCCCAGAGCGCGCTCGTCGGCAGTGATGTGCCTGATTCACTTGCGCCGGTCACGCGGTTCAAATGGCGGGGCGACCGCCGACCTCTCGGTAAATTTCGCGTCACCCAGCCCATAGATGCACTGCGGCTGTTTGATTTTGTGTGGCAAGGCAGACACGCACTGCAAAAGTTGATCGAGCGCGAGCAGATCGAATTTGTGCTGGCGTGCTGGGCAGTACCCGCCGGATTCATCGCGTCACTGTTGGATGTTCCCTACGCCGTTTGGTCGCTTGGCTCGGACATCCACACAAGTCCACGTAATCCGTTGACGCGTCTTTTCGTTCTGCGCGCTTTGCGACGCGCTTCGTTGAGATACGCCAATTCGCTCGTGCTCACCCAGAGCGTCCAGCAACTCACAGGGCTTGACTGTAATTTGCTGCCATACTTGCATCCCCTCCCGACCGACAATCCTCCTGCCAATCTCCCACATGATCGTCCGAATTTACTCGTCGCGGCGCGCTTTGAACACGTCAAAGGAATTGATCTTTTGCTCGATGCTCTTGCTCAGATCGATCCGCCGCGCCCGCGCGTTCATCTCGCCGGGGCGGGAACGTGGGAAAACGCTCTGCGCGTTCAAGTGGCGCGGCTCAATCTGCAAGGCGATGTCGTGTTCCTCGGCTTGCTGGGCGAAGGGGCGTTGTCGTCTACACTCCGGGCATGTGATGCCGTTGTGATTCCCTCGCGGGACGAAAGTCTGCCCAGTATTTTCGTCGAGAGTGTGCGACTGGGTGTGCCGGTCGTCGCGACCGATGTGGGAGACCTGGGCGCGCTCATCAACCAATTCAAGGTAGGCATCGTGGTCCCGCCGAATGATCCGCGAATGCTTGCCCAAGCCATGATCACGATCAACCGTACGCCGCGTGAGCAATTCACCGCGCACCTGAACGAACTGGCTGAACAATTCGATCTGACCCGTTCCGCCAAAACATTGTTGCACGATTTGGAAGGGATGCTGGGACGCGGATGACGAAGAATGCGATGAAATGGCTCCGTCTTGGAGTCGGCTACGCGCTGGCAATCGGCATCTTGTTTTTTCTCGGTCGGATGCTCTATCAGACCTGGAACGATCTTGCGGCATCGGAATTCCGTTTCGAGTTCGATCTTTGGCGATTGGGTGCGTCACTTGTCCTGCTCGTCGTCGGACGTGCCTTCGCGGTCGAAGCGTGGCGGCGGATTTTGATTCTGCTGGGCGAGTCATTCAGTTTTGCCTTCGGCGCGCGCGTGTGGTTTCTTTCCAACCTGACGCGCTATGTGCCGGGGAACATTTGGCAAGTCGCAACGATGATGGCAATGGTGGAACAGTGCGGCGTGAGCAAAACGAACGCGCTCTTGAGCCAAGTGATTTACACGGCGCTCGCCCTCTCGATCGCTGGGTTGTTGGGACTAGTATTCATCTTCAGCCAACCTGACCTTCTGGCTGGGATCCTGCCCTTTCAGTTTGCCGCGTACGTGCCTGCGATGACCGCGCTGGGTTTTCTTGCCATCATTATCGGATTCGCCTTGCCGGTGACCAATCGTTGCTTGGTCGCGCTCACCGCGCGTTTCACGCGGCGTGAACTTGCCGCATCCCCGCCGACATTCACGCGTGGCTTGGTGCCGCCGCTTTTTTCGATGCTGATGTGGGTGACGAACGGTCTCGCTTTTTTTCTTTTTATCGCCGCGATAACACCCACTCCAGTCGAACAACTGCCTGCGTTTATCGCGATGAATGCCGGCGCGTACTGGATCGGCTATGTTTCGTTCGTCACGCCCAGCGGTCTGGGTTTCCGTGAGAGCGCGCTCGCGTTAATGCTCGCAACCTTTTTCCCAACCCCGGTCGCGGTTGCCCTTTCGTTGGTCACGCGTCTGTGGTCTACGGCTGGTGAAATCCTGGGTGTAAGTCTCGTTTGGATCACGCCCACGCGCCTCTTCTCGATTTTGTCGGGAGACAAAACGCAATGAAGCGCCGCGGCGATTGGATTGTGCTTGGAGCATACACCGTGCTCGCGCTCGCGCTGACATTGCCGCTTGCACTGCATCTTAACACGCACGTTCCCGGCGATGGCAGCGACGATCCGGCGCTGGCATGGAATTTGTGGTGGCTGAAGCACGCGATCTTTGATTTGGGGACGAGTCCACTTTACACCGACTATATTTTCTATCCACTCGGCATCAACCTCGTCGCATTCACGTCCACGTTTCTGAACTGCATCCTCACGTTGCCGATTCAATTTGCCTTCGGCGTGATTGTCGCGAACAACCTCGTGATCTATTTCGCGCTCGTCATCGGCGGGTACGGCGCGTTCTTGCTCGCGCGCGAAATTCTCGCGCGCGCTTCGATTCGCGCGGAGGGCGCGGCGGCGCTCGCGGGAATGTTGTACGCCTTTGGCGCGTGGCACATCAGTTACGTCGCGCAAGGCGATCCCAATTTGCTGAGCAACGAATGGCTACCCTTTTTCGCGCTATTCCTAATCCGTCTGAAAAGCGCACGGACGAACGGAGTGCTGGCGGGGCTGTTCGTCGTGCTCACGGCGTGCACCGAATTGACGTTTCTGCCGCTCATCGCGGTGTTGACTGGATCGTACTTGCTCTATCTCCTCTTGACGAACCGCGCGATGTTGGACAAAACATTCGCGCTGAGTTTTGCTTTGCTCGGCGCAGTCGCGTTGTTGGGAGTCAGTCCACTTGTCATCAGTCTACTGAACGATTTCGCGCGGTATGGCTATTATCTTGCGCCGGGGATGGGACGCGTCGCGATTTTCTCGGCAGAACCAGGCAGTTTTTTTGTGCCGCCCGCCCAACATCCAGTGCTAGGTCAATGGGCGCGGCAGATCACCGATGTCAACACGCGCTATGCGTTTATCGGCTACAGCGCGCTAGTGCTCGCTGCGCTCGGAGCGTTTTCTTACCGCGCGAACCACCGCGCGGGCTTTTGGATTTTCGCGGCGATTCTCTTCGCGCTGATCTTGCTCGGACCGACGTTGATCGTCGGCGGCAATGCGACTGGCGTTCCTCTGCCGTTTGCGATCCTGCGCGCGATTCCGCTCGTCAACGCCGAGCGTCACCCGGTCCGTTACAACGCGATGCTGATGCTTTCGCTCGTTCCACTCATCGCGCTGGGAGCGCACGATCTCTTAGAACACGTCCGCTGGCGCGGCTCGACGCTTGGCGCGCTGATTGCGCTTTTCGTTTTCGAACAGCTCTTTCTGCCGATTGCGATGAGCGATTTGCGCACGCCGGAAATTTTCCGAACGATCCGCTCCGACCCGGGCGACTTCACCGTGCTCGATTTGCCTCTGGGCTGGCGCAACAGCGTGATCATTCAAGGAAAACTCGACTACAAAGCGCAGTTTCTGCAAACCGCCCACGTGAAACGAATGATTAGCGGACAAACCTCGCGCAATCCCCCGTTCAAATTTCAATACTTTCTCGAACTGCCGATCATCAACTCGCTCATCGCGCTCGAAGACGGACGCGAGATAGACGAAAATCGCCGCGCGCTGGATGTGAGCGCCGCGCCGGAGGTGCTGCGCTTTTTTAACATCCGCTACGTCGTCGCTCAGCGCGCCTTGACCGAGCCGCGCGTGCTGGATTACGCGCGCGCCACATTGCCGCTCACTGAATTCTATCGCGATGAAACTTATCTGATTTATCGCGTCGATGCTATGCCACCGCCGAATACGATCCGCGTCACCGCCGAAACCGCGCGTTTGTACTTTGACGACGGCTGGGGACGCGCCCAGTATTTCGCCGACGGCAGCGGCTATCTCTGGGCGACCCGCGGTGATTCCGTCATGTGGCTGCCACTGACGCGCACGGACACCGCGCTCACATTCCGGCTGCGCGGCGCGCGCGACGGGCAGAAGATCGCAGTGCGGGTGAATGGCACGAACCTTGGCGAGTTGACGGCGACGAACGAATGGAACACGTTTACGCTTCGTGTTCCTGGCGCGTTGGTGCGCGACGGTCTGAACGAATTTGTGTTTGCAACAGAGACAACCCCTATCGGCGTGATGCGCCACGACGATCACACGATTGGCGATACTGGCGTCGTCGCGCCGGTGGACATCGCCGCGACCGGCGCTGGATTCGACGCGGGCAAGTTCGGCGAAATTTTTGTCGCGGGGCGCAACGTCATCCCGAATCAGCGCGGTTATCATCTCGTCGCGATCAATCCGCAAAGCGGCGCAGTGCAGCGCGTTGCGATGTTCGACACGTTCGCGGACGCGCACGAATCCGCGCGGCTAACGCAGTTCATTGCCGAATTGCCGCGCGGCGAGATCGTCGCGGGCATCGCGATTGACGATGTGTCGCAGAATCTGCAACCCAGCGCGATTGACGCGCTGCATTCAATTGGCGTCGAGAGCGACTTGCGTTGGCGATTTCGCGCGGGGCATGCATTTATCGGCGTGAGAGGTGCGCAAGTGGGACAAGCGTTGGAGAGCGTGGACGGACGATTTCCGGCGAATGTCGCCGTCGGAAAGAATGTGGCGGGCGATCGAGTCGCCTTTGCGCTCGCGGAGATCAAGATCGCACGTTGAGCGCGCTCAGTACGCTACGGACCAAATCGAATACAGTTGGTTGTCCGTCGTGGTGGCGAATTGGGTGAGCGGGGTGAACGTGACCGCGCCGTGCGTTTGCGTTTCAAAGCGCGCGAGGTACGGGTATTTTGCTTTGGCGAACGCGTTGCCAACCGGATAAATGATGTATTGAATCTTGTGGTCAACGATGAACTGTTCGGGATGGTCATCGGGCGCGTAACGAAACTCGGTGAAGGACAGTTGGATGCCGCGCGGTCCCGCGAAAAAATCGAGCGCGCCGGCGGTGCCGCCGTACGCGAGCACGTTCGTCGGTTGGTTTGCTGGAATCAAGTCTGCCAATTCCTCTGCCATCTCGCGCATGGAGGCCTGGCTGTTGTAGACGAACCGCATGCCGACTTCGCCTTGCTGATAACTCATCGCGCACAATCCAACTGCGACAAGTGTCAGCCCAACGCTTGCGCCATAGCGCGAAATTTTACTCGCAGCCTGGAACGCGGTACTGCATGCGAGACTTGCGAACACGAGCAAAGGCAAGCCGGGGAACATTAGGAAACGCACTTCGAGTGTTGTATAATTGAGCCACACCAGTATCTCGAAAAACAGCAGGTAAAGCGCGGCAGTGAGGAACAACAATCCGGTCGCGCGCGTTCGATACCGGAGGATTGCAAAAGCGCGCCCGCGCCGCCAAGCCAAACAATCGCGATGGGCAAGAGCGCGGGATAGCGCGTAATGAAAAACGCGGCGCGGTTGAAAAAATCGCCGGGCGCGAGAAAGCGTAGCCAGAGCGCTGCCATCGAATTGCTGCCGAGAAATTGGAGCGCGTTGCCGGTCGTGAGTACGCCGGTCGCCATCAGTGCGATCGGAAACGCGAGCGCGAACGCGAGGCAGAACAGCCAATCGTCACGACGAAACTTGCGCTCGCGCACATCCCGGACAAGCAGCAAGAGGAACGTCAACGCGATCAGCACGATGCCTTCGTACCGCGTGAGCGCGGCGAGAGACGCGAAGAACGCGGCAAGGCGATAGCGCGATGGCAGCAGCGTGAGCAGGACGGCGAGATAGAGCGCGAGGAAAAGCGTCGAACTGAGGATCGCGACGCTCTCCCATAAGAACGTGGGCGCGAACGCGAGAAAGAGCGCGGCAATCCACGCGGCAACTTTGCCGAACGCGCGGCGCGTGAATTCGAACATCACCACAATCGCAACACATGCGATCAATGACGAGAGCAAACGCGCGGCAAAATAAAAATCAATCGACGCGGGTGTGAGGATTCGCCACGCGGCGAGCAGGAGCATATAAAGCGGATGCAGAATAAAACGATCGATCAGATCGCGTGGCACCGCGCTTGCGCCCTGCGTCTGCCAGATCGTCAGCGTGCGAACCGCGTCAAAGCCGTCTTGCGACAATTCGACATCGTAGACGCTGAGCAAGTAGAGACGCGTGATCAAAGTCACGGTGATGAACGTCAGCCATTCCCAATGATTTTTGAGCACGCGGATCAATGTCTGCATCGCGCAACATTTTAACACGTAAAACGAAAGACGCAAAACGTGCCCAGGTGATCCCTTTGAAACGAATTTTGACAGAACGGTATGGTTTGTTGATCGTCCTCGCGCTGATCATTGCGTACAGCGCGTATTTTTCTGCGCTCTCGATTCAGCGGCACAACACGTTTCGCACATACGCGTCCGATATGGGACAGATGGATCAGGCGTTATGGAACACGCTACATGGCAACCGGCTCGAAGACACGCGTCCGAACGGCAAGCAATTGCCGCGCCTCACCGATCACGTCGAGCCGATCTTTCTCGTCATTCCGTTTGTCTTTTTGATTTACGATGGCATTGAGTCGTTGTTCGTGGCGCAGTCTATCGCGATTGCGCTCGGTGCGCTGGCGATTTATTGGATCGCGCGGCGACGGTTAAAGAGTGAATGGGCAGGCGTGATCTTCGCGGCATTGTATTTGCTCTTTCCCGCGCTGGAAGCCGCAAATCTCGCCGAGTTTCATGCGGTCACCTTCGCGCCTACGCCGTTGATGTTCGCATACAATTATGGGCAGGAACGCGCGTGGAAACGATACGCGCTACTTTCGTTGATCGCGCTCGCCGTGAAAGAGGACATTGCGTTGTTGGTGATCGCGATGGCAGTGTTCTTTGCGTTCAAGGTAGAAGTCAAAAGTCAAAAGTCAAGAGTGTTTCCCCTTA
>Ga0315289_10007978_pt1 | contig 15348 bp, 12 predicted proteins | sample YL17G11_40_MG_FD_203452 | JGI IMG/M metagenome (GOLD analysis project Ga0315289, IMG submission 203452) | Sediment microbial communities from Yellowstone Lake, YNP, Wyoming, USA - YL17G11_40 | ecosystem: Environmental > Aquatic > Freshwater > Lake > Sediment | place: USA: Wyoming | collected... | reverse complement strand
GAGGCCTTTATGAAAAATAGGGTCTTTTTAGGTTAAGAAATAAAGCAACCTTATCTACAGAAAAGTTAGAAAAACAGGTTTTAAAAATAAGGGCTATCCATGAGGTGTTAGAGGAATGCGTAAAGAGTTATTTAAAATATTAGTCACCGGAGGGGGCTTCATAGGAAGTGCCTTTGTCAGATTACTTCTTGGTGATCCTCCACGAAGGAGACTGTCCCTAATAGTATAAAGGCTAAATTCTAGATTATTCAAAAGTTTTTAAGTTGGAAGACGCAACAACAAGAAAGCCTAAAGAGTGAGATAGAAATTTACAGAAGAGAGATAGAGATAAGAAGATGAAGAAGGTTTTTATTACCGAAGAATTTGAAAGAAAGAACCAGCCGTTAAGTGTCCTCGATGGCGCCCTCAGAGCAATGGCTTCTTTGCAAGGTGAGCCTTCTAAACATAAAACCCTGGTTATTGCTTTAGACGGCATAAGTTTTGATAAGGTAAGACATATGGCTGGCGAAGGGCGGCTTCCCACTTTTAAGCGCTTGACGGAATGCGGGGTAAGTACGAAGATGCGATCAACCATTCCACCTGATAGTCTACCTGCCTGGCCAAGTTTTATAACCGGCAAAAACCCCGCAAAACACGGTATGTTAGGTTATTTTAAGTTTAATAAAGAAACCGGAGAAAATATAGTAGTAAACGCCACGATGATTTCTGAGCCCAAATATTGGAATATTTTCAGCGAGTTCGGGTTTAATTCAGTAGTAATGAATTTGCCGTTGACATTTCCGCCTGAGAAGATAAATGGGATTATGATTTCTGATTATTTGACGCCGCAGGGGAAAATTTTTTGCTATCCTGAGGAACTTTGCGAAAAACTAAGGCAGGTGGGTTATTTTACTGAATTAGCTATGACCAAGTTTTTTGATTATGATCTCACTAGGCCTGAACCTTACTTGTACAAGATGGAAAAAACCAAGGATGTGGCAATAAGCATTATGAAGAATTATAATTGGGATATGTTTACTCTGGGTTTTATGAGCATGGATAAAGCCCATCATATGCTTGGCTTGGAATGCGAAGGCATTGATATGTTATACAAGAAAGTGGACTCGATATTGGCAGAAATTTTAGGCACCGTCGACCTTTTGCATACGGATATCTTTATTGTTTCGGACCACGGAACAGTTAATTACGGGAAAGAATTTTCGCTTCATTCCTGGTTATACCAGAAAGGATTGCTCAAGCTCAATGCCTTAGGAGAGCAGCTGAAAGCTGTTTCCATAGAAGGCAGTCGGAGGCAGAAATACAAAAGGAATTATTGGAATATGGGTTGGCTTAAGATTATGGGTTTCTTGTATAGGCTGAAGGTTTCCCTTAATCTTCCGCGAATACCTTTCTTTCATTTTCCGCGTCAAGTGATTGAAGAAAATGCTATAAATCCCTGCCCTTTTGATTGGACCAAGACCAAGGTATACAGCCTTATGCCGCCCACAAGCAATTACCTGCCTATTTTTATAAATACCAAAGGTGAAAGGCCGTTTGGCACAGTTGAAGCCGGCGAGGAATACCAGCAGCTAAAGATTTTTCTTAAAAATGAATTGGAAGGCCTCTGTGATCCTGAAACCGGAAAGAAAATAGTTGAACGCATTTATGAAAAAGAGGAATTGTATTCTGGCCCTTTTCTTGCAGAAATGCCCGATATTGTAGCAAGGTTAAGACAAGATTATATAGGTTTTACCGGATATAGCAATAGAGGCAGGATAATAAAAGGCCCAATTTTTAAGAAATTCAATAAACCAGTTTTAAACCACAGCATAGAGAGTATTTTTATATTTTGTGGTCCAAATTCCCGGCATAATACAGAAGTGCAGGATATGGATATCATTGATGTCTTTCCAAACATACTTTACTCTAGAAATCTTCCCATCCCTGAAGACGTGGACGGTAAAGTAAGAAGAGATATCTTTAAGGAGGAGTTTTGTGCAAACGTGCAGCCAAAATTCCGCAAGCCTACTATTAAAGAACCGGAGGCCCGGAAGAGTTGGCTTAAGAAGCATTCCCAGACGGATTTAGAATTAATCGAGAGTGAGCTAAAGAGGCTTGGTTATATAAAATAGGTATAACTCCCCCGATTACAAGGAGAAAAAATATGCCAAAGAAAGTCTACGTGGCGATGAGTGCTGACTTAGTTCACCCTGGACACCTGAATATAATAAATGAGGCAAGAAAATTAGGAGAGGTGACCATTGGGTTACTGATGGATAGCGCTATAGCCAGTTATAAAAGGTTGCCCTTTTTAACCTACGAGCAGAGAAAAGTAATAATGGAGAACATAAAAGGAGTATCGCATGTAATTCCTCAGACCACGCTTGACTATACAGAAAATTTGGAAAAACTAAAGCCTGATTACGTGGTACATGGAGACGATTGGCGCGTGGGGGTTCAGGCAGAGACGCGAACCAAGGTAATCGAGACTCTGAAAAAATGGGGAGGGCAGTTAGTGGAGGTGTCTTATACTCCCGGTATATCTTCCACGGTTTTACACGAAAGATTGCGCTCTATAGGCACGACGCCGCAGATAAGGATAAAGCAGTTAAAAAGACTCCTTGAAGCAAAGGGCTTTGTGAGGGTTCTCGAGGCGCATAATGGCATCACCGGGCTAATCGTGGAAAATATCCGCTTTAACGATGGAGAGAAAAACAAAGAGTTTGATGCTATCTGGTTAAGCAGCCTTACTGATTCCACCGCAAAAGGCAAGCCGGATATCGAATGCGTGGATTTGACTTCCCGGGCAATCTCCCTGAATGAGATACTTGAGGTGACGACAAAACCCATTATTTTTGATGGCGATACCGGCGGGATAACCGACCACTTTATCTTTGAGGTAAAAACTCTGGAGAGGCTGGGTGTTTCAGCGGTCATTATTGAAGATAAGGTGGGGCTTAAGAAGAACTCTCTCTTGGGCAGCGAAGTTCAACAGACCCAGGATACAATTGAAAATTTTTGCCATAAGATTACTATGGGCAAAAAAAACCAGGTGACCGAGGATTTTATGATTATTGCCAGAATAGAAAGCCTGATATTAAAAAAAGGAATGGATGATGCCATAGAAAGGGCAAAGGCTTACATTGAGGCAGGAGCCGATGCCATAATGATTCATACTAATCAAAGGACTCCCGAAGAAATATATGTCTTTTCCCAGAGATATTCGAAGCTTGAAAAAAGGATGCCCTTAGTTGTTGTTCCTTCTACCTGTAGTCAAGTATACGAAAGCGATCTAAGGAAGCACGGTGTCAATATGGTAATTTACGCCAATCAAATGCTACGTGCTGCGTATCCGGCAATGAAAGAAGTAGCAGAAACCATATTGAGGCATGAAAGGGCATACGAATGCGAAGAGATGTGTATGCCTATAAATGAAATAATCAATCTTACTGGTTGGGATAAGAAGCAGATATGTTGAACTGTAGAGATTTCGTACATATTCTTTCAACCAAAGGCGTTAATTTCTATACAGGAGTTCCGGATTCTCTCCTTAAAGATTTCTGTGCCTATATTTTGGATAATGTGGATGCAAGCTATCATATTATAGCCGCTAATGAAGGTAATGCCGTGGCGCTGGCTGTCGGACACTATTTGGCAAGCGGAGCAATTCCTCTTGTATATATGCAAAATTCTGGTTTGGGCAACAGCATAAATCCGCTTGTTTCTTTGGTTGACGCGGAGGTTTACCGTATACCTATCCTGTTACTTATCGGCTGGAGGGGAGAGCCGGGGACTAAAGATAAGCCTCAACATATCAAACAAGGGAAGGTCACTTTGGGCCTTTTGGATACTTTAGGGATACCTTACAGAATTTTACCCGCAGAAATAAAAGCTGCCGAGGTTATTCTGGAGGAACTTTTTAATTTTATGCATAAGAATAGTACACCCGCAGCCGTGGTTGTGAGAAGGGGGATATTTGAAACATATGCCTCGCAAAAGAAAGAATGTAAGCCAATATCCTTGATTTTATCCCGTGAAGAAGCAATAAAGATAATTATCAACCATATTCTTCCTTCGGATATCATTATTTCTACCACTGGTCATATTTCAAGGGAATTGTTTGAGTACCGCCGTCATCTCAGACAGGGCCATAACAGAGATTTTCTTACCGCGGGTTCTATGGGACACTCCTCGCAAATTGCGTTAGGGATTGCTTTGGAAAAACCTGACCGCAGGGTATATTGTCTTGACGGAGACGGTGCAGTAATTATGCATATGGGAGCCTTGGCTACGATTGGCGTTTCTTCTCCTGCTAATTTTATGCATATCGTTCTAAATAATGGATGCCATGATTCGGTTGGCGGCCAACCAACCGCAGGTTTTAAAATTGATTTTGTTTCCATTGCCAAAGCCTGCGGTTATAGAACATCGCTAAGAGTAAGCACGGCCGAAGAATTAACCGCGGTATTAAAGGGTTTGCAAAAAGATAAAGGCCCGCATTTTCTGGAGGTGGCGGTGAAAAAAGGGGCAAGAAAAGATTTAGGCAGACCAGATATCCCTCTGCAGGAAAGCAAGCAAGAATTTATGAAATTCCTCAAAGATAATGGATAAAGCAAAAGAGTATTTTGGTTACGGCAGCGTAGAAAGGCTAACTTCGGTTATAAAAAAAGTCCGTCCGCACAAGGTATTTTTGATTACCGGAAGGGAGTCTTACTGCCTGTGCAAAGCAGAAAACGTATTAAGTAGAATTCTAAGAGGAATTAATACCGTTGTTTTTAACGATTTCTCCGCAAATCCTAAGTTAGGAGATGTCAAAAAAGGGATTTCGCTTTACCTTAAGAATAACCCTGACATTATGGTTGCAGTAGGCGGAGGAAGCGTTATTGATATGGCAAAACTGGTGAATATATTTGCCGCTCAAAATGAAGAGGTTGTCCGTTATCTTAATGGAGCCGCTAAAATATCCAGAAAGCCAAAACCATTGATTGCCATACCTACAACTGCTGGCTCTGGAAGCGAAGCCACTCATTTTGCCGTGCTTTATTCCGGTAAAACCAAATATTCTGTAGCCCACAGATATATCCTCCCCTGTATAGCGGTTATTGATCCCCAATTTACACTGCGTTTGCCGTCTTACATTACTGCTGCTTCAGGTATGGATGCTTTTAGCCACGCTGTGGAGTCATATTGGAGTATAAATTCCAGTAACGCATCCAAAAAATATGCTAAAAAAGTGATAGAGTTGGTTTTAAAAAACCTGCCTAAAGCAGTCAATAGTCCTAACAAATTATGTCGCAAGAATATGTCGTTGGCTGCACATCTGGCAGGAAAAGCTATCAATATAACTAAGACCACGGCCTGTCATGCGATATCCTATCCGTTGACCTCTTATTTTAATATTAGTCACGGCCACGCAGTGGCGCAGACTCTGGGAAGTATGTTTGTCTATAACTCCAAAGTAACTGACGCTGATGTGGTGGATAAAAGAGGAGCAGATTATGTGCGAAAGTCAATAACTAAACTAGTTTCATATTTGGGCTGTAAGAATGCTTATGAGGCAAAAGACGAGATTGGTAATCTTATGCAGCAGATAGGACTAAGGACCCGGTTATCAGAGTTAGGGTTAAGAAAAGAAAGCGATATAGAGTTGATTCTTAAGGATGTAAATGCAGAAAGGCTAAGTAATAATCCCCGCACAGTCACAAAACAAGCCATTAGAGATATGTTAAAGAACATCTTTTGAAATGAAGAAACCGAATATCATGTTCATTCTTATCGACCAGTTGCGCGTGGACAGGCTTCCTTATTTTTCCGCATTCTCGGATTTAAAGAAAGAAGGAGTGTTCTTCTCCAAAATGGTAACTTATGCGCCCTACACCGTTGCCTCGGTGTACGCTCTTTTTTCGGGAATGGACGGAACGCAAAACGGTGTTGACTCTTATTACGGAAGCCTGGATTTTGATGAAAAAAACTGCTTTACCCTTACACAGGATCTATCTGAAAAAGGATATTATACGAAAGCGGATGTTCTTTCAAAGATTATCCTGCCTCATCAGGGTTTTGCCGGTATAGATATCCACGATGAATATAATGACGACCTAAGGTTAAGGCATAAAGAGTTAATTAAAGAAACAAAGGCAAAGAAGCCGTTTTTTCTTTTTTTACATTACAGCAATATCCATACCGGCATTATGAGCGAGGTGGTCAACAAATTCAGCGATTTTGACCAGAGTTATTTTTCCCGTAAAGATGAAAACATCAGGCGTTATGATGGCTTCGTGCAGAAGGCAGCCGAGTATCTCGAAGATATTTTGGGTTTTTGCCGTAGAGAAGGACTCGCAGAGGATACCCTTTTTGTGATTTTGACAGACCATGGATGTTCTCTCGGAGAAAAACCTGGGGAGAAGTGCTACGGTGTTTTTACTTACGATTATACTGTTATGACCTTTGCCTATTTTATATATCCTGCGGTATTACCTATGAATAGAGAGGTGAATTTATTGACGCGGACAATCGATATCGCGCCCACAGTTCTTGAACTTTTAGGCATAATACCCAAAGGGGGTTACAAAAAGATGCAGGGGCGCTCATTATATTCTGCGATGCTGGGTAAGGATTCAAGAGACAGGGGGGCTTATATAGAAACAGCGGCTTTAAGCGGTCCCCATCCTTCGCCTTATAAACCAAATATCTGCGCCTACAGGACTAGAGACTGGAAATTAATATATAATGAAACAACCGCAGAAAAGGAATTATACAATTTAAAAAACGACCCAGAGGAAAACTTCAATCTAATTGGACAACATACGGCAGTTGAGAATGAATTATGGATAAAGATTAAAGAAAACGGGAATAGGATTTTTTGTAAATAGCAAATAATAAACTATACGATAATAATGACTCAAATAAAGAAATTCTTTTATACCTATACTTTTTTATCATTATGCCAAGGATTAACCATAATTACAGGGATAGTCGGAATTTCTATCCTGGCTCGGTTCTTAGGGCCCCATGAATACGGTAGGTATAATCTCTTTATTCTCTCTACCCAAATATTAATGTTATTAGCCACAACCTGGGTTCTCAATCCGGCTGCCGCAAAATTTGCCAGTGAAGAATATCTTAAGACAAAAAGCTTAAAAAATACATTTTCCTCCGAATTATTGATTATTTTAATTAATACAATAATCGTAGGGATAATCTTTTATTTTATACATAAAAAGGCAGCCGTTTTTTTAGGTCTGGAAAATAACTTTTTAATTATATGTATTTTTATTTATTCGGTCGTCTTTGCCCTATTCGGCCTTTTGAATTTTTGTTTTCAGGGAAGCCTGAATTTTAGAACCTACGGAATGATGCCATTTGGCCGCGGTATTATATTTATATCACTATTGTTAACCGGAATTGTTTTTAAGAGAATTTTTAGCCTGAACTTCGTTATTGCCTCTTTGGTAACTTCATATTTGATTGCGGTTATTATTTTTTGGCCGAGGCTTAAAAAAATATGTCCTTTTACTTTTGATAAAAAGCAGATAATTGAAATATTAAGTTTCTCTTGGCCAGTAATTTTCTTTGCCAGCGGTAATTTTAGTCTCGAATGGGTTGATAAGTACCTCATAAATATGCTTATTTCCACCTATGCAGTAGGAATATATGCTGCGGCATGGAGTTTAACCACGAATTTTGTTCTTATACCGCAGTTATTATATACAATTGTAATGCCTATTATTACTGCTTATCGGATAGAAGATAAACACAATAACATAAGCTTTTATTTAACTAAACTAGTTCCCCAACTTTCTTTATTTTTCTCACTATTAATCGGCTTAATTATAATCTTTGCCAAGATATTTATTCCCTTTTTATACGGCCCAAAATACACAGATTCCATTAATATTTTTATTATACTTTCTCTGAGTAGTTTATTCATGGGAATCAAGTATCTCTATAATCCTATAACTACGGTGTTTAATTTTATCAGGTTTACCGGTAGCATTAATTTAACTACTGCTTTTTTATCCATAGGCCTAAATTATTTATTTATTGTCAAATACGGCATAATCGGCGCAGCTTTTGCTACCGCTATCAGCAGTTTTATCTCTTGTATTGGCGTAGCATTCATTATTAATAAGAAATTTAGCTTATTAAACTTTAGGGCTATTTATTGCGGTATCCCCGTTATTATAATTGCAGGAATTTGTATGATTACCCGGAATATCTTTTTTGCATTATCAGCAATGTTTGTAACTTCATTTTTTACTTATTTGCTTTTAAAGAAGTATAAGCTTTTTTATAAGACGGATGTAGAATATGTGGAAAAAATACAGATGCCTTTTTGGTTAAAATCGATGGTAGTAAAATTCTATCAGACTTTCTAGTTATAGATTTAAGGCTCAACCTTATATATAGATAGAAAATAGCATAAAAATATACCCTATATTAACTTAGTAAGAATCCGCCGGTTAGAAGAATATGAAGAAGGTAATAAAATTAATTTACGATAGGGTGCCTTTTAAAAAAAGCCTTTTTTCAATTATTAAATTAATATATAAACCTCCCCAAACTATTTATAGACACCTGTATTTTAAAGGCATAATAAAAGTAAAGATCGAAGATAAAAGTTTTAAAATGTATCATTTTGGATATCTGATTGAGAATGAAATTTTTTGGAGAGGTCTAACAGGTGGATATGAGAAGGTATCGATTTCGTTATGGATAGAATTATGTAAAACTTCAAATTGTATTATGGATATAGGAGCCAATACGGGAATATACGCTTTAGTTGCTAAAACACTCAATGCTAATGCAAAAGTATACGCATTTGAACCCGTGAAGAGAGTTTATGAAAAATTAAAGTTGAATTGCGGCTTAAACAAATATGATATCATCTGCGAGGAATTAGCGATATCTTCTTATAATGGCAGAGGGGTTATTTATGACCAAGATACGGAACATATTTATTCAGTGACCGTGAATAAGAATATGTCGAGCCCAAATACAAAAGTCATCACAACCGATATTCAGACAGTTAAGATACCAACTTACATTAAAGAGAAAAAAGTCCCCCGGGTCGATTTAATGAAAATAGATGTTGAAACACACGAGGCAGATGTTTTGGCAGGAATGGAAGAGTATTTGAGACAGATGCGCCCCACAATGCTTATAGAAATCTTAAACGATGAGGTCGGCGAAGGAGTCGAGAGAATATTAACAGGTAAAAATTATTTATATTTTTATATTGATGAAAATTCCTATCCGCTCAAAGTAGAGCACCTTATAAAAAGAGATTTTGATAATTATTTAATATGCAGCGAAGAAGTTGCGGAAAAATTAAGATTATTAAGAAATTAGCAATAACTATTATTTCCTTGTTAAATGGGTGTATGGATTTTTAATTAGAGGCGTAAGATGTCATGTATATTATGCGGCCACAAACACTATAAAAAGACAATTTATGGCGGGTATAAATATTTAGACACCAAATACGATATTCTCAGATGTGCCCATTGTAATTTTTTGTTCCTCAATCCTATTCCCGAAGAGGGTTTATTAGATAAGCTCTACAAAAACCCAGACTATTTCAATAATTATTACATCGAAGGGGCATCCACTCTTAACTATCTTGAAGGAATAGATTACATAGACCCCAAGATGGCTGAAAATATGCGAATACTCAGGAGATTTAAAGAAAGAGGAAAGTTATTAGATGTTGGCTGCGCGGGAGGCCGGTTCTTAAAAATGGCTAAGGCTCAAGGATATGATTGTTTTGGCATCGAACCCAATTCTGATATGGCAGCATTTGTAGAAAAAGAATTACATATTCCAGTCAAAAATACCAAAATTCAAGCAGGGCTATTTAAAGAAGCTGAATTCGACATAGTCCACCTTGGCGATATCCTGGAACACCTGGTCAATTTAAAAGAGAGTTTCGAGCTTTTTACCAAGTGGCTTAAGCGAGACGGCTTACTATTTATTGAACAACCTTTAACTTATAACCGTTTTTTGTTTAATTTTTTTCTAAAATTGAATATGTTTTTTTCAAGACAACGTTATTCTTCCAATCCTCCATTTCATCTCTGGGAATTTAATCCGCGCACCTTAAAATTATTTCTTGAAAAGAACAGTTTTTCCGTGATTTATGAAGATGTTTACGAAAATAAAGCCAAACCCTTGTTTGTATATAAGAAAGCCGGGCTGAAAAATCGCCTGGCTTATTTTATAAAAAATACCTCGGCGTTTATTTCCGGATTTCCTTTTTTAAAATGGCTGAAACTCGGGGACAGGATAGTTATTCTATGCAAAAAGAAAAAACAGGGTATCCTCTTTGTGCACCCTGCGTTGGGTATAGGCGGTGCGGAGAAGAACCGTCTGAGCGTATTAAGGTATTTTGACAGGGAAAAATATGATATTACGTTATGCTGTCTGGCAGAAAAAGGCGCTTTGGCTGATGATTTTGAGGCAATGGGTTTTAGCGTTGATTGTCTGCAAAAGAGCCAAAGGTCTTTTAATATCCGCGCAACCTTTGCTTTGTATCGCTACATAAAGAAAAATGATTTTAGTATCGTGCATTCCTGCCTTTCAAATACAAACCTGCACTCTAGAATTGCCGCAAGGCTTGCAGGAATTCCAGTTATAATTGCGGAGGAACAGAGTGAATACGAACGGTATAATCCATTACTAAAAAACCTATTGCGGTCAGTTAACCGTTATCTGGCTGCCTTTACCGATAAAATCATCGTTTGTTCAGAGAAAACAGGAGAGGTTATAAGTAAGGATGATGGTATCCCCGGCGATAAACTCCTTGTTTTGCATAATGTCATAGACCCGCAGGAATTCCGGGTGAGCAGGCCCCGGCAAGAAATATTAGCGAGTTTAGGCCTGGATGACGATGATATTGTAATCGGTTATGTTGCTTCGCTTGCCCGGCGCAAAGGACATATATATCTTCTGGAGGTAGTTGAACTCTTATCGCGCTCCTATGAAAATTTGAAACTGGTTTTAGTTGGCGATGGTTCTTTGAGGGAAGAATTAAAATTTCAGGTTGAGAAAAGAAAATTGAGCGGGAAGGTTATTTTTACCGGGCAAAGAAGAGATATTACAGATATACTTTCTATATTAAAGGTTTTTGTATCGCCGGCGCTTAATGAGGCTTTTGGTATAGTTTTGATTGAGGCAATGTATATGGGGTTACCTTGCGTCGCTACGAAAGTAGGCGGGGTGTCTGAGGTGGTCGTTGATGGTATAACCGGAATACTCGTTCCTCCTGCTGATTCTTCGGCCTTGGCTGAAGCCGTAAGCAAAATCTTAAATAACCCCCAGATGGCACAAGAGTTCGGTGAGGCAGGAAGAAATAGGGTGTTAGAGAATTTTACTGCGGATGTTTATGCGCGCAGGCTCAAAGATTTATACGAAGGATTGCTGAACAAGAATTTAAATTGCTGAAAAAGGAGCGTGATATGTCAGGCTGGAAAGATAAAAAAGTTTTAGTCACAGGCGCAGGAGGTTTTATAGGGAGCCATTTGACTGAAAGATTGCTTTCTTTGGGTTCCCGCGTGCGTGCCTTTGTGGAATATAACCCCCAGGGCGACGCCGGGCATATTAATCACCTTGTAGCAGGCAAAAATAAGCGACTTGAGGTTTTTTACGGCGATATAAAAGAGATGGAAACGGTTAAAAAAGCAGTCAGGGGAGTTCAGATAATATTCAATCTTGCGGCATTGGTAGGAATACCTTATTCCTACGAGCACCCCCAAGAAGTGGTGGATACAAATGTTTTAGGAACGCTCAATGTTCTGATTGTTGCTAGGGATGAGAAGGTTAAAAAAATAATCCAGACTTCTACCAGCGAAGTATATGGGACAGCCCGTTATGTTCCTATTGATGAAAAACATCCCCTGCAGCCGCAGTCTCCGTATTCAGCAAGTAAGATTGCTGCTGATGCCTTAGCCAAGAGTTTTTATTGTTCATTCGGACTGCCCGTTGCGATTATCAGGCCGTTTAACTGCTTTGGACCAAGGCAGTCCCTGCGCGCGGTTATACCTACTATCATCAGCCAGGCTTTAAAAAACAGGATAATCTGCCTCGGTAATACCGCGCCACGCAGGGATTTTACCTATGTCAGCGATACCGTAGAGGGTTTTATCAAAATCGCTCAGTCGCCAAAAAGTATTGGAGAGATTATCAATATTGGAACTTCCAGGGATGTGTCTATAGGAGAATTGGCGAAGATTATAGCCCGGCTTATAGGCAAGGATGTAAAAATTAAACAGGAGAAAATGCGCAAAAGGCCCAAAAAAAGTGAAGTGAAATGCCTGTGCGCAGATAACAAAAAAGCAAAAAGACTTTTGGGGTGGAAGCCCCAGATTGGACTTGAAGAAGGCCTGAAAAGGACCATAGAATATATAAGATTGCATGAGGAATATTATAACCGTGAGGGCTATGTGATATAAGGAGGGAGTAAAATAATGAGAGCAATAATTCTGGCTGGAGGAGAGGGGACGAGGTTGCGGCCACTTACTTTTGCTATCCCTAAGCCTCTGATTCCTGTTGGGGAGAAGCCGATTCTGGAGATAATTCTCTGCCGGCTGAAAAAATTTGGATTCCGGGATTTTATATTATCCGTGGGTTACAAAGCCGAACTCATCCAGACTTATTTTCAGCACGGAAATAAATTCGGCATAAAAATAGAATATATCTACGAAGACAAGCCTCTGGGTACTGCTGGTTCGCTGAAGTTAATTGCCGGGAAATTTCATTTTTCCCGCAACGAGCAATTTTTATTAATGAACGGGGATATATTGACCCGGCTTGATTTTAGGAAAATGGTAGATTTTCACTGCCGGAACAAATCGAGCCTTACAGTTGGGGTAAAAAAATTTTCACAGAGGCTTCCATTTGGCGTAATAGACATAAAGAACAAAAGCATCAAAGGCATTGTTGAGAAACCCGTTGACTCTTATCATATAAGCGCCGGTATATACGTAATTAACACTGCCTGCTTGGACTATATTCCGAAAAACCGGGTATTTACGATGCCTATGCTCATCAATACGGTGATCAAAGAAACGAAAAAAGTTCATCCTTATTTTATAAGGGAGGACTGGATTGCCGTAGAGCATCTGCAACATATAGAGGAGATTAATTGCGACTTGAAAAGATGGGTTAAGGAATGAAGAAACTTTCGATAATCATACCTGTTTATAATGAAAAACGCACTATAAGAGAGATTATTCAGCGAATAGACAACGTAGATGTGGGGATGGAAAAGGAAATTATTGTTGTCGACGGCTGTTCTACTGACGGGACAAAAGAAATACTGGAAACCCTCGGAAGAAAAGACGTCCAAGTAATATATGAAGAAAAAAGAAGAGGCAAGGGTGCCGCAATACGTCGCGGATTTAAAGAGGCAACAGGTGATATTTTCTTAATTCAGGATGCTGATCTTGAAGTTCATCCCGCGGAATACCCGTATCTACTCAATCCTATTATTGCGGGGCATAAGAAGGTTGTGTTTGGTTCGCGTTTCTTACGCGGAAGAGGCATGACCCGTATCGGAAGTTATATAGGTAACCAGCTGATAACATGGGCGGTAAATATACTTTTTCTTATCAGGTTGACGGATATTGCTACCTGTCATAAAGTGTTTACAAGGGATGTTGTTAGGAGGTTACATTTGAAATCGAATGGTTTTGAAATAGAAGCGGAAATTACCACCCGCCTTATTAAAAACGGCGAGGAGATATACGAGATTCCCATAGATTATGTCCCAAGGACGCACCAGGAAGGGAAAAAGCTGCAATGGCAGATAGGATTTAAGGTTTTATTAGCGATTTTAAAGTTCAGGTTTACGTCTTAGTATGATTAAAAACATCCTTACAATAGATGTGGAGGATATGTGCCATTCGAGGTTCGATGCTGATTTGCGTGATGACGTCGGAATTGATGAGGCATTAATCAGGGACTCAGTGGATATGCTTTTGGATATGCTAGATAAGTATGACTATAAAGCAACTTTCTTTGTGCTGGGAATCATTGCCGAGAAGATGCCTGAAGTAATCAGGAAAATCAGCGGGAAGAAACATGAAATTGCCAGCCATGGCTACCGCCACAGGTCGGTTTACAGCCTTAGCCCCGAAGAATTCCGCGATGACCTTTTACGGTCTATAAAGGTCTTGGAGGATATTAGCGCCTCGCGCGTGCTGGGATACCGGGCGCCGTATTGGTCAATTACGGATAAATCATTGTGGGCGATGGATATAATTAAGGAATGCGGGTTATTGTATGATTCAAGCATATCCCCGGCAATCACATTTTTATACGGCATAAAAAAGGTTCGGCGGGATATCCATATTTTTAAAAACGGATTATGGGAAATTCCGCCTACTACAATCAATATTCTGGGTAAGGTAGTCATTATAGGTGGCGGTTTTTACCTCAGGACGTTTCCGTATTGGTTCACCAAGAATTGTATCCGCAGATTAAATAATAGGGCGGTGCCTGCAATAATTTACCTGCATCCGCATGAAGTGCTTAATTCCCCCTATAACGAAAAATTGTCCTACAAAGAGAATTTAGTATTGAATTTTAACAAAAAAACATTTTGTTTAAAATTTATGAATTTGCTTTCTGAATTTAAATTTTCTACAATTAAGGAAATAATAGGTCTTTAGCGATGAATATTTACTGCGCAGAGGAGATAAATCGTCAGGAGTGGAACAGATTGGTTTTATCTCATCCTCAATCACGTTTTTACCAATTAGCTGAATACCAGGATGTTCTGAAAGAAGTTTTCCGTTACAAACCGGTTAATTTGATATTCAAGGACGGCAACGAAACTATAGGAATTTTTCCTATCTATCTGGTTAAAACCATATTTTTTAAAAAATTGGTATCTATCCCTTTTTCAGAATATGGCGGTATATTTACTAATTTTATGGACAAACTGGATTTTTCCCTTATTCGTGCATGTCTTAAAGAACTTATCAGAAAATATAGCGTGCAGTATCTAGAAATCAATGCAGGTTTAGGGCTTCCGCAGGAGGTAATGCAGAAAGAATTTTTTTGTTATCCTTTTCATCATTATGCCGAATTGGAACTTAATTCACAGGAAAAGTTGTGGGAAGGTTTTGAGTATCAAGTGAGAAAAGCAGTGAATAAGGCAATCCGAAGCGGCGTTGAATGCTTTCAACAGACGGATACTGCTTCTATCAAAGACTTATTTTACCCCTTATACCTCAGAGCTAATCGCAGATTGAATTCTCCGCCTTTAGGGTTGAATTATTTTTTGTCTTGCTATAGGAATTTAAAAGAGAGAATGAAAATATTCTATGCCCGCCATTCCAAAAAGATTATTGCGGCACGTTTAGGATT
>Ga0315289_10007977_pt1 | contig 15349 bp, 12 predicted proteins | sample YL17G11_40_MG_FD_203452 | JGI IMG/M metagenome (GOLD analysis project Ga0315289, IMG submission 203452) | Sediment microbial communities from Yellowstone Lake, YNP, Wyoming, USA - YL17G11_40 | ecosystem: Environmental > Aquatic > Freshwater > Lake > Sediment | place: USA: Wyoming | collected... | reverse complement strand
AACACCGATTAATCATGCATCTATAAAATGGTAGACCTCAATATTCTGTTCATCAAATAAAAAACACCCGGCCTGGAAACAATGATCCGTCTCACGCAGTGCAGCAAAAACCCAAATCACTGGTATTTAGGACATACTACCGAATGTCCCTGGTGTAGGGTTGGTTACAATACCGGTAGAGACTCATTTCCCCATCCAGACCAGAATCCGGGACTCACTCAAATACCCGGGTCGCAAGAACGACATGGATCCCTGCCCTTTCAGCAAACGGAGGAAACGTACGCATATCCTGTCAAATCCCCGTCAACTCCACCATCACCAAAACATTCACCCATAGTTCCAGGTAAAAGACGGGGGGGAGTAACAATTGCAGGTATTCTTATCCTCTCTATTTGCCTGATCGGAGGATTGTATTTTCTGCCCCAGGCCAATCCACAACTAAGTAATCTCTCACAACAGGGTACAACGGTTCCGGCCACGATCCCCCATGAGGACATCCGCTTCGATCCAATTGATGACAAGTATATTGGAGATAAGTTCACCATCACTGCTACTACTAGCCTAGCCGCTGGAGAAGAAGTCATATTTGAGATCAATGAAGCATCAGTAACGCAGCGTCAAAAAAACATTGGATTCAGTGGTATAACTGGAATTGCAACAGTCACCAAAGGTGACCCAACAGGACCGAACAATATCGCCTTTGATGCAGATGCCAGCGTTCTCCATCCACATGAGAACATTGTAAAAGCGACCTCGGTTAATCAAGCAGTAACGGGTACTACACGGTTCAATGCCCTTGAGGGGATCCCTCCAACCGGACATCTCTCACCCATTAAAAAAATAATTACTGCAAGCAGTACACCCATAAAACAATTTTTTCCCGTAACAATCACTGCAAAAAACTTCAATTCTTACTATTACCGTGGGGAAACAATCCATTTCTCTGGTACAAATACCGACAGTAATACCGTTTATCTTTTTATGCTTGGACCAAATCTTCCGGAGAATGGTGTGCGGTTCACTCTGATCCCGAAAAACGATCCGGTTAAAAATGATGAACCTGAAACGTTTACCCAGGTTCCAGTTAGCTCCGTCGACAGAACCTGGTCGTATGACTGGGACATGAAATCTGTTGTCATCGACCCCGGTATCTACATCATATATGCGGTAAGTGCACCTCGCGACAGGACTCATCTTTCTGGCATTACCCCCCGTGCGCTCCCGATTATAATAAAACCTCCATTTATCTCTGGTACAGTCAGAAAATCACCAGTTTCTAAAGGTGATTCGGTAATTATCGAGGGTTTTGCAGAAGGAAACCCGTCTGCCGGTGTCGCAGTGTGGATCCTTGGGAACAATTATACAACAAGGACCGTCATTCCGGTACAGTCTGATACAACATATAAGTTCGAAATTAACGGAGCAACTACGAAGACCATGGCAACCGGGGATTATTATGTCGTCCTTCAGCACCCGGATAATAACCAGTTTGATATTAACTATAATGCCAATACCGGACAGGTTGTCAACCGTCAGACCGGTACAGCACTCTTCAGCCTCAAAGGGCCAAACAGTCTACAGAGCTCTGCTGCAGCTGACGCCCTTGTCACTGGAATAACAGATGATCCCAGCATAGATGACGATATTAAAACAGTCAAATTCTCAATTAAATAATGAGTGACCAAGCAGGATCTCAATTTTTTAAACTCATTTATCACTGTTGGAACGAATTTTATAAAGATACCCTCGTGGATACGTGGGCTATCGGATTTCACATTAATGTTTATACCGCTTCTATCAAACCCCCCGCTCATATCGGAATCACCTCCGCGCAAACCGAAATAAAAATGAATAGATTTTTTAGAGAAACTTGTGCTTGAGGCCATCTGAATTTTGGGGAAAACGCATCTTAAATTTTATTCGCCCATCTGATATCGTGAATTGCCCATGAATATGTAATCTCGTTTTCTGACCGGCAGATTAAGAAACTACCGGCGTTCCAGGTCACAGAAATTGTGGTATTTTTCCAACTCTTCCTTTGAGATGGATGGAAGACATTTCAGGATTTCCAGCTCAAGTATTTCTTCGGATATAATGGGACTGTTTCGATCTATAGCGGTCCGGGCTGCATCTGTCACGATTAGTTCAATGTCCGAACAGACATACCCTTCAGTCATTTTTGACAACCGATCAAAATTAATCCGGTTTTCATGGGGCCTGTCCATGAGATAGATCTTAAATAATTCTGTGCGTGCATTAGCATCAGGAGGGGGTACAAAGATTCTCTTATCCATGCGCCCGGACCGTAGGATCGCGGTGTCTATAAGATCTGGTCGGTTTGTCGCACCTACTACAAGAATATTGTTCTTTCCGGCATCATTTAACTGCCGTAAAAATTCATTCACTTCTTCTTGTTTATAGTGCGCGGTACTCTCGAGGTTTTCCCGTTTGGGGACTAATCCCTCCAGTTCATCTATAAAAACTATTGAGGGTGCATGAATTTTTGCTTTCTCAAAAATCCTCGCGATCTTTGAGGCACTTTCATGGATGTATGGGGATGAAATATCTTCGTGCTGAACTTCAATAAAATGATAATTCAGTTCTTCTGCCAGTTTCCTGACAATGAACGTCTTGCCACAGCCAGGAGGACCGAAGAGTAAAATCCCATTGGGGAGGGTAATCTTGAATTGCTTATACTTCTGGGGATTCAGAAGGGGCTGGATTACATCACGATTAAGAAGTTGTTTGAGAGAAACCATACCGGCAACACAGGAAAAACCACGATTATAGTTAACCATGTTAAACAGGATCTGCATATTTTCAAATGAATGGTCTGCCTTGACAATCCCCATATATTCACGATTATTGATTTTAATCCTGGTTGTCATGAAATTTTTTAATTTCTGTTCAATCTCATGAGGCTGAAAGGAAAGGAACAGGTAAAGATACTGCTTATCAGAAAGGAGGTAGACCTCAATAAAAAAAAATTTTTCAATTCGCTTTTTAATAACAGCATAATCACTGATAGCAAAACCATTATGCAATATTGGCCGGGTCTGTCGTGGCATAATTACCGTCTATAGATATATACATTGTTTTCACATAAAAAAACACATCGTAAAACAAAATACTTAATCGGAGTTTTTTATAGGTTGAAATCGTTGAATCTATGCGAGTTATGATAGTCATTAATTTTTTCAATACCTGGATACTGAATTAGAATAGTATGGGTACAAAATGTAATTTACCGTTGGGTCCTTTTTCCCAGAAATATTTATTATCTAAATAGTAAATGAAGACTGCGATTTATCCTCCTTGATGAAATTGAACTGATGTTGGTGATTATTTAAGGATTTTCTTTGCGATCCAGACACTTGGTGTTACTATAAATAGGCGGCTCAATAACTGAAGATACCAATTTCCTCGGATAATCTCCGCAAAATGAGGGCCTATTTTTTCATAACAGGCATTGCACCAACAACCCCAGTCTCGTTGGATTAGCCAAGTATCCCGGAAAGATTGTAGTAGCAGTACATTTGGATGATGGCGGTCTCCCATAGATGCAGTAATGACAAAACATGAGGATGACGAAGAGCTACTTGGTTTCCCTGATATAAGTCCCTGTCTTATAAGTGGGGGATAAATATGTGAATCAACAAGAATAATTAAAATATCTTCCTCGAATTTTCCTTCAAAATTCTTTTTCGCAGCATCGATAATATTATCCCTGAACCGGTCAAGGATCTCGAAATCTCGAATTGCAATGGCTATACTAATCTTCGATGGAATTGTTTGGATGATATCATCAATTGTAGCCTTATTGAAATTGAATAGTTCAAGATTCTTGTAAATAAGGGAAGCAGTATATTCGTAGTTATTTTTTGCTTCATCATTTTTACCATCTTTGAACGCATTTTTAGCCCGTATATATCGTTCAATTGCTACAGCAGTAACACAAACCATTTTTCGGTCTTTTAATAAGTCTACTAAACGGGAGTTGTTACTTTTATTTTCTTGATTTTCTATCATTTGCAGGGCTTCAGCAAACCGTTTATGCTCGATAGTATCATCGATAGGGTTTATGATAAGGGAGTTATTTTTGGTTTCTTGCACTTGTCGGAGATCCTCACCGAGCGATGCTCCATAACCCATTGTTCCGCAGATATCCCGGGCAGTATTTATTAATTCCAATGAGGAAGTTTGATTGTTCCACTCATTGTGAATCGGTATACTCAACTCTCTAATGGCTTTTGCTGCCTCGTCACGACTCGCTTTTACCCGGCTGTCTTCATCAAGCCCAAACGACGATAACACATCGATTTCATCCAAGATTTTTTCAATAATGGCATCGATTTTTTGGAGTAGTGTGGCATCATTTTTATTGCCAGAAGAAATTTCTATTTTTTTCAATTCTTCAATGTAAGTATGAATTTTTTGTAAAACCGGGTTAATAACATCTTTTTCTGTTTTATTTCCTGTAACAGAAAACCGTTCTTTATACTCAAGCAGATAGTCCGAATCATTCAATTGATTGCTAATCTCTGCATAAAAATCAGATAATTGAGAAACTGCCTGTTTTTTAAATTCATTAATGATCACCTGATCCAGAATAAATCCGGTTTTTTCCGTATAAAATCTGAAAAACTCGTCCCAGGACACAGGGGAACCCATAAGAGTGTTCCATAAATTTACAGATGGGATAAGACATGATTTGAAATTTTTGTTGCAAAGAAGAACAGAATAAAACACAGCAAGATTTCTCCTTTGAGAAAATGAAATTCCTTCGATAGATTCTGTGGAATTCTGAAAAAGGGATAATGCTTTTGAATATTCAGCATTTTTAATTGCATCCAAAATTTCCTGGTTGGTCGAATCAGGATTGATATCAAACCAAAAAAAATACTCTCCGATACTGTCTTTAGGTGAATTAACCTTCTGTAGCGCCACCTTGACCGCAGATTCGTTACGAAATAGGTCCGCCTTTTCAAAATCTAAATTATATTCAGGAATATCATCAATTTTTAAACGAGTTGTAATTTCCTTTCCTCGCTTCTGAATTGTTTTGGGATCAATTCCTGTATCAAGCCCAAGAATATGGAATGCATTAGTACGAAATAATGTGGGTAATAGTAAGGTAAACGGTGTATTTGGAATCGAACTCCCTATGAGGTGGATCTCTGGAACCTGTTTAACGGGTTTCCCACAATTTTCACAAAAGATCGAATCATCCGGCGTCGACAAATCACAATTTATACAATACATCCGTCACTCCCATATAGCGAAAGATTTTTTTATGTAATATGAAATAAGTTTTTAATTAATAATCAAACTGTTTAAAGATCTGGGATTTAAAAAATTCTTAGAAGTTTGATTAAAAACCTAATAAGTGATTCCAGATATGGAACTCCTGATAGCTACCTGATCTTCTGGAGGAAGGAGCTGTATGAGATTAAGTACACATTGCCTTAGACACTCAGCATCCCCGGAAGCGATACAGTTTCTCCCTTTCTCAATGTAGTATTGTGCCTCTTTGGGATTGATAAATGTGTTATTACTGTCGATAATTCGATTAAATTGGTGAACCCAAGCTGCCGGGTGAGAGAAATATACCTTTCTTCCCAAAGTAAGCAATTGTTCATTTACACGAATTAATAAGAATTTATCATTATCTTGTATTGCCTTTTCGCCCTCCTTTTTTAACTCGTTTAGTTGCTCATAGTTTATTTTTTTATCCTGTTCTTGGCCAATCTCCTCGATCATTCCTTCAATTTCTTTTATCCGTTCCCTGAATAGTTTAATTAAATGCGGCAATTCTTTTTCTTTCTCTACCCTGTCCAAAAGGACTTTGAGATCCCTAAGTTGCTTGCTGGCTTTCCGTTTTTCCTCTTCATCAAAAAATGCATTCTTTACACTTTTCTCTATGGAATCTACGATCTGATGAAGAGATACACGTTCATCGATCGAACAATCTTCTTCAACTTTAGCAGCGCGTTCTAGTTCTGATTTGAATTCTCGTTCGACAATATGATAATCGACCTTTTCAGCAAGGATTGAACCTCTTGCTGAAAGAATCCTATCGATAATGGGAATGTACACTTCAAGATCAACAACCCGGGATTCATCAACTTTCAGAATCAATTCAACATCAGTATTTTCTGGGAGATCGTAAGGTAATTCTGTTCCTTTGATCTTCACATCGCAGATAAACGTATTACGATCTGGAATCTCTGATTCTCCCTCGTATACTTTAATTGAAAGGTCATTTTCCTCTCCTTTCCTAAGGGATTTCACTGTTCGGTATTTCCTGGGTTCTGATACCAGAGGCAATGTGTTTCCTTTTTCAAAAAATGGTTCAAAAATTTCAGTTAGCATCCCGCCATTCCGAAAATCTTTTTTTGCAACTGCAACTCCAATGGAATGCGGAATTGGAGGACCACTGACTGACAGACCATGTGTAATAGAAAACGAATCCGGGTGTATAAGAACCGGATTTCCTTTACTATCGAATAGGTAGACCCAGAATATGTTCGTACGATTTGGGATAAGTGCAACTGTATCGAAAAACTTGCCTTTTTTCAGTTTCATTCTGGCGCTGGTATAATGACCGCTATCGCTCTGGATTTGAAGAAAATACTCTTCTATAGAATTGTTTAATTCTGGAATGTTGCCTGATAAGGTCTCTTCGTTTTCTGAAGTCAGCGAGCTAAAATACAAATTAATATTCTTTGCGTCAGGATTTTTTGTATCTGATGATCTAAGTGCTTCTGGGATTTGTTGACCTAACGCAAAAATGCTTGCCCCTCGAGCAACAACGGTTAATGGATCTGCTGAAGTGTCAAGGGTAATTTCCAATTCATTTGCAAGACGTTCCCGAATATACGGAATCTGTGTAGGGCCGCCAACAAGTAAAATTTTATTTACTGATGCTGATGTGATACCTGCTTCTTTAATTGTTTTTTTTGCTAGTTGGATGGTTTTATCAACGAGGGGTTTAATCAATTGCTCAAACTGTTGTCTAGTAATATCTACAGAAAACTGGATTTCTCTATTTACATCATCGTTACCAACCCCCCCAATATCAATAGAGGTCTTAGGATATTGTGACAGATCAATTTTAGCATTCTCCGCTAAATATTTCAATTTAGCATAGAGAGTTCTGAGATTTACATTCTTTTCTTCAAATTGAGCAATAGAATAATGCTTGCGAATCTCGGGAACAAGAATTTCATTCATTATGAGCTTGTCAAAATCCTTACCGCCAAGAAAATTGTCCCCATTATGACCCAGCACAATCAGATTACCCTGTTTAGACGAGATAAGAGCGACATCAAAAGTACCACCACCAAAATCATAGACTAACAAGTTTTCATTAAGAGAATTCATATACCCATGAGCGATTGCCGCTGCAATGGGTTCTTGTAAAAGAACGACATGATCAAAACCTGCAAGATTTCCTGCCCGTTTTGTCGCCTCCGCTTGAGTTGTGTCAAAAGACGCAGGTGTCGTTATGACTGCAGAATTCGTCGAAAACTCAGGATATTTTCTTAAAACATCCTCTTTTAGACTTTTAAGAATTTCAGATGAAATCTCTTCTGGGGAAAGATACCTGTCTACCCTTGGGAAATAAACTTTTTCAGGAGTTCCGATTATCCTTTTAACTTCCGCACGATAGTTTTTAATATCGTCATCAGATGCTTCTTTGTACAATTTTTCATAGGCTTTTTTCCCAACAATAATATTTTTGGATTTATCAAATCCGAAAACCGAGGGAGTATATTCAGATCCAAAAATATTTTTTATAATTTCAATGGTGTCATTGTTGTTTATAGCAATTTCAGAGTTGGTTGTACCGAGATCTATCCCGATTTGAATATTCTGATTAACCATATTTTTTTAATTGTTTCCCACAACGATAACTTTTCCTCTTTTAATTATTGTTCCTCTGCAAAGTATGGTAGGTTCAATCATTTCGCGGATATATGGTGAGGTAACAGAAGGATCTTTTTCTTTGGTAAAAATATCTACATTTAAACCTTCGTTATATTTTTGGCCAGAGTAATCAAAGACCTCAATATCAGATTTAGATAGTATCCTTTTTAATCGGCCAACCGAATTCTCAAAGGCCTTTACTTGGGATTCAGATATGTGCGGTTTTACATTTTCCAGTCTTTTCTCAATTCTCCAGACATCCGTTGCCATTTCAGCGAGATCTTTGGTTCCTTGAGAATATTCAATAAATTTTGGAATAACTGATTGTTGGATTTCCTCTTTTAGCTCACATTTAACACTTGCTAATGATTTGTAAACATCATCAAGAAATCCTGAGGTTACAATATCCGTAATAATCAAAGATAGTCCAGCAGCATACAGCAATGCCAGCCAATCAATAATTTGGTCTCTAAAAATAATATAAAGCAGAATACTGAATACTGAAAGGATGCATCCGAAAAGACCCCTTTTGGTAACTTTTGACTTAATGGAGAAATTTAGCCCAGTAAATAATAATATTAATCCAAACCCGCTTAAAATCTTTATTTCATAAGGGTCCCAATGATTCATCCTAAGGAGGGAGAATAAAACCAGAATAAACCCTATAGCAATTATAACAGTAAATATCATCGGAAAAATCTGTTCTTTTTTTAATATTTTACTAGGATCAATAAAAGCCATATAAAAAAGATAGTCTTTTTATTTATATGTATTTTCTTTCATGGAATGGAATAGAAAAAAAAGGTAATTAGATAGCATTAAGCCAAACAAAATTACATTGGAGATCTGTTCGATGATAAAACTTGGCCATTGTACCCTTAATCCCAATCATTGGTACTCATTGCATGCCGCCGAATGTCCCTGGTGTAAAATCCATAAAGAAGAAGGGCGGGATTTTTTTCCACATCAAAATGCACCAATTAACCAAATAAACCCTGTAGTAAAGAGTGATATAACCGGCCAGGGTATTCCTCAACATGAGATTCCTCAAGGTACATTACCTGGTTCTCACACTTTTTTTTCTGATAGGAAATTTCAGGTAATTCTTGTTATTGGATTAATAATCATTGCTGCAATTATCATTATTCCATTAACGCAGAAAAAAATGCCAGTAACTTATTCAACACCACCCCCCACGTATCCTTCACAAACATATTCTGTCCCAACACCGATACCAACACCGATACACACGCCAATTGGAAAAAATGCCGAAGTTACTCTTCCCTATATGGAAACAATTGCTTTGAGGTTTAACACGGTTACTCGCAATTTCACATCCACTAAAGCCCCAATTTATATTACACTTACTACAAAGCCAGATGTAATAACCGATAACAAAATAATTTTCAGAGGCCCCTCTGATACTCAGGGAACAGAAATTCCTATCACCAGACCTGATGAAAATGCCTATTCAAAAATTATCGTTAGAGATCTAGAAATGGGCGGCGTAGTTGATGAAGCAGGATATGGGAAATCTGACTCATCCACACCACAAAAAATAATAAAAATTATGAAATCTGGGCGATATGAACTAGAAATTACTGGCAACCGTGCTATTATGGATCTTTCAATCGGTACATAATATACGTGAACCGACGATTTTCTGATATACAATAAAGTGTGGTGATTGGGTTCTGCAGATACGGACATGAACCAATCGATTTTACTGCGGAATTATGAAAAACGGAAAAACACTTTTTTCTTTTTTTGAAATCTACAAACCTGTATTACAATACATGGCGTCATAATTTTCCAAGTATGACCAACAGATTGAGGGATCTTTTCGAGTGGGTACATTCCTCAAATCGAACGGATATTATGTCTGACATAACCTGAAACTTTTGTTGGCATGTATAATGCAATAACGTTGCATGGGTCATCGGTTAAGGATTAACTCGATTTTTCCATAACGACAAAATCCTAATTTTTGCTGTCCATTTCTATAAATGGCGTAGATATTTTTAAATCATTGTGCATTAATAATGCATAAGTGTATATTATGGCTACAAAAGATTTGGCGCGAGAACCTTTTGATATCCACATGCAGGGATACGAAGTTTTAGAGAAAGTAGCGAGTCAATCATCATCATCCGGGAGAGTAATGGTTCCACGGGATTGGGTCGGGAAGAAAGTACGCATTATCCGGATGGAATTATGAGCGAAAACATGACACAGAAAATCTTGGAAGATCTCAACTCCATGTTTTACTCAGGAATTGTTACAAAAAATCGCTGATGAAACCGGTCTGATTAAACGAGAGCGGAAAATCGATCCAACAGTCATGTTTTGGGCACTGGTTCTTGGATTTGGAGTGAGATTACAGAGAAGCCTTGCCAGTCTGAAACGCGTATATGAAAACAAGTCAGGACAATCGATCCGTGACAGCAGTTGGTATTATCGGTTCACTCCTGAATTGTTAGAATTCCTCCATCAATGTGTTATTCATGGAATTCAGGGACTTGCGAAAAACTCACAAGTTAAACTTGGCAAGAAACTTCAAAATTTTGAGGATATCCTGATTCAAGACAGTACGATTATCAGACTTTACAAATCTCTTGCTGACAAGTTTCCCGCAGCTCGATCAAGAACTGTGGCTGCTGGGAAAAAGTGAGTGTTCTGGTGAGTGCTGTGGCAAATGGACCAAAATCTGTTGCCCTTTTTGGAGAGCGTGTATCTGAGATCAAAAATCTGAAAATTGGATCGTGGGTCAAGGATCGGATACTCCTTATCGATCTGTGATTTTATAAACATCACACTTTCACAAGAATTGTTGATTACGGGGGATATTTTGTCAGTCGTTGGAAAAAGGTCGCTGACCCAACAATCATTTCAGTTACTGAAGGACTCTCCAAAGATCTCCAAGACAAAATCATCGGAAAGAAACTGAGTGAGATTATCCCGATTTTGCCCAAGAATGGAATTATCGATGCGATTGTTGAAGTTACATTCAAACGCCGGATTTACAAGGGACAGCAAAGACAGGATACGCAATCGTTTCGTCTGGTTGGGGTGTATAATGAGGAGAGTGAAAAATATCATATCTGTTTGACGAATATCCAGGCAGATACACTTGGACCGGAAGACATCGCACGATTATATAGGGCACGATGGGATATTGAACTCCTCTTCAAGGAGTTGAAAAATAAATATGCCTTTGATGTGCTTAAAACAAAAAATGAACAAATAATTGAGGCTCTTATTTGGACCGGTATATTAACACTCATTGTCAGCAGAAGACTCCATGGTCTCTTTAGAGAGTTAAATCCCGATCAACCAATTGCCCGATTTACTCAATTACGATGGAGTATTGTTTTTGCCGAGAATGCTTCAGACATTCTGACTGAAATTCTCAAATTGAATGGTATAACCCGAACTTTCGAGATTATGTTGGCAGTTTCCTCAAGTAAGGCTCTCGATCCACATGTCAACCGCGAAAGGTTCAAGTCGGAGTGGTGGGCTTAACCGATGACATATGAAAAGCAATCTACTTCACGAAAAGTCCGAGTGCGCCGACCGGGACTCGAACCCGGGTTTAGGCGTTGGCAACGCCTAGTGATAACCACTACACTATCGGCGCAGATGTGCTCTAAAGTGTGAGCATTCAAACAATTTAAGTATATCGAACCCCTTGGACATCGTCAGATATTCTTCCTCCGTTTTTCCCGTATCTCCTTCTTTCCTTCGTTTGCCCAGGCAATAGCCCTCTATATCATTCCAGGGTGATCGGTCTCCCCCTCCTGATGCAAACCTGCACCTTGTGGAAATGCAAGAGTAATCACAACAATTCCAACATCTTAAAGTAACGCAATCGCCCTAACTATTACCTTGATGATCCCGCTCTTTGTGGATTGTTCGGGCAAACGCATTGTTATATTTGGAGGTGGAGAGGTCGCATCCCGAAAAGCTGCGTATTTTTCCGGTGAGGCCGATGTACTGGTGGTAAGCCGTTCATTCTCACACAAGATGAGCATCCTTCCGGTTGAACGCCAGATGCTGGACGCAGGCAGGGTTTCTGATGAAGTGCTCAACGGGATAATTGACAGGGCCTTTTTAGTTATCGGGGCATTATCCGACCCCGTCCAGAATAACCGGATTAAAAACCTCTGCATAGTACGTGAGATCCTGTTCAATAACGCGGATGGTGAAGCGGGGAATGTGATCATACCCTCGGTAACCGGGGGTGAAAACTTCACACTTGCGATCAGCACAAAAGGAAACAGCCCGGCAGTATCCCGGTTCATCCGGGAACACCTTGAGACCCACTTCCCTGCCCTTGACGACATGGTGGCATTGCAGCGTGACCTGCGGGCGCAGTTGAAACATACTGAACCTTCCCAGTCACGGCGGAATGCGATTCTTTGGGAAGTGCTCAACGATCGTGAGCTCTGGAAAACCCTCAAAAACGATCCTGCCGGGGCACGCCAGCAGGTAAAGGAGAGGTACCTGCATGAATGAACCTGCTGCAGCTCCGATCGCGATTGCCGGTGTAAGCCATCACACGGCAAATGTCACCGCTCTCGAAGCGTTCCGTTTTCAGGACGAGCCTGAATTTCTCAAAAAAGCCGGTCAACAGTTCAAAGGCGTTCTCTTACTCCAGACCTGCAACCGTGTCGAGTTGATCGTTGAAGGAGATGCAGATGAACTCAGGGACTTTCTTACCGGACAGGCAAGACGGGATTTCTTCATGCATGACGGGAAAGGAGCACTTTGCCATCTCTTCAGCCTCGCATCCGGTATCGACTCAATGATTGTTGGTGAAGACCAGATCATAGGTCAGCTGAAAAAATCTCTTGCCGATGCACAGGAAGCCGGAACTGCAAGCAACTTCCTCGAATTCTGCATCAATAAAGCAGTACACGTGGGGATCGAAGTCCGTAAACGCACCATGATCAACCGTGGTGCAGTCTCCGTAGGGTCTGCCGCCGTACTCCTTGCTGAATCCCAGATCGGGAGTCTTGAAGGCAAACATATCCTTGTCGTGGGAAGTGGGGAGATGGGCATGCTGGTGGCCCAGGCACTTACAGCAAAGGACCTGACGGCAATGTATGTGGCAAACCGGACATACGGCCGGGCAGTGATCCTTGCGGACAAAATCGGAGGCAAGGCGGTGCGCCTGTCAGAACTCTACCACTATATCACGCTCTCAGATGTCGTGATCTCCTGCACATCTGCCCCCCACCCGGTGATCCATAAAAAAGAGCTGGCACAGGCAATGAAAAACCGGTGCTGGCCGGTGGAGGGACACCCCCGCCCGCTGATCCTGATCGATATCGCCCAGCCCCACGATGTCGAGGACGGGGCAGCGACCATTGATGGGGTCCGCCTGTTTTCCATCGACAACCTGCGCACTATCAATGAGCAGACCATGAGCACCCGGAAAGCCGAAGCAGAGCGGGCCCGTGGGTTCGTGGATGCAGAACTCGAAATTTTCCTGCGTCACCTCAACCGGAAATCTGCTGATGAGATGCTCGCTGCACTGCACACGTGGGCTGAAGTCGTGCGGATTCGTGAACGGGACCGGGCAATGGCCCGGATGAGCTGTCCGGATACAAAGATGGCAGAGATTGTTGATGACCTGACCCGAGTTCTTGCAAAAAAACTTCTTACCGATGCGACCTTCTCCATCCGTGAGAGTGCTGAGGAAGGAGACCTTGCAGCTGCAAAGGCGATTGTCAAAGCAATCACGCAGGGAGACAGGATCGGTACTGACCTATGCCGCAGGGAATGACCAGCCTCGCGTTTCCTCCCCGGATTACCCGGTTTGACAGGGATCGTATCTTCACCATCAAAAAAGCACAGCACCAGCTACGGGACATGGTGCGATGAATTTCACCATTCGCACCTATAAGGATGCTGATTTCCCTGCGGTCAGCGCACTTGAAGAATCCGGACTCCACGAGCCTTACCGGTCTGCAGTTTTTATCAGGCAGATGGCCGAAGTTTGTTCAGACACCTTTCTTGTCGCAGTTCTTGACGAGGGAGCCATAGGATACACCATTGGCACAGTCGTCCAGCACAATCCTGTCGAAGCATGGATCCTGCGGATAGGAGTGAGGGAAGATCAGCGGAGGATGGGGGCAGGCACTGCGCTCCTTGCAGCGATACTGGATATATTCAATACACACTGTGTACACACCATCCGCCTCTCGGTCTCACCTGGCAACAAGCCTGCCCTCCGCCTCTACGGGAAGCAGGGATTTGTGCAGGAAAAATTCGTTCAAGCCTATTTCGGACCTGGTGAAGACCGTATTATTATGAAAAAAGAGCGGGACTAAACCACCCTCACAACGCGGTGTTTATCGCATATTGCATCTTTGGTCAGGGAATCTTATTGTATGCTTTCTGTGCAAGGCTGGCGAGAGTTGAATAATCAGCCCCAGGGCCGGTCATACGGAGTACCTCAAGGAGGTCTCCTTTTGAAAAGATAATCTCGACAAAACCCTGTTGGACTGTTCCCTCAACCGAACCGGAACCCAATGGAGTCACGTTGTCGGGTTCCGGGGTCATGAGGGTATTTGCCGTTCCTGAGAATGCCCTGCTGTAACTGCCAAGGGCCGGGGAGGACAGGTTTGAAAATAGCATATATTTATCAGAACGTTCCTGTTTTTCGGCTAGTGCAGCGATAGCGGGAATATTTTTTGCGGGATACAGGGTGACAGTCTGGAGAATCTCGGTCTGACCTGGTACCCCCTCAGGCGGACTGGTAAAGCGCACCACATATCCCTGCTGCCAGCCGAGATCCTGGGCAAGCTTGCTTACATCAGTGAAGTTTTTTGCCCTGCTCTCCTGAAGGGTAAAATTTTGTGGGACTTCTGACTGGGTCAGGACCATCGATTCGAGAGTTATAGGTGCAGGTGTCGGTGCGACAGGGACCGCTGTCCCGGAACGCCCGGTGCATCCTGCTGCAAAAATGAGTGAACAGACAAGAATTGCAATGATCAGGGTGGGGGAACAGCTCATTGTTTATGATCATCCCGAATGGTACAAAAATATGTCCATTTTGCTAGCTGCCGTTTCGCCCCTGTGATCTGCCGGGCGCATCGCATTATTTCTGTTCCTGCTCTGAACCCCTGATGCAATAATATGCTTTTTTCAGTCCCAGGACTGGCTTGACCGGACAGGTCGGACAGACGCATCCCTTTTTATCAAAGGTGCAGGTCGGGCTTTTTCCCGTTACACAGAATAAGAGTTCATCTCCAGCCCGCATGCACTCATTATATGTCGGGCACGGTTCGCAGATGCACCTGGCCCGGTTCTCCGCATTGTTGTTCTTGTCGTTTTGCATACTATCCACTTCCTGCTCCGGTGTCCGGCGCCATCAGGATACGGGGAGCGCTGGTTCCGGAGAGTTAGATCAATA
>Ga0315289_10007976_pt1 | contig 15350 bp, 10 predicted proteins | sample YL17G11_40_MG_FD_203452 | JGI IMG/M metagenome (GOLD analysis project Ga0315289, IMG submission 203452) | Sediment microbial communities from Yellowstone Lake, YNP, Wyoming, USA - YL17G11_40 | ecosystem: Environmental > Aquatic > Freshwater > Lake > Sediment | place: USA: Wyoming | collected... | reverse complement strand
CACGGCAACGTGGGGTCGACTGGCAATTCCGGACGAAAGACGCCCGCATCAAACTCAAACGCCTCTACCCCGAGGTTCAATTGTCATGAAGCACTAGGGCATCCTCCTGCGGGCTGTTGACCGCAGGCCCCAGATTCACCGGGGGACCCCAATCGTCGTCCACCGAGGCACGCTTCAGTACCCACAGGTCACCGTTGCCCCCGCCGAAGCCCCGGTCGATGTACATCTCCAGTCCGTCGGAGGAAAAGCAATTGATGTCGTCGCTGTCCCATACGTTGATTGAGCCGAACTTCACCGGCTCGCCGAAGGTGAAGTCCGCACGCACGGTCGGTGTGTCAAAACCTGAAAGCAGACCAAGTCCAAACAATGACATTGCCAACATCGGAATCTCAAACACTCTCATTTCGCACCTTCCCTTCTGCCCAAAGGCAACACATAGAACTGGAATCCCATTGTCCCGCCTTCCCACGGCGAAGGCGAGTTGATATCCGTATGGACCATTGATGGCGCCGCGGAGTCTCCTCGGCGTGGCGACCTGAAAATCCGAAGACGGCGCCCCGCTGAGGATGGCGGAGAACTGCCTCATGTCGTCGGTGGCCTTTGCCCGGTCGTGCAGACAATCATAATAGCGGGCGCGGCTGGAATGAGCGTACGCATCCTGCGGGTCGGCCTCGATTCGGCGCGCGTAGAAGGCCAGCATCTCCCGAGAGTGTTCGGCAGGTGTCTGCGCTGGGCCGAGCGCCTGGATCGTCCCGATACGTGGGTCGAGATCGGCAGCCCACAGTTCGAAGTACGGTGGCCCCAGACAGAACATGAGCGTTCCTCCATCAGGAGCCCACGAGCCAACCGTGATCTGACCGTCAAGAGTCCTTTTCGGCTCGGCTCGATCAAGGCTGAAAACCCAGAGTCCCGTCCGGTCATCGCTGTCGTTGCGGCCTGCCATGCAGAGCTCGCGGCCATTCGCGGACCAGCCGGCCCCACCCCAGGTGCCGAAGGGTACCGGCCGCTCGGCGATAACGGCCTGCGAAGCCAAATCCTTGATCTTCAGGGATGAGCCCTCCAGATACGCGACGCGCTGACTGTCGGGCGATACCGATGGATAGGCATTTGAACACGGCATGATTCGCTTCGGCTTGGTGCCCCCGCCGTCGATGGAGATCGAGCAGAGTGCGTTGTCCGCACGCGAATGATAGTAGACGTGCGTCGAATCCCGCCTCCAGGAAGGCCAGCCGCCACGTGCCAGACGCCTCGGCTCTGTGCCATCGGATTTCATCACCCAGACCTCTTCATCTGCCAATAGACGCCGTTGATTCCCACGTTCGGCGGCAATGAACTCCGAGACCCGAAGGAACTGACAATCTCGAACGAAGGCGAGGTATTTCCCGTCGGGCGACCATCTGGGGTCCTTGCCGGGGACGATCAGCAGATCGGTTTCCTTCGTCGCGGGATCGAAGAGCGCTACACCACTGTAACCTTGTACCCCCAAACTAAAGGCCAGCTTCTTTCCATCCGGCGACCAGCGAGCACTGAATCCATCCGTGGTCACACGTCGGCCCTTGGCCGAGAGGTTGCGATAGGTCTCCTCCGCCTCCACCATCGGCAAGAAGGCCGCACCCACGGGCTGGCGATCCGCCGGATGCCAGGTCCGCCCGGCCTCCAGCGTGTCGAAGACGTATTTCATGCACCAGTCCTGGAATTGGCTGCGAGACTCATGACCGGGGCTAATGATCTGCCGGAACAAGGCAGTTGCCTTGTCGTAGTCGCCCAGGGCCGTCAGGGCACAGAACAGGTGATATTGCAGGGGCGAGAGATTTTTCGCCCCTACCGGGGCCTCGGCCATCACTCGCTCGTAGTTACCCATCCGCAGAAAGACCTCACTCCGTTGGGCGGACAGATCAGCACACTGCGGGTCTGCCTTGGGCAGTAGCGCAATTGCACCGTCATAGTCCACAATCGCGTCTTGATAGCGGCCCAATTCCCGCCAGGCCATCGCACGCAGCGAGTACCCCAGCGGGTCACGCGGCCGGAGGATCGTCATCACCAGCGCGTCATCGCGCAGACGGTCGTATTTCCTGGACGCATAGTACGTAAAGGCCCGCAGCCAGCGGGATTCGTAATGGGCGGGATCAAGCTGCAAAGCCTTCTGGAGCGAGGCAAGCTGCTCTTTGACTGTGAGGGCCGTCATGGCCCGCAGGAAATAGGCTTCGGCGGTCTCCGGAAGCAGTGCCTCAGCCTTTTGGCGGTGCCCCTCAATCTCTTTGAGCTTCTCGGCAGTGGGCGATCCGCTTTCCCAGAGGGTGCGGGCCAGAAGCGAATGGGCCGCCCCAGCAATCTCCGCGCGGTCGTTCAGTAGACTCTCCAGCACAGTCACGGCCTCTTGGGAGCGACGGTTGTCCACGAGAATGCCAGCGTAGAGAAGCTGCGCTTCGGGGCCGACGTGCTTGCTTTGGAGGATGGGCTTGATCGTGTCCAAGGCCGCTTCCCGGTCGGCCCTGGCATACTGCTCACGGGCCTGGGACAGGATGCCGCGATGCCGAAAGACTTCGGCTTCAGTCAGTTGCAGCCGGTCCTGATTCCACAGGGAAAGAACGACCACCGCCGCACCAGCGAAGACTGCCGTGGCCAGCACGGCGATAGTCTGCGAGCAGTGCCTGCGAAGGAACTTGTGCAGGCGATACGTCGTGCCGGGGCCTCGCGCTAGAACAGGCTCACTGTCCAAGTGGCGTTGCACGTCCACGGCCAGTGCGTTGGCGGTTTCGTACCGCTGGACGCGGTCCTTCTCCAGGGACTTCATCACGATCCAGTCCAGATCGCCCCGAACGGCTTTCCTGAGCAGATCGGGAGTGCAATTGCGGTGCTTGGCGATGTCGGTCAACGTGTCGCCAAGGGTGCTGAGTCTCGTCGAGGGCTTGACCGGCTCCTGCTCGCGGATGACCCGCTGCATCTCGATGTAGCCAGCTTTGCGCAGGTCCTCTTCACTGAAGGGCGTGGTGCCGGTCAGGAGTTCATAGAGCAGCACACCGAGCGAATAGATATCCGAGCGGGTGTCGATGTCCAGATCGCTTAGTTCCGCCTGCTCCGGACTCATATAGGCCGGTGTGCCGATGATATGGGCGTAGCGGGTAAAGAGCGTCTTCTCCGTCAACTTTTGGTTCGTGGCCTTGGCAATGCCGAAGTCGATGACCTTGGGAACAGGCTTACCGTCGTGCTGCGTGACCATGACGTTGGAGGGCTTGATATCGCGGTGGATGATCCCCTTTTGATGGGCGTGCTGCACGGCGTGGCAGACTTGCAGGAATAGAGCCAGACGGTCCTTCGTGCTCAAGCTGTTCTTATCGCAGTATTCGGTGATCGAAACGCCGGTAACTAGCTCCATGACAAAGTAGGGCCGGCCGGTCTCGGTGGCCCCCGCATCGAGGACCTTGGCGATACTGGGGTGATCCATAAGAGCCAGGGCCTGCCGCTCCGCCTCGAAGCGGGCGATCACCTGCCGGGTGTCCATGCCCAGCTTGATAATCTTGAGGGCCACCTTGCGGCGGATCGGCTCTTGCTGCTCGGCCATGTAGACCACCGCCATGCCGCCCTCGCCGATCTTCTCCAGGAGCTTGTAAGGGCCAATCCGACTTCCAGGGGGTTCTTCCGAAGGCCAAAGCACTGGAGTCCCTTGAAAGGGCGGACGTATCCTTAGGAACTCACCTGCCTGCTCGTTCGCCCGCAACAGTGCTTCGACGCGAGCCCGGACGGACGGGTCGCCACCACATGCGGCATCCAGGAATCTGGATCTCTCTGCGTCTGACTCCTTTTCCAGGGCAGCATGGTACACGGCTTCAACTTTGCCTGGTTCAGCCGACAATTGACGATCTCCTTGTTCTTGGCCTCTGTGATACAACGCGAGAGAAGGCTGGCGACTGTCTCACCGAAAACAGAAAAATTTCGCGGCCTCGTAAAGTTGATCGGAGGATCGCAGATCACCCGGTCTGCATCTTGTCATATAACCAGGCCCGGGCAAAGGACCAATGTCGGTAAGCGGTGGCCCGAGAGAGTCCCAGCAGAGCCGCTGCCTGTTCCACACTCAGACCTCCGAAGTAGCACAGCTTGACAAGTTCGGCCTTCTCCGGTTCCTCAGCAGCGAGCTTGGCGAGTGCCTCGTCCAAAGCGAGGAGATCCTCCATCGGAAACCGAAAGGCAAGCTCAAAGTCCTCCGTGCCCACCCTCCTTAGGTCTCCGCCTCGCTTAGGGCCCTTCCTACGTCGGGCGCTCTCAATCAATATCCGCCGCATGGCCTCAGCCGCAGCGGCAAAGAAGTGCTTTTGCCCGTCCCAGGTATGGACACCCTCCCCGATCAGTCTGAGGTATGCTTCGTGAACGAGGGCAGTTGCCTGGAGTGTCTGGCCGGGAGCCTCATGCGACAGCTTCTGCGCAGCAAGAATGCGGAGTTCTTCATACACCAGCGGCAAGAGTTCGTCCGTAGCCTTAGCGTCCCCTCGTTCGATGGCATTCAATATGCGTGTGACGTCACTCATGCCGACTCCCCACCGTTTCGGACACCCGACATGTGTATTCTCCCACAACCGAAGTGGGTCTTCAAGGGTGTGACGAGACAAACGAGGTTGGCTCTCCGTTCCCAGGTACGGAGACCGCCTGCTTCCGCCGCACGCGAGGCCCGGGATCCCAATGCCCTCTTGCGGTCGTCTCACGGCACCTTTCATGGCTGTCGATCACAGCCAAACCGGATAAATGTGCGCGATGACAATGCCAGAGATGTTGTTGAGAACTGTAGTCCACAGGAGACAACAAGGGCTGGCCTTCATGACAGAATGCCAGCCCTTGCGTACCTGCCAAGTGGGCAATGCGTTCCGTGGTCTTACGGCTTGGCTGCGGATCGGTCGGGAATATAGAAGAATTGCACTTCGCTCAGGCCGACAGACGGCGTGGCGCCCCAACCCTTCTCGATGGCCAGTTTGACATACTTGGCCGAGACGCCGCCGAAGCTGATTGTGGTGTTGTGGACATAGTCGGGCTTACCCGGTGCTCGGGCGAACTCGGGCACATTGGCCAATGCGGTCCACGTCGTGCCGTCCGTGGAGTACTCGATCGTGACGGTCTTGGCCCCGAAGCCGATGACTGGCTCCACGCCTGAGTTCGAGTTCCACACCCATAGTTCGTGCAGGGTGTAGACCGTGTCGAACTCATACTGAATCCAGTGCGGTGACACAAACATGCTTTGCCACATGTCCAGGATATCCGTCGAGTGCCCGTCGTTCGTGTCGAGCCCCGAGCCGTCCACCGTCTTTGCTGGGGCGGAGCCACCCTGCAAGCTGGACGCGGTGGCGGTGATGTTCTTGATAGGATGGGCAAAGGCTTCGGTCGTGAAGTCCAGCACCGGCCCTTTGTAGATGGTGGGAGCGGGGCCGGGGATCACAAAATCCACGCGCCAATAGTAGGGCCGGCCGTATTCCAGCAGCCCAGCAGGGTCGTAGGTATTCGGCGTTTGCCCCTTGCCCACCAGTACGCCACGCGGATTGCTTCGGTCCGCGCTGCTGACATCTTCCAAGGAGGTCCCAAAGTACACATCACAGGTCTGAGCGAACTTGGCCCATGTCCAACTCAGGATCACGTCGCGAGCGACTTCTACCGCGCGCGGCTTGGGATTCAGAACAAAGCTTGATCCGTTGATGGTCTCCATGAGAACGACCCAGTCTTGTGCGTCCACGACACCGTCGCCCAAAGGGAGTGGCCCGATATCATATAAGGTCGTGGCCTCCCCCCAGTGGTACGCCAGGATGGCCAGGTCTGCCGCATCCACCTTGCCGTCGTTGTTGAAGTCAACGATGGGAACGAACTTCACCTGCCAGAAGTCGTTACTTCCGTATCCGCCCCAGCCCTTGGCGGCTTCGAAGTATAATGTGGAGCCATCGGGCGAGAGCGCTGCGCCATAGAAATTACCTGTCCAATCGCCCGCCGGAGCGTTGAGGCCGAGCCCCACGGCGGGTCCCCAGTCATCATCTACCGATTTTCGCGTCGCTGCCCACATGCTCCGAAACCCCCGACTGAAGACGAGTGTTAGACCGTCGGTAGAGATACTTGGAGACCAGTCGTCGCTGCCACTGTTCACATTAGGTCCGAGACTCAGCGGTTCACCCCACGGATCATCCTTTGTGGCCCGCTTCGCCACCCATATATCGGTTCCCCCGTGCCCACCGACCCGAGTGGAGGAAAAGTACAGGGAAAGACCATCGGCCGAGATCTCCGGGGCCCAAGCGTCATATGAGCCGATCTCCGTGGCGGGCTCATTCGAGCCAACCGGTGGGCCGATCTTTACGGGGCTACCCCAGGGGGCGTCTTTGGACGGGCGGGTGCACACCCGCAGAATATAGTCGTCCCAGCACCCGAGATAGAGCTCCAGGCCGTCGCCCGAGATGCTCGGCTCCATCTCCTTTCCTGAACTGTTGATGGTTGGCCCAAGATTAACAGGTTCTTGCCAGGGACTATTGACCGTCTCTCGCTTGGCCACCCATATGTCGGCACCGCCGAATCCGCCAGGCCGGTTATAAGGTGTAAAGTACAACTCCAGCCCATCATGCGAGAAGTCGCACTCCTGCGTACCCGTGCCATCGTTGATCACCGGCCCGAGATTCGTGGGTGCGCTCATGATGATTTCTGCGTTCCCACTCTCGCCGCCAAGCACAACCGCGGCCACAAATCCGACTGATACCAACCTCATTCTGCAACCAAGTGACAAGTTCATAACACACCGTCCTTTCTTCAAGGCCGCCAAGGTTTCGGTTGACGAAGTGGCTGACGGCCATGGCCCTCGTCCTTCCATCCGGCGGATGGCTTGTCCGCCACGCGTTTCTACAAATAGGTCCGGCCGAAATCGGGCCGGCTGCGCGCATGGGCCAAGGATTTTCTGCCTTTTTGGGGCGTAACCTGCGTCCCGGGGCCTTGGCTCCTCCGTGGATCGCGGGCCCGTCCGAGTGCCGCTCGGGTCACAGGCAGTTGATTCTGCCGGGCGTTTTGGTAGGATTGGTCTTAGAGAGCCTCCAGGTGGCCTGGGCCCGGGAATGATGCCGCCACAGGCCATGTTGTCTGGGTATGTTTCCGCTCGGAGGGCAGAGAGAAGCATGGGATACCGCGATCAGACAGACATGGGGGGAACCGCGTCGGCGTTCCTGACGACGCACTGGTCCCTCATCGGGGATATCCAGTCCGGCGAGGAGAGGAACCGGGCCCTGATCGGGCTGTTGCTGGAACGCTATTGGAAGCCCGTGTATTTCTATCTCCGCCGCAAGGGCTACGACAATGAGGAGGCCAAGGACCTGACCCAGGGCTTCCTTCATGAGGTCGTGCTGAACCGCCATCTGATTGAGCGTGCGGATCAATCGAAAGGCCGGTTCCGATCGTTGCTGCTGCATGCTTTGAACCAGTACCTCATCGATCAGACCCAGAAAGAGGCCGCGAGAAAGCGGATTCCGTCAGAGAAGCTGGTCTCGCTCGAGCTGGCCGACCCCTCGGCCCTGCCGGCCATCATCTCGGAGGCCAGCCCGGAAGATTCGTACACCTACGGCTGGATGGCCGCTCTGTTGGACCAGGCCCTCTCACAAGTCGAGGCCAAATGCGCCGAGCAAGACATGCGAATCCATTGGAGCATCTTCCACGATCGCGTGGTGCGGCCGATCCTCGATAATACCGCCGCACCGTCCCTGGAGGAGGTCTGTGCCAAATACGGCGTCGCAGATAAGAAGAAGGCCTCGAACATGATCGTCACCGTGAAGCGATGCTTCCAGGCCACCCTGGCAGAATGTGTGCGTAACACGGTGGCCGGCGAGGAGGAGATCGCCCCGGAGATGGAAGAAATCATGCGCTTTTTCCCCAAAGGTGCGCAGCATCCCGCATAGTCGCCGGATTTATCTACGGGCGCGGTCATGTTCTGCCCGCGAACACCTGTTTCGCGAGGATGACAACGGCCTACGCCTCAAGAACCTGATGGTCCGCGTGTCCGGGAGATCCGACCATGACCAAAGACTTCACCAGCGGGAGTGATCCGCGGCAGTTGCAGGCCCTGCTGCGTCTGGGCGCGGAACCCTTGGACGCCAAGCCCGAGGGTCCTGGCGCCGATCTCTTGGGCCTGTTCACCCAGAAGCCGGGGAGCCGCTTGGGCTCGTACCGCCTGGAGCGCGTTCTGGGCGAAGGGGGCATGGGGATTGTCTATCTGGCCGAGCAAGTGCACCCGATGCGACGCCAAGTAGCGATCAAGGTCATCAAGCCGGGCATGGATTCGGCGCGCGTGATCGCCCGCTTCGAGGCCGAGCGTCAGGCTCTGGCCCTGCTGGACCATCCGAACATCGCACACATGTATGACGCCGGGACGACCGAGGATCAGCGTCCCTACTTTGTGATGGAGTATGTCGAGGGTCCACCCATCACCGACTACTGTGACCGCCACAAGCTGAGTCTCGACGAGCGGCTGCGCCTCTTCCAGCAGGTCTGTCTCGCGGTCCATCATGCCCACCAAAAGGGGATTATTCACCGGGACCTCAAGCCCTCGAACATCCTCGTCTCGGCCGAGGACGACCATCCCATCCCGAAGATCATCGACTTCGGTGTGGCCAAGGCCATCAGCCAACCGTTGACGGAACGGACCTCGTTGACGGAGGACAGCCAACTGCTGGGCACGCCGGAGTACATGAGCCCGGAGCAGGCCGAGATGGTCAACGAGGACATTGACACCCGCTCGGACATCTACTCCCTCGGCGTGCTGCTCTATGAGCTTCTGGCCGGCATCTTGCCCTATGACTCCGAGACGCTCCGCCAGGGTGGGATCGAGCACATCCGCAAGACGATTCGTGAAACCGACCCCAAGACACCCAGCACGCGACTGACCAAGCTTGGTGAGGAAGCTAAGAGACTCGCGGAGAACCGCCGCAGTGAAGTCACAGCGTTGGCTAAGTGTTTGCACAGAGAGCTCGAATGGATTCCGTTGAAGGCGATGCGCAAAGAGCGTGCAGAGCGCTATCGCTCCGCCTCCGAGCTTGCGGATGATATTGACAACTACCTGAAAGGCGCCCCTCTGATTGCCGGGCCACCGGGCACAGTCTATCGGCTGAGCAAGGCCATCCACCGCCACAAAGTGATCGTCGGGGGCATACTGGCAGTCCTCACGGTATCTGTCATTGGGGCCATCGTATCTCTGGGTTTTGCTATTGGGCAAGCTCGCGCCCGCGCCGAGGCACAGGCTATTGCGGACTATCTCCACAAAGACGTTCTGATGCCGATGGCCAGGGTGCAGAGGCGTCAGCTAAGAGCCTCTGATATCCTGGATGTCGCGACGCAGAACCTTGAGGGCAAGTTCAAGGACCACCCAGTCATCGAGGCATCAATCCGTGAGACCCTGGGCTCAATCTACCTCTGGGGCCTTAACGACTACGGCGCGGCTGAACTGCATCTTGAACGTGCGCACCAAATCCGTAGAGAGCAACTCGGAGCCGGAAACCCGCCTACGAATGCGCTTGGCGCCTTGTATTATCTGCAAGGCAAGTATAAGGAGGCAGAATTTGCGTACGACAGACTCTTGGAGGTTGAGCGTCGTCGGGGAGCAAGTGAGCTCTCTCTTGTGTACCCGAGGTGCAATCTTGCCTGTGTGTACGCGGCACAGGGCCGGTACGAAGAGGCCGAAAACCTCTTTGTCGAGACACAAGAAATCGCTCGGCTTGGCGAGAGACCCTCTTGGGCACAAGCATATGATTTTGAACTTGCTGAGGTCTACAGGGCCCAAGGCCAGAACGCAAAGGCGGAGCGACTCTATACGGCCGGAATGTTACGCAGATCAACAAGGGATAGGGCGGTTGACTTGCGCTACCTGTGCGGACTTGCCCACCTTCGCATGGCACAAGGGCATTATGATGACGCGAACGACTTGCTTGTGAAAGCATGTGCGGCTGCAGACAAACAACTTGGTGAGGAGCACCCATTTACACTCAGGTTCACCAATAGCCTCGGCGTGCTCCGTAGGGAGCAGCAGCGCTACAAAGAGGCCGAATCCTTGATCCGCCAAGCCTTGGAAGCCAGACGACGCAAACTGGCCCAAGACCATCCCGCCACGCTCGAATCCATGAACGACTTGGGCGTGCTCTATATGAAGCAGGCCCGTTATGAACAGGCTGACTCGCTACTCCTGGAGACATTCCAGAGCCGAGAGGAGAAACTCGGGAGCCACCATCCCGCGACGCTGGAGACGCTGAAGAACTTGATCCAGCTCTACGAATCCTGGCCCAGACCCGACGAAGCCGAGAAATGGCGTGCGAAGCTGGTGCAGACAAGGACTATCGAGGAGTGACACGACACCACACAGATTGTCTTGGTATTGGTATTGCGGTGTCAAACGCTCCTGTTTGTGCACGCCGGCGCCTACAACCGGAGTACACCTCAAGAACCGCTCAGCCGCCAATTCGGCAAAGATACCTTCTTCCTAAGCTTCGTTCTTACACGGACCGATGAAGAAATGAAGAATCCTGCAACAGCTTGGGGGGGCCGTTGGTCTCTCGCAGGAGGCCCACCGACCCCTCATCCGGAGGTCTTCCAAAGCTGCATCCGGCCGTTAGATCTCCTGCTCCTATGGTCCGCGATCTCCGCCAGCCGAATCCCCCTGCCGGGCTCCAGACCGCCCCCCTGCCCTTCAGAGACACAACAGAAGCCGACGAACCCGGTCAAACACAGTCCCCAAAGGTGTAGCCCAGAACCGGAGGCCCCCCTTGCCCCAACGGTCTCCGCGATCGCTCATCGCGACGCCATTCACGTTAGGGAAACTGCTCGCACGCACTGACGCCCGAACATACAATGGCACGGAATGGGATCTGATACACCGATACCCGAAGGACGGCGCAAGATGGACGGGACATACCACACGAACATACGGCACTACCTTGATGACAAGGGCGAGATTATCGCCGTGCCATTGCCGGCTCGGAAGCTCGCGTGCTTTTTGGCCTTGATCATTGACAGCACGACATCCACCCGATCCGTGGACTGTCAGGATACCGGAGTGCGGTGTCGCAAACGGGGCTGTCAGGACTCAATCGTCTCCCGGCTGGTCGAAGACACCGGTACCATCTGTTGGTACTGTCCAGCTTGCGGCCACAACGGCGTGATTGTGGATTGGCAGGGCACGAAATGGGACCAGTCCAGCACACGGGAATAGGCACCCGATGAGATGGCCTCTTCATTCCGCGTCGCACTCCCCCTTGACAACCACCGCGAAAAGCCCTATACATGCCCGCGATATCCGCGTTGGCGCGGATTTCGTACGGTGTTCGGACGGTTCGATGTTTCTATCAGTGCAAGGAGGCCACGTACTATGGCAAACGCAACAGCGAAAAAAGCACCGGCAAAGCCCATGAGCAAGAGCGAGATCGTATCCGGCATTGCCGATGCGACGGGACTAACAAAGAAACAGGTGGGCTCGGTGTTCGAGGCAATGGCCGGCCAGATCAAAAAGAACCTCGGTAGCCGCGGCCCCGGCGCCTACACGGTCCCTGGCTTGATGAAGTTGGTTGTCGTGCGAAAGCCTGCAACACCGGCTCGCAAGGGCATCAACCCCTTCACCGGCGAGGAGACCATGTTCAAGGCCAAGCCTGCGCGGAATGTTGTGAAGATTCGGCCTCTGAAGAACCTCAAAGACATGGTCTGAGATTCTTGATTATAGAGCTGCGCGGGCCCATATCGCGTCATCCAGGATGTGGGCGGCTTTCTCTTGCTTTGTTCCCAGTAGCGTCGGAACCCTCGTTCACAGCCTCTTCCCTGGACGCGTGCCACTCCCTGGCCACCCTGACGGCATGGCCCCGGAGCTGGGTGCCAAACAGCCGCTCTATCATCAGGATGGTCAAGAACGCCTCCACATAGACCTCGTTAAACAACCTCTGGAAGCGCCAGCGGACACCCTGCCGGCTCATCCGAAAGGTCTTGTGGATCTTCTCGCCGTAGGTCCCCTTGAGGACCATGTACGAGGGCCTACCAGGTTTCAATTCCACCCATAAGTCCTTCGACTCCATCAGTGCTTTCAGGTTCTCCAAGAACGTCTTGTCCTTCTCGGTTAGCTTCATGCTTGATCACCATGATGTCCTGGCCATCCTGCCAGACATCCACCACGCCGGCATGGGCCAGGAATATGACTGCGATAAACCGCCAGATCAGGTCCTTCCGCAGGTTCTCACCAAGCGGCGGCATTCCTGCCAGGTTTACCGGATAGTCCCGCAGATGGGCCTGGACGTGGCTTTCGTAGAGTCTCAGATCGAACGGGCCGCGACACTCGACAGCCACACTGTCGTCGAGGCCGGCCGTCAGGGCGTTCAAAGCCTCCAGCAGTCCAGGAACACTGCTCAGGTCCACATCCCCCAGTGCCAGATCCCCAGACCGGCTCTCCGCCAACATCTGCCGCACCCGGTCCCGCTGCTCCCGCTTGCGGTGTCTGGACTCGGCCATCTTTGTACGGAAGTAGTCCGCGTCAAAGACCACGCCATCGAACAGAAATCTCGACTCGATATCGGCGTAACAGTCCCTGCACTGGTACCTACGGACTCGAACCACGGGGACGCCGCCACAAACCGGACACCGCTGAAATACCACGGTCGGGTCGAACCCTTTCCTGCATGAAATGCAGCGGCATTTGCCCTCGGATACCATGTCCAGAGAACCGTTGCACCCCGGACATCGGTGCCCGATCAGCATTACACGATAGAAGAACCGGCGGGCCTTGGCCCGGAAGGCCTCCGCCGCTTCGGCCAGCTCACAGGCCAAAACGCGGATGTTCATCGCTCGGATTCTCAGGCTCAACAGGCCGCTGGCTCTCGGGCTCGGCGGGCCCTGGACTCCCAGCCTCAACAGGTTCTGGATCCTCGGCCGGACTTGCCTTCGGGCGCTCCACCGAAATAGGTTCTGCGGTCTCAGGCTGACCGGAATCTGGAGTTTCTGCTTGGACCAGCTGCTGACTCTTTGGCGTGAACTTCCGGCCGCACGCTTTGCATCGCCGTATCCTTCGAAGTCCCATGGTCTTGGTCTTCCTGGCCCCCTTGCTGGCTGTGTCTGTACTGCCGCAATATGGACATTTATGTGGTCTTCCTGCTGGCATCACGATCACCTCACGGGACCGGTGAGAGGCCCAGGTATATAAAGCTGTCGATTTCAACGCGGGGGACAGTAGTTTTCGAGTGGAACTATTGGAGTATCGCGGCGCCAACGATCAACAACGGGAGGCGCAAGCTGCTGGGGGGGCGGGGTTTATGCGTCAGGCAGGTAACACGTCACGAGAGGCCGGCCGGTGGGAACCACTGCGAGATGAACGTTCCACTGGAAATGCAGTCTGCCCCGGGGAGCAGACGATCCCCAGGAAGCCCAACCGGTAGCGCACGTACGGCGTATCTCATCAGCAGATTTGGAGTTTTCCAGCGGCAGTTTACTCCCACCGGCAGCGCTACCAGTGTCCAGAACCGAAAGCCTTAAGTACGTCCACCTACTACATCGACATCACTCAGTGAATGACCGATGGAAACCACCAGCACCTGATCTCTGCGCACACGTGGAAGACAATTTGGAGGCCGGACTCACTAGTCCTGCGGACATCTTACACGGAGGGGCATGGAGCTTACGCGTCACTCCGTCAACTGATTCTCGTGCGTTCTTCGAGTGAGACTCCTGCCAGTCGCTGTTCCACTGGAAGAGCGGTGTTCAGTGGTTCTAGATGCTGCTGGCACAGTGTGGGAGTAGTTTTCCAGTGGAACTATCGGAGTGTCACGATGCGTGGTTTGCACACCACGCGGACGACCAGTCTTGATTTCGCATGCTGCGGAGCGTATCAACTCCACGCACCGTATTAACCGAGGGGGTAGAGTATGCGGAGTTAACACGCTCCGCCGCGTTTATTGTATATTTATTATATCTTTATTTCTTTCTATATTGAAAGGTATAATATCGGAAAGGGATTACCACTGGACAGTGACAACAGGAACGGGGCACAACCCTTTCCCAGCAGAAGGCCTGAGCGTGTTAACTCCGCATATACTATGGCAAGAAACCGCCGCATCTACGCAAGCGTGTTAACTCCACGCACCGCGTTCGTTGGCGAACCGCAGTTGAAAGATGGTCTCCAGCACAGATGGATCAAAAGTCAGGATCAAACGGTTCGCATACGTGCAGGCGACCTTTGTGGCGATCAAGGCGATCAGCCCCATGCTCTGCAAATAACTCAGATTGGCGTAGTAGTGTACGTAGCTGAAGGGCTTCTCCTGGCGGGCAGAACAGACCTGACAATACCTCCGGTAGATCTCCTTGGCAAAGTCAGAAGGGCTTGTGGCAATGGCCCGAAGAATCATCAGGAGCGACTCCGACAGGTTGTTGATCATCTCCACAACGATGTCCTCTCGGGCCCGCTCAAAACAGGTCTCGATATTCGGGTGTGCCTCCGTCACAGCATAGAACAAGGTCTTGATGGCCACGCGGGCATCCGAATTCGTTCGCTTCGTGGTCAACGCGGCGATCTGGGCCAGGAGACCCTCATCGTGATTGTGCAGGCCCTGTCTGGCCCGGTCTCGCAGGATATCCTGGAGCTGCTGGGCATCATAGCCCTTGAAAGATACGGTCCGTGGCTGGAGAGTGCTCATGGTGGATTCGTCCAGCTCGTGGAGGACCCGGTAGTTGTTGGAGAGCATGATCACCATGTAGGGATTCTGGCTGCGGCTGAGGAAGTACAGGATATCTCGCCGTTTATCCTTGGGGCTCATCAGATCAACCTCATCGAGCAAGACAACCACCTTGCCCCGATACTTCTGACAAAAGTGATCGTACAGTTCGCACAGGCTGGCACCCCTGGCCTGCATATCCAGGAAATGGGCAAAGATCTTGAAGCTCGTGTTGTGCTCCCGGCAGTTGGCGTAGATGACCTTCAGCTCCGTTTCGGCATTCATGACCTTCTGAAGGTGCTTCACGGTCAACGTCTTGCCTGAACCCTTGGTGCCGAGAATCACCTGATGGGTGGGGATCCCGGTGCTCTCGAAACGGACCATCTCTCGGACCAGGTGCTTGCCCTCGTCCCGCAGCATGGGCTCATCCGGGATGTAGTTGAAATCGAAGACGGAGAAGTCTTTGACCTGGCCTGCGCCGCCAGAGCTCTTCTTCCGTTCCAGATGTACAAAGGGAATGGTCTTCATCGTACCGTGTTAACTCCGCAGACCGTATTATACCCATCAGGAATCAGATTTCGGGGGATTGCTCAAGTGTTTATTGGACGGTAGCCGAAATATGTGGTGATGGAAGGATTCAGCCTGACAACCGAAGAGATTCGTTCCTTGCGGACCTTGCAT
>Ga0315289_10007974_pt1 | contig 15351 bp, 14 predicted proteins | sample YL17G11_40_MG_FD_203452 | JGI IMG/M metagenome (GOLD analysis project Ga0315289, IMG submission 203452) | Sediment microbial communities from Yellowstone Lake, YNP, Wyoming, USA - YL17G11_40 | ecosystem: Environmental > Aquatic > Freshwater > Lake > Sediment | place: USA: Wyoming | collected... | reverse complement strand
GTTTCTGGGAAGGGGTCGATGCCAGGGGAGAGACGCTGCGGGTGGTCGTGGTCACGCGTATCCCTTTCGAGAGCCCTGGACGCCCCGTTTTCGAGGCCAGGAGTGAACTCCTGCGCAGAGAAGGTCACTCTGATTTCAACGAACTGAGCCTGCCGCTGGCGGCCCTGCGGCTCAAGCAGGGCGTAGGCCGCCTGATCCGCACGCGCCAGGACTTGGGGCAGGTAATAATAATGGACAGCCGGATAGACGGCAGAAAATACGGTAAGTTGCTGCTCGCTTCGCTTCCCCGGGCCCGGGTCAAGAGGATATCGATGAACCAGGCGGGGCAGGCGGTCTCGGGGTTCCAGAAAGGCTCTAATCAAGTATCTCCACGGTGATGGTCCGCCATCCGTACGCTTCCACTTCCCCGAGGGTGTCAAAGCAGAGGTCTATGCGGTTTCCCTTGATGGCGGAACCCGTGTCACCGGCTATCGCGTAGCCGTAACCCTCGATGTACAGCCTGGTACCGAGAGGTATGACGCGCGGGTCGACCGCGACCACGCCGTGCTGCGCCTTCATACCCGTTGCGGTGGTGTCGTCGAGCCCCGGTTCCTCTGGCGAGTACCCGGTCGCTTCCATTGTCATGAATCTCCCGGTGCGGCTCGCGGGTCGAGTGTCAGGGGGGTTCAGCTCATCGATCTTCGATTTAACTTTTTCGGACTCCTGAACCACAGACTGCCGGGCCTCGCCGGTCTTGGACAGGAGTTCCTGCCTGGCCGATCGGCTTTGCTCCAGTCTCTGCTGTCTGCCCTGAAGTTCCCGGGCTGTAGAGTCGATCTCGCTCTTTTTTGCTTTGAGTTCCTCGAGGGATTGCTCCAGTCTCTGTGATTCCAGCTTAACGCCGTCGATCAGCTCAGAGTCCTTGTCCGTGACTTTCTCCACGTACTCCGATCGGGCCAGGAAGTCCGACAGATCACTGGCGGAGAGCAACATCTCGAGGTTTGTGGACTTCCCGTTGACGTACATGGTCCTGATCCGCAGAGCGAGAACCTTTCGCTTTCTGGAGAGGCTCTCCTTCTTGGAGTCGATCTCTGCGGTGGTTGAATCAATGCCGGCCTCGAGCTCGGCTGATTTACCCTCAAGCTCGTCGATGCGCGCGTTTGTATCCTTTATCTCCTCGTCGAGTGTTACGACCTCTCTCACGATGGTATCCTTGTCGGGCTGCGAGTCTCTTGGCCGCGGATCGGCCAGCGCGAGCTGGTTCCGGTAGCCGAACTGAAACGCGGAGGTCGCGAAGACGAGCACAAGGAACGCAGCCAGCGAAACGGCCAGCGTCCGGTAGAGCACACGCCGAAACCGCTCGTCGGGTGACCGGATTGTTCCTTTACGGCCTTTGATAACGCTTTTTTCTTCTTGCTCTTCTTGGCAAAACATGGGTTAAGATTATAGGTGAACGAATTTTGAGAATCAAACGCAGCCTCTTCAATAAAGGATTCAGGAAGTGACATGTTCGTAAATGCCTTTAATAATAGGCATTCGTGCGACTGTACATGTGATGTTTGGCTTAATGGTGGTATTTATGTTAGGCACGAACCATATCCGGTAGCATGTATGAAAGGTACACCCGGGGGTGAGGACTATAGAGGAAGTAAACCCCGCGGGACCCGGTCCGGCCCTCAATGAAGTGGAACGCGCGGCACGCGAGGGTGACACGGCAGTCTTGCTAAAAGCCCTTGAAGACACCTCGTTCGAAATACGTAACGCCGCGGCGGGGGCGCTGGGCCAGGTGGGCGGAGAGGGTGCGAAGGTCGCTTTGCTGTCCCTGGCGCGCGACCGAAAGGGCGAACGGCCCGAGGTGAGGATAACTGCTCTGGGTGCCCTTAAGGGGTTGCACGGCGCGAACCGCTACGACTCGATACTCCAGGAGTTCGTGACGGGAGACAACAGGAAGGTCGTAGCTGCCGCCCGCCGCATGCTCGAGTCGGTCGACCCGGACGGATACCCGCTCCGCCTCGTCGAACGCAGATGCCTTGACCACGCTGCCATTTCCGTATACGGAAGGGCTAAGGAGCAGGCGGCTGTCCCGCTGCTCACCGAGTTCGTCACCGCCAGGATGGAGGCTGGAGACCTCACGAACACAGGCAACTGGGGAAAGGTGTACGCGGCGACGAGGGCGCTGGGGCGCATCGGCGGCGCTGAAGCCGGACGGACGCTCCGATCACTTCTCGAATGGCTTTCGAGTGCGGGCGGGCAGGGGCGAAGGTGGCTGGAAGAGGAGCGCGTCTCGAAGATAATCGATGCAGCCTCCGAATCCATCGAGCGGGCGAGGAAGGGTTGAGCACTCTTCCGGCCAATGATTGAATAAAATTGACATATCTCATTATGGAAGAGAGCCTCTATTCGTTATTAATATAATATGCAAGAGGAAGCGCATTGACGGAGGGCTATATTTGAGATCTGTTGGAATCGCGTCACGCTCTGCAGGCTGGCTCGGCGAGAAGAAGCTTTCCAGGATACTGCTCATCCTGGGAGGGGCGATTCTCGCCGTCGCCGTAATAGGCATTTTTCTTTTCCTGTTGATCCAGGACATGGTGGCTTTCGGTACTTTCCCCAAGGGCGTGAGCATTGTCGGAGTTGACGTCTCCGGCATTTCCAAGACGGAGGCGATCGAAAAATGCAGGACTGGCCTCGCCGAGGTGGCCAACCGCCCCTTGACCCTCAAGGTCGACGAGGATAACTACCAGGCGAGTCCACAGGAGATAGGCCTGAAGCTCGAGTACCAGACTATGGTTGACGAGGCTTACAGAGAAGCCTGGAGTGTCAACGTTTTCGAGCGCATGGCACGACGGTTCATAAACAGGCCCAAGACGATAAACGTTTCGTTGATGGCTGCGACCGACGAGGCACGCGTCAATGACTTCGTCAATCGGGCGCTCGGTTCTATAAACCGGCCTCCCCAGGACGCCTACGTTGACGTCACGAACGGCACCGCGGTGATCGTACCGGCCAAGGACGGTCGCCAGGCGGACTCGAACCAGCTGCTCGAGGATACGAAGGAAGCGCTTGGCACACCGGAGCGAACCGTTAACGTCAATGTGACGCGGACCCCGGCGGCCATAAACGACTCGGTGTTCGGAAAACTCATCATCATCAACCTCTCGGCGCACACCCTTTCGCTTTACGAGCGTGACAAACTTCTCGCGCAGTACCCGGTCGCCTGCGGATCGCCGACCTACCCGACCCCGGTCGGACACTGGAAGGTCACCGAGAAGCAGAGGAACCCGTCGTGGAAGAACCCCGGTTCGGCCTGGGCAAAGAGCATGCCGCCTTACATACCGCCGGGTCCGGGCAATCCTCTCGGCACGCGTGCTCTGGCCACAAACATGTCCGGGGTGTTGATCCACGGCACCCCGTCTCCTTGGTCTATCGGGCAGTCAGTGTCGCACAGTTGCGTCAGGATGTACATGAAGGACGTCGAGCAGCTCTTCGAGATGGTCGAGGTCAACATACCCGTTTACGTCATAAAGGCTGCAGGCAACCCCGGGTTCGACGTCACGAAAAAGCCTTTCTGGCAGAAGTAGAATAGAGCTTTCCCCGCGCAAAGAAAAATCTCGTTTATCGTAAAAATAATCCTCTTTGCTCTTGACGTCGGAGCAGGAGTTTAATAGATTCAGACTCGCCCTCAAGAGGTTTGAAGGAAAACGGGTCGGCTAGTCCGGAACGGACCCTGAAAGTCACTTGAGGGCAAACCTTTTCTGCAACAGTTTTCCCATTTCTTACATCCAAAAGCTTCCATTACGAGTCTTTTTTCAGGCATTCTATACTTGTCATTGTCCGAGTATTTCAAAGGGGAGGGTCTATTGCCTGGGCTTGAGGAAAGAATAAAACTGGCGCGCGGCGCAGGGGAGGTAGACCTGTTGCTCACCAACTGCAAGCTCCTCAACGTCCTTTCCGGGACGATCCACCCCGCCTCGATAGCAGTGGTCGGGGACACCGTGGTCGGGATCGACGGGGAGTACAGCGCGCGAGAGACCCTTGACATCGGTGGAAGGTATGTCGCGCCCGGGTTTGCCGACGCCCACGTACACCTCGAGAGCTCGATGGTGAGCGTGCCGGGATTCGCGGAAGCCGTAGTCCCCCGGGGTATAACGACGGTATTTACCGACTGCCACGAGATCGCTAACGTCCTGGGTCTCGAGGGTGTCCGTTATATCATCGAGTCGGCCGCGGGGATACCGATTGACGTGTTCGTGATGCTCCCTCCCTGTGTCCCCGCTACTCCGCTCGAGACCTCGGGAGCGGTGCTCGAGGCGGAGGACCTCGAGTCAATGGTGGGTGAACCTCACGTGATCGGTCTGGGCGAGCTCATGAACTTCCCCGGCACGATAGCGGGGGACCCGAAGATCCTTGCGAAGCTCGCGCTCTTTCCCCGCGGCCCAGTTGACGGACACGCCCCCGGACTTTCCGGAAACGACCTCTCGGCGTACATCGCTGCGGGGCCGGACTCGGACCACGAGTGCACCAATGTAGAGGAGGCCGGTGAGAAACTGAGGAAGGGCATGTATGTATTCATGAGGGAGGGCACCGGCGCCCGCAACCTGCTGGACCTGCTGCCGCTCATCAACGCGGCGAACGGCCCCCGCCTGTGCCTCTGCACCGACGACCGTCATCCCGCCGACCTGCTCGAGAGGGGTAGCATCGATTCGATGATAGGGATGACCATCGCAAGCGGCGTCTCCCCCGTGACGGCGATACAGATGGCTACCATCAACACGGCCCGGCGCTTCGGGCTTCGCGGGCGGGGCGCTGTGGCGGTCGGCTACAGTGCCGACATGGTTGTCATGAGTGACCTCGAATCGGTGAGCGCCGACATGGTCTTCAAGGACGGACGCCTGGTGGCAGAGGACGGGGAGCTGACCGTGCCGGCCGGACGGGGGGCGAACATTCCCACTTCGTCATTCAATGTCTCGGGGTTCAGCAAGGACAGGCTCCGCATACCGGCTGCGGCCGGCAAGGCCAGGGTCATCGGGCTCGTCCCGGAACAGATAGTCACGCAGTCGCTGCTGCTTGGAGTTCCCTCCGATAAAGGCGAGGCCGTTGTGGACACCGGGCAGGATATACTCAAGATTGCTGTGGTCGAACGCCACAAAGGGACCGGCAACGTCGGCCTCGGATTCGTCAGGGGATTCGGCCTCGAGCGAGGCGCCATGGCCTCGAGCGTCGCCCACGACTCGCACAACATCGTGGCGGTGGGCGCCTCGGACCAGGACATGGCCGCGGCCGTCGAGAGGATTATCGAGATGGGCGGCGGGCAGGTCGTCGCCGCGGCCGGTGGGGTCAGGGCATCCGTGTCACTGCCCATTGCCGGGCTGATGTCCCAGCTTCCTCTACCGGGTGTAGCGAAGGAGACAGAGAAACTCCACGCCGTCTCGGCGGAACTCGGCTGCCGGGTGCCGGACCCGTTCATGATCATGAGCTTCCTCGCGCTTCCGGTTGTTCCGGAACTCAAGCTCACGGACAGGGGACTGGTGGACGTCGGCAGGTTCGAGATCGTGCCGCTATTCACCGGCTAGCCGAAGGCGCCTCAGTCGGGCGGGAAGTCCAACAGGTCCTGGCGCCCGAGCTCCTCGAGGGTCAGACGGTAGTTCGCGTAGAACGGTTGGAGCATCGGAAGGAGCTTCATCGCTTTCGGTATAGGCCCCTTTGCTTTTATGAGCCCGCGGGTGATCGCCGACATAAGGTGGAGTTTCTGCATCCAGAAAAGGTGCGCGGTGAACGCTTCCATGCTCATGGAGATCTCCGGGGTGATGTCACACGGCCCTACGATCAGGTCAATCGGGTCTTTCGTGCAGTCAACCGTGAGTTCCGGGACCACGCCAGGACCCCATCGCTCCTCGTCGTAGTACTTGAAGTTGACGATGAGATTCGTTGCCCTGAACTTGTGGGTGATCTGGGGGTCGCTGAGGGTCTTCTCGCAGACCATTCGCGCTATCTCGTACATCTCGTCGGGGGTAATATCGGGCCGGTCGGCCTTGTTGTACTTCGCCATTTGCCGCTCCTTTCCCATCCGGTAGGGAAGAGTTGGACGGGGTAATTCTAGCATAGCCCCTTTTGCTTGCGGTACTTCAACCCCCGGCAAAGGAACGGCCGGGTACCCTCTCTAATACTCTGTTAGGTAAGTGATTGTTAGGCTTTAGACATGGCCTTCTTTAAACGAAATTCTCCAAAGCAAAAAGAAGAGGGAGTCCTATCGCCCACTACGGGGGAAGACATCGACTCGCCTTCTGCCGTTGAGATCCTCTCCAGAGATTTCTTCGAGCTCGAACCGGAGGAGGTCTCGTCGTTCAAGCCGCCGACGCCGGAGCTTGCGCCCCGCAGCTGGCGCAGATCAAAGGCCGCAGTAGCGGTCCTGGCCGCCGTGGTACTGGTGGGTGGCTTGATAGCTGTACTTGTTCTTGCCTGGCCCTCGTCCGAAGTGAAGGTACCGAACCTGATCGGCAAGATGCTCGGCGGAGCGATGGAGACCGCAAAGCGCTCAGGCCTGACCCCGAGGGTCGAGGGCTGGGCTTACTCCGGAAAGCACTCGGACGGTGTGGTGCTGTCGCAGAGGCCCCGTGGGCGGCAGGTCGTCGCGAGGGGGAGCGAGATATCTCTGACTATAAGCAAGGGGCCACGCCCGGAAGGCGGGGACCTCACCGGGTCCGTCAGCACGACCGGGCAGGCTGAGTCCAGCAGTGCGACTGCCAGCCCCTTCACGGGCAAGACGGTCTGCATCGACCCGGGGCATCAGGCGATCGCGAGCCAGGGGGAATGGGTGGATCCGGGGATGACGAAAAGAAACCCGCCGGAAAACGCCGAAGCGGGAGCTGTTACCGGTAACGTTGAGTACCTTCTCACGATGGACATCGCGGAAAAACTCAGGAACCTTCTTGAGAAAGACGGGATAAACGTGATCATGACCAGGGAGTCCGGCGGTGTTGACCTGACGAACATCATGAGGGCCGATATAGCGAACAACAGGGACGCGGATCTCCTGGTCAGCATCCACCTCAACTACTCGAGGGACGCGAACGCAAAGGGAACAACAACACTCTACCCTGCAAACACGAAATGGACCGCGGGATTCTACGAGAAAAGCAAGACGGTGGCAATCTACATACAGGCTGACACAGTGAAATCATGTGGCACCGCGGACCTCGGGATCAGCCCCCGCGACGACCTGCCTCTCTTCAACTGGTCTAGGGTGCCGGTAACCGAGGTGCTCGTCGCCTATTTGAGCAATGCGGAGGAGGACAAACTGCTGGCGACCGACGAGTTCCGCTGGAACGCCGCGTGGGGGATTCGAAACGGGATAATCAAGTACCTGAGCAGCCCCTGACATGACACACCGGGGCCAGGCCCCGATGTGTCATTTCGATGGTGGGCGTTGAGGGATTTGAACCGCCCCACGCGCCATCGCTCCACTCCGGCGCGCGGTGACCCCGAACGTGATCGCAGTCGAAAACGACTGATAGCGGGGTTCAAATCAAAGGGAGGTGGATGGTGGGCGTTGAGGGATTTGAACCGCCCCACGCGCCATCGCTCCACTCCGGCGCGCGGTGACCCCGAACGTGATCGCAGTCGAAAACGACTGATAGCGGGGTTCAAATCAAAGGGAAGTGGATGGTGGGCGTTGAGGGATTTGAACCCTCGACCTCTGCCGTGTGAAGGCAGCGCTCTCCCGCTGAGCTAAACGCCCACTCGCGAGTGAAGATATTCTAGCACAATCTTTTCAGAGGCTTCCGTGGACGCTGCAATAAACCGTCAACACTTCAGGGGTGACGGAGTAGTCGACGTTGTACGAGTAATCTCCTCCCGACAGGCACACGGGCATCTCCGTCAGGTAACTCTGTGTAACGAGCATGTCCATGCTGTCCGGGTAGTTGCCCTCGGCGGCAAAGGCCTCTATCGCGCTCCTGATCGTTGCCTGGTTCGAACGGCATATCTCTTTCGACTGCTCTTCGCTGCCCTGAGAGGCCTTGCGGGCGTTGCACTCACCGATTATCGCGTCGGCGGACTCGGCGATGTTGTTGGCTTCTTCCACGGTGGTAACGTTCTCGAGCTGGGCCTCCAAGTCGCTGACCTGCTCGGCAAGGTCGCTTGCGTTTATTCCCGCAGCAGAGAGTTCCTGCACCGCCGCGTCCGCCTCCATGAGCATGTCCGACGCTGCCTTCTTGGCATCCTCGAGAGTCGATGCCTCGCCCTGTCCCTTGACCGCGGTATAGGCGAGAGTGCCGGTGTCGGACAGCTCCTCGCCGTCGGTCTTTACTTTGAGTTCGGCAATCGCTTTAAGTGGTTTCCCGTCGCTTTCCGTCATATGGAACACGAAAGTCTTCTTCTGGAGCGCCTCGCCGGATTTTACACTCCAGGATTTGCTGATTATCTCTTCTCCGTTGCTGTCTTCGACCGAGACCCTCAACTTGCTGCTTCCACCTTCCTCGTACTTGGCCTTGAACGCGACATCGAGCGAAAGGTCCTTGTCGAGCGGGACTTTTTTCAAGTCGAGTTCCTTGCCGTCCTTGCGGGTGAGGGCTATCGATTCTACCTTGGCGACCGGCTTTCCGGAGGCGCTGACCAGCCATATTACGATGCCCGCGACGGCTCCGCCTACTATCAGCGTGCCGAGTACCACCGCAAGGATCAGCCAGGTCTTCCTGCTGTTCCGCTTTGCCGCCGGGGCCTGAACCTCGGGTGAAATGGTAGGGAACACCTTCGTTGGCGCAGGTGGGGGAGGCTGAGGCACGGCGGCCAGCGGTATCTGCGTGGTGGGCTCACCCAGGGCAGTTCCGCAGTCGGTGCAGAACTTCTTTCCCTCACCGACTTCTTTTCCGCAGTTTGGGCATCTCACGAGAACCACCTCTGATATTTAGTTGGACTGCCGGAAAAACTATAGCGCATGGCCATAAAGGTTGCATTGATATGGCATCTTGCCATGAGCATAACGAGAAGTCATGTGACCTAGTGTGTCCTCATCGCCCGCGAGACCGCCGCGGCGTGGGCGGCGAGCTCCAGAGAGTCGTCGAGCGTTTCGAGCGGCACGTTGCCTCCGCGTCTGGCAAGCGCTTTCTCAATAAGAAAGTCGGCTACGCCAGGGTTCTTTGGAAGAAGAGAACCGTGGAGGTATGTCCCGATCGCCCCCCTGTAGATAGCTCCTTCCGTCTTGTCCTCCCCGTTGTTTCCGTAGCCTACGGTCACCGTCCCGAGTGGAGCGCAGCCATCACCGAGATAGGTCTTGCCGGAGTGGTTTTCGAAGCCGACGATTGTGTCCTGCCTGCCTCCGAGGGCCGATTTCGCCACCACGTTACCGATGCAGCGTTTTTTTCCGGCGACGGTATAAGCGTCGAACACGTTGATGCCCGGCAGTTCCTCGCCCTCGAACGGGCGGTAGAACTTCCCGAAGAGCTGGTAACCGCCGCAGATGACAAGGGCCGCCACCCCCTCTTCGATCTCCCTCTTGATGTCCTCGCCCTTCGCCTCCTGGAGGTCCCGGCAGACCATCACCTGCTCGCGGTCCTGGCCGCCTCCCATGAAGAATATGTCGTACTCACCATGCCCTATCCGGTCACCAGTGTTCAAGCCGACTACCTCTACGCCGATACCTCGCCACTGACACCTCTTCACGAGCGTCAAAACGTTGCCGTGATCTCCGTATATGTTCATGAGGTCGGGGTAGAGGTACCCGATCTTTATCTGCATCTAACTCTCCCAGTAGTGCGTTACAAGACCCCGTTTTACCATGCTGCGCCTGAGTTCGAGCATCGCGGTGTACGTGGGGATAAGGTAAATCGTGTCTCCCGGCCCGACCATCTCGAGGCCCCTGTCCAGGGCAGCCTTGAGGTCGGGCTCGACGACGATGGAATCCTCTCCGAGTTCGGCGTACTTCACGCGGAGCGCCATGTCCGCCGCCCGTATGCCGGAACAGATAATCCCGCCGAGCCTGTCGCGGAGCATCTCGAAGTCAACGTCCCATATCCAGGATACATCACGCCCGTCAGCAATGTTGTCGTTGAGTGCGAGGACGACGTTCTTCCTTCCGCCACCTCTCAGCGTGCGGATCACCTCGTTGAATCCCGCCGGGTTCTTTGCGAGGATCATAAGGATATGGCGCCCCTCCACCTCGACGCGCTCGACCCGCCCGAACGCCGCTTTGAAGCCCTCTACACCTTCCTTGATGGTTTCCATATCAATCCCCAGAGAAAGAGCGCAGGACATCGCGGCGAGGACGTTGTAGACGTTGTAGAGACCGGGCAGGGGGATGAAGAGAGTCGTCTCACCGCCGGGGTGTCTCACAACGCACCTTGTCCCCTCGAGCTCTACCATCTCCAGTTCGACCGCGGAAACCCGGCTTTCCGGTCGAGAGGTGCCGCAGGCAGGGCACTTATACTGGCCCATGTGGCCGAACAGGTAGTAGTCATATTTGAGGCGTGAGCCGCATTTCGCGCAGTGCTTGCTGTCCGCCGCGTGCTGCATCGACTCGCTTCCGTACCTGTCGTTGTCGATACCGTAGTATAAAACCTTGTGGGGAAGGTCGCTCCCGATAGAGGCGACGAGGGGATCATCGGCATTGAGCACCACGATCGACTCGGGGTCGAGCGTCCTGACGGCATCTTTCATGAGCGAGGCGAGGGTGTCGAGCTCTCCGTAGCGGTCGAGCTGGTCGCGGAAGAGGTTGTTTACAAGCACAAGCCTCGGGGACGTCTCCGCGACGGCTGCGGGGAAGGCCGCCTCGTCCACCTCGAAGAGTCCGATACGTCCGGCGAGGTGCCCCCCCAGGTCCGATTCCCTTATCAACGCCGAAGCGATTCCTGCCATCAGGTTGGCACCGGTACGGTTGTGCACCGGTGTCATCCCAGCCAGGTCGAGAACGGAGGCCAGCAGTGTCGCTGTCGTCGTCTTGCCGTTCGTCCCGGTGACGAGCACGCTGCCGAGCGGCAGTTCTTTCACCATGTTGGGAACGAAGCTAGGGGAAAAGAGCCGGACGGCACGTCCTGGCAGGGTGGAGCCTCCCCCAACTTCGAAAAGACGGCTGGTGGACCCGATACCCTTGCCGAGGGCGAGGGCGAGTCTGTTTCCGATACGCATAGCGTCAGTTTATGAACGGCCGTTCGAAAAGTCAAAATAGTCTAATTGCGCTATTAATTGGAAAACACGGGCGTGGTATCATATCTGCCGCCGAGTGATCGAAGGTGTGAGAGATGAAATGGCGGCGACAGCGGAGGGATCTGCCGCAGTGCCGGGCCGGTGAATCCCTGCCGAGTGAAGAAGAGATCAGAAAACGTTTCGCTTTCGTCAAGAAGATCGAAAGCAGGTCGGGCGGAAAAGTGTTTTTTGCTGTCGAGGCCCGGGAAGGCTTCCACGCCTTCGTTGAGATGAACGGCAAGTATTACGCGACGAGCAGTTATCATTCTCTCGAGGACCTGGAGGACTACATCTTTTGATCCGGGGACTGTAGGTACCGTGGACCCGACGGCCGAGAAGAAATGCGCGTTATGCGGTGCCGTTCTCGAGGGGGTGGGTGCCCTGGAGAGTGGCGAACACAGGTGTAGGCGCTGCGGTGCGACCGGCAGGTATGACGGGGAGGACCTTGTCGCCATCTTCATCCAGAACTACTATGCACGTCTCGCGGAGCTGGAGAGCCTCAACAGGGAGCTGGTGCGGGAGATTGATCTGGAAGGGGTAAAGGGGGAGCAAAGAGACATGCGCTACCTTCAGAAGAAGCATCTCCAACGGCAGGACGCACTTGCCGAGTACTCTTTTCTCTCATACTTCCGCCCTTTTGTTGAGAAGTGGTAGGGTCGTGAGACCCTCGCTGACCTCTGGCTTCCAACGCTTCCAAGCTCAGCCCTGGCGGTCAGGATTGCGAGCGGGGCGAGATGAGCAGGCCACGCCGGGTTCCTTTGGGCCCGAGAAGAAAACCGGGAGGACCTGCGATTTCTACTTTGCCCCCGATGAGTGATATAAATTGAGCGTTTGGTTTCAAATCGAAAGGGAGGTCAACGGATGGATTTCAGTTTCACCGAAGAACAGAAGCTCTTGAAGCAGCAGGCCATCGAGTTCGCGCAGAAGGAGATCGCACCCGGTGCTGCGGAGAGGGACGAGGAGGCGAGGTTCGACCGAGATGTCTGGGACAAGGCGGCGGAGCTTGGCTATATGGGCCTGCCTTTCCCCGAGGAGTACGGCGGTAGCGGAGCGAGCGTTGTCGATACCTGCGTCCTTGGGGAAGCGCTCGGTTACGGCGGCTTGGACTCGGGCTTCTGCCTTTCCTGGGGAGCGCACGTCGTCATCGGCGGAGTTCCCATCTGGCAGCTCGGCAACGAGGAGCAGAAGCAGAAGTATCTGCCCAAGATCGCGAGCGGCGAGTGGATATCAGGCCTGGGCCTGACCGAGCCCGAGGCGGGAAGCGACGCGGCAGGCATCCTGACCACAGCGGACAAGAAGGACGGCTACTACGTCCTGAACGGTACGAAAACTTTCATAACTAACGGCCCGATAGGAGAAGTGTTCGTAGTCCTCGCCAAGACCGACAAGGAGAAGGGCTCCGCCGGGATCAGCGGCTTTATAATCGAGAAAGGTTTTACCGGTTTCTCGATCGGCAAGGAGATACACAAGATGGGCAACCGCTCGTCCCCAACATCGGAGCTCATCTTCGACAACTGCGAGGTCCCCGCGGAGAACCTGCTCGGCGAGGAGAACAAGGGCTTCATGGGTGTCGCCCTCGCGACGCTCGAGTGGGAGCGCTCTGTCATGCTGGCGCCCGCCATAGGCGGCATGGAGGTCCAGCTCGAGGAATGCATCAAGTACGCGAAAGGGCGAAAGCAGTTCGGCAGGCCGATAGCGTCTTTCCAGGCAATCCAGTTCAAGCTGGCGGACATGAAGGTCTGGCTCGAGACCGGCCGCTGGGTCCTCTACAACGTGGCCTGGACAAAGGACCAGGGCATCATGGACCCGTTGATGGCCTCGGTATCCAAGCTCTACATCACCGAGGTCGCCATGAAGGCGGCGGATCAGGCAGTGCAGATCCACGGCGGCTACGGTTATACGAAGGAGTACGCGGTCGAGAGGGCAATCAGGGACGCGAAGCTCGGGACCCTCGGCGGCGGGACCAGCGAGATCCAGCGCTGGATAATCGGCCGCCTGCTGGTCGGTAAGTAGAGACATAATGCCGATTCGGGGGGTGGACTAGTACGTGCACCCCCCCTTATTATCTTTAGTGACATTACCCCGCTTTGATGATTCCTGTCGGGTCCGCGGCTGTCAAAGGCATGACGATGGAGAAGATCGAGAGGCTCATAAATCTCACCGCGTATCTCCTCGACCGGAGACAACCCGTTACCCTCGAGCAGCTGAGTACCACGGTCTATGCCGGCCATGAGGGCGGTGGCGAGGCTTTGAGACGGATGTTCGAGCGTGACAAGGACGAGCTCCGCGACATGGGCATCGAGGTCGAGGCGGTCTCCGCAGCGGTCGGCGAGGATGTAGGTTACACCATCCAACGGGAGAAGTACTACCTTCCCGAGGTCGACCTCACGCCGCAGGAGAGTGTAGCGCTGACCATGGTTTCCCGGCTCTTCCTGGGGTCGGGTACGCCTTTCAGCGGGCCGGCGCATTCGGCGATGTTAAAGCTCGCTTTCGACGCCGGGGCCGGACGCCCGCGAACGCAGGTACCCCATATGCGGTGGGTCGACGTACCCCGGGACCGAGAGCTGCTCGATGCTATCCTCGAAGCCCTTATGCGAAGAAAGGTCCTTTCGTTCTCTTATAAGTCCCTCGACGCGAGCGAGCCCTTGAAGCGCGAGGTCGAGCCTTACGGACTGCTGAGCAGGCGAGGCTCCTGGTACCTGATAGGCCGGTGCCGTGTCAGGGAAGAGGTAAGGTGCTTCAAGCTCGACAGGATCACATCGAAGGTCCTGGTGAACAAGAAGTCCCCACGCTCCCCGGACTTCGACGTCCCGCCTGATTTCAACCTTCAGGAGGAGGCCAGGTGGGAATGGCCGCTTCCGTGCGAAGAGGAGGTCATGGCCGGGGTTTCGTTCGCCCCGAGGCTCGCGTTCGCCTTCGAGAGCGGCGGCGCCGACGTCGTCTCGAGCAAGCGGTTGAAAGACGGTACCATGAATGTCACCTATAAGGTCGGCGATCCCGAGCAATTCGTAGACTGGGTCCTGGAGTTCGGGGCCGACGCCCGGATAGTCTCCCCGCGGGAGCTGGTGACCATGGCGCGCGAGCGCCTGCAGGGAGTGCTGAGGTCCTTGGACGGTGAGCATGGATAGGTTTGCGGCGCGTCTCAACCGGATGCTTCTCATGGTCCCGTTGATATTGAGGGAAGAGGGGGCCTCTATCGAAGAGCTGTGCCGCGCGCTGGGCGTTGATAGAAAAGAGCTCATGGCGGACCTTGACACTCTCTGGCTTTGCGGCCTTCCCTCTTATACACCTCTTGACCTCATTGATCGCCGCATCGAAGGGGACAGGGTCTATCTCAGCATGGCAGACTATTTCAGCCGCCCCCTTACCGTGACGCGACAGGAGGCGCTGACGCTCCTGGTGGCAGGGCGGACGCTCATCGGTGCCGGGTTCTTCGATGAGACAGGCCCGCTGGCCTCCGCGCTTGAAAAGGTGGAGGGGATGCTCACTGAGGAACAGAAGGGCGATGTCGAGGATATTGCCCGGCGTATTGAGGTCGAGTTGGATTCATACCCCGGCAAGTGGTGGAAAGAAATAGAGAACGGCATCGGGAGCGGGCATAACATCATCCTCGAGTACTACAGTTATTCGAGGGATACCGTTTCCGAGCGCGAGGTCGAGCCTTTCTCGCTGGTCTGGTCAAGGGGTCACTGGTACCTCATGGCGTGGTGTCACCTCGCGGAGGATATGCGCCTCTTCAGGCTCGACAGGATAAAGTCGGTGGCTCCCACCGAACACCAGGTCACTAGAAGTGCGGGAGGGGAGTTCTATGTGCCGGAACTCGTCGGCGAGTACAGGCCGGGGAGGAGGGCTCACCACGTGAAGCTGCGGTTTTTCGGAAGGGAAGGCCGGAGGCTGGCTGAAGAGTGGCCGGCGGCGGAGTTCACGGACAACGCAGACGGATCGGTCGCGGTCGAGTTCAGGACCCGCAACCTCAAGTGGCTCTCCAGTTACCTGATGAAGTTCGGTGACAGGTTCAAGGTAGAGTCCCCCGAGGAGCTCAAAGTGATGCTCAGGGACAGGGTAACGGAGTTGTTGGAGGTGTATGGCCAGGATGGGCCATAAGAAGCGTATTTCGAACTTGACCTTCAGGGCAGTAGCCGCGATGGCTGCGCTCGCCATGCTGTCGGCATTTCTCGTCGTTGCCGGCTGCGG
>Ga0315289_10007973_pt1 | contig 15354 bp, 14 predicted proteins | sample YL17G11_40_MG_FD_203452 | JGI IMG/M metagenome (GOLD analysis project Ga0315289, IMG submission 203452) | Sediment microbial communities from Yellowstone Lake, YNP, Wyoming, USA - YL17G11_40 | ecosystem: Environmental > Aquatic > Freshwater > Lake > Sediment | place: USA: Wyoming | collected... | reverse complement strand
GCATTAAGTAAAACGTCATTGCGAGGAGTGAAACGACGAAGCAATCTCTTGTTTATGAGGTGAGATTGCCACGCTCCCGTTGGTCGCTCGCAATGACAATGTAATAGCATTTAATGCGTTTGTATTAATAAGAAGAAGTATTGAACTGGATTTAAAAGTAATTTTTGGAAAACCGCAAAATACAAGACCTGACCCTATGCCCAGACCCTATGCCCACCTTGCCACGCCCTCCAGGTAAAAAGCTAATGGCTCCCAATAGTGTCCGGTAGACTCAAGCCCCACAATGATTGAACCATTTTCTGCTTTCCCTTTGTAAGAGGAGATCCACGCTATGAAATCCTCAAATCCTCTCCGGTTGTTAGAAAATCCGAATGCCTTAGATTCACTGCCGTCTGGAAAGAGAATTCTGGTAACGTGTGTATGCTTCGCAACATCAATGCCGACAATCATCTCTCCTTGATTGACGAATTTCTCCCTTTGTGATGTAGTGATGCTCATGGTGGTCCTCCCTTTTAGGTTAGTAGTTTCTTGCTAATCCAACTCTATCCTATCAGGTTAAGGGCCACCTGTTTAACCCTTCTTTGTTATAGCATTCTTCAAATGTCACTTAGCCGAGTCAATCCCACTGTCAGTTTGAGAACCAATTCTCCTCACTGACCAACCAATTTATACCTTCTCCAGCAAGCGGAAATACTCTTCCCGAGAAATGCCAGCAGTTTTCAGATTGGGAGCAAATAAGGGACACCGGCCTGTTTTTTCTGTCGTCAATCCCCAGCTGATTTTAATCTACTTCTCTGAAACTCCAGAAATGTCCTGAACCCCTCAATCGGCGTTTGCGTAAAGGGTACAGGTACTATGGCATCCTCGGAAGCTATGGATTTTCATTGACTTAATAGTTGAGTCTAATATAATAGACATAAGTTTAATATTTTAGACACAAACGTTAAATGCAAAAAAAACCCTGCGGCGATATTTTTAGTGCAACGAATGCCCTGAAAGTATTATCCTTTCTAGCTGACAACCCAGGAAAGGAACTTTTAGGCAGTGATATTCAGAAGGCAACTTCTTTAAGCAGGGCAGGCGTTTACATTGCCCTACGCGAACTCATCAAGCAGAAACTGGTCTTTAAAACCAGGAGAGGAAAGTTCCTCCTCTATTCTGTAGCGCATGATGATCAGGTAGTCAGGCAATTTAAAATATTAAACAATATTCTTTCCCTTACATCTCTCATCTCAAGACTCAAGCCTTTATCCAAAAAGATAATCCTCTATGGGAGTACCTCCCGAGGCGAAGATGACCAAAAAAGCGATATAGACCTATTTATCCTTGCGAAGGACCCTCAGGCGGTCAAAGAATTACTGTCCTCAATAAAGATGAAACGAAAGATACAGGTTGTAATCAAGTCTCCATCTGAACTTGCAGATTTAAAAGAAAAGGACGTGACGTTTTATAACGAAGTGGATAGAGGTATAACTCTTTGGGAGGAAAAGGAGTGACCTTAGAATATGACAACTGCCTGAAGAAGGGAAAGATTAAATCGTTTTCAAGGGGGAGTGCTTTAACCTCCAAAGAACTTGATACCGCAGCTTCTGATCTGGAGAGAGCTAAAAAGACATACAAAGACGGTGATTTCAAATGGGCAACGATCCAGCTATATTACTCCATGTTCCATAGTGCACGGGCTCTGCTGTATGCAAAGAATTTACGTGAACACAGCCATTTCTGCCTTCTTGCCGCCATCAGAACCTTGTATGTAGAAACAAAACAACTGCCTGTCTATCTACTGGAAGCCCTTCAGGAGGCAAAGAATCTACGGGAGGAAGCTGACTATTACAACAGATGGTCTGAACAGGGATGTGAAAGATTGCTCAGAAGTACTGAGCAGTTTTTAGCGAAAGCAAAAGCGATTATTAGAAAGAGGTAAAGGGGTCATGTCTTGCCTTTTGCTGTTTTCAAATTGTGCTTCCCCACTACCTTCTCCTATAACTCCTTTAACCCAACCCTCGCCGCAGGGACTTAGTCAGCCTGCTGTTCCCTGATTCAGATTTCACCCGGAAAGCCTTGCAGAGTATTTTTAAAGCCGTCAGACCAGTTGAACTTTCGGTGCCCTTTTATCGCGAGGTTCATTGTCGTAGAATATACTTCTTCAGTGGCAATAATTTCTCACCGTAACCAGTTCTCCACCGGCGTGGAGAGAAATTCGTCTATGGGAATACCGTTACCACCGACCAGGAGTTGCCGTGTCACTGGGAAAGCCTTACAGAAAGCCGCCATGCCGGAAGGGGTTCCTTTTTTGCGGCTGCTCGTCACCTCAAGGGCAACCAGCTTTTTAGCACTGCGTACAACAAAATCAACCTCCTGATTCCGGTCCCGCCAGTAAAATACCTCCAGGTTCTTTTCTCTTGCGCTATTGATGAGGTGGGCACCCACTGCCGATTCAACCAATCTGCCCCAGTAGTTACGATCCTCTTTGATCGCTTTGAAAGTAAGCCCTAAAGGTGCGGTCATCAGGGCTGTGTTGAACACTTGCACTTTGGGACTTGATGAGCGCTGAGGTACTCGTTTTCCGTAATACTTTGGCAATCCTGTAATCAGACCAGCTCCGCTGAGCAGGTCGAGATAGTGTGCCAGAGTGGTCGTATTACCAGCGTCGTGCAGTTGACCGAGCATCTTCTGGTAGGACATGATCTGTCCAGAGTAATCGCAGCACAACTGGAAGAGGCGACGGAGCAGAGCCGGCTTATCGATCCGGGTCAAGAGGAGAATATCACGGGAGATCGTTGTTTCGATGAGCGCATCGATGATGTACCGCGCCCACCGCTCGTGATCGTTGATCAGCACAGCCGCACCCGGATATCCTCCGTATACAAGGTACTGCTCAACGTTCCATCCGAAGGCTTTACTCATCTCCCGATAAGACCAGTGCAGCACAGGTATAACCTCAAAGCGCCCGGCTAAACTTTCTGTCAGCCCCTTCTGTACCAGAAGAGGTGATGAACCGAGAAGCACCACTTTCAGTTGGAGACCTGCGGCTGTATCCTCATCCCACAGGCGCTTGATGATCTCTGACCATCCCGTGATTTTTTGAGCCTCGTCAAGAATCAGCAAAGCCTCTGCCCTCTTCTGCGTATCAGGAATCTTGATCCTTGCAATCTCCCATTGCTGGGATACCCACTGTCGATCCCGCAACGTAGGTTCATCAGCTGTTGCAAAGTGAACCGGTATGGACACTGTTTCCATGACTTGTCGGGCAATGGTGGCCTTTCCCACCTGACGCGGTCCATAGAGTACCTGGATAAAGCGACGGGGTTCTTTGATACGCTGCAGTAAGATATTGAAAGTTGCCCTCTTGAACACTGGCTTCACCCCATATTACAATTTACTCAATACGTTGAGTAAATTTACTCAATACGTTGAGTAAGTCAAGAATTTTTAGCGCCCCTCCGGCCGCCAGCTCGGGGAGATGACGCCTGAGTGGTGGTAGCGCATGAGGAGCGTCCCCCAGGTTACGGTGAACTCTCCGTACCTGCCGTTGATCTCATCCATGGCCTGGGTTGCCAACCCCTTTTTCTTTCCTTTCTCGAACAGGCAAAGTTGTACAGCCCTCTTACACAGATTGGAAACGCTGACACCTAAGAGCCTCACTGCCTGTTCAAGCCTGATGGAGGAGATGATGCGGAGAGCGGTCTGATAGATGTCCGTGGTATGAGTGATAGAGTCCTTCAGGGTCTGCTGTTTGGTAAAGGTGGTGAAGTCAGCGTAGCGGATGGTGAGGGCAACGGTTCTCCCCTGGCACCCGTAGGTTCGGAGCCTCCTTCCCACCATTTCGGAGAGCTGGAGGAGATGGAGGGCGATGAGTTCCCGGTTCCAGATATCCTTTTCGAGGGTCATGCTGTGTCCTACCGATTTAAGTTCCTCTTCTTCCTCCAGGGGAATAACCGGGGAGTCATCCATGCCCAGGCCCATGAGGTGGAGCTTCTCGCCGATGACCCCGAATCTACTCTTAAGCAGGGCAGGGTCTTTCCGCCCCAGTTCTCCACAGGTTTTTATCCCCATTGCTGCCAGGTATTGCTCCAGGTGAGGGCCTATGCCGCAGAGTTCCTTCACCGGAAGGTCTTCGAGGAGCGCGGTAACTTCTTCTGCCCTGATAATCACCAGCCCGTCCGGCTTCTGCCGATCGCTTGCCAGCTTGGCCAGGAGCTTGTTGGGGGCTATACCGATGGAGCAGGTGAGCCCCAGTTTTTTCCTGATCTCCTCCTTGAGGAGGCGGGCCATCTTCTCTTCTCCTCCGAAGAGCTTGGTTGAGCCGGTGATGTCCAGAAATGCCTCGTCCACGGAGAAGACCTCCACCGCCGGTGAATAATTCTTATAGAGAGAGACAAGCTGAGCACAGGTGTCAGTGTATTTTTTATTATCCCCTGTTACCAGGATGAGGTCAGGGCAGAGTTTCTTCGCCTCAGGCACGGTCATGCCGGTCTTTACCCCGAAGGCCCGGGCTTCATAGGATGCCGTGGTGATAATTGTCCGCTTATTTGAGCCGATGACGGCAACGGGTTTGCCCCGCAACCATGGGTTGCACTGCTGTTCCACCGAGGCAAAAAAGGAGTTCATATCCACGTGCATAATCCGGCGGGAAGGAGATTGATTCACAGTCCGTCCTCCACCTGAGCGAGGTACCAGTTCATCTCAGCGGTATGGTAGGAGAGGTCGTAGAGGTTGGCTCCGTCGGTAACCGAGAAATGCCGGATCAGTGCCTTCCCCTCTCTCTCGTTCCAGCAGTAGGTCACCTTCTGCACGCGATACTCTCTGCCTCTCCAGATAAACCAGACCGGCCTGAGTTTCGTCTTGCTCCCGAAGATTGCTCCTACCTGAATTGGTTCTCCAACAGGGAAAGCCATCTTTCCTTACCTCTTCTTCCTTTTTCCTTCCAGCAGGCTGCTGAAAAACGCCCATCTGCGTCGTTCCCTTCGTCCTTCGTCGTTGCAGCGTACGTCCAGGTACGCCTCACTCCTCAGGATTTCAGGCGCCTTGCATCTGGACATTTTTGATCAGCCTTACAAAAGTTGCTTTTTCAGCAAACTCCCAGGTCTCTTACGATGGCCACCACCTTGCCCAGGATGATGACCTCTCTCTCCCCCTTTTTGATCACCATAGGTTTTACCCTGGGGTTCGCCGGCTCAAGGCGGATCGAGTCCCTGTCTTTGAAGAACTTTTTTACCGTAGCCTCTTCGCCGAGGAGGGCTACCACGATCTCCCCATTGTCTGCGGTAGACTGAGGCTTGACTAAGGCGAGGTCCCCGTCCTTTATCTGGGCATCGATCATGCTGTCCCCTTCTACCCGCAGGAGAAAGGAGTTTTCAAAGCGCGCGACTTTCTGGTCCAGGGCTAGGAATCCCTCTATGTTCTCAACGGCGAGGATAGGGGCTCCTGCCCTTACCTTTCCCACAATGGGGATGGAGCGGAAAGAGGGATGGTTGAGGAGCTTGATTGCCCGGGAGCTTTTCGCAAGCCTCTCGATGTAGCCTTTCCTTTCCAGGATGTCCAGGAACTTCTTGGCATGGTGAGGGCCGGACAGCTTAACGTGGGAAACGATCTCCCGTAACGTAGGCGGATACCCGAACCTTTCCAGGTGTGCCCGGATAAAGGAGAATACCCTTTCCTGTTTTTTGGTTAACTTTTCCATGGTGCAGCCTCTCTGAAAAGATATACATATGTTATATTTTCTTGGATCAGGCTGTCAAGGGGGGATTTCAAAGGATCAAGGCACCCTTTTTAAAGGGAATTTGCAATCCTTTCCCACCTTGGCAGGTATGCACTCATTAAACTTTTGAAGAGCTTGCCATGATTAGGCACCTGGAGGTGAAGAAGTTCATGCACGATCACATATTTCTGAAAAGCTCCTGATTCTTGCAAAAGCTTTATGTTGAAGCTGATTCTTCCCTGTGTAGAACATGAAGCCCACTTCTGTTTCATCCTTTGAATCCGAATTTGCTTTGGTTTAACTTTAAGGATGGCAGTCCAGCGGGCAACTTCAGCCTTTAGTTGTTCTTTTGATTGCAGGGCTTTTTTTGCTCCCTTTTTCACAGGCATCAGGTAATATTCAGCTTCAACAGCTTTTCAACCAATAAAACCATAGACTCTTTTCCAACAACAGGTAGTATTAGCTTATATAGTTCTGCCTTGAGTTGTCTCAATTCTCCAATGTTATGTCTGTAGTTCGGGAACCGGAGAAACACCCCGTTTATTGCCGGTGCAAGCTTTTCAGGCTCCTTTACATTTTCCTGTTTCAGAGACCAGTAAATCGTGAAGGTGTTAGTATCGTAACCCGTCTTTTCTTTTTGCTTCCTTGCCTCCAGCATTTCGTTGATGAGGGCTTCTAATTTTTTTAGGGCATCTCGAGTAGTTATCTGCCTATCGTCAAAAGCTTCCTGAATTACTTCTACCCTTTCTCCAATGGTCTTTAAATATGGGTTTATATCGCCCTCGTCGGTAACAGTCTTCCCAATACTGTTGATGAGATTGATTACCTTTGAATTATCTGATGACTTCTTGGTTTTCAACGCCTTCAGAGTATTTTCATCAACAATAGTAACGGGGGGCATGGTTGTTTCAAGACCATAGGTTGCAATATTATCCCGGATGAGTTGTTCGGTTTTTTTGGCAATGTCCCTGTACAATACGGTCTTCTTCCTAAAGGCATTGCGGACAATCTGGTAGAGTACAGAAAGTTGTCCGAAATCTTCCATATAATCCCGGAGGTCTGGCGAGGGGGATAATATTTCATAGAGCATTTCTATCTCTTTGAATAATTTGTAAAATCGTTCCCGTTTATCCTGATCTACAAAGGCATCAATGGCCCTTTCCACTGCCTTGTCATCAATTGTACCCCGTGTCAGCTTTAGATATTGCTGGACTTGCCCAGTCATCAATTCAATAAATCTCTTCATGAGCACATCAAGGTTGTTTATAACGCCGCTAACTACATCAGAATCAAATGCCAATGCCCTTTCTAATTTTTCAAATATCCCGACAAAATCCACAACAAGCCCGCATGGTTTCTTGATATCGCCTTCTTCTTCATAGGGTCGGTTAACCCGGGCAATGGCCTGTAGCAAAACGTGGTCACGCATTGGCTTATCCAGATACATACAGTAAAGGATTTCAGCATCGTAGCCGGTGAGCAGTTTATCGGTCACGATGAAGATCTTTGGCATGGTTTTCGGCTTCGGGAAGAGTTTTCGCGCTTTCTTTTCCTCATCTTCCTTGATCTGGTATTTGTAAACCAGTGGATATTTTTCGCTGTCGTGTTGGGCGCCGGTATAAATAGCCATGGAGTATTCCGGAGGCAGGAGTTCATCGAGAGCTTTCTTGTAAAAGGCGCAGGCCTCACGATCAACGCCGACAAGAAAGGCTTTATATCCGAGAGGTTCAACGCTCTCGCGATAATGCTTTGCGACGAATTCCGATACCTTTTTTATCCGGTCAGCAGACTTCAAAAAAGTCTTCAGTTTCACCGCACGATCAAGAATCTTATTCAATTCGTCTATATCACTGACGCCTTCAGCATCAACCAGACTGAGGAATTCTTTCTCCAACAATTCGCGAGGCACACGGATTTCATTGGGGGCCAGTGTGTAGTTGAGAGGGAGCGTTGTGCCGTCCTTAATGGATTCGGCAATTGAATATTTGTCCAGATAGCCTTTCTCATCTTCCTTACCAAATATTTTAAACGTCCCCTTGCCGTAGGCTGTCTTATCAATAGGGGTGCCGGTAAATCCGATCAGTGTTGCATTGGGCAGCGCTCCAAGCAGGTAGTTTCCCAAGTCTCCGCCCAGGGACCTGTGGGCTTCGTCTGCCAATACAAATACATTAGAACGAGCACAAATATTTTTGGGAATACCTTCAAATTTATGAATCATCGAGACTATTAGTCCGCGAAAATCAGACTTAAAGAGTTCCCGCAATCGGTTTTTACTGTCAGCAGGTTCAATCTTAATATCATGTGATTTCAACTCGTTAAATATCCGTTCTACCCAGCCGGAAAGCTGGCCCTCTAATTCATTCCGGTCAATCATCAGAATAACCGTTGCCTTACCGAAGGCTTCTTTATTTTCCAGGATCTGGCGTGCAGCAGTAATCATAGTGAAGGTTTTTCCAGACCCTTGAGTGTGCCAGATCAGTCCGGTCTTTTTCGTTTCATCTGCGCACCGTTGCACAATCTTTTCGACAGCCCTTGTTTGATGTTGTTTCAGAATTGTTTTTTGAAGCTCATCATTCTTAACGAAAAAGAGAATCCATTCCTTGAGCATCGTGAGGAAGCGTTGCTGATTAAAGAATGCCTTCACTTTCTTTTCAAAGTTACCGGCCTCCTCGTCTTTCCAGTTAAAGACATTCTTGCGTTTCAGGCTCCAGGTTGCCCCGTAGTAGAAATCAATCAGGTGAGTAATGTCGAAGACCTGTGGCGCAGTAAGCATTTCCGGGGTTTCATGGTGATATTCGCGAATCTGAATAAGTGCCTCTTCGATCCCCTCAGTCTTTTTTGAGCTTTTGGTCTCAACGATGGCAACCGGTAGTCCGTTGATGAGAAACATCACATCTGCCCGGTTGGCTTCCAGGCCATTGGTAAACTGCCATTCATCAGTTACCTGAAAAAGGTTTCGCTCAGGACGGTCAAAATCAATGACCGTTACATTTCGTCGCCGTTTCTCATTCTCGTCATAAACAGTCTGTTCACCCCTCATCCAGGAAAGGATTTCAGCATTCCCCTCGATATTATTGCGAACAGCCTCTATGCGATGGATGATCTCAGTAACGTTTTCAGGAGTTACCACTCCTTTATTCAGTTCCAGTAACTTATCTTCCAGAATCCTATAGAAAAGCGTTCCACTTTCCCCCTTTCTTAAAGAAAGGGCATCTGATTTGGATACGGGGTGCCATCCAATCTCATCTGCGTACTTTATGATTGGTTCCTGGACGGTTACTGATTCTGTGCCTAAATTTACCGGCATATTATTATTTACTCTAACTTCTCTGATTTCTGCGTGTTTCTTTATCCTATATTTACAAAACGTCTTTACCAGCTTCTCATATTCTACACCAGCTCAGATATCCGGAAATTCCGGACATCTGAAACCTTCCCAGTCAGTTTGTGCATTTTTTGCACAGACTGAGGCCGGGAAAGTTTTCTTAGTCCCTTCCAGCGTAAAAATATGTTGGCATCAGAGCTGAGCAAGGCTATAATCCAAATATGACATCCACGGTGATTAAAGTTCCTAAATTGCGATTCAGTGAACCCCGGAGAAATCTGTCCAATAAAAGCTCCAGGAAAAATACGGAGCGAGACTTTACACTCAATTTTGCCCGTTCCTATATCTCTCAAATAGAAGCTTTGCATCATGGAGCCACACGCACTAAGGTCGATTTTGCTCGCGAAATACCCATAAACGGATTTGGAATTGCCGATCTTGTCATGGTCTTTCAAAATCCTAAGAAGCCAAAGTTTAGAGATTGCATGTCTGACAATGCTAATTCACCACAGGTTACGGAGTATATAATAAGAGCTTTTGAACTCAAAATGGCAGATTGGCGAAGGGCACTCATACAGGCACATAGGTATAGATACTTTGCGGATGCTGTCATAGTTGTACTGCCTATTGAAAAGTTAAAGATAGCTTCAAATTATTCAAACACCTTTAAATCAATCAAAGTTGGCCTATGGGGTTTTGATCCCCTAAAAAAGCAGATTATTACGCTGTATACTCCCCGCCCCAGTAATCCGCTTGAACCAAAATATAAACCTCGTGCTATAAAACTTGTGTCCCAGGCTTCTAAATCTCAGCAATTCGCCTGAACGTCCGTATTCCCTCTCTCAAAGCATTGATATATTCCCTATTAGCTTCTATGTCTAAGGCGAGACCGAAAGCCGATAGACCGGTATATGCAACATCAGCTTGATTCACGGCGTTTTCAAGCAGGTGCAGACTTGCGTTTGTATCTACTGCGAGCAATTGCTGATTCAGATGTGCAAGTGCTTCCCAAGTTTGTAATACTTCAATATTTCTTGCGGGTTCACCACCTTCATAATCTCTATCATGCGGTAATCTGTTGTTAATATTTGGCATCAGGCGCACAATTGCTTCCCGTTCTGAAAATGTTATACGGTTTAACAACAGATTGCTAAGATAGCGAATAGTGGGCATTCGCCCACCACTAATAGAACGGACATATCGGTTCATCGAAAACATGCGCAAATTGGTCCACCAACCCGTAGCTCCAGCATAGCCGCCGGCCCCTCCAAGGAAAGGGGTTATGATATCTGAACATCCATTAATAACTGTGAACCCATTTAGGGATAGCGTATGATTCAAGAGCATCCACCCGGCGATAACATCAGCATGAATTATTTCTGACCGTGTGAGCTCTATTCGTTCCTCAGTCATTCCTCCTCCTACTAACACATAAAACCCATCCGGAGGATCATCCAATGCCGTTATGTCATTCAAGAACCCCTCAAATTCTGTCTGATTTAAAAGAGTATCACGGCCAACTGCCAGCGTTGCAAAAACCTGACGCCCATCTCTGGTCTTCTCAAATGCCGGACGTGTCCCTCTGATGAAGTTTTTTGCTATTACTGCCTCAATGGAGTCAAATGACCGCGGGATAAATATATTTGGTGCAATAATATTTGTTAAAGGAAGATTGGTTAGTGTCTCAAAAGCGGTCTCTAAGACTCTTTCAACCGCTTCCGTAGTTTCCAATTGACTTCGACGTTGCGGCAAGAAAAAGGGCCACTCGCTCAAGCCTCCGAGTTGTGCATCTGGCAGATATGCGTAGAAGCTAGCGTAATATTCGGGATCTAAAAGGATATCTGCACTGGGCAATATCTCTTGGATATCTCCAGCATCGCTTGCAACTCGTTCCGGTCTTGAATATCGTGCGCTAAAGATCACGCCATCAATGTTTCCATCTCTGAACCCGTTTAGCACCTTATCACCGGGACCGTATCCATACTGGGCATATAGTTTCATGATATCACCTCCAACTTCTTTAGCAGCGTTTGAATGGCAGATGGCCGTAACGCTGGCAATTTCTTAATTAGTTGATCTACAGTGATACAAAAGTCCTTGGGCAAATCAGACCTATGAGATGCAAGCGAGACAGGTGTCGTATTTAGAATTCTATACATCGTCGTGTAGTCATCTTCGCCTCTCTTGACTATTGGGTGTGTACCTGATGCGTACTCATAGAGAGTTACTCCGGCTGAATACAGATCACTGCGAAAGTCGAGGGTTTCCCTGAAACGAGGATTGAACATCTCCGGGGCCATATAAGGCAGAGTGCCAGGCCGATACATTGGATTTCGCGTTAGGGCAGAGCCATGCAACTTAAACGCAATACCGAGATCAAGGATTACAAATGGTCTTGCCTGATCTTGCAAGGCAATAATATTATCCGGTTTAATGTCTCGATGTATTAAATCCTGAGCTTTCAAAACTTGAATGGCCTCGAAAAGAGAAGTTGCCAATTGTTTTAATTCGCGGAAATTGGGTTTATAAGCTTGCTTTAGTTTCGAACGCAGATTGTCCCCCTCTAAAAACTCTTCGCTGTAGATAAGATAATCACGACCATCTATTTGAATAAGCTGCGGAAGTAATGAGCCAAGACGCACTATGTGAGGTGACAAACACTTGTTTAAGGCTTCTATCTCCCTGCGGACTCGCCCTATGATTTCACTCCTTTCTTCCTCACTATCAATATCTGCGGGAGGGATAAAAACGACTTTGATCGCCTCCGTTCGTCCCTGAACAGTTCCTTTATAAACTGCCTTAAAACCTCCTTGAGCGAGGAAGCTGAGGTTCTCGACTTCATTTAACGTTTGTTGCAGCAAAATTAGATCCGGTACATTTTCCATAAGATCACCTTTGATTCTCTTGGTTATTAATTTCTGACAAATCTACATCCAAATCCTTCACCCGAATCTCTCCGGTTATCAGCTTGTTAAGCATGGTTTTAAAGAGGTCTTGGAGTGCAGATTTTTTTGCTGTATGGAGTTCTATTTTTTGGTCAATGGTCAAAAATATATTAGCAATTTCTTTTTGTTCGTTCAGTGCTGGTAAAGGAATCAAAAAATCTTTTAATAAGTGATTCGGGACTCTTTGCCTTCCAGTAGCTCCTTCCATTTTCCCTGCTATCATTGACCTGACATCATCTTTTAACAGATAATAAAAAAGAAAGTATTTGTTACTTAAATTGGACTTCTCTTTAACTGGTATTACTTCAGTTGTTGCAATGCCAAACCCATTAGGTATTTTTTCTATTATGCATTGTTTTCCGTTCTCAAAGCATGGAGTAATCTTTGATATTAAAATATCACCGGCCTCGAAATATGTTCCGCTTGAGATTTCAGATGATTTCTTATTTATAAATTTTCCTAAATGGGGATTATCATTTGGTATCAAATCCATAGGGATAAAAGCAACGCTATCAAAATTGGAATAATTAATATGCTTTGGTTTTTTTGTAAAATCATAAGCCCTTGCCATTGGTACAATATCCCAACTCTCCGGTATCCTCCCAATCTCCGTCTCCTTAGTTTTTTCTCCACTCAGGCCGTACGTAAAAACCTGATGCATGGTTGCTTTTTTCAGTTCCTGCGTGCGTTCGATGATCAATTCCTGAACCTCAATCGCTTTCTGAATCTTGAAGAGGACGGCAGCGATTTTTTGCTGTTCAGGCAGTGGGGGAATCAGCGTCGGGAAATCTTTGAGTGCTGCCCAAGAAGTTCTCGGGTGATTGACGCCGTGAGTGGTTTGAATCGCGTATTGAATAAAGCGATCAGAATGTAGCAGTGATACAATAAAAAAAGAAGGCGTTTTATCTTTTGGAGTAAAGACAATAATATCTGTTGAGCAGATACCTTCCGTTACGGCCACAACCGCTTTATCAAGATATGGTCGTAGTTTTCCATATAGGATATCATTAACAGTAAAGCGATTTTTTGCACTAACGACTTGCTCTGGCTTTCCGTAGGTACGCATGAAAAAACGGCCGGAGTCAATGTGCTCCAATCCAACATAAACGCCTGATTTGCATGCAGAAGGATTACAGGAATCCTTTTTCAAGTCGCATAAGTCATTTAAATTCCCATTTGTCCATTCTATAGGAGTATCAATCATCTTTGTCTTGCTTTAATTTCTCTAAAATTGATCTCAAGTCTTTATCAATGACCATAGCTTTCTGTTCCAATTGAGACAGTTCTTCTGCAATTTCGGAAATATTTCGATATTTTTCGGTGGCATTTATATCAATGTATCTGGACGGTGAAAGATTGTAATCACTTTCTGTTGTTTGATCCAGTGTGATAACCTTCGCAAACCTATCAACCTCATCCCCTTTAATAAATGCTTCCGCAATTTTGCGTATGCTTTCATTGGGGATGTAGTTCTTGGGTCTGCCTTTCTTGAATTCCTGACTCGCGTTGACCAAGACAATCTTGCCCTGCCGTGCTTTTACCTTTGCCTTATTGAAGACAATAATGATTCCTGCTGCAGTAGTGTTGTAAAAGAGGTTATCCGGCAGGAGGATTACGCCTTCGATCAGATCATGCTCAACGAACCACTGGCGGATCTTTTTTTCCCTGTCCTCGCTCTTGCTCCCGCTCCCTCGTGTGACTGCCCCGGTGTCGAGGACAACTGCCGCACGCCCATGTGAGTTCAGAGATGCGACCGTGTGTTGAAGCCATGCCCAGTCTGCTTTGCCGGTGGTGATACCGCCCTGTGATTCAAAGCGATCAAAGGGGTCATTTTCATAGACTGATGGATCAAAGGGCTGGTTCCACATGGGATTGGCAACGGCGATATCGAACTTCTTCAGACTGGAATCAGACTCCTTGAATTTTGGATTGGTCATGGAATTGCCCCGGACGATCTCGCCTTCCATGTCATGTACAACCATATTCATCCGGGCGATGGCATAGCTTGAGCCGGTCAGTTCCTGTCCGTAGAGTTTTAAAGGACGCTGGACTTTGATCTCCCGCTCCTGTAATGCCAGCTCGCACTTGATCAACAGGCCTGCAGAACCACTAGCGTAGTCATAGACTTCTTCGCCCTGGCGGGGGCGCATGATGTACGCAATGAGCCAGCCTACCTCCGTTGGAGTGAAGAATTCACCGGCGCTCTGACCTTGGCCTTCAGCAAACTTGCGCAGGAGATATTCATAAGCACGTCCTAAAAAATCTGGTTCGACATCGTATAACCCCAGGCGGTAGCGCGGATCAGATAATGCCTCAATAACACCGGAAAGTGCTGCATCGCTGATTTCACGCTCACCGTTACGGGTCTCGTTAAAATCTACAATATCAATGACACCGCTCAGGCTTGGATTCACTTTAACGATTGCACGGACGGTCATGGTAAGCTGTTCGCCGAGTGTCTTGGGTTTGCGGTCTTCAGGCCATTCGAACTTCTCGCGTCCGCTCACGACTGGCCAGCGTGCTTCTGGCGGGATAAAGAAACGCACGAGCCCGTGATCGGCCTCAATAATCGTCAGGGCAGTTTCTTTCTCGCCGTACGTTTCAGCCAGCCGAGCAATCTCATCCTCAAAAACATCTGACAACCTTTTTATGAAGACGAGAGGGAGGATGTAGTCTTTGAATTTCGGAGCATCTTTTTCCCCCCGTATGGAGCAGGCAGCGTTCCAGAGCATCTGTTCCATCGACTTTGTGCTGAGGACATCTTCCTTTGATAATTTCCTGCGCCGTTTTGCAGGCTGAACAGCATCGCTATTCTCGGCAGTTGTCAGGGCATCCGCGTCTAATCCAGATTCTTCAATCAACTCCTGGATAGCTTTGAGGGCTTTTCCTCGAGGTATTATCTTTTCATTTTCCCAGCGGTTGACTGTCGCAAAGGAAACCTTGAGCTTCGCTGCCAGTTCTTCCTGACTTAAATTCAATTTACTTCGAAGTTCTTTTACTAACTTACTTATATCCCTGTTGTCTAACATATACACCTCACATTGCTATATTGCTATAGCAATTATAACATTATATGTCAAGAAAAAAATGGTTAACCGGATACAACTAACGGGGGCGGGATTTCTGTTTGTTCTGAGCTATCGCCAGTCCTACCTGTGCCTCCTTGAGGTCAGGTTTGAGCTGTAATGCCTTCCGGTACAGGGTGACGGCCCCGAGCAGATCGCCCTTCAGAAAAAAGGCATAGCCGGCGTTGAAGTTCAATACCGGATTGTCAGGCTCCAGTTTGAGCAGTGCGGTATAGCAGGCCAGGGCAGCGTCAATCTCCCGCCGGTGCAGCAGAATGGGTGCCAGCTCATTACACTGTTTTTTAACAGCAAGCGCTG